>WBZX01000399.1_pt1 | contig 36408 bp, 29 predicted proteins | sample 5204211 | NCBI WGS metagenome assembly WBZX01 (sample SAMN12344362, study PRJNA552823) | activated sludge metagenome | biome: Activated sludge suspended growth; feature: Nitrification reactor; material: Wastewater; isolation source: activated sludge from nitrification reactor of wastewater...
TTTTAAGACAGAGATCCACATCCTCGAAGCCGTTCTTGTACCCTTCGTCGAACCCTCCCACCTGTGCAAACACCTGCCGGCGGATGAGCATGCAGGCGGCCGTCACACATTGCAGTTCGCGGCGGCGAGAGACCATGGGCGCATCAGCCGGCACTCCCGGATACATGTGGTAGGGCATCAGAAATTCCCGCGAGAACGCCACGCCCGCGTGTTGAATCGTGCCGTCTTCGTACAGCAGTTTGCTTCCCACCACCGCCACGTCGGAATGCGCCTTCACCTCATCGACAAGGGCGCTGAGCCACCCGGGTTGTGGAATGGTGTCATTGTTCAGGAACACTAGGTATTCACCCTTGGACGCCTGAGCGCCCTGATTGCAGGCCTTGGCGAACCCGAGATTCTCTTCATTGGTGATGACGGTGACATCCCCGCCCAGGCCGGCGAGAAACGCCGGAGTGCCGTCCGTCGAGTGGTTGTCCACCACGATGACTTCATAGGTGACTCCTTGCGTCACCTCCGCCAGAGCCGTCAAACACTGCGTGGTGAGCGCCTGGTTGTTCCAGACCGGAATGATAATGGAACAATCGAAGGTCTTGGCCTTGGCATCGGATCGCATGCCGTCCAATTTCTTCTGCTGCGCTTCCAGCACGCCGGCAATCCGCTCCGCGTACGGCCGGTATTTTCTATAGATGATGTCGGTCGTTCGCCGGTACGTGTCGCTGGTGCTGCTGGTCATCGATGAGCCATCGCGACGCCAGCTGAAGGCCGCCGTGGTGTGCTTGATGTGGAGAAACGGATAGATGGTCGCCATCCGGATCCAGAGATCCCAATCTTCATGCGCGAACAGCGATTCGTCGAACACGCCGACCTGTTCAAGACAGGCTTTCTCATGCATGACGCACAGCACCGGGAAGTAGTTGCACAACAGGAGATCGATGCAGTTGAAGTCGCGCGAATAGGGAATATCCCGTCCGGTTACCACGTACTGATCGCCCTGTCGCACTTCATGGATACGCCAGGCATCCGTATAGGCGACTTTGTGCTCGCCGTTCTGCAGGGCCGTGACCAGCGTGTGCAGATGGTCCGGGAGATAGGTGTCATCGTCGTCGAGGTACGCGATGTACGTACCTTTGGCCGCCCGGAGTCCGGTATTCCGAGCCGCCGCGAGTCCGCGATTGTGATCGTGTCGGATTGTGGTGATACGACCGTCCCGGTTGAGCTGGGTGATCACGTCGCTCACATCGATGGTGCCGTCGTTGACGACGATGATCTCAAAATCCTGATAGGTCTGGGCCAGGATGCTGGAGAGGGCCACCTGCAGGCGATCAGGCCGATTGTAGGTGGGCACAATGACGGAGACCATCGGCGGGCGTGTGAACGAAAGCACGGGAGAGGCGCCCCGGCGTTGGCAGGCCCAGATTTGATAGATGGGCACCAGCTTCAGTTTGGTGAAATCAGCCGGGGTCGGTGCGGGAACATATCGCAGCGAGGGAATTTCGCAGTGCACCCGTTCCAGGCCGAGTTCGCAGAAACCCTGGCTCGTGAAAATATCGCGCAGTTGCGCTTCCGTGACCCAATCCTCGACCGGCTGACAGGGCGGTGCGATGGCTTTCCACTGCTCCCACATTTCTCCGCGGGGCGTTGTCAGAATAACATAGCCATCCGGCTTCAGGAGCCCGGCCAATTCGGCGACAAACCCTTCTTTCCGGCCATGTGGAATATGTTCGATGACTTCCGAACAGAGGATCACATCGTACGGAGCAAAATCCGGTCGACTGAGCACGCTCTGCGCCGTGCCGGCTTCGAATCGCAGATGCGGAAATAACCGTCGCGCATGCTCGATCACCCCGGCTACCGGCTCGATGCCTTCGCATTTGCCATAGGCCGTCGCTAAATTCGTCAGCCAGCCGCGCCCGCACCCGACATCCAGCATGCGGAGCTGCCGTTGAGGGTCCGTCTGACGCACGCGACGCAGCAGATATTCCAGAAACGCCGCGATTTTACTCCACCGGGCCGCCTCGTCATGATTGGGGCCGGGGGAGGACCAGGCCCGGCTCTTGACGAACATGTCGATGTAAAATTGATCCTGTTGTTTCTGTTCTTGAGGTGTCGGCGCGGAACTCGATATGGCGCCTGGGTTTGCCGAGCCCCGCGGTTCTTGGTTCAACCCGTCCATCACGACCCCTTTCGTTTCGACCTCATGCCTGAAAGCCGGTGACGCATCGACAGTGCCTTGTTGCGCCAGTAAATGACGGAACTGTTCGCGAAGCGCGTCTCGCCGTTGGGCAATGGAGAGCGGAGTGGTAAAGGAATGGGAGACCGGTCTTCCTTCGATCACATCCTCCCACGCCGTCAGGACGGCCGCCCAGTCATGGGACTGCGCCCAATGCTCACGGCCCAGTCGTCCAAGCTCCGCGCGGAACTCCGGGTGGCTCTGCAGCAACCGAACCGCGGCGGCGAATTGCGACAGGGGCAGCACCAGTCCTCCCGCATGCTCAGGCGCAGTCCCGCAATCCGGCGTCGCGAGCCAGGGGCGCCCGAGACTCATCGCCTCGAGCAGACACAACGGCGAGACTTCCGCATGCGAGGCCAACACGACGAGGTCGGCTGCTGCCAGCGCCGAAGCGACATCGGTGGGGTCCAGCCCCGCAAGCAGCCTGACATCCGGTCGGGCCGCAAGGCGGGCCTTCACGGCCTCGACATACTCGGTCTCATGTGTGTCATTGCCGATCATCACGAGTTGGATACCGGCCGGCAGGTTATCCAGCGCATCGAGCAATCCCGGATGATTCTTGACCTTGTAGAGATTGGCGAGGTGCACGATCAGGAACGTCTCGGGGGCAATCCCGTAGCGCTGCCTGAAATCGGCCTTGGGCGTCAGTGCCGGGGTGCCGTTCGGAATCACACAGGTTGGAATCTGACGTTCCCGAAAGAACTGTTCGTCGTAGCCATTGCCGCCGAACGTCACGACTGTGTTCACGCGTTGTCCCAGTTGAGACAACATGGTGCGCCCCTGCTCGCTCCCCTGCAATGAGTCGTCGATCTCTTTATTGATCGTGGGCTGGAGAATGAATCGCACAGGCCGCTCCTTGGGAATCGAGAGCGGGGCATAAAACATCAGATGCAGCGGTGCGCCCAGGAGAATACAGCAGCCGTAGCGCCCCGACTCGATCAACCGTTTCACTTCCAGCATGGAATAGGGGCTGGTGGTTTCAAAGTCTGCCGGGAAGGTGAGATTGATGATGGGAATGCCCTGATGCGACGTCGCCGTGCGTTCGGTGAGCGCATAGGTCGCCACCTCGACGGCATGTCCGCGTGACCGCAAGCCGAGGGCGAGGCTTTCCGCCACTTTTTCGACACCGCCGACGGAGGGCCAGAAATACGGCGTGACAATGAGAATGGGCGCCCCATGACGACGCTGAGCTTGTGGTCCCGTGGTCGCGTTAGGCAGTACCTCCGACTCGAGTGCCTTCCCGATCGTCGTCTCCCCCGCCCAACGTACCTCCTCGGGTCCCAACGGGTGATTAGCTACGGGCGTTCCGCTTCGCTTGGGATCGTAGGGTTGGCTTGCGGGAGGCGTGTGCTGGAAGAGGCGGGCGAAGATGTCCAGTTCGTTCAATCCGTACGCTCGCGCATCCTTTTCGTGGTCGGCCGATCGAGGCCCTTCGATGATTCCATGCGCGGCCCCGAGCAGCGCAAAGAGCGCCAGCAGGTCCCCTGTCGCTCGAAACTGATCGGCTTTCCGACGAATGTCCGAGGTCAGGGTATTCCACTGCCGGATGTCTTTCTCGTACATCGTCTTATAGCGGCGATAGATGGTTTCCGGTGTATACAGAGTCCCATGCCGGCCCATGACCTCCGGATGCAGCACCCACCGGACACCCCGTTGGCCCATTTGATCGAGCAGATCCATCTCACTCGCTTTGACGTTCTGGAATGCGAAGGGCTTCATGGCCGCCGTGCGATAGACCTTGATGCCCTGGATCCGGCAGGCGCGATCCTCATCGTAGAGATGAAAACAGATCATGCCGACGTCGGCCGGAGCCCGGCGCATCAGAGCGGTCATCCGCGACGCGGCATCAGGGTTGAGGATCATGTCCTCGTCGACCTGGATAAAGAACTCGGTTCGACAGTCTGCGATCATGCGTTGTGCCGCCGCACTGAAGGGGGCCACATTGCGGATGATCTCGACGTGAAAGGGCCCACCCTGCTGCGCTTCCACGGACTCCTTGCAAGCGGGATAGGCAGGGTCGCCGACTGTGAGGATAAAGATCGTCGTATCGACGTGGCTGGCGACTTCTGTATGGCGCGGTTCAATGGCTGGAACGGCTTGGCCGGAAACGCTCATGCGCCCTGACATTGTCCGGACAGAAGACAGCGCGTAGGCGGAACCAGTCTCTCGCTCACCGTACACAGGCTTGGTTCCCGACTGAATCCAGGCGAGTGTCTCCGCAAGTCGTCGTTCGCTGGTGTGATAGGTCTGCAGTTTGCGCTGTGCCTTACCGGCCAGTCTCGTCGCGAGTGCTTCATTGGTTAACAGGCGGTCCAAAACCTCCGCCAGTGATTCAGGACGGCTCGGCGAAAAATAGAGGATCTCCTCCCCGTCCACAAACAGCCCGTTGTTCATGGGATGCTCGGGCACGGCATACGACACGACCGGGCGCCCGGCGGCGATGCCTTCAAAGACCCGCCCCCCGAAGAATCTCGCCAGACTCGGCAGATTGACGATGGCCGCCCATTGCGGCAGTTGAGTCATCCATTCCCGGAATTCGCCCTCGCGCACCTCGTGCCACATCTTCGTATAGTGACTCAACTCCTCGGCAGACATTCCTACAGGCGCAGCCAACCGTTGAACGGCTGATTGCTGCAGCCGATCGAACAGTTGTTGAAACAATGTTGGAGCTGATGAGCGGGCGAAGGTGAGAACAGATTTCAGCGCGGGGTGATGAATCCACTGTTCACGTGGACCGTAGGGAACGCCGTGGAAGACACCTGCCCGGTGAACGGCCGGGCTCGACGCGGTGCTGATGAAGCGTTCCGGCACCATCGGCGGCCACCAGAGGGCAGGAACACTCGTTCGCGCAGCGGTGCGTTCCACATCGCATTCATCCGGGACAAGCACATGGGTCAACGCACGAACCTGTTGTTCGACGAATCCCTGGCGCGCTCGAAGATGAGGCGCCCAGGCGTAGTCGGCTTCGCTGTACTGCAAGGATTCCATGATGATGCCGACCCGGACCGGCGCCAACTCGCTCAACCAATTCAGAATCGCATCATCAAGGGGCGCATGCACCAGCCACACCCACACTTGATCGAACCGTTGGCCGTTGATCATCCGCTTCATGTGCGCCAGCCAGGTAGCACTCGAATACGGCGGGTCGGCAATGAGGGGAAGCGTGACGCAGTCCACGCCGCTCGCTCGTAATCCTTCGGCGACCCCAAAACAAGCCGGGTAGGTCCACGCACGAGCTTGTTTCCAGGTTGGAAACTCCAGCTGTAACAGCAGCACTTTCATGGGTCGGCGCGATGTCATGAGGCCTTTCTGTTCAGGCGGTTAGCCATTGGGGTTTGTGGGATGGCCAAAATGACCGGCCGGCGCCGCGCCCGCTCGTGAGGCGGAGGCGATCGTCAACAAGGGCGCCGGGCTGCTTGAATCAGTCGGACCGACTCCAACCGGCTGCGGGGTCATGGCCGAGTCCTGGATGCGACCAAAGGCCCCATCTCCCAGGCTGATGAGTTGCTCCTGCGATGCGTGTCCCGGGCTGGCGAAGAGTTTTTTCGACAGGAGGCGTGCCACACGGACCAGCATGAGGGAGCCGCCGATGACGCCGTGTTTTTGCAGCATGGGAATCCAGCGCCAGGGCGCAGAATAGATGCTGACGAATCCTTCATTCTGAAGGTCGATCAGGTCATGCGGCGTCAGCTCCCCCACCGTCGTCACCGCCGATCCATAGCGCCGGTATTCGGAAAAATCCTGGGTCATCAGCTTGACGCCCTTTTCGCCGTTTACCGCCAGTTTGTGGAACTCGGTTCCCGGATAGGGCACCGCGATGGCAAAATTGGCCTGTTTGACTTCTCTGGCTTGCCGCAGGAATTTCAGCGTGGCCCGCACCGTGTCGCGGGTCTCCCCCGGTAGTCCGATCATCACAGAATTCAATGCCTCGACCCCGTACTGGTTACAGATGCCGTTCGCTTTTACGTAATGCTCCAGCGGGACCTGCTTTTTCATCGTGCGCCGTATTTCTGGATCGACGGTTTCGAGACCGAATGACAGCCGGATAAGACCGCTCTTGACCAACCGGGCAATGACCTCTTCTTCGACGAGGTTGGCTCTGGTGCTGCCTTCGAAGGTAATCTGCAGGCCTTCCTGATCGATCAAGTCACAGATCTCCAGAATGTGGTCTTTCCAGAGGGTCATCACATCATCGACGATGTAGAAGTGCCGGGTGCCGAAGATCTCCACAACCTGCTTCATTTCATTGACGACCGATCGCGGAGAGCGCACCCGCATCTCCGTGGTCTTCAGCGCCTCAGAGGCGCAGAAAATACATTTCCACGGGCAACCGCGCATGGTTTGAATCGAGGTGAACGGCAGACGTCCGCGTAGCGTCCCCAGCTTGTACCGGGACATCGGCAGCCGATGCCGCGCCGGGATCGGCAAGGCGTCGAGGTCCGTGATGTCCGCCGGCTGTCCCGTCGAGACGATTTCTCCGTTTCGTCGATAAATAAGGCCGCGCACCGTCGACAGGTCCTTGCGTTGTTCACAGGCATTCAGGAATTGCGGCCAAGACTCTTCCGCTTCCCCGATAAAGGCATAGTCGAAGCAGCCGAGCAGCGCCTGCTCCTTCATGATCGTGATATGAGGGCCGCCCACGGCGATGGGGACCTCCGGGGCCAGACGTTTGATGCCTTCCGCCACCGTTTTGCTCAGATGGAAAAACGGGCTTGTCGCGGTAAAGCCGATCAGGTCTGGCTTCATCGCCACCGCGCGCTGGATCATTTCCTCCAACGGCACCTGCTCGGATTCGCCGTCAAGAATGGTGACATTGTGTCCGTGACGTTCGGCGATGGCGGCCAGGAGCGCGAGGTTCAACGGGGGCCAGGTCGAATTGCGGCGGGCAAAATGGCCGAACAGTCCGTACGCACCGGTCCATGTGGGATACAGCAACAAGACGTTCATACATCACCTCATGTGAAACTACGGCTGTGACTGGTCCGTTCGCCGCACCACGTCGGGATACTCAGGACTCATCCAACCCTCGGCCGGTTCAATGACCATGTTGGCGCGGAATTCTTCGCGAGGCAGATAGGGATACATATCTTCGATGGGCGTCTTCCAGCCGAAGATCCTCGGTTCGTAGGTGTGGAACTCGTGCATGTCCACATCGCAGACGACCGGCCCATCGAACCGCAGCACCTCGTCGATCTTGGCATCCATTTCGGCATGGTTCGCGATGGCGACGGTCTTGATGCCGTAGGCCTGGACGATCTTGAGAAAGTCCGGTGGGTTGTATCCCTTCGGTCCGCAGGCTTCGGCGCGTCCCTGGAAATTGGTTTCCTGATAGGCCTTGGTAATGCCGTAAATATGGTTGTTCAGGATGAACGTCTTGACCTTCACGCCATAGTTCACGAACGTCTGCAATTCTTGCGGGTTCATGTTGAAGCCGCCGTCGCCGATGGTGCAGACGACTTGTCGCGTGGGATCGGCAAACCAGGCGCCCATGGCTCCCGCGAAGGAGAACCCCATGGGGGAATTGCCGTTGTTCGTGAGGTTGCGCTGGCCGTACTTGGTCTCGAAGGCATGATTGCTGACGACGATATTGCCGCCGCAGTCGCCGACTAAAATATCCGTTGCGCTCATTTTTTCCGACAAGCGCCGCATGAACGCATAGGGGTGGACGCGCTCGCGTTGCGCGAAGAATTCAGGGCGTACGGGATCGTACCGCCGTTTCCATTCCATCACCCGCCCCGTCCAGGCAGAAAAGTCCGGCAAAGGCTTGCTGCGTCGATCGAGTGCAATCAACAGGCGTTGTGTAAACGCTTTTGCATCGCACAGAATATTAACGTCGAACGGGACCTGCTGAAATTTTCGCTGCACCATGGCCGGATCAATTTCCACCAGATACTTCTTGGCCTGCCGGGCGAAACTCTGAACATTGCCGCCGGTGATGCGTCCGGAGATGCGGCTCCCGATAGACAACAGCAGATCACTGTTCTGAATGCCGAAATTGCGGCCGGCGCCACCATACGTTCCCACCCGCCCGCCGTAGTTCTCATAGTCGGAGCTGATCACGTCCAGCGCGTTCCAGGTCGGAAAACAAGGCACATTCAACCGGCGTCCCAAGGCTCGTACATCGTCCTGAGCATCAGCCAGTCGTACGCCCCCTCCGACGAGAACCACCGGGCGTTCCGCCTGTTGAAGGTCATTGATGAGCCTGGCGATCTGCTGGTCCACAACCGTGAGGTCGAAACTCATCGCCGCGGGCGGTTCAAATCCCGTCAGCTGTTTCGCATCGACCAGGGCTTTTTGCACATTGAGAGGAATATCCAACAGCACCGGTCCGGGCCGCCCCTCCTGGCACATCCATAACGCTTTTTCGAGTTCGAAGCGTACGTCTTCAGGGTTCACAATCATCTTGGCGTATTTGGTCACCGGTGCGGCCATCGCCACAATGTCGGTTTCTTGAAACCCGATTTGCCGGATCGACGGATCGGGACGGAGGAACCGCGAATTGATCTGGCCGGTGAGGAAGACACAGGGGATCGAGTCGTAGAAGCAGTTGCCCATTGAGGTGAGCAGATTCATGCCGCCTGGACCGCTGGTGGCAATGGCGACTCCGGGAATGCCCTTGACCTTGGCGTAGGCTTCGGCAGCAAACCCGCCGGCCTGTTCATGCATGACCGCGACATACTGTGTGGCGGTGGTCCGAGTGAAGGCATCGATCAAATCGCCGTTGGCCGCGCCGTACACGACAAACATTTTGTCGATGCCACGTTCGGCCAACGTATTGATGATGAAGTCTGCCACCTTGATCATGGATGCTCCTTTCCCTGCGCTCATCTACGCCGCCTGATTGGACGCCTGATCATGATGACGGCGGCGCACCTGATGCCGGCACATCTCCGCTACGTGCGCGACGACGCGCGGGCCGAACGTTCGTTCCAACATGGCCAGATAACCGGGGTGGTTGAAGTACTCCTGGAACGCGCGGTCGCGGAAATCCAGGACCCGGGTGGCGGCCAGGGTGTCGGTCGGCAGCGGCAGGCATTCGTAGGCATGTTGTGAATACCCGATCCATCCTGGGCCACCCTGATCGTCCGGTAATGTCCAGCGCTTCTCTTTTGCCAGGCTATACAACGCCGCGCCGGGATAGGCCATGGCACAGTAAAAGTTCGCCCATTCCGTATTGAGCGTCAGCGCCAGGTCGAGCGTGGCGCGCATACTCTCCAGGGTGTCGTCCGGAAGGCCGAAGATGTAGTTCGCCGCGACATGGATGCCATGAGCGCGGATGCGATCTACGGTGGCGACGATCTCGCGTTCACCGAAGCGGCCCTTCTCGACTCCGTCACGGACATGCTGACTCCCGGACTCGATGCCGAGCCCCAGCCAGGTAAACCCGGCACGCGCCAGCTTCTCCAGCACTTCATCCTGCACCGTATCGACCCGGGCGTAGGCCCAGATGTTCAGGTGATACCCCCGTTCGATAATCCGGTCGCAAATGCCGATCACATGGCGACGGTTCAAGACGAACATCTCATCCGGGATTTTGATATTCGAGACACCGTATTCACTCACCAGGCGGTCGATCTGGCCGATGACATTGTCGGGGCTCCAGACGCGCAACATCGGGGTGGTGAACGGCGCGTTAATGCAGCAGAACGAACAGGTAAAGGGGCATCCCAGGCTGGTCTGGAGCGAGGCGTAGGGAGATCTCGACTCCGGGTTTCCGAAACAGTGCCAATTGTGGGCGCGATAGCGGCTCATATCGAGCAGATCCCAGGCTTGCCCCGGCAGGTCGTGGTCAAGATTCGTGAGGAGCGGCGCGGGTGCATTCCCGACGGGATTCCCTTCCTCCATGTGCCACAATCCCGGGACATCGCGAAGGGAATGTTGCGGCGCCCGTAACGCCACGATGAGACCGCGAATAGTCGCCGGCCCCTCCCCTTGACAGACATACGTATAGGGCTCTTCTAACAACGTACGCTTCGGCAAGGCTGAAGGATGAGTCCCCATCACCAGTGTGGGAATGTCGGCAAGGGTATTGAGAATCTCGCAGACCTTCCGGCCTGCGGGCATGCACTGGGTGGAGGCGGATGGTTGCTGCCCGTAAATGACGAAGACCGCCAACCTGGGGGCGATGGCTGCGATCTGCTCGGCGGTCTGCTGATGCGTAAGTCCCTGAGCCTCCGCGTCCAGGATTGCCACGGAACAACTGTGTTGCCGAAGATAGGAAGCGATCAATCCCGACCACACCGGGGGTTCGATGGCGGCGTAGTCGCGGCTCAATTCCTGATAGACCTGGACCCGGCTGGGTGGCGTCACCAGCAAGACGTCAAGCGGCTTGGACACGGCAACCTCCCAGTTTCTGCGCAAAGGCGATGGTGCGCGACACGCCCTCCAGCACGTCTTCTTCATGCCCGCACAGGGCCAGTCGGATATGAGATGCGAAGGTGTCCCCGAAGCAGCGTCCCGGCGTCACCGCCGTGTGCTGTTCTTCCAGCAGACGTCGGCAGAACGTCATATCGTCGAGTCCGGTGCCCGTGATATCGACAAAGAGATAAAAGCCCGCTTCCGGATGCTGGCAGTGCAAGAGTCCCCCCTGAGTGAGACGCTCGTGACAGGTGGTGATGAGACGCTGATTCCGAGCGCGCACCGCGTCCGCATACGTGTCAAGCACCGACAGGCCCGCGACGCAACCGATCTGGGTAAATCCGGGCAGGCACGAGTACAGCGTGGAATTGGACAACGCGAGTTTGGCAATGACCGCGTCATGCGCCAGGGCATAGCCGGTGCGAAACCCCGGAACGGACAACACCTTGGAAAACGACGACATCGCGACCACATGTCCGGCCTGCGGCGCTGCCAGGGTCACGTGCGAACCATCGAAGGCCAGATCGGCATAGGTTTCATCGCTGAGGAGCCAGATGCCTTCCTGTCCGCAGCGTGCCGCCAGCTCCTGAAGGATCGCCGGCTCATACACCGCCCCGGTCGGATTATTCGCACTGTTGACGATGATCGCCTTGGGTTTTGCCGCCACCGCCGACTCAATGGCGACCCGTGACAGATGAAACCCGTCGCGCGCCGGCAGTGGGATGGGGATGATCTGAAGCCCGAGGTGGGTCGCTGCCGCCCAATAGGACGGAAACGCCGGCGTGAAGAGCACCACCCGCTCCCCTGGATTGCAGGTGATATCCAGAAACTGGTGAATGAGAAGATTCGCGGGGCTGATGACGACCTGGGAGGCGACAATGGGTTGTCCGGTGAATGAGGCGTAGCGCCGGGCCACCGCCGCGCGCAATTCGTGTATGCCGGCCATCGGGGCGTATCCGACTTGCCTGGACTGCAGTTCCCCTATCGCCGCGTCGAGAATCTCAGACGGAGGGGGCATGCGCGGGTTGCCGAGTTCAAGGTGATAAATCCGATGTCCCTGGCGTTCCAGCACTTGCGCTCGATCCAACACCCGAAACATTTCCTGGCCGATCAATCGTTCGCCTCGTACGGAGAAGGCCGGTCTGCTGAGAGTCTGCGGCATCGGCACCCTCTGCTGGGTCATCGTGACATCGATCCTTCTGTCTGATGGAGGAGCGAGGCCGGGAAATAGGCCGATGTGTCCTTCCAGGTGTCACGGAAATGTGCCAGGCGTTCCGGCGTCCCGATATCATGCAACGGACTGGCGGTGACGAAACCATAAAATTGCTGGGTGACGAGACGTGGCAAGAGGTCTCGCTCCAGCGACCAGACCGGCCTGTCCGGAAAGAGCGTCGTGACCGCACGATCAAACAAGTACACTCCTGCATTGTGATAACTGGATGTCCGTTTTCGTGGCTTCTCGACCATCGACAACACGCGGTCGCCCTCGCCTAACGCCACCGCACCGGTGTCCTCCCGTGTGTCATCGTGAGTGACGGCAACCGTCGCGCTAGCCCGTTTGCGCGTATGGAACCGTAACAACCGTTCCGGATCGATCTCGCAGAATGAATCACCGTTCAGAACAAGGAACGGGTTGCTCCGCACAAACGGCATGGCATGCGCCAGCGCCCCGCCGGTGCCCAGCGGGACCGGGTCACGCACAAACACCGTCTCATAGGCGCCGCGATGGCGGAGAAACCAATCCTCAATCATTTCGCCGAAATGTCCCGTGCTGAAAATAAACCGGCGCGCGCCATGGCGCAGGAAATGTTCGACCAGCAACGACACGAACGGACGGCCGTGAATCTCCGCCATCGGTTTCGGGCGGTCGGCCACGACGGATTGCAGCCTGGTGCCGAATCCCCCGCAGAGAATGATCACATCACAGTCGGCAAACGGAGCCATCAAGCGGCCTTTCCAATCAGGGTGGCCTTCAGCCGGGCGGCGGTCTGCGCAGAACTCTGCGCCCACACGTCATCCAGCATCAGCTGATCTTCCTGATAAAACACGATTTGGGTACCCAGCCCCTCAAACTTGAACGGCACCTGGAGTAATCCAGGAAGCGCCAGGCGAATCCGCTCATGATCTTCCGGCCGTGCGAAGAGCAGCATGAAGCCGCCTCCGCCGGCACCCAGGAGTTTTCCTCCGAGCGCACCAGCCTCCCGGGCTGCCCCGTAGATCGCATCGATTGCCGGCGTGGTGATCCGCGAGGTCAAGCGCCGCTTGAGCATCCAGGCCTCGTGCAGCATGGTGCCGAAATCGGCTAAATCCCGCTCACCGGTCAGAATCGATACCCCCTCATCGACCATCTGCAGCATCGTGGACAGTTCGCCTTGACGTTGTTTGGTGCGGTCGATTTGCTCGCGCGCAACTTCCGATGCAATGCGGGAAAATCCGGTGAAATACAGTTGGAGGTGGCTTTGAAACGCCGCCAGTCGTTCCGGTCGCATGATGACCGGCGCATGGCCGATGTCCCCGTTCTGAAAAAACGTCGCTTTGCATAGGCCGCCATGTGCCGCGAGTACTTGGTCCTGGCATCCCACGGCTTCGCCGAGCACATCCTGTTCGACATGGATGGCAGCTTGGGCCAACTGCGCTTTGCTGGGCATGATGTGTTGCAACGCGTAGAGCGTATGGAGCAAGCCGACGGTGAAGGAGGAACTGGATCCCAACCCGGTTCGTGCCGGCAAGTCGCCGTCGTGATGAATTTCCAGCCCGTCGTCGATATTGAGGTACTTGAGCACGCCGCGAACGGCGGGATGCTCGATCTCCTGATTGTTGTTCACCAGTTCGATGCGCGAATAGGCAATGCGTGTCCGATGCTCGAAGAACGGCGGCAATTGCCGGCAGCTGATGTAGCAATATTTATCGATGGTCGTCGCCAGGACCGCTCCGCCATGTTCCCGGAACCAGACGGGGTAATCGGTACCGCCACCGAAAAACGAGATACGAAACGGCGTTCGGCTGATGATCATCCTCGCCCTCCCTGCCGGTTCGCGATCGACTCAGACATTGGCATATTGACCGGCTTTAACGACCGTGTAGCATTTGATCAACTCGCGAATCCCCCGCTCCAACGACCATTCCGGCTTGAATCCGGTCTCGAGCAGACGTTGATTCGAAACGATGTAGTCGCGTTTGTCCGGATCCTCGCCGATCGGGGCTTCGAAGGACACGAACTGCGGCAGCACGCGCTGGATTTCACGGCAGAGTTCAAGCTTAGACAGATTGGCGTCGTCCAATCCGACGTTATACGGCCGGTCCTTCATGTCGTCGAAATGGTCGATGGCGTGAAGAAAGGTGCGTACGACATCACGAATATGGATGTAGTTCCGTTTGCAGTGACCTTCAAACACCACCACGGCCCGATCATGCACTGCGCGCCAAACGAAATCGTTCACCAGGAGATCCATGCGCATCCGCGGCGAGACGCCGAACACGGTGGCCAGACGTAAGGTAATGGCATTACCTCGGTCCAAGACGACTCGCTCGGCCTTCACCTTGGTTTCCCCATACAGACTGATGGGGCGAAGCGGCGAGTCTTCGGTGCACGGCACACCGGGTTGGCCGATGCCATACCCGCTGTTGGTGACGGGAAAAATGATCTGCTGGCGAGAAGACGAGAGTTTGCAGAGGAGTTGGACGGCTTCAAAGTTCACCGTATAGGCGCCGACCCGGTCTCTGTCGCAGAGGGGCGCTCCGACCAACGCGGCAAGCGGGATGATGATATCCGCCTTGCGCAATAAATCAGTCAGGAGCCGTTCATCCCGGCAGTCCCCTCGTACCACCTGAAATTTCTCTTCGGCACAGCAATCCATCAAACTGTTTTGCCGGTACATAAAATTGTCGAGGACGGTGACCGCGTACCCGCGATCCAACAATCGTCTGGTCAGGACGGAACCCAAATACCCGGCGCCTCCGGTGATGAGGACATGTGTTGATCCTGTCGTCATAATTAAACGAGCCCCTTCTGGCTATGCCATTCGTGCGGGACCACTCCCCTGCTCATGCGGCCTCCAACACGATGCGGGAAATCTGCAGGACGTCCTGGTCCGTCATCGAGGCGTGGTTCGGAAGAAAAAATCCGCAGTGATGCACCCGGTCCGCCACGGGAAAACTGGCTTTCCCGTAGCGATTCATCCAGAACGGATGCAGGCCCAGATTCCCGGCTGAAAAAATGCGTGTCTCCACGCCCTCGGCCACCAACGCCCGGACGATGCGTTTTCGCTGTTCCGGGCTATCGGCCAGTAGGCCAAAGGAAATGCTCGCCACCTTGCTGCCTTGCGGCGGCCGCTGGGTATAAAACCGTTTTCCCAGTTGCTCGAGATAGCGATCGTGGTTGGCTTGCCGCCGAGAGGTCATCGCATCCAGCTTGCGCAATTGCTCGAGCCCGATGAATGCGTTCAGATCGGTCGATCGGAGATTGAAGCCCGGTTCGTAGAACACGAAGGGGGAATGAAAGTCATCCACCTGATACTGTTGAACCAATTCCTGATGCCGTGCCGGATCCACGTCCTTGCTCCAGCCGTGGCTGCGCAACATGAAGAGGAGGTTCGTGAGCGCCTTGTCGCTGGAGGACACCATGCCGCCTTCAATCGTGGACATCTGATGACCGAAGTAGAACGAAAAGCTCGCCATGTCCCCGAAGGTGCCGACTTTCCGGCCCTCGTACTCTGCTCCGATCGCGGCGCACGCGTCTTCCAGGAGATAAAATCCGTAGCGGTCTTTGAGCGTCTGCAGTTCGCGCATGCGATGCGGCACTCCCAGGACTTGCACCAGCAGGACCGTCTGTGCCTGATGTCGTTTGAGGAGATCTTCAAGATGGTTGAGATCGAGGCCGAAAGTGTCGGGATCCGCCTCGCACATAAAAGGCGTAAACCCGAATTGCATGGCCGGAGCGATGGAGGTGACCCATCCCACGCTCGGGACAATGACGTTCGTGTTGCGCAATCGCCCCGACCGCAGCAAAGCGTAGTACATGAGGAGATTGGCCGATGATCCTGAATTACAGTGCACCGAATAGGGGCGTCCCAGCCACTCGGACCACCGCCGCTCGAACTCGACGGTCACAGCCCCTTTGGTCAGCCGCGGATAGGTGCGCAGCCACTCGATCAGATGATCAATGTCCTGCCGGTCGATCGTATCCTGAGCCAGGCACCATCGTGGATTGAGCTTGGCAGTCTGTGCGTGAAGCGTCATGGTTATGGTCCCTCTTGCGCCAAAAAGGAGGCCTGCGTCTGTCAACAGACCAGGCACGGCATCAAGATACCAATCAAGATGTATGCCACTGAGGATGTCAGGAGGAGGATTGTGAAACCGTAGGATTTCTTAGTCGTAGGACGGAAGTGAGGCGTGTGACCGGGCAAAAAATTCCCAGTCATCGGCAACCGCTGTAGTCTAGGCGGACTCGAAGGAATGCTTTTGGAGGACGAACGATTCCAGGGCTTTTTTTACCGATCCTCCCCACCCCCGATACTCGATGGTTTCCTTCCCATCGAACCGGAACTCCAGGCCGAGATGCGTTCCGTCTGCCTGCATTGACACGTTTCGGACGACCCCTGTCAGATTGTTGACGTGGCCTGTCCCCACGATTTCGAACTCCGCACGCAAGACCATGCCGGGGAAAAAGTCCTGCATCGGCCGTTGTAGCAGCACCGCGCAGCCCGACGCGCTGAGATCTATTAGCAGTCCACCGATGCGTGATGGACTGCCGGAGACGTGATTGCGCAGGTGTGGATCCACTTGCAACAGCACGATGGGTTCCTGCGCCGTGACACGTCCATGTTTGCGGAGCGGTACTTCCTCCAGCGTAGCGGGAAAGGCCAACAGTAAAAATGGAAACGGCTGCAATTGCGCATGAAGCACCTCGGTGCGGTATCCGATCATTTTCCCGTTATAGATGTATCGCAGCAGACAGGACGTTCCCGCAGCGCAGGGAACGGGTTGCCCGAAGTGAAACGGCCATTCAGAGACGATCCAGCTGCGATCTTTCCATCCCAGGACGGACGCGCCGTACTGCGCTCCGGTGCCTTCGGTGGGCAGACTCAGTTGCAGCGAAAGTCCGACTTCGAGGAACGAAGCCGGATGGCGGTGCACGATGAGATCACTCATGAAGTCTCCCCACGTCGGCAGTGCAAGGCATAGACGTACCCCTCTCAGCCCTATCGGCAGATGCCTTCAGAATCTGAAGTCTGCATTCCTCGCTGTCCCTCTCCTGGAGTAAAGACCGGCCTGACATCGACCGATAGGTAAACGACAGAAACCACATGGTCCGGAATCAGCACAGGCCTCTTGAGGATTGGGCACAACTCTGACATGGCTTCGACAAAACGTATCCCCATTGATCAGCTCACCGTCGGAATGTTTATCGCGGGTTTGGATCAACCCTGGTACAGGACGCCGTTTCTGCTCCATAAGTGGCTGGTCTCCAATCCCGATGACATTGTGCAACTCAAACGACACGGCATTCAGATCGTCACCATCGATACGGAACGAGGCCTGGATGTAGGAGCAGCTCCCGTCGCCGCAGAGGCGGCGCCTCCTCCTGTGCCAGAAACGCCGTCGGCGTCTGCTGACACCATGGAAGCGTCCTCGAACGGCCATCCGTCGCACACTGAACCAGCCGCGGCGACCTATCGAGAAGCCATGGAAGCGGTCGAACGGGTGTTCACCGACATTGAGGCCGGCCAGCCACCGAAGATCGCGGCGCTTAAACCGGTGGTGAGCAAACTGCTGCAACAGATCGTCGAACAACCGGAAGCGATGATGATCCAGTTTTGTCTGGATAAAATGCGCCGCTTCGATGGCACGCTTGCCAATCACGGCATGGATGTCTGCGTCTTGACGCTCATCCTGGCTGTCGAGAATAGCTGCACGGAAAGCGAGATGGAGGCGCTCGGGCTCGGGGCATTGCTGCACGATATCGGGTTTGTCCGGCTCCCCCGCAATTTGTACCGGAAAACCTCGCCCTTGACCGAGCAGGAACAGGTACTGATGCGACAACATCCGCAGCTGGCCGCCACGGTGTTGTCGAAGATCGACTCACTCCCCGAAGCGGTTTCCCAGATCATCGCGCAACACCATGAATTTCAGGATGGAAGCGGATTTCCGAAGAGTGTCAAACCGGGAGGGCTCTTCCCGCTTGCTCAATTAATGGCCCTGGCGGATACGTACGACGATCTGGTCACATCCCGATATGGCCGCGCGCCGTTGTTGCCTCACGACGCCATCCGCCAACTGTTTGTGCTGGGCGCCAAAGGCCGATACGATAAAAATCTGGTCGAGGTCGCCATCAAGATGTTGGGTGTCTACCCGCTCGGAAGCCTCATCAAGCTGAATACCAACGAATGCGCGGTGGTTATCGGTCTCAATCATGAAGACCGCTTGCGCCCGCGGATCCGGATTATTCGAGGACCCGATGGCGAGATTCAGACTCCGCCTATCGAGAGCGATCTCCAAAATCAGGCTACCGATCAACCCGCGCGCACGATTCTGCGTGCGTTGGATCCCGCGCAGGAACAGATCGATCTCCCACAATACCTCGATGTCGCCGTAGGTGGGGCATAAGTATGAGCCGACCGTCACAGTCGCGTTCACATTCCTCGCAACCTCCTGCCGGCATTCCGCCGGCGCCCGAAGCCATGGGGCTCCTCTGGGATGCGATCCCGCTGGGAATCTGCCTGCTGGCTCCGGATCACAGCATCGTTTTCGCCAACCGGATCGCGGCCCGTCTGCTGCACCGATCACCGGCTGATTGTGCGGGCAAGGTGCTGTCGGAACTAATCGGTCAGCCACTCGAACTGAACAATTCCTTACACTCCACGGGGGTGCTGAAATTTCAGGCAGGCCTTGCCACGGCTTCGCCTGATGATGCGGAGCAAGACCCGGCGGATGCGCCTCCCCTCACGGTGATCGAGTGGGAGCAACTGCGTCTGTCAGGCATTCCCTCCGTCTCCACGCTCCTGACGCTCCGCGACATCTCACGGGAATGCGAGCTGGAGCAGGATCGGGACCGTCTGGCCACTGTGGCCGAAGAGAGTCCCTACCCGATCGTGGAAATCGACCGGAGTGGCAATATCTTGTATGTGAATCCCGCCATGGTGGAGGTCCTCTGCCGATTCGGATACGACCCGAACGGGAAACCGGATATCCTCCCGGACAATCTTCCTGCACTGGTGGCGACATGTCTCCTTGAAGGGCGGACGGTGACGTCACAGGAAGTCGTCAGAGGCGAAGCCTGTTACAGTTGGACGCTGTGCCCGGTCCCCAGCAATCAACTCGTGCGCGCCTACGGAATCGACCTCGGTGAAGTGCATGCGACACATCGCGCACTGAACGCCACCGCGGACCATCTTCGCGAAAGCAATCGTCAACTCGACCAGGCACTGCAGCAGGCGCAGGCCGCGGCACGCGCGAAATCGTCGTTTCTCGCCATGATCACGCATGAGTTGCGCACGCCGATGAACGGGGTGATCGGCATGGCCAGTCTGTTGCTGGATACCTCGCTGACGGAAGAGCAACGCTCGTTTACGCAAACGATTCAGCAATGCGGCGAAGCGCAACTGTCCCTGATCAATGATGTCCTGGAATGCAGCAAGATCGAAGCCGGCAAACTGGAATTGGAAACGCTGGATTTCCAGCTCCGTACCACGGTGGAAGACGTCCTGTCGCAGTTCGCCGAGCGGGCGCAACGGAAAGGTCTCGAAATCACCGGCCTGGTGCACGCCGCCGTCCCCAATGCGTTATGCGGAGACCCGGGCCGTTTGCGGCAAGTGCTCACCAACTTTGTCGGAAACGCGGTGAAGTTTACCGAGCAGGGTGAGGTCACGCTGCAAGCGTTCCTGGAGAGTGACACGTCGGCCGGGGTGATGATCAAGTTCGAAGTGACGGACTCCGGCATCGGCATCAGCGAGGAAGTGCAGGGACGCCTGTTTCAGGCGTTTACCCAGGCCGACAGTTCCACGACACGCAAATACGGCGGCACAGGACTCGGACTGGCCATTTCGAAACAACTCGTGGAACTCATGGGCGGCCAGGTCGGCCTCCGAAGCCGTCCCGGCGAGGGAACCACCTTCTGGTGCACGGCTCTCTTCCAGAAGCAGGCGGTCTGTCAACCTGCCATCGTTCCCTCGGCCGAGCTGAGCGGTCGCCGGATTCTCATTGTCGATGACAATGAGTCGAATCGAACGATTCTGCATCACCTGGTCTCGGGATGGGGCATGCACGACGGGCAGGCACGGAATGCCACGGAAGCGATGGAGATGCTGGAACAGGCAGCGGCCAAAGGCGAACCCTATGATGTCGCCGTGCTGGATATGCTGATGCCCGGCAAGGATGGGCTCCAATTGGCTCAGGACATCCGGGCTCATCAACATGGTGCCGAGGTTCGACTGGTGGTCCTGACCTCGCTGATTCAACCCGGGCATGCAGAGCGGGCACGTAAAGCCGGATTTACCGCCTATCTGACGAAGCCGGTCCGGCATGATCAGCTGCAAGGGTGCCTTCGTGTGGTGTTCGGAGCACAGCACAAGCTGCCGGCTGCGGCGGTGGGGACCGGCAAGGAGCAACCGATCTCGCCGACGCTCATCACGCGCCACACCCTGGCTGAACAATCGCCACGCCCCCGTATTCTTGTGGCCGAAGATAATGTCGTCAATCAGAAGCTGGCTGTTCGCATGCTGGACCGCCTCGGCTATCAACCTGACGTGGTATCGAATGGCCAGGAAGCCGTCACGGCGTTTGAACGGGAAGTCTATGCGGCGATCATTATGGATTGCCAGATGCCCACCATGGACGGGTACGAAGCCACGAGGCTCATCCGCGCTCAGGAAGAACGACCGGATGCGGCTCGCACCCGCGCACACATACCGATCATCGCATTGACGGCCAACGCTCTGCCCGGTGATCGTGAACGATGCAAGGCTGCCGGTATGGATGACTATGTCACCAAGCCGGTGAAGACCGATGATCTTGGCATCATCCTCCAACGATGGGCTCCGGCGAAGGCTGTCGCCGAAGTGACACCCCCCGCGCCTGCCCGGGACATGAGCAAAACAGACGCGCGGGTGTTCGATGCAGGCGCGATGTTGGCGAACATTGGTGGAGATGCCGAGCTGTTCGATCAATTGATCCGGCTGTTTCTCGATCGCCATAGTGTCATGATGAAGGAAATCGAGTCTGCCATAGGCCAGGCAGATGCGGTGGCGCTCGAGCGAGCGGCTCACAGTCTCAAAGGCACGGCGGGAAATCTGTGTGCACCCGATGTCGTGTTGTTGGCCAGTCAGCTGGAAGCGTCCGGACGCCTGGGCACCCTCACCGAAGCCCCCGGTCTCCTTGTCCGCTTGGATCGCACCGTGCAGGAGTTAGTAGCCGTCCTCTCCCGCCAGATCAATCCCACTGACCAGTAGTGAGCGTGTTTTTCCACGGACATAGCCGCGAACAGCGTCGCCCTCGTGACTGGAGATTGCGTCTATCGGTCGATGAGAAGTTCCTGCAAGGTCCGAAGAGATACAGAAGATCAGGCAGCTGAGCGTGCTGAGGCGTGCGGGGGGCGAGAAGTCGACTGAGCGGTAGCCGCAGGAGAGGCGGCAAAGAGCGGATAGCGGGTCGGCAGATCTTCGGGCAACACCAGTTGCTTACACAACCTGGTGCGATGATTCATGATCAACGGACCGCGCAGGTTGGCGGTCACCGCGGTCGGGTCATCGGAAGGGATGGTCAAAATCGTGACGACGGACAACTCATCGTCGCCCTGCTTCTGGATTTCGATCAGTGCATCCGTAGGAATGGTCACCTGGTAGTCCGGCTTGAAGAGCGCCGGATCGAGAATGACGAAGGCCAACTGAGGCTCCTCGACGCACTGCAACCATTTGAACGGCGCATCCGTATCATGGTCGAGCAGGACGTATTTGGTCCAGTCGGGAAATCCCAGAATGCCGGATGGAAACACCAATAACGTGTCGTCGCTCACCTCGAAGGTTCCGAATCTGGTCGACTGACACTTCATGGATGGTTCTCAGCTCCCCCGGCGCCCCGTTTTGTTCGACAGCTGACGAAAGGCTTCCAGAGGAATCACCCCGGGCCCTGCGGCAATGCGATTCTCGTCTTGAATCCTCGCATGCACTTCATCGCGATGCACTTGCACATTGGGCGGCGCTTCGATCCCCAGTCTGACCTGCCCGCCTTTGATGCCAAGCACCACAATGCGGACATCGGGACCGATCGTGACGCCCTCTCCCCGACGTCGTGTTAAGACCAGCATACAAGCCTTCCTTGGCGTGTGAATACAGGTACATTGGGTATATCGGTTCCGGTGAGTATGAACTTAAGCGTCGGTTACGGCAGATAGTTGAGTAACGAGGCATCAAAAATCTTGCTGAAGGTCTGGCTGGCGGCCTGCACGGCGACCTGCTGAAGACTCAATTGGCTGATGGCCGTGGCGAGATCGGCGTCTTGATTGTCGGAAATGGCCTTGGAAATCGTCAGCGTCGCCGTATCCAGCGCGTCATGGGTGACTTGCAAACGATTGGCTAAGGCCCCCACCGTCCCCTGGGCATCGCTGATCTGTGCGGTCGCCAGATCGAGATTGCCGATTGCGGTTTGAATGCCTGAGCGATTGTTGCTTTCGAGCGCCGTGAGCAGGTCCCGGAGGGAGTCGAACATGTTCGTGGTTCCGCCGGTAAAGATGCTGCTGCCGGGAACCAGAATCTGGACGGTCTGATTTTCGCCGACGGCGATCGACTGCGTTTCCGTGTTCCCTTGATAGGTTACCGTATCGCCGGTGGTCACCACGTAGGGCGTGACATTGGTTTTGGTTCCGCCGAACACGGCCTGTCCCGCCACTTCCGTATTGCCCAGTTGGACCAATTGACGTTGGAGTTGGCGGACTTCCTTGGCGATCGATTGGCGGCCTTCCGCGGAGGTCGTATCGCTGCTGGCTTGAATGGTCAATTCGCGTACGCGCGTGATGATGGTCTGGACCTGCCCTAACGCCTGATCGGCGGCATTGACCCGCGACGTGCCGAAGTCGATATTGCGAATCCATTGCTTGGTTTGGGCCAGCGCGGACTTGTCGAGGACGATCTGGCCATAGGAGCTCGGATCGTCCTCGGGAGTCGAGACCCGTCGTTGGCTGGAGACCTGTTCCTGCGAGGTCAGCATTTGCAACCGTGAACGTTGGAGATTGCCGAGCAGGGTGTTGTACATCTGTTGGTCGGCGACTCTCATAAGACCTGCTCCCGGTAAAGTGAGAAGACGGTTACCGCTTCAAGGACAAGATCGTCTGCAACATTTCGTCGCTGGTGGTGATCAGCTTCGAGGCTGCTTGAAACGCACGCTGATACTTCAACATATTGATTAACTCTTCGTCCATCGACACCCCGGAGACTTCCGCCCGATGGGCCAGCAATTGATCGTGCAGAATCTCCTGCCCTTGCAGGTCCCGCGTGGCGCCTTGAAGCGTTGCACCGAAGCTCCCGGCCATTGCGCCATAGTAGCTTTGAAACGTCGTATTACCCAGACCCGCGACCGACGCCGTTTGCAGATTCGCCAAGGCGAGGGCATTGACGTTGTTACCCGGCACGCCGGCGGCTGTCGACGAGGCGGCGATTTTCTGCCGGTCCGTCAGCGCCATGCTGATGGTGCCCGCCGTGGTGCCTGTCGCCGTGAAGAAGTCCTGCGTCGTGGACCCGTCCAATCCATATCCCAGTTTATGCTGGGTGTTCACTTGGGAGACGAGTTGCGACGTGAGGGTGTCGAGAGATGTTTGCAGGCCTGTGGCCGTGGTATCCCGCGCATCGAGCAGACCCTTGAGACGGCCGCCGCTGATCGACGAGGTGATATCCGTATTGGGGCCGGTCCCTCCGTCATACCGCACGTCGAGCAATCCGCCGTTGGTCGCGTCGGGAACGCCCGTGAGTTTGAACGCGGTGCGGTCTGTTACAAGGACCTGGCCGACCCCGACAAATACGGTGACCTGCCCGTTTCCATCTTCGATTGAAGATATATCAACCAGGCCGGCAAGGTCATTCAGGAACCGGCCTCGTTGGTCTCGCAGATCGTTGGCTTGCTGCCCGCCCACTTCGGTCAACTTGATCTGGGCGTTGAGGTCGGCGATCTTACTGGCCAGGCCATTGATGTCGTTGATGCTGCTTCCGACTTGTCCGTCGAGAGAGATCCGTTGCGCCGACAGCTGCGATGACGCCTGGTTGAGCACTTTCGTCAGACCGTCAGCCTTGGTGAGGAGCACCGTGCGTGCAGTCAGGTCGGCGGGATTGGTCGCGACATCCTGCCAGGCCTTGAAGAACTCGTTGAGCCCCGCCGCGAGGCCTTGATCGTTCGCATCATTAAACAGAATCTGAATTTGTGAGAGGGCCTTCTGCGATGCGCCGAACTGCCCGATTCGCTCATTGGAGTTCAAGAGTTGCTGTTCGACAAAGCTGTCGACAGAACGACGGATTTCCGAGACCTGCACACCCGTGCCGATCTGGCCGGGGCGTCCGTTCTCGGGAAGGGTCTCGGTGAGCACTGCTTCCTGGCGCGAGTAGCCGGGTGTGCTGACGTTGGCGATGTTTTGCCCGGTGACGGACATCGCGCGCTGGAAACTGGCCAGCGCGTTGGAGCCCATCCCGAATAGTCCGTTTAGTCCTGACATACGACCACTCGTTATCCTTTGGCTCTCACCAGACCGGCGCCGTCCGCCACCGCGGTACCGGACGATGAATAGAGTGCCGCCGATTGCGGAGACCGTTGCCAACGCTTGAGGGCGCCGTGCAAGAATTCAAGAGACTGCGCAATCAGTGCGGCATTGAATCGATTCAATCGATCGGTCTCGCCGATGGCTGCGATCAACCTGGCTTCCATCGTGGTCCGCGTCCCCTGTTGAGACAGGTCGATCGACGCTCGGTGGCGCCGCTGTTGCTCCAAGTCTCGAATCTCATCCAGAAGTTGAGCTTTTCGCGTCGTGACAGCGGTGAATTGGCCGAACGACAGGGAGCGGATCGCGTCCTGCTCCTCCAGAAGCAAGGCCTGGAATACGAGCATCTTGTCGAGCATGCCCTGCACGAGCAGATCTGATTCTGTGGGAGTATGTTTCGCGAGGGTCGACACCGTGCTTCCTCCTCGACAGTGACGTTCCGGCCTACGAGGACAGCGAGCGAAGGGTCGAGCCGGTGAAGCGACTCGTTACAGGACCGCGTCCGTCAAGACGTTACGAATGATGGCATCCGCAACTTTTTTGCCGTCGACGTTGTACGTGCCCCCTTCGACTGACTGCTGGATCTGGCCGACTCGTGCATCACGTTCCTGATCCGGCTGTTCTGCGGCCGCCCGTAGACGTTGAAGTTCCTTGGCTCGCTCAGAAATCTGCACGCGGTCTTGCGACTGCGTGGGCTGAGAGACGCTTTTCTTGTTCTGTGTCCGGTCTGTCTCCTGAACGCCTAAGAGAATTTTCGCGAGATCTGCGGCCCGGCCATTGTTAGAGATCTCCATGACTGCTTCTCCTCCCCTTCGCAGGGTGTTCCGTAGGCTGTCCCCTCGTCGAGTACTCTATCGGCGAGGTCGGCCGGGAACTTTAGGAGAACCGGTCGATTTATTTGTTTTTTTTGACGTAGGCATCCACAAACGCCGTGAGGCCGATGCCTCCCGCCTGTGTCGCCAGCTTGGCAATCTCCTGATCGTACAAGGAGTACCAGACCTGCTCGCCCTTCCTGTCCAGAAGGCCTTTTGGAACAGTTTCTCTCATCTTTCCAATAAGATAGGAGATGAAATAGGCCTCAAACTCCTGTCCGGCTTTGTGCATCGCTTCAGTGGATTTCTGCCCTGCCTGTCCCTGCCCTTGGACCCGATCGAGCCCGGCAGGCTGGGTGGCATTCATCTGGGCCAGATCAAGTTGTCCGCTCAGGAGATTTTTGATGTCCATATCGGTTGCGTCTTCCTTATACGATCTCAAGGTTGGCTTGAAGTGCTCCCGCCGAACGCAGTGCCGACAGGATGGCGACCAGGTCACGCGGCGTCACGCCGACGGCGTTGAGTGCCCGCACAACCTCCCCGAGCGTCACGGTCTGGTCCACGACAATGAGCCGGGACTGCTCCTCAGCCACGTCGGTCTGCACATCCGGGGTCACGGTCGTCTGGCCCTGGGTGGATCCGATCAAGGGAGCCGGAGGCTGCGACACGTTCAGCGTGTTCTTCACCGAAATAGTGAGGTTGCCATGCGAAATGGCGCAGGTGGACAGGCGGACATGTTCGCCCAGCACCACCGTGCCGGTGCGTTCATTCACCACCACTTTGGCCGCCACATCCACACTCACATCCAATCCTTCCATCGTCGCGATATATTCCACCACCCGTCCCTGGAAGGTCGACGGCAGGGTGGTTTTCACGAGACCGGCATTGACCGGCACCGCGGTCCCCTTGCCAAACGTCCCGTCGATCGCTTCGGCGGTGCGAATCGCGGTGGTGAAATCCGGATGCCGCAAGAGAACCGACACGGTATCCCACTGGTCGATATCCACGACCAATTCTTTTTCGACGATGGCGCCGGCCGGTACAACACCTGCGGCCTGGTGATTCTTCGTGACTGTGGCCCCGCCGGCCCCGCCCGTTCCGCCTAAAAACCCGCCGATGGACACCGGCCCCTGCGCAACCGCGAAGACTTGTTGGTTCGGCGCTTTGAGCGGGGTCAACAGCAAGGTGCCGCCCTGAAGGCTCTTGGCGTTCGCCATGGAAGAGACCACCGCATCGAGCGTCATGCCCGGTTTAACAAAGGGTGGCAGCTTAGCTGTGACCATGACGGAGGCGATATTTCGTGTGAGCAGCTGAATCGGGTCAATCACCAGATTGATGCCCATCTTGTTCAACATGGACATCATCGCCTGAATCGTGAACTGACCGCCGATGACCTGGTCGCCGGTACGGTCTAAACCAACGACCAGTCCGTATCCGATCAATTGGTTTTCTCGAACACCTTCAATGGTTGCAACGTCCTTGACGCGAACGGCGTGGGCCAGCGAGGCACTGAAGAAGGAGATGGTCAGAAAGGCGAGCATGCCCACCGCAGTGCGGCGAAACCAGGGACTGATCTGCTGACGGGGTTCCGCAAACGGCGCCGGCTTCGGGGGCGGCGGCGTCCATGGACGGGCCAGAAGCTCCGGATCCATCGAGGGCGTCCGAAGGACCCCGCTCGACAGCATGAGACGAAAACACTGCATGATCATCGCCCGTTGTTGTTTGCGTGGCTTCGTCATAGTGACTCCTGTCTCGCTCCTGTCGGTCCTACTCGTTCGGTCATTAGAAGGGATAGACCCAATCCAGAATCCTGACAAACCAACCCGGCCGTTGCACATCGTCGACCACGCCCAGGCCGGAATATTCGATTTTCGCATCAGCGATGGCGCTCGATTGCACGGTGTTCTTGGTGTTGACGTCGACACGGCGGACGATGCCGGCGATCGTCATGATCTGTCGCTCCGAGTTGACCGTCACTTCGCGCCGCCCTTCGATCCGCAAATCACCGTTGGGCAGCACTTCGGTCACAATGGCAGAGATGGTGCCGGTCAACGTGTCTTCGCGATTCGTGGCGCCTTTTCCGCCGAACTTGTTTTTGGCGCTGGCGTCGATGCCGAATCCCCGCTTGGCTTCTCCCCCGAGTCGAATACCCGGAAGGCCGAGATAGCCCATGCCCGTGCCGCCGATCCCGTTCGACACCGTGGAGTCTTTTTCCGCGCTGGTGTCGGCACTCTTCGACCCCTTGTGTTTCTCGGAGATCAAAATCGTGATGATGTCGCCGGCGCGCATGGCGCGGAGGTCCTCATAGAGGTAGGCCCGCCCGTTCTCTTCCTGCCACAACGAGCCCGTTGTCTTAGGGGGCGGCATTTTCGCCAACTCCGCCTTCGTGGGCTTCGCGGGGGATGAACTCGAACAGCCCGGCAGGACGACGAGCGCAAGCCCGCAGAGCAGGCATCCGATGTGCTGATGAATGGTGAACGTGGAATTAGAAGCTGACACGGACCACCCCCGGACCCACGACGGTTGCGCGCAGATCTTTGCCGGAATCGACATTGGACACGGTGATGGTTTGGCCCAGTTCACCATGCGATTTCGTCACGCCCACGGTTTGAATGGAGAGTCCGCCCTGCCGGGCCTCGATCGTCACCCGATCGCCTTTGTGCACCGCAAACGGGCGTCGCACCGAGGTCAGTCGGATCGCGTTTTGAGGCGGCAACGGACGGATCGCCGCTTTGCCGACGACGTCTGCGGGATTCGTGGCGAACGGTTGTTTCAGGTCGTACAGCACGAGGCGTTCGGTTGCCACGTCGTCCGCGGCGATCTCCTCATCTACCTTGATGGCACGAACCGGGACCATCACTTCGACGATCGCGGCGACATCCGCCGTGGCCTCGATAGTTTTGATAAACCGGCCGTTGACGGTGAGATGAATCTGGAACACCCGGCGACCCAGCGGTTCTTCGGAGTGATTCGTGCTGACTTGCAGGTCCATCGTCCCGGACGGCACGGTGATGGGCTGTTGAGGGTCACCAAGGGAGACCTGGCAATCAACGGCGCGCCCGGCGAGTTCACGCTTGACGAAATCGCGAATCACTCCGCGAATCTGATCCGGATAAATGGTGCGTTTTCCACGAGTCAGCGGAAGACTGTGGGCACTTTGCAGCAGGGCTTCATGCACCCGGAACAGAGGCCGAATCGGAGCCCGCTCCCCTGCCGCCGCGGGAAGAACCGCGCTCGCCAACAGGCCGATGGTCGCCACACAGATACAGCCGGCTCGATTCACAGGTATCACCTCTGGTTCAAGGTACGGCGCCGATTACCGGCGCAAATTATTGGCGATCTGCATCATCTCGTCGGATGCCTGGATCGTCTTCGAATTAATTTCGTAACTCCGTTGGGCGATGATCATGTTGACCATCTCTTCCGCCAGATTGACGTTGGAACTTTCCAGAAATCCCTGTTGCAGCGTGCCGAAACCGGTAGAAAATCCGCCGGTTCCCTGCTGGGCCGGTCCCGACGCGAAACTGTCGAGGAACAAATTACCGCCCATCGCGACCAGACCGGAAGGATTGTCGAAACGGACCAGCTGAATCTGTCCCACCTGCGACGCCTGAGTGACGCCGGGGAGTAATACGGAAACGGTGCCGTCCTGGCCGATATCGATTTTAAGCGCGCCGGAAGGGATGGTAATCACCGGGGTGAGTTGGTCGCCGTCGCCGGTGACCAGATTGCCGACGTTATCGCGCTTGAAGGAGCCGTTACGCGTATACATGATCGTGCCGTCCGGTCGCGCGACTTGAAAGAATCCTGCGCCGTCGATAGCCAGATCGAGGTCATTGCTCGTCTGCCGCATGTTCCCCTGCATCCATTCCTTGGCCACCGTAATGGGACGTACGCCGCCGCCGACCTGGACGCCCACGGGGAAGACGCCGACGTTCGACGCGTTCGTGCCGGGCAGGCGCTGAATCTGATAGAGCAGGTCGCCGAATTCCGCCCGGCTGCGCTTGAACGCATTCGTGTTCACGTTCGCCAGGTTGTTGGCGATCGTGTCAACGTTGAGTTGCTGGGCCGTCATGCCGGTCGCGGCCGTCCACATTGCGCGAATCATAGAACTCCTCCTATTGCACCCGGCCGAGATCCTGGATGGCCGTATCCGTCATATGGTCCAGCGTCTGAATGAGCTTCTGCGCCGATTCATAACTCCGCATGCCCTGAATCATCTTCACCATTTCGCTCAATGAATTGACGTTCGATTCTTCGATATGCCCCGACTGGAGCTGCGGTTTCGAGGAGACGGTCGGCTTGCCGCCGGTGAACAATCCTTCAGCAAACTTCTGCGGCATCTCATTGGGGGGAAATTCGACCACCTTGATCGTACCGATCGAGTTGCCATCGACTTGGATCCCGCCCTCGGCGTTGATCTGAATGTTTCCCGCCGGCACCTTGATCTCACCTTTCGTGCCCATGACCGGATGTCCAAGATTCGTGACCAACCGTCGTTGGCTATCGAGAGAGAAAATGCCGTTGCGGGTATACCGCACCCCGTCCGCAGTCTTGACCTCAAAAAACCCGTCGGTCTGAATGGCCACGTCGAGCGGATTGCCGGTGATGCGGATCCGTCCCGGCTCGAAGGTGGTTCGCATACCGTTCGCTTCGGTAAACACGCGTTCGGTCGGGCCGGCCGGTCTGGTTGAAATGGTTGAGGTGATGCCGCTCGATGCGGCCCCCATCCCTACCGAGCCGCCACGAGCCAGGAGGCCGCGAAAACCCTGTTGGTCTTGTTTGAATCCGGCCGTATTGACGTTCGCCAAATTGTTGGCGAAGACCTGCAGCTGTTTTTCCTGGGCGACTGCGCCGGAAAGTATGGGATAGATGGCTCGATTCATATCGTATGGGCTCCAACCCTTCTGTCTCTGTCACAGGGAGAGTTAGCAATCGACATGCCATTGCGCAGAACTGCATGGCACTACGAGCCTGCGACCGCCGATGGAAGAAATTGCTTATGATTGCCAATAGATGGAGACGGCAGGCGGTGTGAATGGGCGCGTGCGCAGATCGATGCTGCGGCCGAGAGCTGTCAAAGATGCTGACGGATGGAAGTCTTTACCGGAGACTGGGAAAGTCCTGCCTACCTGAGCAGGTCGCAGGGACGAGCCTTAGAGGATTAGGCTGCAATCGTGGAGGTGGATGCTGCAGCTGGAGGTGCGAGCATGCTCTCGAGGCCGGATATTCCCGATGCCTCGTGCCACGCTGTCTCCAGGGCCCGCGTGGCTGCGTCGAGCAGAAGATTGGGATCGAGCACCTCGTGAGTGGACAGCGCAACACCGATACGGCTGGTCAGGAACACTTCGTGATGATCGAGGGTGATCGGCAGCGCGATCGTGCCCTGCATTTTCCTGGCAAGCAACAACACCTCGTCCTGACTCGAGACCTGATCCACCAGCACCGCAAAGGTCCGTTCGGCGATCCTCGCGACAGTGTCGGTGGTGCGCAAGGCGCTTTTGACGCGCGCCGCCTCGATCCGGTACATGAGATGGCTATTCAGTTCGGCAGAGGTATCGGCGGCAGGAATGAAATAGTCCAGCTCAATCATCAGCACGGCCACCTGGCGGCCATGTTTCTGTGCGCGGATCAGGGCCTGATTGAGCAGTGAAAGAAATAGCCGATTCAACGGCAAGCCCGTGACCGGATCGTAGGTGCTCCTTCCGTCACACGCTGATGCACTCCAGTCCCGACGCACGGCAGATGTCCGACTCCGCGGAGTCCAGAAGCTTGCCCCGAAAATCATGAGCGTGAAGGCCACGCCGATCGAGACCATCACGGGATAGGCGGTCAGCGCGGAGATGGTCAAAAGGCCGATGGCCGCCGTCCAGTACAAGCCACCTGCCATGAATAGTAGACAGGCCAGCACACCGAATCGGGCCGCCTCATAGGAACGGGCCAGCGCATCCTCGTTGGACCAGGCATGCGGGTGTCCGGGCTCCGGGCCCCCGGCAACGCCCGACTCGTCGTTTGCAGGTGCAGGTACGCTCATATGCACGATGAGAACTGATGGTTACCCAAGGAATATTGAGGCCTAGAGGGTATCGGACAGAACGGGGGGAAACTGAAGGTCGGGTGTGGATCTCACGGGAGATTGTTCAAAACCGACAGCAAGGAGGATGAGCGGATTCGAATCTGCACTTAGACATCGACCGGTTCAAGCCGGGCTTTGAGATGCAGGATGGCTTTCGAGTGGATCTGGCAGACCCGCGATTCGGTGACTTTTAGTGCCTGCCCGATCTCTTTCATGGTCAATTCCTCAAAGTAATAGAGCGACAGCACGAGGCGCTCCTTTTCAGGCAGGTCCTGAATCGCCGATTCCAGCACGTGGCGAGCCCGCTCGTTCACAAGGACCGAGAGCGGATCCGGCTGGTTGGAGTCGGTCAACATGCTGATGATCTTGTGTCCATCTGCATCCTGCACCCCGAGGTCATCCAGGCTGATCACGACGGCGCCGCGTGAACGGGTCAGGAATTCGTCCAGTTCCTCCGCCGACATTTTCAGTTCTTTGCCGACTTCCTGGTCTGTAGGGGGACGACCGAGGCGATGCAACAGTTCTGAGTAGGTTTTCTGGAGCAAGGAAATGCGCTCGTGAACGGAGCGTGGAATCCAGTCCATCGATCGGATTTCATCGAGCATCGCACCTCGAATCCGGAATTCCGCGTAGGTTTTGAATTTGGCCTCGCGGGTCGGATCGTACTTGTCCATCGCATCCATGAGCCCCATGATGCCCACGGACATCAGATCCTCGGCGTCCATGTACGCCGGCAGGCGGAAGGCCAGCCGATGAGCCATGGCTTTGACGACATGGGTGAATTCCTGAATGACCCGTTCACGATCCGCTTCCGCAATCACCCGTCGCGAGGCATTCCCGGTCGCAGACATTTTGCGTGCTTCCATCATTCGCGTACAGTCCTTTCAGTCAGTGCGACCGCAAGAGTTGTTGCCAGAGGAACTGCACTGTGCCCTTCGGAAGTGCCGGTGGCGTCAAGAGTGACACCGCTTCCGTCAGCTCTCGAAATGCCCGGCTGGCCGGCGCGTGAGGAAACAGATCGATGACGGCACGCTGCTGGGAGACCGCCATCGGTACATAGTCGTCCTGCGGGATGGCGCCCAGGTAATCGAGGGAAATATGGAGAAACCGGCTGACGGCCACTTCCAGCTTCCGGTAGATGCGGGCCGCGTCACGCGGTGATTTCACCATGTTGACGAGGACGTGAAAGCGCCGTTCCCGGTATTGGCGCAGCAACACTTTCATCAATGCATAGGCGTCAGTGAGCGATGTGGGCTCAGGAGACACGACGACCACGATGGACTGGGCAGCCGCCGCGAAATAGGTCACCGTGGAAGAAATACCGGCGCCGGTGTCGATCAAGAGCACGTCCATGGTGGAGGCCAGGCGCTCCAATTCCTCTTGCAGAATGAGCTGCTGCGCCTCCGTCAACACGGTCAGTTGCGAAATCCCCGTGCTGGCAGGCAAGACGATGATGCCATTGGGGCCGGTCAAGGCGATGTCCTCCAGCCGGCACGTTTTGGCGATGACATGCTCCAGCGTATATTTCGGCGTGAGCCCCAACAGAATGTCGACGTTTCCCAAGCCGAGGTCGGCATCCAACACCAGCACCCGCTTGCCGGTCTGGGCCAGGGCAATCGCCGTGTTCGCCACCACATTCGTCTTCCCTACTCCACCCTTTCCGCTGGTGACGGTGATGACCTGTGTGCGGGAGGGACCGACGCTGCCGTCAAACGTGTTCAGTTGCGGATCTAAAATGTCTGGTTCGATCGCCATCGTCTCTCCCCTGTTAGTCGCTACCGTCTATCGCGTATACGTCTTACTTGCGGGCACAACTGCCGGCGGGGCCTGCCTGATCCATGGCTGACCATTCTGTTCCCCCGGCGTCCTGACCTGCCCACCGAGGAGCAGGTCGCCCAAGCGGTTGACTTGCGCTTGGACTAAGTCATCGGGCACACGCTGACCGGTGCCCCAGTAGGAAAGCGGGATGCCGGTACGATGCGTGGCTTCAAAAATTCCCCCATACCCGGTGGTCTCATCCAGCTTGGTAAACAGGAGTCGTAACGACGGCACATCCACACACTGGCTGGTACTGACCACGATATCGGGCACTCGCGTACCGGCAGCCATGACGAGATGGACTTCCATGGGAAGGGCTCCGTTGACCAACCCTCTCCACCGTTGCGCCGCGATCGGTTCGTAGGGGTTGAATCCTGCCGTATCGATCAGAATCAATTCGGCTTCGCGCGCCTGCGCAATGGCGGCGCGAGCTTCCTCGCATGACGCGGCCACCGCCAGCTCAATTCCGAGGACCTCGGCGTACAGTCGGAGGTGTTCCACTGCCGCGGGACGATAGGTGTCCATGGTGATCAGGGCGACACTCCGCTGTTCGACAATTCCGTAGTGCGTCGCCAGCTTCGCAATGGTGGATGTCTTGCCGACGCCGCTCGGTCCGACAAACAAGGCGATCTTCTGTTCGCCGGCGGTGCTCAACAGCGGACCGGCGGTCGTCACGCGGTCTAACAGCACCGTCCGCAACAACTGCAGAGAAGAGTTGCGCTGGGAGGTCCCCTGCTCTACCAGGGTCTCGCGCAATTCCCGCAGGCAGGCTTCGGCGGTGGCGTGTTCGACGCCTTGGGCCAGGAGATCTTCATAGACGCGTTGGAATGACTGGAAGGTTGTGCTGTGACTGTCCCTGATGGCGTCGGAAGACTTCATCGTGCGCGGGAGCTCTTGAGGGATAAAAGACGGTTGACCAGATGTCTTCCGCGGTTGATCGTCTCGCTTCTCTATCGCCCCCTGCAGTGTCTTCTGGAAGCGTGACTCCTCGGCCGGAACCGTTGGAGCTGGGGCGATCATCGGGGCGGAACGATCATCGTCTCCGAGGATCGGTGCGGATTCCGGCACGGCCGCATCGTCTTCAATTGCCGCCATCACCTCAAGCATTGATCCGCCCAGCAAGCCGAACCCGTTATCCCACGACCGCACACGCTTCGTTGACAGAATGACGGCATCCGGCCCCAGCGTCTCCTTAATGGAGCGGATGGCTTCATGCATCGATGCGACGTGAAAGGTCCGAACCTTCATGCCAAGCTCCTCGTGTCACCGCCATCCAGATCGAGACGCACTGTTTCCATGGCCTGCAATCGTGTCACGCTATCGACTTCGTTCAATCCCAGTATCGGTACCGAGTGCAAAATGCGGTCCGTCAATTTGCGGAGATGCCTACGTAGCGACGGGGAACACAGAATCACCGGTTGATGTCCTCGTCCAACCATGCGCTCGGCGGCCTGTTTCAATGCACTGAGCAGTTTCTGTGCCACCAGCGGATCGGGAACCCACTGATTGCCTTGCCCGGCCGCATTGGCCTGATCGGCAAGCGTGCGATCCAGGCGCGGATCGAGTCCGATGATCGGCAAGGAACCATCCGGAGCGAGATATTGTTTCGTGATCGTCCGTCCCAGCGCCTGGCGCGCGACTTCCGTGAGAATATCGGCATCTTTCGTGCTCGCGGCATGGTCGGCGATGGTTTCCAAGATCGTTCGCAAGTCACGAATGGGCACGCCTTCGCGCAAGAGATGCGACAACACGCGCACCAGCGTCCCCAACGGAATCAGGTTGGGAATCACTTCCTCGACCAGCTTCGGGTGATTCTTGCCTAGCTGATCCAATAACCCCTGCACTTCCTGCCGACCCAGTAACTCGTGGGCATGTCGCTTGATGAGCTCCGAAAGATGTGTCGCGATGGCGGAACCCGGGTCTACCACCGTGTATCCGGCCATCTGTGCCTGTTCACGCTGTTGCTCGGGAACCCACAGGGCCGGGAGTCCGAACGCCGGTTCCTTGGTCGGCAACCCATGAATAATTCCACGTTGAGCGGTCCCCGGATCAATGGCCAGCACGTGGGCCGGCATGACTTCGGATTTCGCCAGCTCGACGCCCTTGAGGAGTGCCGCATATTCGTTGGGCCTGAGTTGGAGATTGTCGCGAATGTGGATCGGCGGCAGGACGAATCCCATTTGCTCGGCAAATTGACGTCGCAAGCCTTTGATCCGGTCGAGCAAGGCGCCGCCCTGCCCTCCATCCACCAGACCGATAAGCCCATACCCAACCTGAACTTCCATAAGATCCAACGGAACAACCTGGGTAGCGGCTTCCTCAGCTTTGACCTGCGGAGATTCCGGTTCAGGAGCTGCGGCGGCCGTCTTCTGATGTTCGTTGAGTTGAAAAGCCATCCAGCCGGTCAGGCTCCCCAGCGCTAGAAATGCCAGATGGGGCAATCCCGGGACTAACCCCATGGCGAGCAGAATGCCGGAGGCGGTGCCGATGGCTTTCGGCGAGATGAGAACCTGGCGCGTGATTTCAAATCCGAGGTTGACCTCGGAGGCTGCGCGGGTGATGACGATACCGGCTGCTGTGGAGACGATCAGTGCCGGCACTTGCGCGACCAAGCCTTCGCCGACCGTCAGCAAGGTATAGGTCTGTGCCGCAGCCGCCACTGTCATTCCCTGTTGCAAGACGCCGATGGTCAATCCGCCCAGGATATTGACGAGGGTAATGACCACTGCCGCCACGGCATCGCCGCGGACGAACTTGCTCGAACCGTCCATCGCGCCGTAAAAGTCCGCTTCTTGCGCAATTTCCTTTCGGCGCTGACGAGCTTCTTTGTCATTGATCAGGCCGGCGTTCAGATCCGCATCGATGGCCATTTGTTTGCCGGGCATGGCATCCAAGGTAAACCGCGCAGCGACTTCGGCCACGCGTCCCGCACCCTTGGTGATCACGACGAAGTTAATGATGACGAGAATCGTGAACACAACCAGGCCGACGGTGTAGTTTCCGCCGACGACGAAATTGCCGAACGCGCGAATGACTTCTCCTGCCGCAGCCGCGCCTTCGTTTCCGTGCAACAGAATCAGGCGGGTCGACGCGATGTTGAGGGCCAGCCGCAACAGGGTCACCATCAGGAGAATCGAGGGGAAGACTGAGAACTCCAGCGGCCGCCGGACCTGCATGCCGACCAGGAGAATGATGATCGACAGGGTAATGTTGAAACTCAGCAACAAGTCCAGAAAGAAGCGTGGCAGCGGGACCAGCATCACCATCAGAATGCCGACCACGCCTACGGACATCAGAATGTCCGGATGCTTCACGAGGGACGTGCTGGGGATCGAGGTATTATCTTTCGCCATCTCTGCTCCCTACCGACCGGGACTATGCC
>WBZX01000472.1_pt1 | contig 36381 bp, 34 predicted proteins | sample 5204211 | NCBI WGS metagenome assembly WBZX01 (sample SAMN12344362, study PRJNA552823) | activated sludge metagenome | biome: Activated sludge suspended growth; feature: Nitrification reactor; material: Wastewater; isolation source: activated sludge from nitrification reactor of wastewater...
CGATCATGCGGTCGGCAAACTCGGGTTCCGACCGCATCTCCGCGTCGATCTCCTTCAGCACCTCTACCACCTGATCGGTGTCCTCACGATAGGCCACGCCGACATCGAGAACAAAGCGCGAGAAGTCCTTCGTCATATTGATCACGCTGTTCACCGTGCTGAACGGCACGGTGTGGACGCTACCCGCAAGGTCGCGCAGACGTACCGTGCGGATGGTGATCGCCTCGATCAGGCCGGAGTGCTCGCCCATCTTGACGACGTCGCCCACCGAAATCGTGTCTTCCATCAGCATGAAGGCGCCGGTAATGACGTCCTGGACGAGTTTCTGGGCACCAAAGCCCACGGCGATGCCGACAACGCCGGCACCGGCGATCAGCGGGCCGATGTTCACGCCGAGTTCGGCCAACACGACCATCGTCACGATTGCACCCAGAGCGATGTTGCCGGTCGTTCGCACCAGAGGCAGCAGGGTGCGCAGCCGCCGACGCCGGTCGAGCGATGCCAAGCCCGGTTCCTGGGGCGCCATTATGCGCTCGATGGCGATATCCATGGCCTCCCACGCGACTACAGCGAGTACTGCGATGACAGAAAGACCGAAAGCCGCACTGACGATCCGACGTCCGATGGGCGATGCCGACCATTCGAATGCCGCCACACCCCAGACCTCCAGCAGAATCGCTGCGGTAACGACGGCCAGCACGATGCGAACAGCCAGGAGAACGGGTGTCATATAGCGGCCTGCCCGCATCATGAAGCGGGGGAACATCCGCTCGGGCGTGCTGCCCACCGATGTCGCGCGCCGCAGAACGCTGCCTGCACCTGCCCACAACATGCCTGCAGTGAGGAGCACAATCGCGCTCTTCAGCGCCCCCAGCAGGATGAACCCTACCGGGATCGTCTCCTGCAGGAGCCAGACGACGAACGCCGTGGAGACCAGGATTATTGCAAGAACATGCCAGATGTCGGCGAGCCTCCGGCGCAGATATACCATTGCTCCCTGCTCGCGCGAGCCGCGCAGCCAGCCTGCCACAGTGCTGCGGCAATGCAGAATGAAGGCCGCAACCAGGGCTACTGCGAGGAGGCCGACGATCGCGACCAGCAGTCGGATTCCCGATGGCGGCACCTGGAACAGGGTGGCCATGCGGACGACGAAATAGCCCGCGGCGACAAGGACGACGAGACGTCGTATCCAGACGAATATGTGCCGCGCCGTCGCATCGGACATTTTGAACTGGCGCATTGTCGGCTCGCCGGGCGCGACGAGCGCCCGCAAGGGGCGAAGGATGGCCTGTGCCGTGACGGTTGCGCCGATCGCGGCAACGATCAGGAGGCGGGCGCGCAGGTCCATGTCGAAGAACGGCAGCACCGCCAATGCCCCGACCGCGAAGGCACCTACTGGCAGCAGCGCGAGGAATACGAGAGCCAGGACACGCATCAGCCACATGAACATGCCCTCGGCACGGTGTGCTGCGAAGCGCCGCCGGACGGGAGCAAGCACCAGCGCGACGAGGCCCGCGCCGGCAGCGCCGATCACGCCGACCGCCGCCATGCCGAGCAGGAGGTCACCCCAGCGCAGGCGACGCTGGGGATCGTCGAGCTGCAAGACAAACCAACGCTGGATGGATGACAGGTCGGCAGCCGACCCAGCCAATTCAGTCGCACCGGCATGGAGATCCTGCAGGCCGGCTGCCAGGCGGTCGAGGTAGCGGTTACCGACGCTTGCCGGCGGCGCCTGTTCGCCGCGTTGCTGTACGGCAATGAGGGCGCGGATCTGGTCGACAAGGTGCGCTCGAGCCTTGTCGTCCTCGAGCGTTGTCATCAGGCTCTGCAACGATTCGCTCTTGGGTGCAGGATCCGCGGACGTCTGCGCCAAGGCGCTGCCGTACAGGCATGTCAGCACCGCGATGAGGCAAGAGAGGTACAGGCGCAGGGAGGCAGTCATCGACAATCTTTCCACATTCGGAGGGCCGCGCTGGTGAGAGCGACCCAATGGATGCCGAAGTGACTGCAGGAGCGTTCGAATCGGCAAACGGCGCCATCACGGGCGCAGGCGGTTTGTCGTTATCAACGGCAAACCGGCAGGAATGTTCCAAAACACTTCTGCGGAAAGCCTATCAGCCCGTCCAACCACACCTGCCCGCGATTAACAGTCCACGAGAGGGCGTGCCGTCGTTTGACAGGGATGCTCGAACGGGCGTCAGTCGCCGCCGTTGCCGCCGACGACATAGACGGTCAGTTTCTCCGGCAAGGTATCATGCGCAACCTCGATGGTACGCCGGTCGGGCCAGACAAAGACGGCATCCTGATCCTGCATCAGTTCTTCGAAACGCGCGACCTGGCCGCGCCCCCAATAGTGCATGGGCAGGACGATGCGCGGCTGAAGCTGGCGGACGACCTCCACCATGACCGGCAAGCCAACCGTGTAAGCGCCGTCGATCGGCACCATCAGCACGTCGATGCGGCCGAGTTCGTCGAGGTGTTCTTTGGTGAGGCGATGATGCAGGTGGCCGAGATGGGCAATGCAGAGATCGCCGATGGTGAATGTGAAGATCGAGTTTCCGTTGATGCGCGCCGAACCGCCGCCCCAGTCGCGTGCATTGGTCGGCACGTTCGATACCTTGAGGTCCTTCAGGGTGACGTCGTGCTTGGCTTCGGTTTCGCCGGGCTTGGTCGGCCATCCCGGCAATATGTAGGTGATGCCCTCCTCGGGATGATCCGTGTAGTGCGTGGAGTGCGCGTTGTTCATCGTCGCGATATCGGGTTTTCGGCCAAAGCCGTTCAGGCCGTTGTAGTCGGTGATGGCCCGCACACCTTGAGGTGTGTTGATCTCGAAACTGGCATGGCCGAGGAAAGTGACGACGGCACGGCTGGTGCTGTCGGCGGCCATCTGCATGCCATCGAGCGAAGCGACCTGGACGCCCCGGTCCATCAGGACAGGACTCAGCTCGACCAGGTTCTTGGAACAGCGCGCCAGCGCCGGTCCTGCCAGGAGGGCAAACAGGGTCGCCAGCAGGGCGGTGGCGGATAGGCGTGCGGTCATCGGACCTCCGGCGCGATATCGCGGGAAAGCCCCCCAGCTTCAGCAAAATGCAGGCGGCATGCCAGCCCCTTAAAGCCTCCCTCGGACTCCCGTTGACTCTTGGCGTCGAGAGAACTAGAACAAAACAAGAACATAGTATCTCTAAATATCCCCAACGCGTTCATCGAACCTTCGAGGGGGCGATGCCTGTCATTTCCCCAAATGCCTTTGCTTCCCCTGCCGCCAACGATCTGGCGGCCACCGTTCCGCTCGGCCTTCGGGAAAAGGTGCGCCGACTCGAGCGCGCCCACAGCGCACAAAGAAACGGTCGCGCTGCCGGCGTGCCCCTGGGACTGCCGACCATCGATGCCCTGCTACCGGAAGGCGGGTTGTTGACCGGCGCGTTGCACGAGATCGAGGCAGGCCCTGCGCCTTCCGGCCGTGTCGCCTCTCACGACGGGGCAGCACTGGGGTTTGCCGGACACATCGTCGGGCGCTTCGCCCGGCAGACCGGGGGAATGATCCTGTGGTGTCGCCGCCCTACCGGCACCTTCGATGCTCCGCCTTACGCTCCGACGCTCTCCGCCTGGTTCGATCCGGCGCGCGTGCTGATGGTCACGGCGCAGCGCGACGCGGATCTCTTCTGGGCGATGGAAGAAGGGTTGCGCTGCCCCGGCATCGCCGTGGTCCTGGGCGAGACGCGTGCCGCCGACCCCACGGCCGGTCGCCGTCTGTCGCTGGCTGCCGAGAAGAGCGGCACGCCCGCCTTGCTGCTGAGAGCACAGCCTGCGCCGCCGCAAAGCGTGTGTGCGACGCGCTGGCGGATCGCCTCAGCCTCCTCGCATTCGACCCCCGGTCTCAGCGACGTCGGCGCCCCGCGCTGGCGTCTCGAACTGCGGCGCAACCGCTTCGGCACGCCGTCGGCTGCCGAGATCCCCTCATGGCTCGTGGAGTGGAACGATGAAACGCATTGTCTCTCTGTGGTTCCCCAAGCTCTCGACGGATCGTCTGGCCCGTATCAGTCAGAACTCGACTGGCCAGGGTCCGAAGCCGCGAGACTGGTCGGCTAGATCGGCGGCCACTGTCGTCTGGCACGATGGCTGCCCGCGGCTGGCCGCAGTCAACGGGCACGCCCGTGCTGCCGGCCTGCGTCCGCAGATGCGGCTGGCCGATGCGCGTGCGCTGCTGCCCGACCTCGTCACCACGGCAGGCGAGCCGCAGGCCGACCGCCGCCTGATCGAGACAATCGCCAACTGGTGCGATCGCTACACGCCCTGGGTGGCGATCGATCCGTTGGGCGGCGCCATCGCCGAGGAAGGCACGGAAGCCTGCAGTGCCGGCGGCTTCGGCGGCGATGCCGGCCTGTTGCTCGACGTCACGGGCTGTACCCATCTCTTCGGCACGGGCGAGGCCGGTGAACGCGCCCTGCTCACCGACCTGACCCAGCGGCTCTCACGGCACGATTTTTCCTGCCGGGCGGCCATGGCCGATACGGCCGGCGCAGCCTGGGCTCTGGCCCGCTTCGCCGAGCGCCAGGCCGATCTCTTCTGCCCTCGCCACAGCCAGCGCGCTGCCCTCGCAACGCTGCCGATCGAGGGGCTGCGGCTCGATGCACCGATCCTGGAGACCTTCCTCAAGCTCGGCCTGCGCCGCATCGGCGATCTCTACCCGATGCCGCGGGCGCCGCTTGCCCGCCGTTTCGGCGACCAGCCCCTCGCCCGCCTCGACCAGGCGCTGGGCACGCTCGCCGAGCCGATCGAGCCGCGCCGCCCGCCACCCGCCTTCCGCACGCGTCTCGCCTTCGCCGAACCCATCGGTCGCCCGGAAGATATCGCTGCCGCCACCAGCCGACTCCTGGCCGCACTCTGCCGTCAGTTCGAGCAGGCAGGTGTCGGTGCCCGCAAGCTCGAGATCGCGCTCTACCGCGTCGACGGATCGGTCGACCGCACGTCGGTCGGCACCAGCCGCCCAAATCGTGACAATCCGAAGCTGATGAAGCTCTTCGAGGAGAAGCTCGGCGAACTCGATGCCGGCTTCGGCGTCGAACTGATGATCCTGGGCGCCCCCGAGGTCGAAGCCTGGGATGGCACGCAGGATGCGCTACCCGATCAGTATGCCTCTGCCGTTCCCGTCAGTGTCGACGGCACAATCGACCTCGCCGACCGCTTGGCACTGCGATTGGGAGCGGAGAATGTCGTGCGGTTGCTGCCGCGCGACAGCCACCTGCCCGAACGCGTACAGGTCACCGCGCCCATCGAAGCAAGGCCGGCCGCAGCAGGGGCATGGCGGCGCGTCGCCGGCCTCAAGGGTGCGCGTCCGACGCGGCTGCTGCAGCGGCCCGAGCCGGTCGATGTCATGGCGCCCGTACCCGACGATCCGCCGCGCCACTTTTCCTGGCGCCAGCACAAGCATCGCATCGTGCGCGCCGAAGGACCGGAGCGGATTGCCGACGAATGGTGGCGGCCGCGACCCGACGGCAAGCGCCCACCGGCCGGCGGCGTGCCGCTGATCCGCGATTACTACCGTGTCGAGGACGACGATGGCGGCCGGTTCTGGCTGTTCCGCGACGGTGCCTACAAGGTCGCCGCCAACGGTCAGCCGACGGCGCGCTGGTTCCTCCACGGTTTCTGCGCCTAGGAGGGGAACATGGAAAACATGGAAGAAGTGATGGAAGGGGCGACGAGGAAGCCCAAGAACACCCTGACGATTCGTGGTCTCGACGACGCGACCATCGAACGTCTGAAGGCACGCGCGCGCAGCCGCAAGCGCTCGCTCGAAGCCGATCTGCGCGACTTGCTTACCCATACGTCGCGCCAGCCGCTGGTGCTCGATGCGTTGGCCGAAGCCGACCGCATCGCCGCCATGACGCCCACCATCGTGCTGCAGACCGACAGCGGCCTGCTCGCCTGTGCAGGCAACGAACCATGATCGTCGTCGTCGATCCCAGCGTGGCGCTCAAATGGTTCGTCGAGGAGCCGTTGCGCCCACAGGCGCGCCTGCTGCTGGCCGACAAGCACGAACTGATCGCGCCCGACATTTTGATCGCCGGCGTCGCCGAGCTGGCATGGAGGAAAGTGACGCGCGGCGAGATTTCGGCCGAGCAGGCCGAGCCCATCGTGCGCAACATCGCCCTGCCCGCCTTCATTTCGGCTTTCGTCGACTCGGCCCGATTGCGCAGCCGCGCCTTCGCCATTGCCCTGCAGTGTAGCCGGCCGGTGCACGAATGCTTCTATGCGGCCTGCGCCGAAGCTGCTGCCGCGCCTCTGGTCAGCACCGACGAGACTTTCCTGCAGGCCTTGAAGACTGCGGAAATCGACGTGCGCGGCCTTCCGCTCGCACGCATACGCGAACTCGTCCCGGCGTGACGCCATGGACTATGCCGAGCTTCAGGTCACGACCAACTACAGCTTCCTGCGCAGCGGCTCGCATCCGCATGAGTTGGTAGAGCGTGCAATCGAGCTCGGCCATACCGCCATCGGCATCACCGACCGCAATACGCTGGCTGGCGTCGTGCGAGCCTTCGCCGCCGCCAAAGGCGAGAAGAAGACCGATCCCGACCGGATCAAGCTGCTGGTCGGCAGTCGCATCGAAACGCGCGATGGCTATTCGCTGCTCGCCTACCCCACCGATCTCGATGCCTACAAGCGCCTTTCCCGTCTGCTGACTCTGGGCAATCGGCGAGCGGCGAAGGGAAAGTGCGACCTCACCTTCGACGATCTGGCGGCGCATGCCGAAGGCATCCTCGCAATCGTTCTGCCACCGCGCCACCTCGACGACCCGGCTTTCCACGAACGGCTGCGCGCCCTCGCCCACCTGTTCGGCGATCGCTGTTATCTCGCCGGTTCCATGCTGTTTCGCGGCGACGATGCCCGCCGCCTCGCCCGGCTCGACAATCTCGCCGCCGAATTCGGCGTCCGCTTCGTCGCCACCAATGACGTGCACTATCACATCCCCGAACGACGGGCCCTGCAGGATGTGGTGACTGCCATCCGGCTGGGCTGCACCGTCGACGAGCTGGGCTTCCGCCGCTTCGCCAGCGCCGAGCGCCACCTCAAGGACGGCCGGGAAATGGCGCGCCTGTTTCACCGTTATCCGCATGCCATCGCGCACACGCAGGAGATCGTGAAGCGCTGTAACTTCTCACTCAGACAGCTCACCTATCAGTATCCGGTCCTGTACGAAGGCGGCGAGACGCCGATGAACAAGCTCATGCGTCTCACCTGGGAAGGGGCCCGGAAGCGCTATCCCAGTGGGATTCCCCAGGACATCTCCGACACGATCCGACACGAATTCGACCTGATCGATCAGAAGAAGATCGCGCCTTACTTCCTGACTGTGCACGAGATCGTCGAATATGCCCGCAGCCAGAAGATCCTGTGTCAGGGTCGCGGCTCCGCCGCCAATTCCGCCGTCTGCTATAGCCTCGGAATCACTTCGGTAAACCCCAGGAAAACCAAACTCCTGTTCGAGCGTTTCCTGTCCAATGCCCGGGACGAGCCTCCCGATATCGACGTCGATTTCGAGCATAAGCGACGCGAAGAGGTGATCCAATGGATCTACGAGGAGAAAGGCCGCACACGCGCGGCTCTGGCGGCTACGGTGATCGCCTACAGAAGCCGCAGCGCCATCCGCGACGTCGGCAAGGCGCTCGGTCTCTCGCCCGATACGGTGGGCGTGATGGCCGACACAGTGTGGGGCATGGGATCGAGCGGCGTCAAAGTCGATCATGTGCGGGATACCGGCCTCGATCCCGCGGACCCGCACCTCACGCTGGCTCTCGAACTGTCCTCGGCCTTGTGCAGCTTTCCCCGTCATCTGTCACAGCATGTCGGCGGCTTTGTCCTGACCGAGGATCGGCTCGACGAACTGGTGCCGATCCAGAATGCAGCGATGGAGGATCGCACCGTCATCGAATGGGACAAGGACGACCTCGATATCCTCGGCATCTACAAAGTCGATGTGCTGGCCCTCGGCATGCTGACAGCTCTGCGCAAGAGCTTCGAGCTGATCGACAGACATTATGGCGAAAAGCTGACGATCGGCATGGATGACGAGGATCAGGCTGTTTACGACATGCTGTGCAGAGGGGAATCGATCGGCGTGTTCCAGGTCGAAAGCCGGGCGCAGATGTCGATGCTGCCGCGTCTCAAGCCCAGAAACTATTACGACCTTGTCATCGAAGTCGCGATCGTTCGACCGGGGCCGATCCAGGGCGGCATGGTGCATCCCTATCTGCGTCGACGCGACAAGCTGGAAAAGGTCGAGTATCCTAAGCAGGAACTCGAAGACGTCCTGAACCGGACTCTAGGGGTGCCGCTATTTCAAGAACAGGCGATGCAGATCGCCATGGTCGCGGCAAAGTTCAGCCCCGCCAAGGCCGACGAGCTGCGTCGCGCCATGGCGACGTTCCGCCGGAACGGCACGATCCATACCCTCAAGGCAGATTTCATCGAGGGCATGGTGAACAACGGCTACGAGCGCACCTTCGCCGAACGCTGCTTCAAGCAGATCGAGGGGTTCGGGGACTATGGCTTCCCAGAGAGCCACGCCGCGAGCTTCGCGCTCCTCGTCTACGACTCTTCCTATGTGAAGCACCACTATCCCGAAGTTTTCGCTGCTGCCCTGCTCAACTCCCAGCCCATGGGTTTCTATGCGCCGGCGCAGCTCGTCGGCGATGCGCGCAAGAACGGCGTCGAGGTGCGGCCGCCCGACATCAATATCAGCAACTGGGACTGCACCCTGGAGCCCAGTCAGAACAATCGCTGCGCCCTGCGCCTCGGTTTGCGCCAGGTCGCCGGGCTGTCCGAAGACGACGTCAACCGCATGGTTGCGCAGCGTACAACGGCCTATCGCGATCCTGCCGACCTGTGGCGGCGATCCGGTCTGACCAAGCGCCAGATCGTAGCGCTGGCCCGTGCCGATGCCTTCGCCTCGCTGGGGCTATCGCGCCGCGATGTACTGTGGGCTGTGCGCAGCTTTTCCGATGCGCACTTGCCGCTGTTCGACGAATCCCGGAAGCACGATCCCGAACCTTCCGTGACTTTGCCTGCGCTCACCCTCGGCGAAGCGGTCGTGGACGACTACGGCAGCTTTTCCCTGTCCCTGCGCTCACATCCGTTGGCATTGCTGCGGCCGACCTTCGCGAAAAGGGGAATTTCCAGCACGGAAGTCCTGGAGAGTTCCAGGAACGACGACGTTTTCACCCTGGCCGGCCTCGTCCTGGTGCGCCAGCGGCCGGGCACGGCCTCGGGCGTGGTCTTCGTCACCCTCGAGGACGAAAAGGGCATCGCCAACCTCGTGGTCTGGCCCAAGGTGTTCGAGGCGCATCGCCGTATCGTCATGGGCGCCCGTCTGCTTGCCGCGCGCGGCCGCATCCAGCGCGAGGGGATCGTGATCCATCTCGTGGCCGAAGAACTCTGGGATCTTTCGACCGACCTCGACTCGATCTCCGATCTCGACACTTTCCATCTCACGCACGGCCGCGGCGACGAAGTTCGCACCGATCCGGGCGACCGCCGAGCGATGAAGATCGCAGAGGCCAACGCCACGCGCCACCGGTCGAGCCGCAGCGTGCCCACCCAGCTGCCGATGCCCCAAGGATACGACCACAGCCGCATCGTCCTCGACCGACCCAAGATTCGCATCCATAGTCGCGACTTCCACTGATCCGCTGGCCCGCCCTACGTGCGTCTGCTCGTCGTTTTCCTGATCGCTCTATCGTTGGCAGGGCCTGCCACCGCGCAGGCTCTGGAAGATTGTCCGCTCTACGCGCCCAGCACGCTCGAAGTCTGGATTGGCTCGCAAGACCTCAAGGTCGCGGCCTATGGCTACACCTGCCGCATGATCAACATCGACGCGACCTTGAGCCAAGCGGCGCACGAAGGCATACAGCAAGGCGACAGGAAAGCCTGGACGGAAACTTATCGCCGCACTCTGGAGCGCATCCGCGAGGCAAGCTCCGTCAACCGGCGCTGGGCCGGCGCCGAAGCGACACGCAACCTCGTCGTCTTGACGCGCCTCGAAGTGAAATACCGCCGGCTGGCAGAACTCTGAGCCCGAACTCAGAGCCGTGTCGCCTCGTCGATCAACTCTTGCGCCGCGATATCGAGCAGCTCGTCCTCGGCCGTGCCACCCAGCACGCTCTCGCGGCCGATCTCCAGCAGAACCGGCACGGCGAGCGGCGAGATGCGATCGAGCCGGCGATATTCGATGCGACCCTTGGCGCGCTTCAGGAGATCGCCCAGCCGCTTCAGGTCGGCGAGCTGCCAGGCAGCGTCCTGGCGCGTGGCGCGCAGCAGGATATGGCCGGGCTCGTGCTGGCGCAGCGTGTCGTAGATCAGGTCCGAGCTGAACGTCACCTGGCGACGCGACTTCTCCTCGCCGGGAAAGCGCCGCTCGATCAGACCGGCGATCACCGCAACGTTGCGGAACGAGCGTCGCAGCATCGTCGACTCGTCCATCCAGGCTTCGAGGTCGTCACCCAGCATATCTTCGTCGAAGAGCTGGTCGAGCTGCGCCTTGGTCGGCGGCCGCAACCCCCAGAGGCCCAGGACGTAGTCCGTCGCAACGAAGCCCAGCGGCCGCAGCCCCATGCGTTCCATGCGGCGCGTCAGCAGCATGCCGAGCGTCTGGTGCGCGTTCCGGCCCTCGAAGCAGTAGGCGACGATGAACTGCTTGCCGCCGCGCGGAAACCCTTCGACCAGCAGCTTGTCGCCACTGGGCAAGGTCGACCGGATGCGCTGAATGCGCAGCCACTCGCACACTTCGGCCGGCAGCTTGGGGTGCCGCGCCGGGTCCTGCAGAATGCCACGCACACGGTCGGCCAGAAAGGTCGAGAGCGGCAGCCGGCCACCGCCATAGGCCGGCACTTTGGGATCGCCGCCCATGGCCACCGAACACTGCGCCATCAGCTCCTTCACGCCCTCGAAGCGCAGCAGCCGGCCGGCGAAGACGAACGTATCGCCCGGCACCAGCCCCTGGATGAAGCTCTCCTCGACCTCGCCCAATACCGGCCCGCGCCGCATCTTCACCTTGATCAAGGGCAACTCGACGATGGTGCCGACATTCATGCGGAATTGCCGGGCCACCAATGGCGAGGCCAGCATCCAGCGCCCATCCGGCAGCTTCTTCAGCCGATGCCAGCGGTCGTAGGCGGCGAGCGCATAGCCGCCGGTCGCTACGAAGTCGAACGTGTCGTCAAAATCCTGACGCGGCAGCTCGCGATAGGGTTGGGTGCGCCGGACCTCCGCAAAGAAGGCCTCGCGATCGATCGGCTGGGCGCAGGCGGTGCCCACGATGTGCTGCGCCAGCACGTCGAGACAAGGTGGGCGCGGCGGATCGCCATCCAGTTCCCGAGCTTCGACGGCTTCGAGCGCGGCCAGCGACTCCAGTACCTCGAAGCGGTTGGCGGGGGCGATCATGGCGCGGCTCGGCCCGTCGAGCCGGTGGTTGGCGCGACCGATCCGCTGCATCAGGCGGCTCACGCCCTTGGGCGCCCCCATCTGGATCACCAGGTCGACGTCGCCCCAGTCGATGCCGAGGTCGAGCGAGGAGGTCGCCACGACAGCGCGCAAGCGGCCCGCCGACATTGCCGCCTCGACCTTGCGCCGCTGCTCCACCGCCAGCGAACCGTGATGCAGGCCAATCGCCAGATTTTCCTCGTTGATGCGCCACAACGCATCGAAGGCCAGCTCAGCCTGGGCGCGCGTGTTCACGAAGATGATCGACGTCTTGTGCTGGCGGATGATGTTGTAGATCTCGGGCACCGCATGGCGGCCCATATGGCCGCCCCAGGGAATGCGCTCCTGGGCATCGATAATGGTCACGACCGGCGGCGCGCCGGGCTCGCCGAGCACGATCTCGACCGGCTCCTCGCGCAGCTTGAGAAAATCGGCGAGCATCGGCGGATCGGCGACGGTGGCGGAAAGACCGACGAACCTCGCCTGAGGCGCGAGTGTCGCCAACCGCGACAGGCAGAGTGCCAGGTGATGGCCGCGCTTGGTCGTGGCGAAGGCGTGCAACTCGTCGATGATCACGCACTTCAGCGAAGCAAAGAAACGTGCGGCATCGAGATAGCTCAGCAGCAGCGCCAGCGACTCCGGCGTGGTCATCAACAGATCGGGCGGCCGTTCGCGCTGGCGCAGGCGACGGCTCTGCGGCGTGTCGCCTGTGCGGCTCTCGGCACGCACGGGCAACTTCATCTCGGCAATCGGCAGTTCGAGGTTGCGCCGGATATCGGTCGCCAGCGCCTTCAGGGGCGAGATGTAGAGCGTATGGAGTTCGCCCTGCCCTTTCTTATACGCCAGGTCCTGACCGGATTGCCGCCGCTCCGTCAGTTCGATCAACGACGGCAGGAAGCCCGCCAGAGTCTTGCCGCCGCCGGTCGGCGCGATCAGCAGGGCACTCCGGCCCTGGCGTGCCAGATCAACCAAAGCGAGCTGATGCGGCCGCGGCGCCCAGCCACGGCTCTCGAACCAGCGTGAAAAGAGGTCGGGAAGACCCATATCTGCTGGGTAGGATGCATCAGGCTCAATGACAACCGACACTCTCGCTCCCACTCCCATGAACCCGAGATCCTGGCTCTACCCGACACCACGCGGTCTCTACTGTGAACCTGGCGATTTCTACGTCGACCCGGCCTTCGCTGTCGCACGTGCCGTGATCACGCACGGTCATGGCGACCATGCGCGGCCGGGCCATCGCGCCGCCCTCGCCACGCCCGAGACGCTGGCGATCATGCGGGCCCGCTTTCAGGATATGCCCGATACCGCCCAGCAGCCGCTGAAATACGGCGAGAGCGTCCGGATGGGCGAAGTCGAGGTGGGATTTGCGCCGGCCGGCCATATCCTCGGATCGGCGCAAGCAGTGCTGGCATATCGCGGCCAGCGCATCGTCGTCTCGGGCGACTTCAAGCGACGGTCCGACCCCACCTGCCCGCCTTTCGAGCCTGTGCCCTGCGACGTCTTCATCACCGAAGCGACTTTCGCCCTGCCCGTATTCCACCATCCCTCCGACGCTGGCGAGATCGGCAAGCTCCTGCGCTCGGTCGCGACCTTTCCCGAGCGTACTCATCTGGTGGGCGTCTATGCGCTGGGCAAGTGCCAGAGGGTCGTCCGGCTGCTGCGGCAGGCGGGCTACGACAGGCGCATCTGGCTGCACGGCAGCCTCGTCCCCCTGTGCAAGCTCTACCAGGATCACGGCATCGACCTCGGCGACGTGGCGCCGGTCTCCGAGGCGATCCTCGAAACCTTCAAGGGGGCCATCGTGCTCTGCCCGCCCTCGGCTCTTGCCGACCGCTGGACGCGCCGCTTCACCGATCCGATCGCCGCCGTCTGCTCCGGCTGGATGGGCGTGCGGGCGCGGGCACGCCAGCGCGGGGCAGAGTTGCCACTGATCATCTCGGACCATGCCGACTGGGCCGAGCTGACCCAGACTCTGAAGGATGTCGCCGCGCCCAAGGTTTGGGTGACGCATGGCCGCGAAGAGGCATTGGTCCACTACGCCCGCTCGATCGGCATCGATGCCGAGGCGTTGCATCTCGCGGGCCGCGAGGAAGAGGAGTCCTGAGCAGTGCAGGCCTTCGCCCGCCTCCTCGATGCCTTGTCCTTTCAGCCCGCCCGCAACGCCAAGCTGCGCCTGATCGAGACTTATCTCGGCGAGACGCCCGATCCTGACCGCGGCTGGGCGCTGGCGGCACTGACGGGCGGGCTCGACTTCCCTGCCGCCAAGCCGGCGTTGCTGCGGGGCTTCGGACAGGAGCGGATCGGCGAAGAGCTTTTTGCCTTGTCCTACGACTATGTCGGCGACCTGGCCGAGACCCTGGCGTTGATCTGGGAGACCGATCCTGATGCCGGTCCGCCGCCCACGCTCGGGGAGGTGGTCGAGACCCTGCAGCGCGCAGGCCGCAGCGAAACGCCCGCCATCCTGAAACGCTGGCTCGATGCCCTCGATTCGACCGGACGCTGGGCCTTGCTGAAGCTGTTGACCGGCGCGCTTCGAGTCGGCGTCTCGGCCCGGCTTGCCAAGCAGGCCGCGGCCAATATCGGGCATCAACCCGTCGATGCCGTCGAGGAAATCTGGCACGGGCTGAGTGCGCCCTATCGTCCCCTCTTCGACTGGCTGCTGCACAATGCACCGCGGCCTAGCAGCAACGCCGGCGGTGCCTTCCTGCCGCCGATGCTCGCCAATCCGATCGACCGCACCGAGCTCGACACGCTCGATCCCGCGCACTTTCGTGCCGAATGGAAATGGGACGGCATCCGTGTCCAGGTCGCTTCTTCCGGCGGCGTAAAGCGGCTCTACAGCCGTGCCGGCGAGGACGTGTCCGGCGCCTTTCCCGACATCGTCGACGCCATCGACTTCGAAGGCGTGTTCGATGGCGAGCTGCTGGTGCGGCGCGAGACTGCCGTCGCCCCCTTCAACGACCTGCAGCAGCGGCTGAACCGCAAGACCGTCACGCCCAAGATGCTGAAGGAACATCCCGCCCACGTCAGGCTCTACGACGTGCTGTGGCTCGAAGGCCGGGACTTGCGGGCGCTGAGTTTCGACGAGCGCCGCGCCCGCCTCGAAGCCTGGCTCGCCTTGAAGGAGCGTCCGCGCTTCGACCTCTCGCCTCTGGTGAGTTTCCGCGACTGGGCACACCTTGCCGAGCAGCGCGAAGCCATGCGCACCGACGGCATCGAAGGGCTCATGCTGAAGCGCGCCGACAGCGCCTACCTTGCCGGCCGGCCCAAGGGCCCCTGGTTCAAGTGGAAGCACGATCCGATGCTGGCCGATTGTGTGCTGATGTACGCCCAGCGCGGCCACGGCAAGCGCAGCTCCTTCTATTCGGATTTCACCTTCGGCTGCTGGCGCGACGGAGCCGACGGCAAGCGCGAACTCGCGCCGGTCGGCAAAGCCTATTTCGGCTTCACCGACGAAGAACTGCGCTGGCTCGACAAGTGGGTGCGCGACCACACGACGAACCGCTTCGGACCCGTCCGCGAGGTTTCGCCCGGACTGGTGCTGGAGATCGCCTTCGACGGCATCGCCCGCTCGACGCGCCACAAGTCGGGCGTGGCGATGCGATTTCCCCGCATAAACCGCATACGCACTGACAAGCCGGCGGACGAAGCCGATACCGTCGACAGTCTGCTGCGGCTCGTGCCATGATTCCCACATGGTCGAGACGTCTCAAGGCGCTCTGCCGCCGCAAACGCACACTCTTTTTTTCGACGAACGTACAGCCCGAGGTCGCGCGCTGCGGGAGCGCTGCTCGCGCAAGCGACATGCGACATGGGAAGCACCATCCCATCGGCGCGATCCCGTCGAGATTCTGATTGAACAGGGAGAGGCGCGGCTGCCCGACCTGCTGCCGCTGCGCTATGCTCGCATGAAGGCTTCGCCCTTTGCCTTCCTGCGAGGCGCAGCCGCGATCATGGCGGCCGATCTCGCCATCACGCCGACAACGGGTACGGTCGTGCAGTCCGCCGGCGACTGCCACTGCCTCAACTTCGGCGCCTTCGCGACGCCCGAACGGCGATTGGTCTTCGACATCAATGACTACGACGAGACTGCCGTCGCGCCCTGGGAGTGGGATCTGAAGCGACTGGCGACGAGCTTCGCCGTCGCCAGTCGCGACAGGCTCGACAGGAAAGGCCGGACGGAACTCGCCGCGATCGTGGCGCGCGCTTATCGGGAAACCATGGCGACGCTTGCCGAAACACCGATACTCGATGCCTGGTATCGAGCCCTCACCGTCGACGACGAGGACAGAGCCGCCGCCATGGGCATCGATGCGCGCTCCCTGCGCAAGGCAGGCAGCGCTCTCATCCATGCCGTCGAGATCGCCTCGCTCAGCCACCACCCCGGCCCCACGCCGCGCATCAAGAACGAGCCGCCCCTCGTGCATCACCCTGCGCCTGCGGTTGCCTCTGCCTTTCATGCCGCAGTCGAAGCGATGCTGGACGACTATCGCACCTCGCTGATCCCGGAGCGCCGGACGCTGGTCGATCGTTATCGGCTGGCAGATGCAGCCTACAAGGTCGTGGGCGTAGGCTCCGTCGGAACGCTCTGCGGCGTCCTGCTCATGGTGTCGGGTGAAGGCGAAGCCCTCTACCTGCAGTTCAAGGAGGCGACCCGCTCGGTTCTCGAAGCCTACGCTGGGCCGAGCCCCTATGCCCATCACGGAGAGCGGGTTGTCCGTGGTCAACGACTTCTGCAGGCTGCGAGCGACATCTTGCTGGGGTTCGCTACGGGGCCGACCGGCCGTCATATCTACGTGCGCCAGTTGCGCGACGCCAAGATCAAGCCCCAGGTCGAGACCATGTCAGCCGGCAGTTTTCGCCGCTACGCCGCCGTCTGCGGCGAAGTGCTTGCACGAGCCCACTCCCGCACGGTCGACGCGGTGATTCTCTCCGCCTACCTCGGGAAGAGCACGACCTTCGACGATGCCATCGGCGCCTTCGCACTGGCCTATGCCCGTCAGACCGAAGTCGACCATGCGGCCCTCGTCGACGCAATTGGGGCCGGCCGGCTACCGGGCGCCGCTCAAGATTCTTAGGGTCTTTCGCCCCTTGCAGGGGCTCTGGCGCATGCCCATTATCGGAGCGTTCTGCAATAGAAGTCCCATGATCGACCCGTTCGGCCGGCATATTTCCTATCTGCGCGTATCGGTGACGGACCGCTGCGATTTCCGCTGCGTTTACTGCATGGCCGAGGACATGACCTTCCTGCCCAAGGCGGAAGTCCTGTCGCTGGAGGAACTGGAGCGGCTCTGCACAGCCTTCGTTCGCCGCGGCGTGAAGAAGCTGCGCATGACCGGCGGCGAGCCGCTGGTGCGCAAGAACGTGATGTCGCTGTTCCGCGGACTGGGCCGGCACCTCGAAAGCGGGGCGCTCGAAGAACTGACGCTCACCACCAACGGCAGCCAGCTCGGCAAATATGCCCAGGAGCTGGCCGATATAGGCGTCCGCCGCGTCAACGTCTCGATGGACACGCTCAATTCCGACAAGTTCCGCCAGCTTACGCGATGGGGCGATCTCGACCAGGTGATGCGCGGCCTCGATGCGGCCCAACGCGCGGGCCTTGCCGTCAAGATCAACGCCGTGGCGCTGCGCGGCGTCAACGACATGGAATTCGAGGAACTGATCCGCTGGAGCCACGGCCGCGGCATGGATCTGGTCCTGATCGAGGTCATGCCCATGGGCGAGATCGGCGAGGAGGCGCGGGTCGACCAGTACCTGCCACTGTCGCTGGCGCGCGCCGGCATCGCCAAGCACTTCACCCTCACTGAGACCGATTACCGGACCGGCGGGCCGGCCCGTTACTTCCGCGTCGAGGAGACCGGCGGCCGGCTGGGCTTCATCACGCCGCTCACCCATAATTTCTGCGAAAGCTGCAATCGCGTGCGCCTCACCTGCACCGGCACGCTTTACATGTGCCTGGGTCAGGAGGATGCCGCCGATCTGCGCGGGCCGTTGCGCGCCTCCGAGAGCGACGAAATTCTCGACCAGGCGATCACCGAGGCGATTGCGCGCAAGCCCAAGGGCCATGACTTCATCATCGACCGCCGCCACTCCGGGCCCGCCGTCCCCCGCCACATGAGCGTGACAGGCGGCTGAGGCTTCCCTTCAGGCCTCCGGATTGGCCCGGGAACTCGCCGTCTTGATCTGTGCCCGCCGCACCGCCTCGCGGTGGGAGATATACATGGCGCTGGCGAAGATCACGGCCGCCCCCACAAAGGTCCAGATATCGGGCTGCTGGAAGAACAGGAAGTAGCCCAGCATCGTGTTCCAGATCAGGGACAGGAAGCCGATAGGCTGCAGCAGAGTGATGTCGGCAAGTTGATAGCCGCGCTGCTGGCAGAGATGGCCCAGGGTACCTGCGAGGCCTGCCGCCAGGAACCAAACGACATCGCTCCACTGCGGCGTCTGCCAGAACCAGACCGCCACAGGAAAAGCGCAGATTACGATCACGATGTTCTGCCAGATGACAATCGTATTGGCCGAATCCGTGCGCGCCAATGCCTTGGAGATCAGGTTCGATGCCGAGAAGATCGGGGTCGAAATCAGAATGCAGAGCACGCCGAGGTGGAGCTCGCCGAACCCTGGTCTGATGATGATCATGGCACCGATGAAGCCCACGATGACGGCGATCCAGCGACGCAGCCGCACGTCTTCGGCAAGAAACAGCGCCGCACCGATGGTCACGAAGATGGGACCAGTGAAACCGAGCGCCGTGATCTCCGCCAGGGTGGTGAGCGGCAGCGCGATGAACCACAGGAACATGCCGGCGGTGTGGATGGCACCGCGCGAGACGTGCAGGCCCAGGCGGTTGGTGTGCAGGGCGCGATGGAGGCCCAGCCGAAACACGATCGGCAACAGGAACATCGCGCCGAAAAGATAGCGCAGGAACGCCATCACATAGGGATTGAGATGCTGCGCAGGGATCAGTGTAAAGACGTTCAGCAGCGCAAACAGGAGACCTGACAGGCCGACCCAGAGAATGCCACGCAGGCTGGGCGGCAGCGCGAGCCAACGGTCGACGAATGCAGTCACACCGCGACTATGTCACAGGCTCCGAATCATATCACCTCGGCCGTTGTGGCTGTTTCCGAGGGGCGAGGTCAGGCTTGGCCGGCGGCCACTCCGTTAACTTGCCCTGCAACCAGGACTGGCTCGCCCCGCAGATCGGCGACGCGCGTCACCAGTTCTTCGAGGTAGGGATCGTTGATACCGAGCGACCGGGCATGCTCGACCGTATTGGCAAGATAGTCGCGGCAGGGGCCTCGGCGGCCTTCGGCAAAGGCAATGTGATGGGCGGCCCGTTCGATCGGCAGGTCGCCGCAATACTGGCAATGCTGTGGATCGACGACGAAAGTGATCGCGGTAACGGCCCGACCGTCCCGCAGCACAGCCGGCACCCAGCGGGGCTGATAGACGCCCGACAGCATCTCGCGGTTCCAGAGGATGCCCAGTTCGCTGTGCACCTGATGGGGCGCCAGGCGGTAGGCAATGCCCTCGCATGCCCCGCCGCCCTCCTCGAGCGCCAGCATCAGGCCGGGCAGCTCCGGCGTACCGCGTCCGAGAGGCACCCAGAAACAAAAGGAGCGGCGCCAGCCCTCGATCGCGCAGGGTGTGGCTTCCGTGAACTCGATCGCCGGGTTCCACATCAGAGAACCATAGGCAAAGACCCAGACCTCCTCGCCCGGCTGGTAGCGCGTGAGCGTTTTCTTCAGGCTCGCTTCGCGCGCCTCCGACGACAGGAAGAAATGGTAACCGGCGGCATGTGCATCGGCGACGATCTGGTCGATCCGCTCCGAGGTCAGTTCTTCGCGCTTCAGCAATGGCCAGCCCTCAGGTGCCGTACACGATGGACATGGTCTCGGCCACGCAGGCCGGACGCTCCTGCCCCTCGATTTCAATCGTCACCTGATTGGTCAGCCGCACACCGCCCTTATCCATCGGGTCGGCCGCGATCAGCTTGGCGCGGGCCCGCACCCGCGACCCCGCCTGCACCGGGCTGGTGAAGCGAACCTTGTTGCAGCCGTAGTTGATACCGTTGCGGACGTTGTTGATGTGCGAAATCTGGTGATTGAGCATCGGGATCAACGAAAGCGTCAGGAACCCGTGAGCAATGGTCTTGCCACCCGGCATGTCCTTCTTGGCCCGCTCGACATCGACATGGATCCACTGATGGTCTCCGGTCGCATCGGCAAAGAGGTTGATCCTCTCCTGAGTGACCTCGACCCAGTCGCTCACCCCAATTTCCTGGCCCACATGCTTATGCATCTCGTTCGGGTGGGCGAATTCCCTCTTAGCCATTTCCAAACCTCTGCCTTATTTATTGCTGTCTTACTGCAATATACCACCGCTTCATGCATCGGCGGCAACTTTCAAAGCCAGCGTCCCCCTCAGCGCGATCATAGGCAAGCAATGATGTTTGCTCCGCCGCCTATGGCGTCCCAATTGTATCGTCGCGGGCTTTTGCCCATCATGCCATCCACAAGAATGCACATGAGGAGCCCCCCGGATGGCATATGAAACCGTCCTGTACGATGTCGCGGACCGCATCTGCACGATTTCGCTGAACCGTCCGGAAAAGCTGAACGCCTGGACGCGCCAGATGCATTTCGATCTGAAGGACGCGATGCACAAAGCGGGGGCAGACCCAGACGTAAGGGCCATTATCCTGACCGGCGCGGGCCGCGGCTTCTGCGCCGGCGCCGATATGGGTGGCCTCCAGGCTATCGGGGCCGGCGCCTCGACCGACCGCTCGTCAAAGACCCAGGAAGGCCTGCCCGGCGGCAGTACCCTGGTCGAATTCAAAATGAACTACTCGTACTTTCCGGCCATCCCGAAATTCATCATCGCAGCGATCAATGGTCCGGCTGCGGGCCTCGGAATGGTCATACCGCTCTACGCCGATCTGCGTTTCGCGGGCGAGTCGGCTGTCTTTACGACCGCCTTCGCCCAGCGCGGCTTGATCGCCGAGCACGGCATCAGCTGGCTGCTGCCACGGCTGGTCGGCCTCCCTGCCGCGCTCGACCTCCTCTGCTCCGCCCGAAAATTCCGCGCGCCGGAAGCGCTGGCGCTCGGCCTGGTCAACCGCGTCATCCCTGACGACAAGCTGATGGCGGAGACGCGGGCCTATGCGACCCTGCTCGCCAACACCGTCTCGCCGCGCTCGGTCGCCGTGATGAAGCGGCAACTCTGGGAAGCCGAGTTCCAGACGCTGGCCGAAGCGACGACCCAGGCGAACTACGAGATGGAACTCTCCTTCCAGACCTCCGACTTCAAGGAGGGCGTGGCGCATTTCCTCGAGAAGCGCGCCGCGCGGTTTACAGGCAAGTAGCACCTAGACCTTTTCGGTCTCGCTGGCCCTGGGCTGCCAGGTCATCAGGCGCCGCTCAACGGCGCCGACGGCGCCATCGAGCGCCAGCGCGAAGGCCGTCAAGACGAGGATGCCGGCAAAGACGGTGTTGATGTCGAACGTCCCCTCGGCCTGCAGGATCAGGTAGCCGACGCCCATCGACGAGCCGAGATATTCACCGACCACGGCACCGACGAAGGCGAGGCCCACGGCATTGTGCAGGCTCGCGAACACCCAGCTCATGGCGCTCGGCAGGTAGATCGAGCGCAGGAGCTGACGGCTCGACGCGCCCAGCATGCGGGCATTGGCAATCAGGTTGGGACTGACCTCGCGCACGCCCTGATAGACGTTGAAGAACACGACGAAGAAGACCAGCGTGACGCCCAGCGCGACCTTCGACCAGATGCCGAGCCCGAACCAGACCGCGAAGATCGGCGCCAGAACGACGCGCGGCATGGAGTTGAAGCCCTTGATGTAGGGGTCCATCACCGCCGAAGCCGTCGGTGACAGCGCCAGCCACAGGCCGATGCCGAGGCCGAAGGCAGCCCCGATCACGAAGCCCAACGCCGTTTCGAGCAGCGTGATGCCGAGATGGCGGAATATCTCGCCGGTCGCGAACCAGTCGACGATCACCCAGAAGACCTTCTGCGGCTCGCCGAAGAAGAACGCCGCCCGGTTGGGCTTGTCGAAGTAGAAGGGCGGGATCAGGCCGGGCGCCGTCATCAGGTACCAGAAGACGATCAGCAGGCCGAGGACCAGGATTTGCAGGATACGCAGACGCATCTCAGGCGACCTTCTGTGCGGCATAGGCCTTCAGGACTTCCTCCTTCATGGCCGCCCAGATTTCGCGATGGAGCGCCAGGAAGGCCGGCGTCATGCGGATCTCCGAGACGTCGCGCGGCCGCGGCAGGTCAACCTTGAAGTCCCCGATGGGCCGGGTCGCCGGGCCGGCCGACAGCACGACGACGCGATCGGACAGCGCGATCGCCTCTTCGAGGTCGTGAGTGATGAACAGGACGGACTTGCGGTCCTCCGCCCAGAGCGCCAGCAGCTCGTTCTCCATGAGCTGACGCGTCTGCACGTCGAGTGCCGAGAAAGGCTCGTCCATGAGCAGGATGTCGGGGCTGAGGATCAGCGTCTGCGCCAGCGCCAGCCGCTTGCGCATTCCGCCCGACATCTGGTGCGGATAGCGATCGCCAAAGCCCGCCAGACCGACCCGGCGCAGCCACGCCTCGCCCTGGGCAATCGCGTCGCCGCGCGGCACGCCGCGAAATTCGAGGCCCGCGATCACATTGTCGATGCCGGTGCGCCACGGCATCAGCGCATCGGCCTGGAACATGTAGCCTGCACGCCGGTTGACGCCCTCGGCCGAGATCAATCGCTCGCCGAACACGTCGACGGTCCCCGACGATGGCTCAAGCAGGCCCGCTGCCACGTTCAGCAAGGTCGACTTGCCGCAGCCGGTCGGACCGACCACGGACACGAACTCGCCCTTCGCCACGTTCAGCGTCGCATTGGCGACGGCAGTATAGGGCTCGCTGGCCCCGTCCCGGGCGGCGAAGCGGCAGGTGATATCGGCCAGCGACAGCGCCGGCACGTCAGTCGGTGTCACGGCGGGCTAGCTGCGTTTGCCAGCGCGCTGCGCCAATTCGTTGGTCCAGGTGTCGGCAAGTTTGATCTTGCCGATATCCGCCGCGATCTTGGGATCGCCGTCGGCCAGGAACTTCAGTGCATTCTCCATGGCCCCGGGAGGCATCAGCCCGTCCGGCGAGATCGTCTCGCGGACGCCCGCAAACGACTTCTCGTAGACCGCGCGGTCGCCCAGCAGATAGGCCTCGGGCACGGAGTTCGCGACCTCTGCCGGCGAGGCCTTCTGCAGCCATTCGTCGGCACGCACAATCGCCGTCGCCAGCGCCTGCGCGGTGTTCGGCGTCTTCGTCAGGAGCTCGGGCTGGGCATAGAGGCAGGCTGCCGGGAAAGCCCCGCCGAACAGTTCCTGGTTCCCCTTCATGGTCCGCGTATCGAGCATGATCTTGATGAGGTTCTTCTCCTCCAGGATCGTCAGCGCAGGATCGGACTGAGACACGCCGTCGACCTCGCCCTTCTCGATGGCCGCCACCACCGAGGCCCCGGCGCCGACGCCGATCGCCACGATGTCGGTCGCCTTCAAGCCGCCCTTGGCCGCCCAAAAGTTCACCAGCATGTTGGTCTGCGAGCCCGGCGCGGTGACACCGAACTTCAGGCCCTTGATGTCGGCCGGCCCCTTCACCTTGGCGGCGACGTCGTTACGCAGGCCGATGGCAAGCTGCATGCCGCGACCGATCAAGGCGAAGCCCACGATCGGCTGGCCACGCTGCTGCATGCGGATCGTGTGTTCGTAGGCTCCGGCCACCACGTCGGCGCTGCCGCCCATCAGGGCCTGCAGGGACTTGGCGCCGCCCTGGAAATCGTTGATTTCGACGTCGAGGCCCGCTTCCTTGAAGAAGCCTTTGCGCTCGGCAATCGTCAGCGACAGGTAGTAGAGCGCGGACTTGCCGCCAACGGCGAGCACCACCTTGCTCTTCTCGGGTTTGCCTTGCGCACGCGCCACATAGGGTGCGGCCACGACCATCGGGGCGGCGGCCAAAAGCGCGCGCCGCCGCATCTGCAGCTTGATCATCGTTCCCTCCGCGAAGACTTGTTTTCCGGCAGCTTGCCGCAAGCCTCCGAGGGGGGCAACCCGACCCCGGCCCTACTTGAAGGGCCGCTCCTGCCACCAGGGGAAGAAGGACGGCATGCCGTCGCTTACCTTCATGGGGAATTTCGCCGGCCGCTTCTCCAGGAAGGCGACCACGCCTTCCTTCACATCGGCCGACTTGCCGCGCGAGTAGATGCCCTTGGAATCGACCTTGTGCGCTTCCATCGGATGGTCGGCGCCCAGCATCTTCCAGATCATATGGCGGTTGAGCGCGACCGAGACGGGGGCCGTGTTGTCGGCGATCTCGCGCGCCAAGGCATAGGCCGACGGCAGGAGATCGTCCGGCTTGTGGACCGACCGGACCAGCCGGCCGTTCAGGGCTTCTTCGGCCGAGAAGACGCGGCCGGTCATCACCCACTCCAGCGCCTGCTGCGGTCCGACGAGGCGCGGCAGGAACCAGCTCGAGCAGGCCTCCATGACGATGGCGCGGCGCGTGAACACGAAGCCGTAGCGGGCCGCTTCCGACGCCAGCCGCACGTCCATGGCGAGCTGCATGGTAATGCCGACGCCGACCGCCGGCCCGTTGCAGGCGGCAATCGTGGGCTTGAGCGATTCGTAGAGGCGCAAGGTGAAGAGGCCGCCGCCGTCGCGATGACCGTCGAGGCCCGGATCGACCGGCCCGCGATTTTCGGCATTGAAAGTGTTGGCGCCGCCGGAGAGATCGGCGCCGGCGCAAAAGCCGCGCCCCGCCCCGGTGAAGATCACCGCCCGAATATCGTCGTCGCGATCGGAGCGATCCATCGCGTCCAGCAGTTCCGACAGCATCTTGCCCGTAAAAGCATTGAGCTTGTCCGGCCGGTTCAGCGTGATGGTGAGGATGTCCTTGTTCTTCTCATACTTGATCTGCTCGTAATCCACGGCGCGGTCCTCAGCTCTGGTTGATCAACACGACGCCACCCACGATCAGGGCAATGCCGCCAATCTGTTTGATGCCGAAGGGCTCGCCAAAAAGGAAGTGGCCGAGCACTGCAACGATCGCATAGGAGAGCGACACGCTGGGAAAAGCCACCGAAACTGGGATCTTGCGCAGGGCGACGATGTAGAGGAACGCCGCCGAGCCGTAGAGCGCCAGCCCCGCAATGGTCGAGGGCCGCAGGAGCTGCGCCACGAAATCGGGGGCGTCGGCGCCGGCTTTCAGCAGTATCTGGCCGCCGATACCGACCAGAATGCCGATCCCCAGCGCAACATAGTAAATCGTCATCGCTCGCTCTCCCCTCGCGACGGTTCGCGATGCGGCTGTCCCGCTGCCCGCGTATCGACCTTCGGTCTCTCGACTTCGAGGCCTTCCGCACCGCGACGGAAGACCTCGCGGACGAGATATTGCGGCTTGCGATTGACGGCGAGGAACATGCGGCCGAGATACTCGCCGATCATGCCGAGCACGATGAGCTGCACGCCCGCCAGCACGAGGACGGCGACCATCAATGACGCCCAGCCCTGCGGGGGCTTCACGGAGATGATCGCCTCGGCAACGACGATCACCGCGGCCAGCGCGCCCAACGCACCGAAGGTCAGTCCCGCCAGGGTGGCGAGCCGCAGGGGCATCACCGAGAAGTTCAGGAACATCGCGAGCCACAGCCTGATCAGGCGGCGCAGTGTGTAGTTGGAGCGGCCTTCGGCGCGCGGCAGGTGGCTGACCTGCAGGCGGCCGACATTCTGCGTCACCTGAAAGACCAGGCCATCGACATAGGGGTAAGGCCCCTCGTAGCTCGCGGTGATGCGCTCGCGCACGAAGGCCGAGATGCAGCGGAAGCTCGACAAATAGAGGCCGGGCGGCTTGTCGATCAGCCGGTCGGCGCACCAGTTGGTGAAGCGGCTGCCGAGGTTGCGCCACGCCGCATGCTTCTTCTCTTCGTAGTAGGTGTAGACCGCATCGTAGCCGCCGTCCCGGGCATGCTCGAAGAGGCGTTTCACCTCCTCGGGCGGATTCTGCAGATCGTCGTCCATGGTGATGGCGAACGCGCCGCGCGCACGCGACAGGCCGGCCATGACGGCGTTGTGCTCTCCGAAGTTACGGCTGAGCGACAGGACAATGACGGGTGCGCCGGGCTCCAGGGCCAGCTTCTTGCAAACGTCGAGACTGTTGTCCGGACTGCCATCGACCGCCAGCACGATCTCAAGGCCGCCTTCGATGTCGAGGGCGCGCAGCGCCTTGACCAGATCTCCGACCGTTGCCGCACCGTTGTACACCGGCACGACAATCGAGAGGGCCGGAGCCGGCAGAACTGCCTCACTCATCGCGCGCCGCCACGACAATCAGGGAACCGCCGAACGGCAGGCTGAGACCCATTGCGATGAGGGCACGCTCGACCGCGAGGGCTGCCGAGAAGATCGCATCGAGCCAGGCCGGATAGTCACGCACGTCGCTCTCGGCGTCGTCGCGTTCGATCAGTCGATGAAGAAGCATGAGAGGAAACAATAAAGTGTTCCAGTAGCTCGAACGAAGGACACGGAAACCGTGTCCGGAAAGCAAAGCCCCCACCTGGCCTCGCGTGAAGCGACGGACATTGTGCACGCGCTTGTCGTGCGCGGACAACATCCAGCCATAGGCCGGCAAATTGAAGACGGCGATCGCGCCGGGCCGGAGGCAACGATGCGCCTCTTTCAAGGCACGTTCCGGCTCGACACCACCATGACACAGCACATCGAGGGAGACGTAGCCCGCGAGCGTGCCCCTTCCCAGTGGCATTTCGTTGACCGAACCCGAAGCCACGGGGCGGCCTGCCTTGGCTGCCGCCAGCGATGCTGCGATTGCGTCATACTCCAGGCCGAGCGTCGGCCGCCCCTCCGTAGTTGCCCCCAAAACGCGCAACATACCTCCCGTGCCGCATCCCGCATCGAGGACGGGGCCGGCCGCCGCCGAGCGCGCCAGGGCCCGCGCAAGTTCGCTCGCTGCCAGCGCCCGCAGGCCGCGATACCACCACATGCGGTCTTCGACCGCATGCATGCGCTCGTATTCAGCCCGCTCCACGGCGTGAAGCCCTCCGGAAGTCTCGTCTTGTCGCCTGCTTATGATATCTTCGCCGGGCCTTGCCAACCGTTACGACCAAGCCCCCGACCATTCCGCCGCGCATCGAGCGGCTGCTGCTGGCGCCCTTGTTTGTCCTGCCGGTGCTGTGGCTGACCGGGTACTTCTTCCCGCCGATCAACCACGACGTTGCGGCCATCCTGGACGTGTCGACACGGTGGATCGGCGGCGAAAAGCTGTATGTCGAGGTCCTCGACGAGAACCTGCCGCTGACCTTCGTCATCCACGGCCTGCCGGTCCTGACAGCGAAGATCCTCCCCGGAACGGTGGCCTTCTGGTTCACGGCCTGGGTGGTCGCCGGTATCTTCGCCTCCTTCTGGGCGTGCCGCCGTCTCGTGCATCTCGTGCCCTCGGCAGACCATGCGCTCACCGAAGCCCTGCTGCCGCCGGTGCTGCTGTTCTTGTTCTCGGTGCTGCCCAACGAGCATTTCGGCCAGCGCGAACACATCATGTTCGTGGCCTGCGCGCCTTACCTGATTGCCTCGATGGCACGTGCCGAAGGGGTGAGCCCGACCCGAACGGCCAGCATCGCGGTCGGCATCGTCGCCGGCCTGGCGCTCGCGATGAAGCCTCACTATCTCGCCATTCCGGCAGCGGTGGAGCTCTATCTACTGACACGCCGGGGCTGGCGCGCCACGCTGACCGACCCCATTCCCTGGGCCATCGGCCTGCTGGCGGTGGCGCATCTCGTGTCGATGTACACGCTGTTCCCCGACTTCGGCAGGTTCGTCCTGCCCCTGGCCATCGAATCCTACGCTCCGATCGGCGAGTCGGGCTGGCGCGAGGTACTGACCAGCAATGTGCTGGGCCCCACGCTGCTGGCGCTGCTGATCTTCGGCCTGCTGGCCACCCTCTTTACCAAGACCGTCGCGGCCCGCGTGCTGGTCGTCTTCGGCATCGGCGCCGCGCTCTCGGCCATCGGCCAAGCCAAGGGTTGGCCCTATCACGTGCTGCCGGCGCTTTCGGCGGCGATCCTGCTGGCTGCCCTCACCGTCTCGCAGACCGTCGACCGTTATCTGCCGATCAGCCGCAGCGCCCATCGCCTGCCCGTGGCTGTGATCTGCGCCACTCTGATGGTGCTGCTCTACTTCCAGGCCGCGCTCTACACGCCGCCCTTCTACAAACAGCGGCAATTCGAGGCGTCTATCGGCGGCCGGCTGCAGCACATCATCGAGCAGAACGCACCGCATCGCACGTTCCTGGTCCTGTCTCCGGGCATCTATCCGTTCTGGCCGATGGTGAACTACGTCAACGGCCGGATGACCACGCGGTTTCTCACCATGTGGGTGCTGCAGGGCGTCTACGCGACCTGCGACGACTTCCCCGCCCTTTACAATCCGCCCGATACGATGGGCGATTCCGAAAAGTTCGTGTTCGATACGGTGAGCGAGGATTTTGCCCGCGAGCACCCCGATCTCCTGATCGTCGACCGCATCGCCGGCGTACCGCGCTGCCAAGGCAAGGAGTTCGACTACCTCGAATACTTCCTGCAGAATCGCGTGTTCGCCGATGCCTTCGAGAACTACGAACACCTCATGGACTTCGACCGCTACCGGATCTACCGGCGAAAGAAGAAGTAACGGGTCGGCCTACCTCTTCCAGGGCGGTGTCAGCGCCGCGGTCTGGAACTGCTCGGGAATCTTGTCGACGTCCGGCACCTTGAAGACGCCGGACGACACCAGAACGATTTCGCCACCGCACACGAGGTCGCAGCTTGCAAAACAGAAATTGACGGTGCGCCGTGCAATGCGCGCCTTGCCCTCCAGCCACTGGCCGAGCTTGGCGCCACGCACGAATTCGCTGGTGAGCGAGATCGTCGGATGCGGCCAGAAGATTCCCGTGGCGAAGCCCGAGCCCAGGCCCATCACCATGTCGGCTACCGTGACCAGCAGCCCGCCATGAGCCCAGCCCATCGGGTTGCCGTGGCGGTCCTCCAGCGGCAGCCCGACCCGCAGACCGTCGGCTTCGGCCTTGACCCAGAGCGGCCCAGCCAGCGCCACGAACTGATCGGGCACCGCTAGCCTGCGGAAGCCCTCTGGAACACCGGCAGGAGCTTCGGCTGTCATGCGGTCAATCCGTCCTTGGAGGCAGCGAGCTGGTCGATCATGGCGCGTACCACCGGCTCGAAGGGCGTGCTGCGATGGGTCTTCTCATCGAGCGATACCATGAGCACGCGCTGGACCGCCGTGCAATTCCCCTCGCCGTCGAACAGGCCTTGCCCGATCACGCACTTGCGCTCGTGCGATTCGATCAGGCGGGCACAGGCCGTCGCGACGCCGGGATAGAACATCTGCCGCTTGAAATCGGCCTCGATGCGACCGACCACCATCCGGAAGCGCGGCAGGCCTGCATGAACGATCTGGCGCAGGTAGGAAACGCGGGCATTCTCGAGCAGTTCGAGAAAGGAGCCATTGTTGATGTGGCCATTGGCATCCACATCGGCGAAGCGAAGATTTTCGGAGGTCGAGAAACCGTAGATGCCGCGATCGGCAAGATCGAACGCCATTGAAAGACTAACGCTCCGCAAATTCGAGAGTGAGATGGGCGGCCTCCGACGGCGGAACGACGAGACGCCCGGAATCGGGCTTCAGGAACTCGACGCCATTCTTCCGCAGCAACGCCTCGCAGGCCGCAAGATCTTCGACGCGCACGCTCAGCAGCGCCGGGTGATCGCCGGACCTGACCGGCGTGATTCCGGGATAGCGGGTCAGGTAGTCCTTGCGCGAAAGATAGTGGATCGGCTGTGTCCCGGTATTGGCCACCAACCCCTCGCCTTGCCGCTTGGTCGAGCCTTCGCCGAAGTACTTTTCGAGTTCGGGCGCCCTCTTGGCCGGCTGCTCGGCGATCACCGTGACGCCCAGTATGCCCCGGGCGCCGTTGGGGTGCTTTGCCCATTCCGGCCGATATACGAATTGCGGCGTGATGTGGTCGCAGACGAAGAAGCCGACCACCGGCATGTTGGTCTTGGGCACGCGCACGGTGCGGAACTTGGCAAGCTCCGTCTTGCCGTCGATCTCGACGGCGCGATCGAACGACAGCGGCTCGTCGGGATTGAGACCGGCGGCCTTGAAGGCCTCGTAGGCAAGATCGGCGCTGTCGGTCGCCAGTGCCACGTTGGCAAGTCCGCCGCCGGCCTTCAGCCACTCCCGCCGTTCGGCGTTGAATTCGGTGTCTTCGACGATGCCCAGGATCTCGAAATAGTCGGTGTCGAAGATCATGAGATGGTTGGCCGTGCCGAGCTTCTTGTGAAAGCCACGCGGCTGAACCTGGAAGCCGAGCCTGGTATAGGCCGCCTCGGCAGCATCGATGCCGTCGACCATCACCACGACATGGTCTAGGCCCTTCACAGCCTGCTTCATGCCGGCCTCCGGCGCACCATGTTGATCCCTTTGGCCGTCATCACAAGTTCACCGTTCTGATTGGTGGCGCTCCAATGTTCATGGATGACGCCCATGTTGGGTCGGCTCTTCGACGGCACTTTGGCCGCGCATTCGACCGAGGCGGTCAGCGTGTCGCCGGGCCGGACCGGCTTTAGCCAGCGCAATTCGTCGAGGCCAGGCGAGCCCAGCGCCGTGCGCTTGTCGACGTAATTATCGACGAACAGCCGCATCAGCTTGGCCGCTACATGCCAGCCGGAGGCCACCAGACCACCGAACAGCGACGCCTTGGCGGCTTCGGCGTCGATGTGGAAACTCTGCGGGTCGAACTGGCGGGCGAACTCGACGATTTCGTCAGCTGTGAAGCTGGTCGAACCCAGGGGGTACTTCGTGCCGACGTCGTAATCTTCCCAATAGCGGAGGTTTTCGGACTGCATGGCTCCGGTCTTCGCAGAGCCGCGGCCGGCACGCAAGCATGTCCTCCGCCGCCTGCTGTGGTAGCCTGCGGATGGAGCTATTGAACCGATGAGCGATACCAACCTTGTCCGGCGGCTGACTACGATCATTGCGATCGATGTCGTGGCCTTCAGCACCATGTCGGCACGCGACGAGGAACATGCGCTGGCGTTGCTCGGTGCCCGCATGGATATGGCCGGCACGCTCATCCGACATCATCGCGGCCGCGTCTTCAAGTTGACCGGCGACGGGCTGCTTGCCGAATTCGCAAGCCCTGTCGAAGCGGTACGCGCCGCACTCGAGATCCAGGAAGCAATGCGCTCGGCCAATGCGACGGCCAGCGAGAACGACCAGCTCAACGTGCGTATCGGCATCAATCTCGGCGACATCGTCGAGAGCGGCGACGACCTGATGGGCGATGCCGTCAACGTTGCCGTGCGGCTGGAATCGATCGCTACCACCGGCGGCATCTGCGTATCCTCGTCGGTCTACGAACAGATCACCGGCAAGCTGATGCTGGGCGCCGTCGACATCGGCGACCAGCACGTCAAGAACATCCCGCGGCCGATCCATGCCTACAGATTGACGCTGGATGGCAGCAAGCCTGCCCCTCCTCATTCTGCACACGAGGCGGCCAAGACCAGCCTGCGCTCGCGCGTGCTGCTCATGAGCGGCATCGTCGTGGCCTTGGCTGTCGCCGCGGTCGGCGGCACCTTCTATCTGCGTCAAGGGCCCGCCTCCGGTGCAGTACAGATAGCCGAGCCGACCTCCACGACGCCCGCCACTCCTCTCCCCGCCGCCGCGCCGCCTCCGGTCTCGGCCTCGCCTGCAGCACCGGCCGCATCGCCGGCACCACCGCCGACGCCTCCTCAGCCGCGCCTGTTCGTTCCAATGGAGGTACCGTTCGTTCCCGACTTTCGGTCGCGGGCGCTCGAAAACTATGCCGGCGCCGCCGGCTCCAAGGCGTTCGCGCTGAATGTCCGCGGCATCTTCGCCATGGCGACCCGTCGCATCGACGATGCCACGGCCCGGCGCATTGCCCTCGAGGAATGCAACAAGTCCGTGCAGCGCGATGTTCCCGTCGTACGCGACTATGACCGCTGCATGCTCTATGCCGTCGGCAACAATGTCGTCTGGTCGTTCCGACCGCCGGCGATGCCGCCTGCACCTTACATTCCCGCCATGCGCCCCAACCCGCCGATCCCCTTCGATCCCATGACGGCGCCATTGCTCCACGCGCCGGCGCGCAAGAAGCTCGAGGAAAACTATCTGAGGTCGGATCGCAGCCGGGCGCTCGTCCTGGGACACGGCCGCTTCGACTGGTGGACGCCAAGCCAGAACGACGAGGATGCCATTCGGCGCAACCTTCAAATCTGCGGCCATCTGACGGGGCGACCCTGTGTGGTCTACGCCCTGAACAACGAAACGCTCGTGCGTACGCCGCAGACGATGCGGCTCGTCAATGTCTTCATCCCGCAGGATCTCGCGAACATCACGCCGGACCAGCGCCGGGCGCTCGACCAGTATCTGATCGCCAACGACTGGCGGGCTGTGGCTCTCTCAGGCAACGGCCAGATCGGCATCGTGAGTGGCAAGGCAAGCGAAGACGAAGCAAAGGCCGAGGCCCTGCGCATCTGCACTCAGGCCGGTGGCATCGACTGCGCCATCAGCGCCATCGGGCCGTTCCAGGTCGCTCCGAACTAGACATTCCTCAGTCGGCCAGCGCAGCGCCGAAGCGCTTGGCGATCTCCTCCAGCATGACCTCCGAAGCGCCCCCTCCGATTGCCTGGACGCGGGCATCGCGCGACATGCGTTCGACCGGCGTCTCGCGCACGAAGCCCATGCCGCCGTGGAACTGCACGCAATCGTAGAGCACCTCGTTCACGAGATCGCCCGCCAGCGCCTTCACCATCGACACCTGCGCAACGCAGTCGGTGCCCTGGGCATCGAGCCAGGCCGTGTGATGCACGAGCTGCCGCGCCGCCTCGACTTCGGCCAGCCGGCGCGACAGGCGCTGACGGATCGCCTGCTTGTCCCAGAGCGGCTTGCCGAAGGCGGTGCGCTGGCTGACATGGTCGAAGGTCAGACGGATGGCCTCGCGGGCTTCGGCCATCGCCATGGCGCCGATCACCAGCCGCTCGGTCTGGAAGTTGGCCATGATCGAATAGAAGCCGCGATTCTCCTCACCCAGCACATTCTCTGCCGGCACACGGCAATCCTCGAAGATCAGCTCCGCCGTATCGGAGCTGCGCCAGCCGGTCTTGTCGAGTGCGCGGCCGACCTTGAACCCCGGCATGCCTTTCTCGACGATGAAGATGGTGATGGCGCGCGACCCCTTGGCCTCGGGATCGGTCCTGGCGGCGATGAAGTAGAGATCGCCATGCACGCCGTTGGTGATGAACATTTTGGCGCCGTTCAGAACGTAGTGGCTGCCGTCACGCACCGCACGGGTGCGGATGCCGGCAACGTCCGATCCGGCGCCGGGCTCGGTGACGCCGACCGCGGTGATGGTCTTCCCGGCGACGATGCCGGGCAGATACTTCTCGAGCTGACGCTTGGTGCCGAAGCGGACGAGGTGCGGGCTCGCCATGTCGGTGTGGACGAGAACGGTGATGGCGAAGCCGCCATGGGTCGACCGACCGACCTCTTCGGCCAGCACCACCGATGCCCGTGCATCCAGCCCCGCTCCGCCCAGCGCCTCGGGCACGCGCAGGCCGAAGAACCCCAGCTCGCCCATTTGCGCCAGCACGTCGCGCGGCACGAACCCCGCCTCCTCCCACTGGGGTCCGTGCGGCTTCACCCGCTCGTCGACGAAGCGCCTTAGCTGGGCGCGGATGAGGTCGTGCTCTTCGGTGAAGATCGGGTGTGTCATGGCCACGGGATGCTACACTCCGCCTATGTCACGCGACAAACGTCTCCAGGATCGATCGATCTATCCACACTGGTGCAGCGACACGGTACGCTTCTCCGACCAGGACGCCGCCGGCCACATCAACAATGTGGCGCTCTGTGCCTATCTGGAAACAGCCAGGCTCACCTTCAGCCGCGACATGGGCATGATGCAGCGCGGCGAGGACGGCGTGCGCGGCATCTCGGCCGGCATGACAGTGAGCTTCCTGGCGGAATCGCACTGGCCGGGTCAGATCGAGCTGGGAACCGGCGTCCTGAAGGTCGGTACCAGCTCGGTCACGGTCGCCTCCGCCGCCTTCAGGGACGACCTGTGCATCGTCGCGGCGGAGATGACCATGGTCAGGCTCAAGGGCAAGACGCCCCATCCAATCGAGGATGCCTTGCGGGAAAAGCTGGGAAAATACCGTCTGAGGGGCTTCTAGGCGTCCCTAGGCGGGCCTTCCCGGGTGGACTTGACCGGCCCAGAGCGGCGCCCTATCTTTGCATCTGCGAGTAAGTCGCAAGAGCATGGGAACGCCGCCAAGCATGTACATCTGCATCTGCAAGGCCATTCGGGAACGCGAAGTCGACGCTGCCGTCCGGGCAGGAGCCCGTCGCCCCTCCGATGTCTTCCGGGCCTGCGGCAAGAGCCCCCAATGCGGGACCTGCGCCTGCGACATGCGCGAGCGCATTGCCCACACGATCGCCCACGAACGGACGACCCAGACTCTCCTGGCCGCGGACTGACTCGCGCGGCTCGTCAGCTCGGATCCTTGCCCTCGCCGATCTGGGTCTGCAGGTAATTCTGCTCGCCCACTTTCTCGAGCAGGCCGATTTCCGTTTCCAGAAAGTCGATATGCTCCTCGGCATCCTCGAGGATGTCGACCACGATCTCGCGGCTGACATAGTCCTTGGCCGTCTCGCAATGAGTGACCGCCGCGACCAGCGCCGTGCGCGCCGCGGTCTCGAGCTTGAGATCGGCCTGCAGGCACTCGGGCACAGTCTCGCCGACCGCCAACTTTCCGAGATCCTGGAGATTGGGCAAGCCGTCGAGCAGGAGAATACGCTGGATCAGCTTGTCGGCATGTTTCATCTCGCCGATCGACTCTTCGTAGATCTTCTTGCCGAGACGCTCGAAGCCCCAGTGCTTCATCATCCGGGCATGGAGGAAGTACTGATTGATCGCCGTCAGCTCGTTCTTCAGGAGCTTGTTCAGTTCGGCGATGATCTGCGGATTGCCCTTCACGGCGAACCTCCTCCTTGATGAGTAGGTTGTTACAGATACTCATGAAAATAGCCGAAGCAACCGAAGAGTGCGCAAGTAATAACCGTTCGCTGAAAAAACTGAACGCGTCGCGCTTGGACGGGCTAGCTACTGGTCTCGACTGCCAGCCAAACGGATATTGCGAGCGTCAGCACTCGGGTCTCACGAAACTTCACACCGGTAATTCCCGAAAGAGAATATGGCCATTATGGCCATATGCCTGCTTTGCCTAGTTTACGATGAAAACCGCAACATCATATGATTGCGAACGTTCATGATAAGATCAGAACGTTCATGTTGAACGCCGCCCGCCCGGGAGATTCCGGGCCAGCCGTAAGGATACGCGTCATGCCACTCGACAAAGCCAAGCCCAACTTCACCTTGCCGCCGCTGCCCTACGCTGACGACGCACTGGCGCCGGTCGTGTCCGCCAACACCATCTCGTTCCATTACGGCAAGCATCACAAAGCCTATGTCGACAAGCTGAACGAGCTGGCAGCCGGCACGCCGTACGCCGAGATGTCCCTCGAGGACGTCATCAAGAAGTCGGCCAAGGATGAGAAGGGCAAGGCGATCTTCAACAACGCCGCCCAGATCTGGAATCACACCTTCTACTGGGATTCGATGGCGCCCAAGGGCGGCGAGCCGACCGGCAAGATCAAGGCCGCACTGGACGACAGCTTCGGCGGTCTCGACGCCTTCAAGGCGGCCTTCAAGGCGGCGGCCGTCGGCCAGTTCGGCAGCGGCTGGGCCTGGCTGGTGAAGGGCAACGACGGCAAGCTCAAGATCGAGACGACGGCCAATGCCGACACGCCGATCGCCCACGGCGGCACGCCGCTCCTCGTCGCCGACGTCTGGGAGCACGCCTACTACCTCGATTTCCAGAACCGCCGCCCCGACCACATCCAGGCGTGGCTCGACAAGCTCGCCAACTGGTCGTTCGCCGAAAAGAACCTCGGCTAACGAACTGCCGCGCCCGGCCGGCGACCTGCAAAGGGGTCCCGGCCGGGCACACTCCTCTATCTCAGTATCGAAAAGTCAGATTGAGCGAACCGAACTGCTGGAAGCGGTCGCGTTCGAAGAATTCCGGGGTCCGCAGTACCTGCGTGTAGGACAGGCGCATCCCGCGATAGAGAATGGCGAGCCCGAACTGCAGCTCGCCGACAAACGGCCGATGCGAGACGCGCAGGCTGTTTCCGTCCGTATTGCCGTCGAGGAAAATGTTCCGGGCAACGGCCGTACCGTCGAAGCCGGCAAACAGATACCAGCCGAAACTGCCATCGCCGATGAACGCCTCGGAGCCGGGCAGAGCAGGCCGGGCGCGAGTCGGGCCGAAATCGTCGCGCAGATTCTTGCCGATGCGCGCCGTGCCGCCGACACCGGCGTAGGTGGCGACATTGCCAAGCGACGCGCCGATACGTGGAATGAAATCGACTTCGAGCTTCGGATCTTCGATCAGCACGGCTCGGCCGGTGCGCCAGCGCCGCTCGAAAGTGAGGCCGATCGTCGGCTCATTGTGGAGCTGATTGGCCCAGCCGTAGCTTTTCGAGACACCGATCAGCGTGTGGAAGTTGTTCTGCGTGAACTCCCCGCCAGCCGCCGGACCGATCACGCCGACGTCGAGTTGCAGCGTGTCGAGCCGGATCGGCTCGTCGACGCCCGTCTTCGAATCGTGCCGCTTGTAGGTGTATTGCAGGGCAAAGCTCGCATAGAGCCAGGCGGCATAGGGCCGATCATTGTAAATCGGCTGCGACGTGAACA
>WBZX01000473.1_pt1 | contig 36346 bp, 32 predicted proteins | sample 5204211 | NCBI WGS metagenome assembly WBZX01 (sample SAMN12344362, study PRJNA552823) | activated sludge metagenome | biome: Activated sludge suspended growth; feature: Nitrification reactor; material: Wastewater; isolation source: activated sludge from nitrification reactor of wastewater...
GGAGAAGGATCTGCGCACCCGGCTCAACGCGCCGGCGATCAATCCGACGCAGGACCTCTATATCGGCAACGACCTCAAGACCGGCCGCGCAATGGTCAAGGACGAGGATGTCTGCCTGCACTGCGGGTTGTGCGCGGAGCGCTGCCCGACCGGCGCGTGGGATATGCGCAAGTACTACATGGAAATGACTCACGCGGGGCAATCATGCCGCAAGCAATAACTGCCGTTAACGATTTCGTCGTCAAGTTCGCAAACGTCAACGGCTCCGGATCGGCCAGCGCCAACGAACTGTTTGCCCGGTCGATCCTGCGCATGGGCGTGCCCGTCAGCCCGCGCAACATCTTCCCCTCGAACATTCAGGGCCTGCCGACCTGGTACGAGGTGCGCGTCACCGAGAAGGGCTATCTCGGCCGGCGCGGCGGCGTCGACATGATGGTCGCCATGAACCCGCAGACCTGGGCGGAGGACGTCAAGGAGATCGAGCCGGGCGGCTATCTCTTCTACGATTCGACCAAGCCCATGCCGTCGTCGATGTTCCGCGAGGACATCAACGTGATCGGCGTGCCACTGACAGCGATCACCAACGCCACCTACAGCGATGCCCGCCAGCGCCAGCTCTTCAAGAACATCATCTATGTCGGCGCGCTCTCCGTGCTCCTCGACATCGACGAGAAGGAGATCCAAGGGCTGTTCGGCGAACAGTTCAAAGGCAAGGAAAAGCTCATCGACTCGAACGTCAAGGCGATGAACCTCGGCCGGGACTGGGTGAAGCAGCATGTCGATCCCGACATTGTGAAGCTCAAGGTCCGCAGGGCCGACAATGTCGGCGACAGCATCTTCGTCGAAGGCAACAGCGCCGCCGCACTCGGCGCCGTCTATGGCGGCGCCACGGTCTGCGCCTGGTATCCGATCACCCCGTCTTCGTCGTTGGCCGAGGCCTTCCAGGCCCATTGCAAGAAGCTCCGCCACGACAAGGAGACCGGCAAGGCCAAGTATGCCATCGTGCAGGCCGAGGACGAGCTGGCCTCGATCGGCATGGTGATCGGCGCCGGCTGGAACGGCTCGCGCGCCTTCACGGCCACGTCGGGCCCCGGCATCTCCCTGATGACTGAGTTCATCGGCCTCGCCTACTTCGCCGAAGTGCCAGCCGTGATCGTCAACGTGCAGCGTGGCGGGCCTTCCACGGGCATGCCGACACGCACGCAGCAGTCGGACCTGCTCTCCTGCGCCTACGCCTCCAACGGCGACACCAAGCACGTGCTGCTGTTCCCCGAAGATCCGCGCGAGTGCTTCGAGTTCACCGCCGACGCGCTCGACCTCGCCGACCGCCTGCAGACGCCGGTGTTCGTCATGACCGATCTCGACATCGGCATGAACCATCGCCTCTGCAAGCCGTTCGCCTGGGACGAGAACCGCGTGCTCGACCGCGGCAAGGTCATGACGGCCGCCGACCTCGACGCCGGCAAGACCTTCGGCCGCTATCTCGATGTCGACGGCGACGGCATTCCCTTCCGCACCTATCCGGGTACGCACCCGACCAAGGGCTCCTACTTCACGCGCGGCACGACCAAGGACGAGTTCGCGCGCTACAGCGAGGAAGGCCCGGTCTATGTGCGCAACATGGAGCGGCTGCAGAAGAAGTTCCACACCGCAGCCAAGATCGCGCCGCAGCCGCTGCGCTATTCCTCGCCCAAGCCGACGCGCTACGGCGTGATCTATTTCGGCTCGACCAGCCCGGCCATGACCGAGGCGCTCGACCACCTCGAGGCCGACGGCAATCACGTCAATGCGTTGCGCGTTCGCTCCTACCCCTTCGCCCAGTCGGTCGAGGAGTTCATCCACGAGCATGAGAAGGTGTTCGTCGTCGAACAGAATCGCGACGGCCAGCTCCGCACCATGCTGATGGGCGAATTCACGCTCGACGCGCGCAAGCTGGTCCCCGTCCTGCACTATGACGGCACGCCGATCACCGCTCGCTTCATCGCGACCGACATCGCCAAGAAGCTCAGTCAGTTCAAGGTAGTCTCGTTCGAAAAGGCGGCGTCATGACCTACATCGCCAAGCCCCGGCTTCATCATCCCTCGCTGGTCAAGAACAAGGCCGGCTATACGCGGCGCGACTATGAAGGTGCCGTCTCCACGCTGTGCGCCGGCTGCGGCCACGACTCGATCAGCGCCGCGATCATCCAGGCCTGCTACGAGCTCGATATCCTGCCGCATCAGGTCGCCAAGCTGTCGGGCATCGGCTGCTCGTCCAAGGCGCCGACCTACTTCGTGGGCGCCAGCCACGGCTTCAACACCGTGCACGGCCGCATGCCGTCGGTGATGACCGGCGCCAATCTCGCCAACCGCGACCTGATCTACATGGGCGTCTCGGGCGACGGCGACTCCGCCTCGATCGGGCTGGGCCAGTTCGCGCACATCATGCGCCGCGGCGTGAACATGACCTACATTGTCATGAACAACGGCGTGTACGGCCTGACCAAGGGCCAGTTTTCGGCGACCGCCGACAAGGGTTCGATCAGCAAGAAGGGGGTCGCCAACTCCGACTCCTCGATCGACATGGTATCGCTCGCCATCCTGATGGGCGCCACCTTCGTCGGCCGCTCCTTCTCGGGCGACAAGCACCAGCTCGTGCCGCTGATCAAGGCGGCGATGGCCCACAAGGGCGCGGCCTTCCTCGACGTCATCAGCCCCTGCGTGGCCTTCAACAACCACGCCGGTTCGACCAAGAGCTACGATTATGTGCGCGAGCACAACGAAGCGCTGAACCGCGTCGACTTCATCGAAGGCCGCGAGGAGATCACCACCGCCTACGAGCCGGGCACCGTCACCACGGTGCAGCAGCATGACGGCTCGTTGCTGCGCCTGCGCAAGCTCGGGGAGGACTACGATCCCTCCGACAAGGTCGCCGCCATGAAGCGCGTCCAGGAAGGCATGCACGCCGGAGAAGTCGTGACCGGCCTGCTCTATGTCGATCCGAGCCCGCAGGACCTGCACCACCATCTGAACACCGTCGACGCGCCGCTGAACACGCTCCAGGCAAAGGACCTCTGCCCTGGCACTTCGGCACTCGACCGCATCAACGCCGGGCTGCGCTGACACTCATCACTGCCGTCGCAGTGAGGGGCCAACGATGGGCCGCCTTCTTCTGGCGACTGCCGCCGCTCTTCTGGGCGCAGTCGTCGGCGCAGGCCTGCTCGCCATGGCTCTCGCCATCCTTTTCACAGCGATCTGGGGTGGCTTCGAAGGCTCGGCCGCGATGGGCGGCGTCACCGTCGGTCTGCCGCTCGGCGCCATCGCGGGCTTTGTGATCGTCGGCTGGCTGGTCCTGCACTTCTGGAAGCCAGCGCCCAAGCCGCCTGTCAGTTAGAGGTCGACCCGCTCTTCTGCGACCGACCTGCGCTTGTCCATGTTGAAGCGCCCGGCATAGATCGGACGCTCGCCGGTGGACGGGCCGGGATACTGCACGATCAGGATCTCGCCGCCGGTGTCGGTGTAGAACTCGCCCTCGAAATGCGGATCGGGGTGATAGAGCATTGTGCCCGGCGGACAGAGGCGACCGTCGATCTTGAACTCGCCCTTCAGGACGAACCAGACCTGCGCGAACCCGTGATAGTGCTCGGGGTGATAAGCCCCCGGTTCGAGCCGCAGGATGCCGGCGTTGGGTTCGGTGGGACTCTCGGGCCGCGGATGGAACAGCATCTTGCCGGTCTCGCCCGGCCAGCGGATCGTTTCCCAGTCGATTTCGTCGAGATGGCGCACCTGATACGGCTGATGGTCGCGGCGCGAGGCCTCGCGTTCCGTGCCCAGCGCGGCATTGGCCTGGGCGGTGTCGGGAACATGCTTGCTCATGGCCTATGTTTCCTCCTTGGTCGTCGTCGCAGAAAGACGCCACCAGTCCGGCACGTCCGAGGCGTCGGCCGGACAGGCCACCGTCATCAGCATCTGAGCCTGACCGCGGCCGGCATTCTCGGCGCGGTGCGGCTGCTGGGAATCGATCAGGATGCCGTCGCCGGCCTTCAGCCGGTACTGGCTGTCGCCGACATGGAACAGCACCTCCCCCGACAGCACGTAGCAATGCTCCTGGCCGGGATGGGAAACCGTGGTCGCCATGCCCTTCGCGCGCGGGAACACGAGATGAAACACCTCCATGCGATCGAGCGGCGCCCCTCCGCCGAGATGGCGCCAGCGATAGCCGGTCGCCGCCACCTCCTGCAGGTCGCCAGCGCCAGCGCGGTGCACGGCGACGCGTGTCTTGGCGGGCGCACCGTCGCTCGGAAACAGCTCGTGCAGGCCAAGCCCCAGCACGTCGGCAAGCTGGATCAGGTTGGCGATCGATGCGGCCGCCTGGCCGCGTTCGAGCTTGGACAGGAACCCCTCGGAAACGCCGGCCTGGCTCGCGACCGATGCCAGCGTTAGGCCTGCGCCGACGCGGGCGGCGCGCAACCGGCGGCCGATGTCCTGAGTGGTACGGGCAATCTTGTCCATGGCGGGGAGGATGGGCCGGACTTTCCTTATAGGCAAGTATTCTTTCTTAACAGGAAAAATACTTTATCCCGACTTTTCCTGCGTAAGCTCGCCGCCCATGGACGAGACGACACAAGGCTTCCGCCTGGGCGACGGCACCCTGGTCCCCTGGGGCACCCGCTTCGACGAGGTCGTGAGGGATTTCGAGCGCACCGGCTATGCCAGCCGCGAGCTCGCCTGCCTCGAAGCCTATGGCTTTGCCACACGCTACATCGAAGTGACGGCGCCGCGGCCCGACCGGCCGATCCTGACTGTTGCCTACGAGCTCGCGACGGCAGACCGACCGCCGAAGGACGTGTTCGCGCAACTGGTGATCAAGCTCGGCATGCCGAGTAAAATCGAGCGCGACGAGCTATCGCCGTATGCCAGCTCGCCGAGCCACGTCGTGCTCTACGCAAACTGGAAAGCGAACGGCCGTCCAATCGGCGTCTCCTTCTATGGCGCACCGCGCGAGTCCGACTTCGGCGACGGCATCGGCAAGCTCTACGTGAGCTGGGGCGACCTCGAAGCCGCCGCTGCCCCCTGGATGCCGGCCTGGCAGGCCGCCAATCTCGAGGTCGAGCAGGCCGCACGCTCCATCGGCAAGATCCAGTTTTTTTCCGTGCAGTACGACACTCGCGTCTTCCCGCAGGACGATCCCAAGCGTCCCGCCGATCTTTGCCTGAACTCACCCGAAATTCTGAACACGCCGCAATCGATTGCCCAGCGGCTCGACGACAAGCGCTTTGCCCTTTGGAGTGATCAGACGGGTACCCACTGGCACCTCTCGACTCTCAGCGATACCGTCGTACTGGGCGGTCCAGAGACCTCCGAGGTCCGCGTCGCCCAGATGGAGCCGGCGCGCGGTGGCGGATCGGCTACGATCGACATCGGCCGCTGGTGGGTACGCGACGCCTGGAAGTCGCGCACCATCGCCGACGCCGAGCACGCGCTGGAACGCGTGCCCGGCCTTACTTTCAAACGCTACTCAGGTCACGACGCCTAGGCTGCCGGTCTCCCCCGGCGCCCGGCGCAGCTCAAGATGCTGCTGGTGCCACTGCTTCAGCGACGGACGGTGGCCGATCGACACGACCGTGGCCGCCGACAGGCGTTCTCTGAGCAGGGCATAGACGGCGGCTTCGTTGGCTTCGTCGAGCGACGCCGTGGCTTCGTCGAGGAACAGCCAGTCCGGCTTGAAGATCAGCGCCCGCGCAATAGCCAGCCGCTGCTGCTCGCCGCCCGACAGGACGTTGCTCCAATGCGCCTCCTCGTCGAGCCGGTCCGCGAGATGGCCAAGCCGCACCGCCTTCAGCGCATCCACGATCTCGGCATCGGTCGCCTTCGATTCGACATCCGGGTACTTCACCGCGTCGCGCAGCGTCGCGATGGGAATGTACGGTTTCTGCGGCAGGAACAGCACACGCGCGCCCGCCGGCACACGGACCTCCCCTCGCCCGAACGGCCAGATACCGGCCAATGCCCGGAACAATGTGCTCTTACCCGAGCCGCTGGTGCCGGAGATTAGGGTCGCGGTGCCTTTGGGCAGGACCAGGTTCAGGTCCTTAAGCAGCTTCTGTCCATTGGGCAGGGCAAGGTCGAGACCGGCGGTGCCGACATCGGTGCTTCCCGTCTGGGGCGCCACGGCAATACCCTCCGGCGGCTTGTCGTCGATGGCCGCCTGCAGGCCGCGCAGACGCTCCATCACCGCCTTCAGCTCGGCCACGTTGGTGTAGTTGTCGATGAAGAAGGACAGCGCCGACTGCACCTGACCGAAGGCCTGGGCGGTCTGCATCACGACACCGAGCGTGATCGCGCCGGCAAAGAACTTCGGCGCCGTTACGATATAGGGAAAGATGATGGCAAGCTGGCCGTAGCCGATTTGATAGAAGACGAGCTGCAGCTCCGTCACCAGCACGCGCCAGGTGTTGTTGAAGACATCGGTGAAGCGGGCGTCGAGCACTTCGGCTTCGCGCGGCTCGCCGCGATAGAGGGCGATGCCTTCGGCATTCTCGCGCACGCGGATCAGGCCGAAGCGGAAGTTCGCTTCGTAACGCTGCTGCATGAAATTGAGCGGGATCAGGCGCCGGCCGACCAGGTTCGCAAAGTAGGTGCCGAAGAAGGCGTAGATGAGCGCGGCCCAGACCATGTAGCCGGGGATCGTGATGTCGATCCCGATGGGCGCCAGCGACAGTGGCCCCGACAGCATCCAGAGGATGACCAGAAAGGAGACAAGCGTGGCGACGGCGCTGATGAAGCCCAGCAGCAGGGTCATCGTGTAGAAGCCGAGCAGGCGCAGGTCTTCGGCGATGCGCTGGTCGGGGTTGTCGACCTTGCGTGCGAGTTCGATGCGGTAGTAGCCGCGGCCATCCAGCCAGTGGCCGAGATAGTGCCGCGTCAGCCACCGTCGCCAGCGCAACCGCAGGTACGGGCTGACCAGGCCGCGCGCCACGCCGAAGAAGATGGCAAGCGCCGCAATCCAGCCGAAGCTGATCATCTCGGTCCAGAAAGCCGCCTCGTCCTTATTCTGCAGGGAGTCGTAGAAGCGCCGGTTCCATTCGCTGAAGGCCACGCTCACCGAGACGCTGGCCAGGGTGAGCCCGATGGCTCCCGCCAGCAGGACCAGCGCGATCCAGCGCTCTTCGGAGCGGAAATAGGGGATGGTGAGGCGCCACCAATCTCCGAAGAACGAGCCAACGCTTTTCATGCCGGAATCCTTTCGGCCGGCACAGTAACCTCACACCCGGCTGGGCAGCCAGAGTGCGATCAGGGGAAGGGCCGTACGGCCAATCCGTCGCAGAGCGACGCAGGGGCGACGTCGCCAACCAGACGCTGTCTCACACTGCCCCATGACAAGCGCACCGGCTGGGTTTATAGCGCGGCACAATGGACGCTACTCCGCTCGCTTCCCGTCGCGCCGCACTCGATGTGCTGGCCGCCTGCCTCGACAAGGGACAACCGCTCGACGACGCACTGTCGCGACATCAAGGCTTTGCCGGCCTGGATCCACGCGACCGCGCCTTCGTACGCCTGCTGCTGGCCACGACCCTGCGCCGGCTGGGCGAAATCGAAGAGGTCCTGGCAAACCTCGTAGAACGGCCGCTGGAAGGGGCCAATGCTGCCGGCCGACAAATACTGCGCCTGGGCGCAGCCCAGCTGCTTTTTCTCGGCACACCGCCGCATGCCGCCGTCGATACCTCTGTACGTCTGGCCGAGGATGCCCGCCTGCCGCACCTGAAGGGACTGACCAACGCCGTGTTGCGCCGTATCAGCCGAGACGGTTCGGCCCTCATGGGCGATCGCGACCCCGCGCGCCTCAACACACCGCAATGGCTGTGGGAGAGCTGGGTCGAGGCCTATGGCGAGGAAGAAACCCACGCCATTGCGGCCGCCCACCTCATCGAGGCGCCACTCGACCTGACGCCCCGTTCCAATGCCGATTTCTGGGCGGGCCAGCTCGAAGCGGAGAAGCTGCCGACCGGCACCCTGCGCCGTTTCGGCGGCGGCGCGATCACCGAACTGCCGGGCTTCGCGGAAGGCGCCTGGTGGGTGCAGGACGCCGCCGCCACCCTGCCCGCACGCCTGCTCGGCGACATTGCCGGCAAGAGCGTGGCGGACCTCTGCGCCGCGCCCGGTGGCAAGACGATGCAGCTTTGCGCCGCCGGCGCCAACGTGACAGCCGTCGACATATCCGCACGTCGCATGACGCGGCTCGGCGAGAATCTGGCGCGTGCCGGGCTGGCCGCGGAACTGGTGACGGCCGATGCCAGCAAGTGGGCGCCCGGCCGGACCTTCGATGCCCTGCTGCTCGATGCACCCTGCTCGGGCACCGGCACCCTGCGCCGCCATCCCGACATCGCCTGGCTGAAGGACGAGGAGGATGTAGGCCGCCTCACCCTCACCCAGGATCGATTGCTGCTGCGCGCCACGGAGCTGCTGAAGCCCGGCGGCACGCTGGTCTATGCTGTCTGCTCGCTGCAGGAAGACGAAGGCCCTGCCCGTTTCGACGCTCTGCTGGGCCGCGACAAGCGCCTGCGCCGTCAGCCTGTCGAGCTAGCCGAACTGCCCGGCCTCGAAGCCGCGATCACGACGGAGGGCGACGTTCGCACCCTGCCCTCGATGTGGTCCGACCGGGGCGGGCTCGATGGATTCTTCATCGGGCGCGCCGTTCTGACCTGACAGGCAAGGCGCTTTATCGTTTCAGCGCCGATTTGATTCGCTGGCGCTCGACATGGCCGAGATAGAGGCCCGAGCAGACAATCACGCCGGCACCGATCCAGGTCCAGAAATCGGGAACGTCCTGGAACACGAGGTAGCCCAGCAGGGCCGCACCGAGGAGCTGCATGTAGTTGAACGGCGCCACGACGGCAGCCGGCGCCTGGCTGTAGGCGATCGTCAGGAAATAGTGTCCGACGCCTGCCATCACGCCCATGCCGACGAAGAGCATCCAGTGCCAGCCAAGGGTCGGCGTCACCCAATCGAAGGGCAGCAACGGTGCCGCCGCCACCGTGCCGACGATCGTCGCCATAGTGGCGGACGCATCGGGCCGCTCGGTCTGTCCATAGCGCCGCGAGAAGAGCTGGTAGAGCGAACTGCAGAGCGTGCTGGCAACGATCAGCAGGGAATGCCATTCGAAATGGGCATGCCCCGGCCGCACCACGATCAGGGCGCCGACGAAGCCGACGGCGCAGGCCGCCCAGCGGCGCGGACCGACCGGCTCGCCAAGGAACTTCGACGACAGCGCCGTCACCACCAGCGGGCTGGTCAGCGAAATCGACGCCGCCGTCGCCAACGGCAGGTAGACGATGCCGTGGAAGTACAGGAACGACGAGGAGAAGAGCAGCAGGCCGCGCACGATCTGGCTCGGCACATTGTGCCAGCGAAATAGGGCCATCCCGCTCTGCGGCAGGAACAGCGCCAGCATGAAGATGAAGGCAAAGACGTAGCGGCCCCAAATGACCTCGATGACCGGAAAGGTCTGACTCAGCGTCTTGGAAATTGCATTCAGGACCGAGAAGCAAAGAACTGAAAAGATAATGGAAAGAATGGCCCGCAGGGTCCGGTCCACCGGCGGGGGCGCGTCGCTCTTCATCTTTGCAACCTAACGATTGACGTCGCGTGAGCAAGTGCAGCATCGGACTACGCCTTCCTGCCAATTGCATGGATCGCGCTCCGAAACGGCAGGCAGCGTGCAAGCACCGTGCCAGCGGTCTCGTCAGGGTTTCGTCTCTTCCTCCATCTCTTCCGCGCTTGGCCACAGGACAAGCGAGACGAGCATCAGGATGCCGATCCCGCCGGTAATGCCGAGAAACCGATCGATGCCCGGCATGATGCTGGCGGGCGGCGACAGCCCCTGGATCATGGTGACGACGAAGACGAAAGCGAACTGCGTGCCGACATAGCCGACGCCATGCTTGCCGACCTGGATGTGCATGCCGACCCAAACGGCAGCGGCGATCACGGCGAGCCACCAGATGAAGGCCTCGACCTGCAGCGCCAGGCACGCCAGGGCGAGGAGGCCTCCCAGAAGGCACCCGAGGAAACGATGCAGCGATTTCTCCGCGATTTGGTGACGGGTACTGACGCCACTGCCGGCAATGACCGGGGCGGCCATGACTACGACGATGGTGATGGCCATCTCGGTAACGTCGGGCAGGTTCATCAGAATCCAGACTTCCAGTACGGCGATTACGGCGATCGCCGACCGGACGCCATGCAGCACCGCCGGCCATTGCGCGCCCAGCAAATGGCGCCATCCCGGCGCGGTCGGCGGCGGTTCCGCATGCCAGTCTTGCAAGGCATTGGCGACGACAAGAGCCGAGCCGACACCGACTGCCACATCGAACACGCGGTAGAAGGCGATCTGATAGGCTTGGGCTGGATCGTTCAGGCTCAACAGCAACACCAGGCTCGAAGTGATCGACATGAACATCCAGACAAGTCCATGCGGACTCACCTGCATGGCGATCACGCCGAGCGCCGTCGTCGTGGCGAGGAACAGGCAAAGGGCGAAATGGTCGTACGGCAACCAGCGCGCCATGATGAAACCGAGGACAGCGCCGACGATCGTTCCGGTCACGCGCAGGAGACCGCGCCGGAACGAGCCCGCCCCGGTGGACATCAGGGACATGAACCCGCTGATCGCGGCCCACCAGGGCGACCCCAGATTGAGGGCGAGCGCCACGGTCGTCGACAGGACAACCGATGCAGCCGCAACCAATCCCTGTCGGGTCTGCGCCGGACTGGCACCCAACTCGCCCAGCTCGCGCCAGAAGCCCAACAGGGCCCGTTCCACCATCCGCCCGCCTTCGGCGAAATCCTCGATGACGCCGCGGGCAAACGACATCTTCACGGGAAGACCACCGTGCGCGCATCGGCGCCCATGTAGAGCTTGAACTCGTCCGGCTTGTCGACGAGCACGATGGTCACCGGAATGCGGCGCTGCAGGCGGATCCAGTCCGTGGTCGGCGCGACATACGGCAAGAGCTTGTCCGGCAGCGGATCGCGGCTGATGCCACGCGCGACGCCTGTGATTTTCGCGCGGTGCCAGTGCCAGGGGTCGCTGTCCAGCCAAACCCAGGCAGTCTGACCGATCTTGAAATCGCGAATGTAGTACTGCTTGTAGTTGGCCATGATGCGCCAGGCATCGGCATCGACGATGCCGATCATCGGCACGTCGATGTTGGCCGTGTCGCCGGGCTGCAAGGTCAGGTTTGTGATCGTGCCGTTGACCGGCGCGAAAACCCGCGTGCGATCGAGCTTCCACTGAGCCGTAGCGTTCTCGGCGATGGCAACCTCCAGAGCGGCCTGGTGCGCCACGATGCCCGTTTGCGCCTTGGAAATTGCGATCTGGCTGATCGTCATCTCGGCCTGGGAGCGGCGCAGCTCGTCGTTGGCCCGATCGAGTTCGGCGCGCGGCGCATACTCGTTCTTGGCCAGGTCCGCGTAGCGCGCCTGTTCCTGTGCTGCATAGACGTTTGCCGAAGTCGACGCCGCAAGGGCGGCCTGCGCGGTGCTGAGCTCCTCCTGGGAGGACTTCAGCAGTGCCCGGGCCTGCTCGATCTGTGCCTTGGTCTGATTGACGACGAGCTGGAACGGCACCGGATCGATGGTGACGAGCAAGTCGCCCTTCTTGACCGCCTGATTGTCGACGATGTGGACGGCGATGATCCGGCCCGTGATTTCCGGCGCCAGCGCGACCAGGTCGGAGCGCACATAGGCATCGTCCGTATAGACGACGTACGTGGTGAAGACCTCCCAGATAACGAAAAGCGCAAGAATCGCCCCGCCGACGACGAACAACCGATGGAGCCGGCTGGTCTCGCGCTTCGTCAGGCCGGTCGGTGGAACGACCGCGGCAGGTGCCGGTGGAGAGGCTGGATCCGGCGCGGGCTCGGGAACCGTTGGAGGCGCAGCCTGGGCCGGCGCCTGTGGTTCAGGCTTCCGAGAAACCTCGGCAGGAGATGGCGGTTGCGGGTGGGTAGAATCGGGTGGCATCGGCCGGCAAAATACCGCGACCAGCCCGTGAAGCCCATGCCCTCGTCTACTCTGCCGCCTTCGGCATGGCGGCCTTCGGCTTGAACGGCAGGATCGTCGTCGCGCGCACCGCCGGCAACGGCAGGGACGGCGGTTCGACGCCCAGGGCGCGGGCGGCATTCCAGGCCCAGCGCGGATCGAGCAGGAACGGCCGCGCGTGCGCGGTACAGTCGGCTTCGCCGTTGGCGATGATCCGTTCCGCCTGCTCCGGCTCGGTGATCAGCCCGACCGCCCAGGTCTTGATGCCGGCTTCCTTGCGCACGCGAGCCGCGAACGGCACGTGGTAGCCGGGTTCGATCTTGATCTTCTGCCCCGGTGCATTGCCGCCCGAACTCACGTCGACGAAGTCGCAACCCAGCGCCTTCAACTGGCGCGCGGTTTCCACCGTGTCTTCGATCGTGACGCCACCTTCGACCCACTCGACGGCGGACAGCCGGACGCCCAGCGCCTTGTCGGTCGGCCAGACCTTGCGGACAGCCTCGAAGACTTCCAGTGGGAATCGGCGGCGCTTCTCCATCGTGCCACCGTACTCGTCGGTGCGGTGGTTGCTGAGCGGCGACAGGAACTGGCTGAGGCAGTAGCCGTGAGCGCCGTGCAGCTCGATCACGTCGAAGCCCAGCCGCGCGCTGCGCTCTGCCGCCGTCATGAAAGCCTGCTTCACGCGCTTCAGGCCGACGGCGTCGAGCGCCACCGGCGTGTGCCACTTGGCGGCCGGATCGTAGGGCAACGCCGATGCCGAATAGGTGGTCCAGGGAAGATCGGGCGCATCGGCCTGCGTAAGCGGCCCGCCGCCCTTCCAGGGCCGTTGCGCCGAGGCCTTGCGGCCGGCATGGGCAAGCTGAATCCCGAGCTTCACGTCGGGCATCCACCCCCGCACCCACTCGATCACCGGCTTCAGCGCCGCTTCGTTCTCCTCGCTGTAGAGGCCGAGGCAACCTTGAGTGATGCGGCCGTCGCGCTCGACATGCGTCGCTTCGAGGCAGAGCAGGCCCGCGCCGGACATGGCGAGCATGCCGTAGTGCACCTGATGCCAGGGCTGCGCGCTGCCATCGACGGCCGAGTACTGGCACATCGGCGAAACGACGATACGGTTGGGCAGCGTGACGCCGCCGAGCTCGACTGGAGTGAAGAGTTGGGCGGTCATGCTGTCATCCCGGTATGGTCAGCCGTCGATCGGTCAACCGTTGATGGAAGGGCCGGCCTCGTGGCCCAGCCATTCCTCGATGAGGCGGCGGGCAATCGAATCGCGGCGCGGCATGAAGAACGAGCCGTCCTTGGGCAGGTTCTCCGGCTTCAGGTCCTCGCGGCTCATCCAGCGGGCGCTCGCCAGCTCGTCCTCGTTGACGGTGAAGTCCAGCGACTCGGCCTCGGCGTGGAAGCCGATCATCACCGACGCCGGAAACGGCCAGGGCTGCGAGGAACGGTAGGTTACGTTCTTCACCTTCACCCGGACTTCCTCGTAGACCTCGCGCGCGACGGCATCCTCGAAGCTCTCACCGGGCTCGACGAAACCCGCGAGGGTAGAATGCATGCCGCGCGGAAACTGCTTGCCGCGACCCAGCAGGCACTTGTCGCCGTGATGGACCAGCATGATCACCGCCGGATCCGTGCGCGGGAAATGCTCCGTCTTGCAGGCTTCGTTGGTGCACATGCGCACGTGACCGCCGCGCGTGATGCGGGTCGGCGATCCGCACACCCCGCAGAAACGATGGCGGCGATGCCAGTAGGTCATGCCGCGGGCATAGGCGAGGATCGACCCCTCGCGTGCGAACAGCAGCGCACCAACCTGACGCAGATCGACGAACTCGCCCATATCGGTGAGCGGCGTTTCGAGGCCGGTCACGTCGACGGCAAAGTACGGAGTGCCCTCGACATAACCGAGGAAGATCTTGGTCTCGCTCGAACTGACGACGGCCCTGGCCATCATGCCCTGGAGGAACACCGGCTCCGGGTCGCCCCCGGTCTTCACGAGGTTCCTCTCGGTATCGATCGGAACGAACCGCGCCGCACCCGACGACGCCAGTTCAATCATGCGCTCGTCGTTTTCGCGCTCATGGGAGGCACGGTCGATTTCAGCGCTGGAATAGGGGTTTCTTGGTCTCTGCATAGGGCGCGGACGGTGCCACAGCGAGAGCGGGACCGCAATAAATCCGGGCCTTCTGCACCGCGAGGGGACGTCCCGCCGGCCCGTGCAATCGATTGCGCGGACCGGAGTCGCCCTCCCCTCCCTAATCCAGCGCCGAAGCGAGGACCTGGGCAACGTGCAGCGCCTGGCGGTCGGCGCCGTCGGCGATCTGGTGGCGGCAGGAGGTGCCGTCGGCCACGACCAGCGTATTGGCATCGGCCTTGCGCACGGCTGGCAGCAGCGACAGCTCGGCCATGGCCATCGAGGTCTCGTAATGCTCGGCCTCGTAGCCGAAGCTGCCGGCCATGCCGCAGCAGCTCGACTCGATCGGCGTCACCTTGAGGTCGGGAACCAGGCCCAGCACTTCCTGCACCGCGCTCATGGCGCCGAATGCCTTCTGGTGACAGTGGCCGTGCAGCAGCGCCGTCTTCTCGTGCAGCGGCTTGAGGTCGAGCGCCAGCCGGCCCTCCCGCTTCTCACGGGCGAGAAATTCCTCGAACAGAACGGCATTGTCGGCCACCACCTTGGCGTCCTCGCCGAGATTCATCGCCAGGAACTCGTCGCGCAGGGTGAACAGGCACGAAGGTTCGAGACCGATGATGGGCACGCCCTTGATCGCGAAGGGCCGGAGTGCGTTCAGGAGCCGCCTGCCCTCGCTCCTCGCCCGCTCGACCTGGCCGGTTGAAAGATAGGTTCGCCCACAGCAAAGCGCCGGAGCGCCCAGGGTCGGCCAGGCGATCGCGACCTTGTGGCCGGCCGCCGTCAGCACGCGACGGGCGGCGTGCAGGATCTCGGGCTCGAAGTTGTTGGAAAAGGTATCCGCGAAGATCACGACGGTAGCGTCGCGGTCGTCGACTTCGGTCGTCGTGAGAAAGGTATCGCTCCGCCACTGCGGCAAGCGGCGTTGCTTGGCAAAGCCGAGATAGGTCTGCACGAACCAGGCCGCGTTGAACAGCCAGGGCAGCCGGCGCGCCCACGGCGCCATCGACGGCACGGCGCCGATCATGCGGTCGCGCAAGGAAAGGCCGCGCGCCATGGTCCGCGCCGACTTCACCTCGATCTTCATGCGCGCCATGTCGACGCCGGTGGGGCAATCGCGCTTGCAGCCCTTGCAGCTCACGCACAGGTCCATCGCCGCGGCGACATAGTCGGAACGCAGGCCTTCGGAGCCGAGCTGGCCGGAGAGTGCAAGCCGGAGCGTATTGGCACGGCCGCGCGTCAGATGCTTCTCGTCGCGCGTCACGCGGAAGGACGGGCACATCGTGCCGACATCGAACTTCCGGCAATGGCCGTTGTTGTTGCACATCTCGGCAGCCTTCGCGAAGCCGCCGGTGCTGTCGCCACCGCTGCCGGGTTCGGTCAGTTCCTCGGTGCGCGGATCGTTCTGGACATTCCATGCCGACCAGTCGAGCGCCGGCGTGTAGTCGATGTTCTTGTAGCCCGGCTTGAAGCGGAAGAGGCTGCGCTCGTCCATGCGCGAGGGCCGCACGATCTTGCCGGGATTGAGAATGCCTTGAGGGTCGAACAGGTCCTTGACCGTCTCGAAGGCCTTGGCGAGACGCGGGCCGAACTGCCAGCCCACCCATTCCGAGCGCACCAGCCCGTCGCCGTGCTCGCCCGAATAGGCGCCCTTGTATTCCCGCACCAGCGCCGACGCCTCCTCGGCGATGGCGCGCATCTTGGCCGCACCTTCGCGGCGCATGTCGAGGATCGGCCGCACATGCAGCGTGCCGACCGAGGCATGGGCGTACCAGGTGCCCCTGGTGCCATGCTTTTCGAAGACGTCGGTGAGGCGCTGCGTATAGTCCGCGAGATGCTCAAGCGGAACGGCGCAATCCTCGATGAAGGAGACGGGCTTACCGTCGCCCTTCATGGACATCATGATGTTGAGGCCGGCCTTGCGGACCTCCCAGAGGGCCGTCTGCGGGCCGGGCTCCGGCATCTCCACGACGCTGCCCGGCAGGCCGAGATCGCCCATCAGTTCGACCAGTCGCGCGAGATCGCGAAGCTGGTCCTCACGCTCCTCGCCCGCGAACTCGATCAGCAGGATCGCTTCGGGCTTGCCGATCAACGCCCGTTCGATGACCGGCCGGAAGGCGGGATTGGCGCGCGCCAGCTCGATCATCGTGCGGTCGACCAGTTCAACCGCCGCCGGCTTCAGCTTCACGATGTGCTGGGCGCTATCCATCGCCTTGTAGAAGCTGGTGAAGTTCACGACGCCCAGCGTCTTGTGCTTGGGCAGTGGCGCGAGATTCAAGGTCAGCCGCTCGGTGACGGCGAGCGTGCCTTCGCTGCCCACCAGCAGGTGCGCGAGATTGACCGAATTGTCGGTCGTGTAGGGCCGCTCCGACTGCGGAAAGAAGATATCGAGATTGTAACCGCCGACCCTGCGCAGCACCTTGGGGTACATGCGCTCGATCTCGTCGCGTTCGGCGAAGGCGAGTCCGGCCACCTTGTCTGCGATGGCACGCACCGATGCCGGCATGTCCTCGGGCCGCGCCGAACCGAAGCGTGCCCTCTCGCCAGTGGCCAGGATCGCGTCGATCGACGCGACGTTGTGCACCATGTTGCCGTAGCGGATGGAACGCGAGCCGCAGGAATTGTTGCCCGCCATACCGCCCAGCGTGCACTGTGCCGAGGTCGAGACATCGACCGGATACCAGAGCCCGTGCGGCTTCAGCCAGGCATTGAGCTGGTCCAGCACTACGCCGGGCTGCACCGTCACCTGCGCCTTGTTCTTGTCGAACCCCACGACTTCGCGCAGGTACTTCGAGCAATCGATAACCAGCGCCTCGCCGACCGTCTGGCCACACTGGGACGTCCCCGCTCCACGCGGCAGGATCGCGGCCTTGGCATCGCGCGCCACGTCGATGGCGAGCCCGAGATCGGTCTCGTCGCGCGGCACGACAACGCCCACTGGCTCGATCTGATAGATCGAAGCGTCGGTCGCATAGCGCCCTCGCGAGGCCCTGTCGAAGAGGACCTCGCCCTTGAGCGTGCGTTTGAGATTCTGTTCGAGCGTACTCAGTCTAGTTTCACCCCGGCCGCCGCGACGACCTTCTGCCATTTCTCGATTTCGGTACGGATGCGCTTGGCGAAGTCGGCCGGCTTCTCGCCGCCGACCTGCGCGAGCTGATCCTTCCAGATAGCCTGGAGCTTCGGGTTGGCCAGCGCCTTGACCACCTCGGCATACATGCGGTCGACGATGGGCTGCGGCGTCCCCTTGATCGCCCATAGCCCGTACCAGGTCGACACCAGCCAGTTCGGCACGCCGATCTCGGCCGCCGTCGGCATATCCGGAAATTCCGGCACGCGCTTCTGGGTCGCGACTGCGAGGCCCTTCAGCTTGCCCGCCTTGATCTGCTGCGCGGAGGTACCCATGCCGTCGAACATCATGTCGGCATTGCCGGCGAGCAGGTCCTGCATCGCGGGACCCGCACCGCGATAGGGCACGTGCGTGATCTCGGTCTTGGTCTCGAGCTTGAAGAGCTCGCCCGCCAGATGATGCGCCGTACCGGCGCCGGCCGATGCGTAGTTCACCTTGCCGGGATTGGCCTTCACGTAGGCGATGAACTCGGCGGCCGTATTGACCGGCACCTTGTTGGGATTGATCGAGATCACCTGCGGCACCAGCGCCACCATAGTGATCGGCTCGAAGTTCTTCTCGAGATCGTAATCGAGGTTCTTGTAGATCGACGGGGCGATCGTGTGGTGGATGGCGCCGACGAAGAAGACGGAGCCGTCGGGCTTCATCTTGGCGGCCTGAGAGGCGCCCACCGTGCCGCCTGCCCCGCCCTTGTTGTCGATGATGATCTGGCAGCCGAGCTGCTCACCGACCTGCGCTGCCAGCGGCCGCGCGAAAACATCGGTGCCGCCGCCGGCCGGAAACGGATTGACCCAGGTGATCGTCTGCGGCGGCCAGCCCTGCTGGGCACGCGCCACGGCAGGAGCGGCCAAGGTGGCCGCGAGCCCAAGCTTCAGTGCTTTGCGACGCGTGGAAAAAGTCGACGTCATTGTTGGTTTCCTCCCTGAAGGATCTCACTGTCTTGATTATTCATTGAAGCCAGCACCGCCTGCTGCTTGGCACGCAGATGCCGGACGAGGAGATCACGTAGCGCAGCGCCATCGCGCGCGGCAAGGGCTGCGATCATGGAACGATGTTCTGCAACCGCCTGGTCCCATTTGGCGCGGTTGAGATTGGAGCGGAACCGCAGCGCATGCAGGCGCGCATTGAGCGCGCGATAGGTCTGGCCCAGCACGGCATTGCCGGCGATGGCGTTCAGCCGGTCGTGGATCGCGCGATTGATGCGATAGTAGGCTGGAAGATCGTGCCGGGCATGCGCGGCTTCCATTTCCGCCTGCAGCGCGCGCAGATCGGCGATGTCGTCGTCGGTCACCCGTGCCACCGCGAGTTCGCCTGCCAGCCCTTCCAGGGCGGCCATGACCTCGAAGCCATCGCGCACATCGTCCGGCGACAGGGCCACGACCTGCGCACCGCGATTGGGAAGCTGAACCAGCAACCCGTCGGCCGCCAGCATGCGGAAGGCTTCCCGCACCGGCGTGCGCGAGACGCCCAGGCGCTCGCAGAGTTCGCGCTCGTTCAGCTTGGTGCCCGGCTGCAGCCCGCCTTCGATGATCAGGGTGCGCAGCCGTTCGGCCGCGGCCTCCGGCAGGCTCGATCGGGCGATGGGGAAGGAAGAGCCATCCATGTGTCTGGACTCAGCTTGGCATATTGTATACAAAATGCAAGAGAACAGTTGGAAAGGCTGAAGCCATGCGCCTGAACTCCCATCCGAGCGGTCGTCATTTCCTGCAAATTCCCGGGCCGACCAACGTTCCGGACCGCGTTCTTCGCGCGATGGATCATCCGACGATCGATCACCGCGGCCCGGAGTTCAACGCGCTGGCCAAGAAGGTCCTGCGTTCAGTCCGGCAGGTTTTTCAGACAAAACAACCGGTTATCATCTATCCAGCATCTGGCACGGGAGCTTGGGAAGCCGCCCTCGTGAACACCCTGTCGCCTGGCGATCAGGTGCTGATGTGGGAGACCGGTCACTTCGCTTCTTTATGGAAGAAGATGGCCGATAAGCTTGGAATCAAATCAGAATTCATGGGTGGAGACTGGCGCAAGCCGGCCGATCCCGAGGCCATCGAGAAGCGCCTGAAGGAAGATACCGGCCACGCGATCAAAGCGGTCTGTATCGTCCACAACGAGACCTCGACCGGCGTGGTGAGCGACATCTCGGCCGTCCGGCGCGCCATCGACGCCGCCAGGCATCCCGCCCTGCTGCTGGTCGACACGATCTCCTCGCTGGGATCGGTCGACTACCGCCACGATGCCTGGGGCGTCGACGTCACAGTGGCGGGCTCGCAGAAGGGCCTGATGCTGCCGCCCGGCCTCTCCTTCAATGCGGTGAGCGAGAAGGCGGTCGCGGCGTCCAAGGCCTCCAGGATGATCAAGGCCTTCTGGGGCTGGGACGAGATGCTGGCGGCCAACGCCAACGGCTGGTTCCCCTACACGCCGGCGACCAACCTGCTCTATGGCCTCAACGAGGCCTGCGACATGCTGCTGGAGGAAGGGCTCGACGCCGTGTTCGCCCGCCACACCCGCCATGCCGAGGCGACGCGCGCCGCGGTCAACGGCTGGGGGCTGGAGATCCTGTGCAGCGATCCCAAGGCCTATTCGGGCTCTCTGACCGCGATCGTCATGCCCGAGGGCCACGACGCCGACGCCTTCCGTAAGGTGGCGCTGGAGAACTTCAATCTGTCGCTCGGCCAGGGCCTCACCAAGGTCGCGGGCAAGGTCTTCCGGATCGGCCATCTCGGCGACTTCAACGACCTGATGCTGATGGGCACGCTGTCGGGCGTCGAGATGGCGTTGGGGCTCGCCAAGGTGCCGCACAAGACAGGCGGCGCCCAGGCGGCCCTCACCTATCTGCGCGATACGGCGCCGGGCGCGCGGGGCTAGATGTGAGTCCTCAACAGATTGTCCGTTCGGCGCCGCCCCAGGAGGCTGACGTTGTCGAAACGTCACCTGCCCTTGGCGGAGCCGAATGGACATCCATAAGAATGCACGTCTGAAAGAGCGCGCGGCTCCAGATGCTTTGCGAGGCCGGCACACTTCGGACAAGTCCGGACCGCGCCGATATCTTGCGGCGACGTTCCGAGGGAAAAAGCCGTCAGGACTTGTCGAGACCGTCGCGAATGAGGCCCCAACGCATGGTCGTGCGCACCTCGATCGGACGCAACAACAGCCGGTCCATGATCAGCCAGACGATGCCGATCGTCAGCATGCCGACCACGATACGCGCCGACTGGAAATACTGCTGGGCGTTGAAGATCGCATAACCAAGGCCGTCGGTACTGGCGATCATCTCGCCGCCGACCAGCGAGCGAAAGCCGAAGGCGATGCCCAGGCGAATGCCGGTCATCAGGTTGGGAAGCGTCGCCGGGAATATGACATGGCGGATCACCGCAACGCGACCCGCGCCCAGTGTCTGCACGGCTTCGATCAGCACCGGCTGCACCATGCGGATGCCGGTGAGCAGATTGTGCAGCACCGGAAAGAACACCGACATGACGATGATGAAGACGACGGCGCCCTGCCCCAGTCCAAACCACAGGATAGCGAAGGGAATCCAGGCGAGGCCGGGAATCGCCTGCAGAAAATTGACCAGCGGGTCGAAGAAATTGCGGCTCAGTCGATGCAGGCCCATCAGATAGCCGAGCGGGATGGCGATGACGCATCCCGCGATGAAGCCCAGCACGAGGCTCTTCAGGCTGACCGCCAGATTTACCAGCAGCACGCCAGACTTCGTATCGGCGACGAAGGCTTGAGCCACCTCGAACGGCGACGGGAAGAGGACCTTCGGCCATATGTCGGCCGATGACAAGGCCTGCCAGATCGCAATGCCGACAATGAAGGGAAGTAGGTCGGTCGCCAAGGCGCGCGGTTGCCACCAGGAAACCCTGCGGCGCAGCGGCGCGGCGATGGCGGATTCGGGATTGACCGGCTTGACAGCGCTCATGCGTGGCCGCCATGGATGCTTCGGGTGAGACGGTCGCGATAGTCGGCGAAGCGCGCGTCGCTCATCACCGCCTCCCAGCGGCGCGGGCGTGGCAGATCGATCCGTATGTCGGCGACGATGCGACCGGGCCGGCCCGAGAGCGCGACCACGCGATCGGACAGGAATACGGCTTCCTCGATGGCGTGGGTCACGAACAGCACCGTGGTGCGCTCGTGAGCCCAGATGCTCGCCAGCTCCTCCTGCAGGTGCTGGCGCGTCATGGCATCGACGGCGGCGAAGGGCTCGTCCATCAGGAGCATCGCAGGATTGTTGGCGAGCACGCGGGCGACGGCGGCGCGCTGGCGCATGCCGCCGGAAAGCTGATGTGGGTACTTCTTCTCGAATCCAGTCAACCCCACCAGATCGATGAAGCGCTGCGTCGTGGTACGACGCTCCTCGGCCGGCACTTTCTTCAAGCGCAGGCCGAACTCGATGTTGGCTTCTGTGGTCTTCCACGGCAGCAGCGCGTACTCCTGAAACACCATGCCGCGATCGGCACCGGGTCCCGTTACCTTGCGGTTCGAGACCGAGATCTCGCCCGCCGTCGGCCGCTCGAGGCCGGCAACGATCCGCAGGAAAGTGGATTTGCCACAGCCCGACGGCCCGATCAGCGAGACGAACTCGTGCGCGGCGACGTTGAGCGACACACCGTTCAGTGCCAACACGTCGTGTCCCTCGTGCGGATCGAAGTATGTCTTCGATACACCGCTTGCGGTCAGGAGGTCGGGCATGCCGGAACTACCTACTGGAGAAGCTGCGGGTACTTGGCCCTGACCTGCTGCGTCACCTTGTTGAGTTCCGCCAAGTGCGGCTCGAGCTTGAGCGGCGCAGGGATCAGCTTCTCCTCGGCGAGGTAGTCGGCCGTGGTCCGGAGAGACTTCGCCGTGAATTCGTCGATCAACGGATTGTACGTCAGGAATTTGAACGAGACCTCGACAATGCGCGGCTCGACTTTCAGAAACTCGGCTTCGATGGAGGCCGCTTCCTTGGGATTCTTGCGAACCCACTGCTGCGACTCCCAGAGGGCGGCCACGGCGTCGGCGACTTTCGTCGGGTTGGCCGCGGCCCATTTGTCGCTGATCAGGAAGAGGCCGCCGCCCTGTACATACTTGCCGAGCCTGAGCAGGATCGAGGCCTTGCCTTCCATCTTTTCCTCGGTGAGCGTCAGGAACGGCTCAAGGCCGGCCATGGCATCCACCGCGCCTGAGATCAACATCTGCCCCATGTTGCCGTAGTTGGCATTGACCCGCATGACGGCATCGGCGGGCAGGCCCGCCTCCTTCAGCACTTGGTTGAGGCCTTGCGCCGGCGCCGTACCCTGTGGGACGGCGATCTTCTTGCCCTTCAGATCCTTGGGCGATGCGATGCCCGCTTCCCTGCGCACGAGAATGGCGTAGGAATCGCCGCCCTTGGCATACATCGAATACGCCTTGAACGGGAGCCCGGTCGCCCAGGCAACGACGGTCGACTCCACGCCGCCGCCCGACCAATCGGCCTGCCCCGCGGCGAGCGCTTGGTTGGCCTGGACGCCGGTAGCGAGCGGCTGCACTTCGACGTCGAAGCCGTACTTGGCGAAAATCCCCTTCTTGGCGCCCACATAGAACGCCGCCTGCGAGGCGGTGGTCAGCACGCCGAACTTCACCTTGGTCTGCGCACTGGCAGCGCGGCCAAGCAGCGTGCCCCCGGCTCCCGCCAGAACACTTCTCCGCAGAATCTTCATTGTTCTCATCGTTTCCTCCCTTTCACACACCGTCGATGCTTCACCTCATGGACGTACGCCGTATTTTGCTTTTGGTCCCACTGTCGTGCGCAGCTTCCCTTGGGCCGCATCGATGAAGCGGCAGAGATATGGCCGCGTCTCTCGCGGATCGATGATTTCCTCGACGCCAAAGGCCTCGGCGGTCCGGAACGGCGACGCCAGCGCCCGCAATTCCTCCTCGAGTTCGCGCTCGCGTTGCTTTGCATCGGCGGCCGTCGCGATTTCGCGCCGGAAGGCCGCGGCGACGCCGCCTTCGATCGGCAAGGATCCCCACTCGGCCGAAGGCCAGGCAATCTTGAACTCGAGCCCGTTCTTCTCGGTCGTTCCCATGCCCGCCATGCCGTAGCATTTGCGAATCACGACAGTGTAGGTCGGCACCGTCGCCTGCAGGCCGACATACACCGCGCGCATACCCTCGCGCAGCGTTGCGGCGGCTTCGGCGTCCCTGCCGACCATGAAGCCCGGCACGTCAACCAGAAAGATCAACGGAATGTGGAAGCAGTCGCACATCTCGACAAAGTGGATCTGCTTGCGCGCGGCCTTCACATCCATCGCGCCGCCATAGACCATCGGGTTGTTGGCGACGACGCCCACCACCTTGCCGTTCATGCGGGCGAGCACGGTAATCAGTGCCTTGCCAAAGGTCGGTTGGATCTCGAAGATCGAACCGCGATCAACGATGTGCTCGATCAGCTTGCGCATGTTGTAGGGCTTGCGCCTGTCACGCGGCACGATGGGCAGCAGTTCCTCGTCGCAGCGATCGACGGAGTCGTTGCTTTCGACCGCGGGCGGCAGCTCCCACACGTTGGACGGCATGTAGGACAGGAACCGCCTGATCTGCGCGAAACAGGCTTCCTCGCTGTCAACACGGTTGTCGATCGTGCCGGCATGGTCGACCGCAATCGGGGGGCCGCCGAGATCTTCCTTGCTGATCTTCTGGCCCAGCGAGCGCTCGACCACGGGCGGGCCCGCGGCAAAGACGTGGCTCGTGCCGTCGACCATCACCGACCAGTGGGAAAGGATGGCGCGGCCGGCGGGACCGCCGGCGGCGGTGCCGAGCACGGCGGAAACCACAGGCACCTTGCCGAGAAGATCGACCGAGCGCTCGAAGCCGTGCACGCCTGGAAAGATCGAATGACCACGCTTGTTGATCGAGGTGACGCTGCCGCCCGAGCCGTCGATCAGGTTGACGAGCGGGATGCGGTAGCTGGCAGCCATATCCTCGATAAAGCCACCCTGACCACCTTTCTTGCGATCACCTGACCAGCTCGAGCCACCGCGGATGGTGAAATCCTCTCCGCCGACCGCGACCGGCCTGCCGTCGATATTGGCCAAGCCCATCACATAGGGAGCGGGCGTTACCCCCTTCAATGTGGCGCCGTCATACCTGCCCTGCCCCGTCAGCGTGCCGACCTCGCGGAACGAATTCCGATCGACCAATCGCGCGACACGCTCGCGAATCGTGAGCCGGCCGCGCTCATGATGGCGCGCTACCGCCTCGGCGCCGCCCAGCGCCATCGCCTCGTCGCGGCGCCGCCGGAGCTCTTCGACCTCCGATGCCCAGCCTTCGAGCGCAGGGGTGGACTTCTCGCTCATTTTGACAGGACGGCCACCGCCTGGCCTTCGTTCACCGGCATGGCTTCCTCGACGAGAAACTTCTGCACCACGCCTCCCTGCTCGCAGATCACCGGAATCTCCATCTTCATCGATTCGATGATCATCAGCGTCTCACCAGCCTCGATCTTCTGGCCAACCTCGGTCACGATCTTCCAGACCGAGCCCGACACTTCCGTCTTCACCTCGTAGTTCGCCATTTTCCCCTCTCAGAAGCTGGTGGGCCACGCACCCATCAAATGCTGGCCGACGCCGTTGCTGAGGCGCTGGCGGTGCACATCGAGCATGCGGATCAGGTAGTCCCGCGTTTCATGCGGCTGGATGATCGACTGAACCGCGAACATCGCGGCGATGTCCCATGGCTCGCTGTCCTTGTTCATCTGAGCGAAGGCCTCGTCGAAGTGCGGTTCTCCAGGCGCCAGGCCGTGCACGATCTTCACGGCATAGGTCGGATCCATGAAGCTCACCTCGGCGGTGGGCCAGGCAGCGACCTCGTCGGAGTTCCGGCCGCCGCCCATGTTCAGATAGGCCTGACCGTAGGTCTTGCGCAGGATAACGGAGAGCTTCGGCACCGTGCAGAGCTGCAGTGCCTGCATGAAGGTCATGATCTTGCCGGGCGCACGGCGACGCTCTGCGTCAATGCCAATCAGGAAGCCCGGCGTGTCCACCAGCAGCACGACCGGGATGTTGAAACTGTCGCACAACACTAGGAAGCTGGCGGCCTTTTCGCAGGCGTCGGTGTCGATGGCACCGCCACGGAACAGCGGATTGTTGGCAACAATGCCCACGGTACGGCCGCCCAGGCGTGCAAGGCCGGTACTGATCACTTTGCCGAAGCGCGCCTTCAGCTCGAAGAAGCTGTCGGCATCGACGATTGCCCGGATGATGCGGCGCACATCGTAGACCTGCGTGCGCTTTTCCGGCAGCAGCTTGGCGATGTCAGCCATACCGCCGCCCGACCCTGCCGGAACGGCATGCACCGGCGGCGCTTCGCGATGATGTGAGGGCAGGTACGAAAGAAAGGTACGGATCAGATCGATCGCCTCTTCATCGGTCTCGGCGACAGCGTCGGCAAAGCCAGTCACCTCAGCATGCACTTGCCAACCGCCCATCTCCTCAGGGTCGACTTTTTCCTTGATGGCGAGCGATGCGAGTTGTGCGCTCGACACGGCGAGCACAGCCCCCTTGCGGATGACATTGAAGTCCGACAGCACCGAATACCAGGACGACGAGCCGTAGGAGAGGCCGAGCGTCGCGGATGCCCACGGCACTTCGCGCATGCGAACATACTGGATGGGATCGTTGCCCAACAGGGCACCCATTCCACGCGAGCCCATATGGTCGGGCATGCGCGCACCCGACGACTCGCCCAGGAACACGATCGGCATGCCGCGGCTGGTGGCGACGCGTTTGATATGGCCGATCTTGCGGCCGTTGGTGGCGGCCGAAGAGGCGCCCATCACGGTGAAGTCGTTGGCGACGGCCGCCACCTCCCGGCCTTCGATCCGCCCGAAGCCCGCGATCTTGCCGTCGCCGGCCGACCTGTCGGGATCGGCGAGCGAGGTGCCGAACAGACCGCTCTCGATGAAGCTTCCCTGATCGAAAAGCCGGTCGACACGCTCGCGCGCATTGAGGATGCCGGCTTGCCTGCGACGATCGAGCTTTTCGGGCCCGCCCATAGCAAGCGCCTTGGCCTTGCGCGCCTCGTAGGTATTCGTGCTCATGCCGTGACGATGCCTTCTCTGGTGAGCGCATCGATACGCTCGTCATTCATGTTCAACACTTCGCGCAGCACAGCACGCGAATCCTGACCGCGGTCGCGGCCGGCATGGCGCACCGCGCCCGGCGTGTCCGAGAGACGCGGCACCACGGTCGGCATCGCGACCGTTCCGAGATGCTGATCGGGCGCTTCGATGATCGACTTGCGCGCTTGGTAGTGCGGATCGGCGAAGATGTCGGCCACCGTGAAGATGCGCGTGGCCGGCACCGCAGCCTTCTCGAGAACCGCTTCGATCTCGGCGAGCGGCAGCTTTTCGGTCCAGCCCGAGATGATGGCGTCCAGCGCCTCGTGGGCATCGTTGCGCTTGGTGGCTTCGGCGAAGCGTGGATCGCACGCCAGCTCGGGCTGGCCCATCGCCTCGCAGAGCCGGCGGAACAGGCTGTCGGCCATGGCCGTGATGTGGATGTAGCTGCCGTCCGCGGTCGGATAGAGATTGTTGGGTGTGCTGCCGATCAGGCGGGAGCCTTCGCGATTGGGAATGAAGCCCAGCTTTTGATAGGCGCCGATCCACACTTCCATGAAATTGAAGGCGCTTTCGTAGAGCGCAGCATCGATCATCTGGCCGCGGCCGGTCTGCTCGCGCGCCATCAGCGCCATGACCGCGCCGTAGGCGCCGTGCAGACCCGCGATGTAGTCGGTCATCGAGACGCCGACGCGGGATGGCGCACGGTCGGGATCGCCGGTGAGGTGACGCAGGCCGCTCACGGCCTCGCACACCACACCGTAACCGGGGCGCGAGGCATAAGGGCCATCCTGGCCGAAGCCGGAGATGCGCACCATGACGAGCCGGGGATTGATCTTCGAAAGGTCTTCCCAGCCCAGGCCCCACTTTTCGAGCGTACCGGGTTTGAAGTTCTCGATCAGCACGTCGCTCCTGGCAGCAAGGTCGCGTATCAGTGCCCGGCCTTCCTCGCGGTGCAGGTCGATCGAGACCAGGCGCTTGTTGCGGAAGATCGAAGCGGCGTAGAGCGAATGGCCGCCGACCGATTTGCCCATGGTCCGCACCGGATCGCCCTCGGACGGTTCGACCTTGATCACCTCGGCACCGAAATCGGCCAGCATGCGACCGCAGAAAGGGCCGGCAACGGTCGAGCCGATCTCGAGCACGCGATACTTGGCGAGGGGGCCCTGCCGATGATTTACGTCGTCGCTCACTCGGGCCATCAGATCACGTATTTCTGGAAGCGCCGGAGCGTTTCCTTCGCGTTGTAGAGGTTTTTGCGCTTCGCCCGCTCGGCCGCCTCGCCGTCGCCCGCTCGCATGGCGGCCACCACGGCGCGATGCTCGCCCAAGCCCTCCTGCGCGCGGCCCGGCAGAATGACAATGCGGCGGATCACGACATTGGTCTTCTCGTAGATGCTGTCGAGCATGCGAGCGGCCACCGGGTTGCGTGCCCACTCGATGATGCGACGACGGAATCGCTCGTAGACCACAATGAAGGAGTCGAAGTCGCGCTCACGCACGTACTTGTCCATCGGCTCGCCAAACAGCTCGACGAACTCGTCCCAGGTCTCCGGCGGGGCGTTTTCGGTCGCGAGCCGCACACAGAGGCCCTCTAGGACGGCGCGCACCTCGTAGAGGTGGAAGACGTGCTCGAGTTCGAGCCGGGAGACGACGGCGCCTCGATTGGGGATGCGATCGATCAGGCCGCGGTTTTCGAGGATGCCCAGGACCTCGCGGATGCGCGTACGGGGCACGCCGAATTCGGCGGCCAGCTCCTGCTCACCGAGCTTGGCGCCGGGCGCGATGTCCTGGCGCGCGATGCGTTCCCGCAGCACTTGCACGATGTCGGCGACCGACGCCTTGCCGCGTCCTCCGCCCTCGCTGCCGCCGGTCTTGCGGCTACGTGCCTTGGCTTTCAAGGCGACAACCCGGCCCGACATTTCCTACCCCACCGCTTTGCGGTTCTTCTGAATTACCGACGATAGGACAAGGGTCTGCCGATAGTGTCAACAATATTGTCTACATATTTGGTGGCAGTCGCACGCCCTTGGGCGCGCCCCGGGACCGACCGGCGCGGCGCTGTCCGACGCATGGATCAGTATGTGTTGGATTGGCGAGCGGACCGGGCGGGCACTGCGCGTGGATGGCCGTGTGGTACGTCCACGAAGTGAAGCGCAGCTACAAAGAGGCGCCGACTGCGATCGGAATGGGGTCGTCCTCGAAAATTTCAGGCAGCAAGCGCGAGCGGCCGGCCGACGCGCACAAGAAGGCCTTCATGCCGCCGCTGCCGCCTTGATACCCAAAGTCGTCGCACTCGAAATCGAGTCTCGTGAGACAAGGGACGCACGACGAAAGCCGTGCGTCCCCGATACGTCACACCACGCCGAAGGCACGCATGGCTTCGGCGACGCGGATGAAGCCCGCGATGTTGGCGCCCAGCACATAGTTGCCGGGCGAGCCGTACTCGTCGGCAACCTCGGCGCAGCGGTCGTGGATGCCGTTCATGATGCCGGCCAGGCGCTCTTCCGTCGCCTCGAAGCTCCAGGAGTCGCGCGAGGCATTCTGCTGCATTTCGAGAGCGCTGGTCGCCACGCCGCCGGCGTTGGTCGCCTTGCCCGGCCCGAACAGCACGCCGGCTTCGAGAAACAGCCGCACCGCCTCGGGCGTGCAGGGCATGTTCGCCCCCTCGCCCACCGCCAGCACCTTGTTCTTCACCAGTGTGCGCGCGTCGCGTCCCGTCAGCTCGTTCTGCGTCGCCGACGGCATGGCAATGTCCGCGGGCACGTCCCAGATGCAACCGCCGGCAACGTACGTCGCGCCCGCCCCGCGCTGCCTGGCATAGTCCTCCACGCGGCCGCGCCGCTTCTCCTTGATCTCTTTCAGGAGGTCGAGGTCGATGCCGGCTTCGTCGAGGACGTAGCCGTTGGAGTCCGAACAGGCGACGACCTTGCCCCCCAGCTCCGCCACCTTCTCGATCGTGTAGATCGCGACATTGCCGGCGCCCGACACGATCACTTTCTTGCCGTCGAAGCCTTGGCCGCGCGTGCCGAGCATGCGCTCGACGAAGTAGACGGCGCCGTAGCCGGTCGCTTCCGTGCGCACCCGCGAGCCGCCCCAGGCAAGCCCCTTGCCGGTGAGCACGCCGGACTCGTAGCGATTGGTCATCCGCTTGTACTGGCCGAACATGTAGCCAATCTCGCGCTGGCCCACGCCGATATCGCCCGCCGGTACGTCGGTATACTCGCCGAGGTGCCGCGACAGCTCGGTCATGAACGACTGGCAGAAGCGCATGACCTCGCCCATCGACCGGCCCTTGGGATCGAAGTCGGAGCCGCCCTTGCCACCGCCGATCGGCATGCCCGTCAGCGCATTCTTGAAGATCTGCTCGAAGCCCAGGAACTTCACCGTGCCGAGATAGACAGTCGGGTGAAAACGCAGCCCGCCCTTGAAGGGCCCGAGCGCGGAATTGAACTGCACACGGAAGCCGCGGTTGATCTGCACGTGGCCGCGATCGTCTACCCACGGCACGCGAAAGATGATCTGCCGCTCGGGCTCGCAGATCCGCTCGATCAGCGCGTCTTCGGCATAGTGGGGATGCTTCGCGATCACTGCGCCAAGACTGTCGAGCACCTCGCGAACCGCTTGATGAAATTCCTCTTCGCCGGGATTGCGGCGCAGCACATCGGCGAAAATCGGCTCCAGCTTCTCATCGAGCATTTTTCTTGGCACTCCTGTCGACATGGGGCCGAGGAGCATCCGCTCGTGTGCGCACGCAAGAGACACAACGACGCACGGAGAATGAACCTACGGCGTGAGAGGACCCGGATCGCCACCGACGGGACGACGCAGGCAGGCGACATGATGGCCTTCCGCCACTTCGATCAGCGGCGGCGCCGTCACCTTGCACTCGGCAATCGCGTAGGGACACCGCGTATGGAAATGGCAGCCGGGTGGCGGCTTGGCCGGGCTCGGCACGTCGCCCTGCACGATGCGCTTACGCTGACGGCGTCGCTTGGGATCTGGCGCGGTCGCGGCCGAAAGCAGCGCCTCGGTGTAAGGATGCAGCGGCTGCGTGAAGAGCGTGCGCTTGGGCGCCAGTTCGACGATGCGGCCGAGATACATCACGGCGATGCGGTGGCTGATGTGCCGCATCACCGCGAGATCGTGGCTGATGAAAAGATAGGCGAGGCCGTATTCCTCCTGCAGGTCGATCAGCAGGTTCAACACCTGTGCCTGCACCGAGACGTCGAGCGCGGAGACCGGCTCGTCGGCCACGATCACGTCGGGATTGACCGACAGTGCCTTGGCGATGCCCAGCCGCTGGCGCTGGCCACCGGAAAATTCGTGCGCGTACTTGCGCATCGCCTCGGGCCTGAGCCCGACCCGCCGGAAGAGCTGCGCCACCTTCTCGTCGCGCGCCGCCCCCCGGGCGATGCCGAAATTCTCCAGCGGTTCGCCCACGATCGTGCCCGACGGCAGGCGCGGGTTCATCGAGGAATACGGATCCTGAAAGATCGTCTGGATGCGCCGACGATGCTCCCACATGGCGCCGGGCTTGAGATGGGTGATGTCCTCGCCGCCCAGCGCGATGCGTCCGGCCGTCGGTTCAATCAGCTTCAGCACGACCTTGCCGATCGTCGACTTGCCGCAACCCGACTCGCCCACCAGGCCGAGCGTCTCGCCGCGACGGATCGAGAAGGAAACCCCGTCGACTGCCCTCACCTCGCCGACGCGGCGCTGCAGCAGGCCGCCATGGATCGGGAAGTGCTTTACGAGACCGTCGACCTGCAGGACCGGCCGGGGATCGAACTCGGCGCTCATGTCGAAGCCCTCACGCGCCCGACTTCCCAGCAGGCCACAGTGTGGCCGGCACCACCCTCGACTAGCGGCGGCGCGTCGCGGCGGCATCGATCGGTGGCAAAGCCGCAGCGCGGCGCGAAGGCGCAGCCTACGATCGGTTTGGTGAGGATCGGCACCAGCCCGGGAATCTCCTGCAGGCGCGGCCGCGCACCGGCCGCATCAGCCTCGACGTCGAGACGCGGAATCGCCCGCATCAGGCCGCGCGTATAGGGGTGCAACGGCTCGGCGAACAACGCCTCGACCGGCGCCTCCTCGACCTTGCGGCCGGCATACATCACCACGACGCGCTCCGTGGTCTCGGCGACGACGCCGAGATCGTGGGTGATCAGCACGATCGCCGTTCCGGTCTTCTCCTTGAGCTCGATCATGAGATCGAGGATCTGCGCCTGGATGGTGACGTCCAGCGCCGTCGTGGGTTCGTCGGCGATCAGCACCTGCGGATCGCAGGAGAGCGCCATGGCGATCATCACGCGCTGGCGCATGCCGCCGGAAAGCTGGTGCGGATACTCGTCTAGGCGGCGGCGGGCATCGGCGATGCGCACCAGGTCCAGCATCTCGCGCGCCCGGTCGCGCGCCGCCGACCAGGGTACATTGAGGTGGCGCACGACGTTCTCGGCGATCTGCGTACCGACCGTCAGCACCGGATTGAGGCTGGTCATCGGCTCCTGGAAGATCATGGAGATGCGATGCCCGCGCAGACGCTTCATCTCCTCCTCGGATAGCGTCGTGAGTTCCTCGCCCTCGAACTTGATCGACCCCGAGGCGATGCGGCCGGTCTCCGGCGGGATCAGCCGCAGGATCGACATCGCCGTCACCGACTTGCCGCAGCCGGACTCGCCCACGATGCCCAGCGTCTCGCCGCGTTGGACGTGAAAGGACACGCCGTCGACGGCGCGGACGATGCCGTCCAGGGTACGAAACTGCGTGTGCAGGTCGCGAACTTCGAGGATGGAAGCGGCACTCATGGTCAGAGCCGCCTCGCCAGTCGCGGATCGAGCCGGTCCCGCAGGCCGTCACCCAGCAGGTTCACCGCCAGCACGGTGACCGCGAGGAACGCACCGGGGATCAGGATGGTCCAGGGTGCGATCTGAAAGTAGGTGCGCCCCTGGGCGATGATGTTGCCCCAACTCGGGATTTCCGGCGGCACGCCGGCGCCCAGGAAGCTGAGGCCCGCTTCGATCAGCATGGCCGAGGCACAGACATAGGTCGACTGGACGATCAGGGGCGCCAGCGTGTTGGGCAGCACATGACGCAGCAGGAGCTTCAGGTTCTTGGTGCCGCCGGCGATGGCGCTTTCGATATAGGGCTGGGCCCGGATCGACAGCACCACGGCGCGGACGACCCGCACGATGCGGGGCACTTCGGGGATGACGATGGCCACGATCACGATGCCGAGGCCGGGCCGCGACAGGGTGATGAGCGCGATAGCGAGCAGGATCGAGGGGATCGCCATAAGCCCGTCCATCACGCGCATGACGAGCCCGTCGACCTTGCGGAAGTAACCGCAGGCCAGCCCCAGCGCGAGGCCCAGCACGCTGGAAAAGGCAGCCACCGACAGGCCGACGATCAGCGAGACGCGCGCGCCGTAGATCGTGCGCGAAAAGACGTCCCGGCCGAACTGGTCCGTGCCGAACCACCAGCGCTCCGACGGCGGACGCAGCCGGTTCACGGGCGACAGCTTCAACGGATCGTTGGGCGCGATGAAGGGCGCAAAGACGGCCATGACGATCAGCGCCACGAGCAGCACGGCCCCGAACGCAATGGTGGGGTTGCGCCGTATCGCGGTCCACAGCGAGAACCGTCGGGCGACCGGCAGGTCGAGATCGTCGGCGACAACGGCCATGTCAGTACCGGATCCGTGGATCGAGGAAGGCGTAGGAAATGTCGATGATCAGGTTCACCAGCACCTTGGCGCCAGCGAAGACCAGGATCAGCCCCTGCACCACCGGATAGTCGCGCTTCAGCACGGCGTCGACGGTGAGGCGCCCAAGGCCCGGAATGTTGAACACGGTCTCGGTGATGACGACCCCGGAGATCAGGAGCGCGATTCCGATGCCGATCACCGTGACGATCGGCACGGCGGCATTCTTGAGCGCATGCAGCAGCAGCACGCGGTCCGTGGCCAGGCCCTTGGAGTTGGCGGTGCGGATATAGTCCTGTGCCAGCACTTCGAGCATCGAGGCGCGCGTAATGCGGGCGATCAAAGCCATGTAAGTGATGCCCAGCGCCACCGAAGGCAGGATCAGGCTCTCGACGAAGGGCCAGAATCCCTCCCGGATCGGTGAGTAGCCCTGTACCGGCAGGAGCTGCCATTGCACCGCGAAGAAGTAGATCAGGATATAGGCCAGCACGAAGGTCGGCATGGCGAAGCCCAGCACGGCGAAGGCCATGGCCAGACGATCGACCAGCTTGCGCGCCTTCCAGGCCGCCACGACGCCGATGGGAACGGCAAGCGCCACCGCCACGAACAGGGTCGAGAGCGTGAGCGCGACCGTCGGCTCCAGCCGCTGGGCGATCAGGCGGGTCACGGCGAGGTTCGAGAAGATCGACACGCCCATGTCGCCCTGAAGGAGCTGCCCCACCCAGACGACGAACTGCTCGACCATCGGCCGGTCGAGCCCGAGCTTGGCGCGCACGGCCGCAATCGATTCGGCCGTGGCGTCGTCGCCGGCGATGATCGCGGCGGGATCACCCGGCGCGAATCGCAGCAGGAAGAAGACGAACAGCGCCACCACCGCCATCACCGGCAGGGTGGCGAAGAGACGGCGCACGATATAGGAGGTCATGCGCCGCTACGCTTAGCGGATTTCACTTCTTGGTAATACCCCAGAGCACGGCGAGCCCGGTGTTCGGCACGACGTTGTCGATCTTGTCGCCGCGGAAGGCGATCGGCGTATCCCACTGACCGAACGGCAGGAACACGACCTGCTCCATGGCGCGGGTCTGCAGCTCCTTGGCGATCTTCTGGCGCTCCTCCTCGGTCGCCGCCATGCCGAAGGCATTGCGCAGCTTCTCGACTTCGGGATCGCACGGCCAGCCGAACAGGCCCTTTTCGCAGGCCGCACCGATCCAGGTGTGCAGGACCGGGTTGGACGACCCGACGCCGCCCGACGTCGTGACGAAGATGTTCCAGCCGCCTTGCGCGGGCGGCTCCTTCTTGGCGCGCCGGGTCACGACCGAGCCCCAGTCCATCGACTGCGCGTCGACGTTGATGCCGGCTTCGCGCATCGCCTGGACCAGCACCTGCGTGGCCGGCGTGATGGTGGCGTGATCGGTGGCCGAGAGCACGGTGATCGGCTCGCCCTTGTAGCCGGCCTCCTTGAGGAGCTGCAGCGCCTTCTTCGGGTTGTACTCCTTCATGAATTCGCTGCCGCCGTCGTTCTCGTAGGGGCCGCCGCAGGTCAGCAGTCCCTTGCAGACCCGGTAGTACTTCGGATTGCCGACGATGGTGCGCAGGAAATCTTCCTGGTTGATCAGGTAATACATCGCCTGCCGCGCCTTCACGTTGTCGAACGGCGGATGGAGATGGTTCAGCCGGATCATGCCCTGCGTGCTGTCGATCTTGCCGGTCTTCATCAGCTTCACGCCGCGGGCCTTTTCCAGCATCGGCAGGAAGTCGTTGGTCGGCTGCTCGTAGAAGTCGATCTCGCCGTTGATCAGCGCCGACATGGTGGTCTGCGGATCGGAGATCCACACCAGTTCGATGCGATCGACGCCGGGAATCTTGGCGCCGGCGAAGGAGGACGGCGCCTCGGAGCGCGGCACATAGTCCTTGTTCTTGAGATAGACCGCCTTGCTGCCCGGAACCCACTGATCCTTGGCAAACATGTAGGGACCGGATCCCACGGCTTCCTTCACCTGCTGCTGCGGATCGGTGAGCGCATCCTTCTCGCGCATGATGGCGGCGATCGAGCTCTGGCTCTTGCCCAGCGACTCCAGCACCATGCCGTAGGGTTCGCGCAGGACCATGGTGAAGGTCTTGTCGTCGACCGGCTCCATCTTGACGACGAAGCCCATCAGGCGCTGTCCGACACCGTCCTTGGCGCCCCAGCGCTTCAGCGAGGCGATCACGTCCTTGGTCGTGACCGGCGAGCCGTCGTGGAACTTGAGCCCGTCGCGCAGGGTGAAGGTATAGGTGAGCCGGTCGGGGCTGATCTCGTACTTGCCCACCATCTGGGGCTGCGGCTTCTGGTTGCCGTCGTTGCCGAACAGCGTGTCGTAGATCAGCGCGCCATGGATGTTGGCGATCGTCTGGGTGGTCCACACCGGATCGATGACGCGCACATCGGCATGCATCACCGCCTTGAGTACCTTTTCCTGCGCCTGCACGTCGGCGGCGGCGAAAGGCACGGCCAGCGCGAGCGCGCCGGCGAGAATACGCCTCAACATACGAAAGTCTCCCTTACTCCCCTCAGCGAGTATGCAAAGCCGCCATCGTCCCGTCCAGCGCGACGCACGGTGGGGAGATCAGAAGATCAGTCCGCGCGGCTTGGCATCGGAATCGAGCGGCCAGATCGGGCGCTCGACCTTCCGGTAAGGGACCTTACGATGGTCGCGCCGCAGCGGGCCACTCGATTCGACGTAGATCACCTTCTTGGCGATCGGACCGTAGGCCGACATGAAATGATTGGTCGACTTCACCACCACGATCTTGCGCTCGCGCGGATCGATGCCGAGGTTGGTGAAGAGTTCGAGGCCCGTCGCCTGCGTGCGATTCGCAATCAGCACGACCTCCACGCCGGCGATACGCACAGCCGCGCAATCGCCCACCGACACCTGTGTCGGCCCGAAGCTCTGCCAGGCATCCCGCTTCAGCCCGATCACCTCGACCTCGGCATCCACCGGCTGGCCCGAGCTTGGCGCGATCTTGCCGCCGAAACGCAGGCCGAACTTCGCCCCCAGCCCGGCATCGAAGCACAGGCGCACGGCGATCGGATCCCAGATCGGACCGAGACAGGCATTCTCGACCTTCTTCTCGATCAGGTGGCGCAGGATGTCGGTATTGTCGGACGGCGCGCCGCCGCCGGCATTGTCGGCAGGATCGGCAATGACCACCGGCAGGTCGTTGAAGGCAAGCCCCTCACCCACGCCGCCGGCCACGTCGAACGATGGCGGCTGGGTCTTGCCACGCAGGCTCACCAGCTCTTCGCCAAGCGT
>WBZX01000474.1_pt1 | contig 36329 bp, 32 predicted proteins | sample 5204211 | NCBI WGS metagenome assembly WBZX01 (sample SAMN12344362, study PRJNA552823) | activated sludge metagenome | biome: Activated sludge suspended growth; feature: Nitrification reactor; material: Wastewater; isolation source: activated sludge from nitrification reactor of wastewater...
GCCCACGATGCCGCCAACCGTCCGCCCACGCAACGCCAGCGACGGCAGATGCGCAAACGCAAGCAAAGTCGCACACCTTGGCCCGCACAACACCCCGACTTGACAGACACTCGCCCCCCGTGTCGGCAGCCGCAGACCCGATCAGAGATCGCCCGAGCTAGGCGATCGGCGTGCGCGCAGCCTGATCGCCAAGTATCGACACGCGCACGGCCCGTGCCGTCGAGGTCAACAACCGATCGCCAAGCTGTGGATCGAATCGATCGGTGTGCGACCACCCGAGCGCCATTACGCGAGCTGCGCCAGACCGTCCGAGCGCCATCGCACGAGCTGCGCGAGGCCGTGCAAGAGGTCGCGCCGGATCGGCCTGCGAGCGATCGACCTAGCCGAGCGCACCGTCCATACCCTAGCGATGGCTAATCGATGACCAAGAAGGACGAGTTCTCAGACCCGCCCAACCGCTCGCGATGGGTCAGCCTCTCAGCGATCGACCTAGCCGATCGCGCAGTCCATACCCTAGCGATGGCTAATCATTTACCAAACAGGACGAGATCTCAGACCCGAGCAACCGATCGCGACGGCTCCAAGCATCAGCCTTGACCCGCTCAGTGGGCCGATGTACGCAGATCGCTAGGTCCGGTAGTTGTTGTACCGGGAAGAGACGATCGGTATTCGCCTTCCCAACAGTCCCAACACCCCGCATCAACTCTGCAAAAACGACCACAATTGCAATCATGCCGTGATGGTTGCTCAGTTGGTTGGTACTGCCTCAGTGCGCCGAACCATAGCCGGCGACAATACTCGCGAGCGCTGAGCGTGAGTACTGTCGACTACTTGCAAAGGGCCGAGCGCCGCTGGTGGAGTTAATTGGCGCAGTAGTCTACGTGGGGATTGTCTCCGATCTGCGTAGACTCCGAGGCAACGGGAATGAGGATTGTAATAAGTGTTTTTAATATTCATAAAACGGAAATCTATTCAGAGACAAACTGGAGATGTTGGACAAAACATACAGGTGTCTCCTGTGGTTGATATTTCCATGTCCTGAGCACATTTATTATATTCGAGTCCTCTCCGTCTACAGAGTAACCTTTGTCTATAGAATTAATAACCTTGACGTCCGAAATACCACCGTCTGTGCCTATGCAAATTTTATAGGAGCCGAAAATCATGCCAGATCCCATCTTTGTCGATCTTGTTAAACTCGATAAATGCGGGTCTTCGCCAGATATTTTACGACTTCTCATTGTAATTGCTCGAACTAGCTTTGGTTTACAATCGTTTTCATCTTTTATAGAGTAGTCAAGTAGCTTCACAAAACAGACAGAGTCGCTTCGCCGCTTGTATTTCCATGTCTTGATTTTCGTCGTGATTTGATCATCTGAGCCAGGGATGCCGGAGATTGCCTGCGCTTCAGTCACTGTTCCCTCTTGATTGATACAGACTTTGTAAGAGCCAGTTATGTTTTTGCACATATTGCCATTCTTGGTTTCCGGCGTCAGCTCTGGCGTCGGTTCGTCAAGCGCCTCACTACGGAGGCGAGCATAGGGGACAACGATAGGCGGTCTTGTGCTAGGCAGCGACAGATCATGGTGTTCTTCTTCATCGGGATGCACAGACGGAACTGGGCTCGGTTGGATTGTCTTGCTTTTGGATGTTAGTTTTGCAGCCGGAGCTACTGGGTGCAGCCCCTCATCAATTGGAATCATCATGTCGCTTAGAGATACCGCCAGATCGGTTGGTGTATTGTCATCAGTCCATGTACGCCCCGATCTGTCGGTATCAGATGGAGGGGGATGCGCAATCCTCAGATGTAGAGAGGAAAGATAAGAACGCGCGGCATACGCTCCTAGAATAAGAGTAATCATGATTAGTGCCACAATAAGTGTTGATATGATTTTTCCGCGCTGGCGTTCTGGGAACATCGAAATATTGGCAAAAAATAAGCCAATTATTAGCCAAAATCCACCCAGGGCGCCAACACAAATTAGCGCCGATCGATTAATTTGCAGCTTGCTCAGAGCTCCAGTGCATGCAAGTATCATCAACGAAATTCCAATGCCAATCGTAATGTATAAAACACGAGAATTGGTAAATTGAGCATAAGTGCGCCCATCTAGTATTTCATTGTTTGGGACTATTAAGGAATGAGGTTGAGATTGATCGCGATGCCAGGTGTATTGATCAGGGTAATTGCAAAGACACTGTGGATAAGAATTTCGAAGTGCTGATAGGATGCTCTCTGGCGAAGCCAACATCAGCAGTAAATTGATCTTCGCTACGCGGTCCATGCCGCCAGAGAATCGCCGCATGACTTCTGGAAAGTAGTCCACACACAGTGCATCAAAATCTGCATCAAGCGGAAGCGCTTCATACAGCAACTGTCGAAGAGCTGACGGTGTCGGCTGTGATTGAGGCATCAAGGCTTATGTCCACTGGACCAACCATACATAAAAAACTATCAGTGTGTAGCTCCCTTCCTTGAGTGTCAGCCGCTACTCTCTACGGAACACTGTCTGACAAAATCGCCAAGGTCATGGAGTTAGGCAATTGCCAGGGTCATGGGCGACGATAGCTTACGGAAAGGGCCGTATTGTTCGTTCCGTACCCTTCGATCCCTGTTGTAGCGATCGAGCCTCTTGCATATTTTCCTCGATGTGTTATGGGAATGCGCCGCTTTTCGATCAGTAATGGCCTGCACCAAATTCAGGCTCTGCGATCGTCGGCTTGGCTGCTGTAGGGCTGGCGGAAGGAGTTGGATTGACGACTTCCCCGCATAGCTCAGACGTCAGTGGGGAAGTTTCAGCGACTTTCTCGACGGGGTGAGATGTTAAGCCCGAAAACGTTTTGATAGGGGAAGATGAGCGGCCTCGGGTGGTGGACTTTGGACTGGCGCGAGTGGGGGTGGATGAACACAGTCCAGCGGCGGACTCTGCAGAGCATGCAGCGCTGCGTGCGCAAGGTCGCATTACGCTCAGCGGAGTGGTCGCAGGAACGCTGGGATACATGTCTCCCGAGCAGCTTCGCGGAGGAAATGTAGATGCGCGCAGCGATCAGTGGAGCTTCTGTGCATCGCTGTTTGAAGCGCTGTATGGATTCCTTCCGTATTCAGGAAAGACGCTTGCGGACTATTCCGAAAGTTTAAGCGGAAGACCTCGCGCTCAGCCTCGGGAACGTGCGGTTCCTGACGAGGTTCATAGCGCACTCCTACGCGGACTTTCTACAGACCCTGCTGCGCGATTCCCAACCATGGACAGCTTGCTTGCTGCGCTGTCTCAGGAACACAGCGATGATGTCGCATCAGGTACAGACCTGAGAAAGTTGTTTGCGCGCTCTGCGATCGTGATCACGGTGCTGGTGTTCGTCGGGATGCAGCTTCGATTGTGGAATCATCAGCCAACCCATCTAGAGCCGATCATCGCTTCGCTGGTTCTGCTTTCTGCGAACCTGATCGGAGGTCTTTCTTTTTGGCGCACGATCAAAAACCAGAGCATTCATCGCACGGTCTGGCTGCTGATGACGACGACGCTAGGACAGAACTTTTTGCTGCGCGTGCTCGGTTGGATGTCCGATGTTTCACGCGTGCAGATGGTTCCGTTTGAGCTGGCTGTCATCACCGGAGCGATTCTGTTCGGAACGCTGGCACTGCTGCGCAGAGGAATGTGGATCGCGCTCATACCGCTCTCCACAGCGTTTCTGATCGAGCGAGGCTGGATTCCTACCCGCATCGGAGTCCTCGCCTATCTGCTCTGCGTGACGCTGTTCTTTGTGGTGTGGCAGCGCGCCGCAGCAGACATCACCGAACAGAGAGCCGTTCGTCGTCGATCGTCTTCGCGGATGATGAAGCTGTATCGATCGGGAACCTCTTCGGATCGAAGCTCGCAGCCGAGTCGGAAGGATCGCTAGGGACTCACCACGGCGTCGTATCGTCCGCTCGCGCAGCCGCGTCGGGTGTCGTCTCCTCGGACGCGCGCGACCAAGCGATAGTTTCCAAGCTGCAAGTCCCCCGGCAGATCCAGATCGACAGAAAAGCGACCATCGGGCTGCGTCACCGCGCGTCCCAGCACCCGCGATCCACCGGAGATCGCCAAGATGATCTGCACTTCCAGCGCTCCCGCGTTGCCACTGGTTGATCGGACCGTTCCGCGCACCGAAAGCTGACTGCCGCGATAGGCTTGCGACGCTGCGATGATCGAGACCTGCGTGGCGGCCAGGCTCTTTCCTTGTTCACTGCGGCGATCTTCGGACTGACTGGGATCGTCATCGCTGGGTGTGTCCAGATCGTCGCTGGTTGCTGCCAAGATGCTACCGATTCCACCCCGATCGGTCTTTCCGACTTTGTCGCTCGAAGAAGCTCTGTCGCTCGAAGAAGCTCTGTCGCTCGTCCCGACTTTGTCGCTCGATGAGGCTCTGTCGCTCGTCCCGACTTTGTCGCTCGAAGAAGCTCTGTCGCTCGAAGAAGCTCTGTCGCTCGTTCCGAGCTTGTCGGTTCCGTCTCCGCTTGTGGATGTTCGGGCAGCGGTCGTCGATTGTCCCTGGTTGCTGTCGCGGCTTCCGGTATCGCTGCCTGATCCGCCGCTGCCTCCGTCGCTGCGATCTCGTCGCTTGGGCTGGCCCTGGACGCTCTGCGGAACGCCACTGATGAAGCTGGGCGGAGCCGGGAACGGATCGCCGCCTTTTTCGTGATACGGCGCTTTGTTTTCTCCGTCGAGAACACGCTGCTGAAGGGGCGCGCCACCTAAGTTGATGCGACGGAAATAACCGCCGCGACCGCGCGCATCGGGAATGAAGACCTCGACGAAGGCATGCAGCTCGTTTTCGACGTAGCGCGCCGGAATGCCCGCTTGGATCGCCGTGATCACAAACGCATACGATCGATGACGACACGCGCCGCGACGAGACATCGCCAGCTTGAGGTACAGATCGCCAGCGCCTTCATCGGGAAGCTCTCCGACGGTGAAGCCGCGAAAGTAGTTCACCAGCTGCGACAAGACCGCCAGATAGTCTGCACCCGACGCTGTTCGCACCCCGATGTGACGCAGCACCGACGTGGCCTCACGCTGAAGTCGGCGCGGCAGCGGGGACAGTAGCTCGTCGGGAACATCGGCCAGCAGCGGCGCAGGACTTCCCGGCGGCAAAAGCGACCCGGCAAAGTAGCGAGGTGGCACATCCATCAGATAGACCAAGCGATGGCGGCCTCCCGTGGGCGATGAGGCGTACAGGTTGTCAGCGCTATCGACGGAAAACTGAAGCGCTCGCGTCGGTGTTGAACGATACGACAGCACTCGAAAGCCAGCGCCCGGCGTCGGAAGTGGCGCGGGCTGTCCTGCGACAAAGTCAATCACCACCGAGGCGTAGAATGGATCGCGACCGGCTCCGACGGGACTGTGCGTCGGTTCGCTGCTGCGTAGATCCGCTGATCGCAGCTTGAGCGCACCATCATCGTCGACGGCATCGAGCACGCTCATGCGCTTATACGGATACACCGCAGGCTGGAACACCTCGTGATACAGACGCTCGCCGCCCGTCTCTGCGCCCGTCGCTGAGTCCGGCATGATTCGTGATCGTCGCAGCGGCGGTGGATCGCTGCCCGGCTTGGGCCACAGCGTGTTCGCCAGGTTGTTTGTCGTCGCTCCGCTCGCGAAGATCTGCTCTTGACCAATGGGCGAGCGGCCTCCCGACGGAGACGCAATCAGACCGTCGCTGCTCATCACCGCATCGGGCATCGCATCGGGCTGCGCACCATCGGGACGACAGACTCCGTCGTGACAGCGCAGACGCGGCACTTGAACCGGCTCGTGCAAGGTCGGCTGTGCCGTCGCCGTGGAAGCAAGCATCAGCCCACTGGCGAACAGGAGCCGCAAAAAATGGAGTGAAGACCGTCCGGGCATGCGCTGCTTGTGATGATACAGCGTCTGGCTTGGCGCTACCTGGACCGTGTGGTATAGCCCGGCCTTCGCCTCTGGAGGTCGTATGTCAAGTTTTCGATCAAGTCGGGCTCGCTTGCTCAAGCCCACCCTCGCAATTGCTTCATCGCTGTGGCTGACCGCTTCGCTGACAAGCTGTACGCCCTGTGAGCCGGTCGGGCCGCTCAAAGCCGATCCGCCGCCGACCGTCACACCGCCGCCGCCACCGCCCAAGCCTGCGGGGCCGACGGAAGCAGATGCGCGCTCGTTTATGGCCGACACCGAGACGCAGCTTCGTGCCATGTGGAGCTACGCGCAGCGTGTCCAGTTCGCGCAGAACACCAACATCACCACCGATACCGAGCAGCTCAACGCGCAAGCGCAAGAGCAGGTGATGGAGCTGGTCAGCAAAAAGATCAAGGACGCGGCGCGCTTTGATGCGGTGCAGCTGCCTTCGGATCTGCGACGGAAGTTTGATCTGCTCAAGCTGGCACAGGATCTACCGGCTCCGGCGGATGCAAACGAGCGGGCCGAGCTGGCGCAGCTCGCAGCCGGGATGGAGACGTCGTACGGAAAAGCGAAGTATTGTCCGCCTCGGCTCAAGGGTTCCTGTCTGACGATCGATGATCTGAGCCGGACCCTCTCCACAAGCCGCAACTACGACGAGCTTCAGGAAGCCTGGACGGGCTGGCACGATCTGGCCAAGACGCTGCGTGGTTCGTATGCGCGCTACGTGCTCTTGGCGAACAAGGGCGCTCAGAATGCGGGATATGCAGACGTGGGTGCGATGTGGCGCTCGCGTTATGACATGTCGGAAGATGCGTTTGCCGCCGAGGTCGAGCGTCTGTGGGAGCAGGTCCGTCCGCTCTACGAGATGCTGCACTGCTACACCCGCATGAAGCTGCGACAGACCTACGGCAATCGCGTGCCGGAAAACGGTCCGATTCCTGCGCATCTGCTCGGCAACATGTGGGCGCAAGAGTGGGGCAACATCTATCCGCTCGTGGCGGTGCCAGGAAAAGGCGCGGGCATCAGCCTGAAAGCCAAGTTCCAGCAGAAGAAGACGACGCCGATTGAGCTGGTCAAGATGGGCGAGTCCTTCTTCAAGTCCGTCGGCTTCGATCCGCTCCCGGATACGTTCTGGAAGCGATCGATGTTTGTGCGTCCCAAAGATCGCGAAGTCGTCTGTCACGCGAGCGCGTGGGACATCACCTCGCGCGGGGATCTGCGCATCAAGATGTGTATCGAGCTGGACGACGACAACTTCCGCACCGTCCATCACGAGCTGGGACACAACTACTACTACTGGTACTACCGCGATCTGCCGATTCTGTTTCAGCAGGGAGCAAACGACGGCTTCCACGAAGCGATTGGCGATGCGATCGCGCTGTCGATTACGCCTTCCTATCTGCAAAAGATCGGACTCGTAGACGCGAGCACGCAGGTCGATGACACCACGTTCCTTCTGCACGACGCGCTGGAACACGTCGCGTTCCTTCCGTTTGGCAAAGTGCTCGATCAGTGGCGCTGGGAAGTGTTCTCAGGAAAGGTTCGTCCCGAGGACTACAACAAGCGCTGGTGGGATCTGCGGACCAAGTATCAGGGCGTTGCGCCTCCGGTTGCGCGGACGGAAGCGGACTTCGATCCCGGCGCGAAGTATCACATCCCAAGCAATGTTCCCTACGCCCGCTACTTCCTGGCGCGGATTCTGGAGTTCCAGTTCCATCGCGCGCTGTGTCAGGCGGCGGGCTATAACGGACCGCTGCACAAGTGCTCGATCTACGGAAACCAAGCGGCGGGAGACAAGATGAAGGCGATGCTCCAGCTGGGTTCGTCAAAGCCGTGGCCGGAAGCGCTCGAAGCGATTGCCGGGACGCAGAAGATGGATGGCGCCGCGATGCTCGACTACTACGCGCCGCTGATTTCCTTCCTCAAGGATCAGACCAAGTCGCAAAAGTGCGGCTGGTAGCTCCGCTCGCTGCTTCCTTCGTTCCCGCCTGATTCGTTTCTTTCCACGCGGCCTGGTGTTCCATCGGGTCGCGTCGGCTGACTCCCGCTCTTCCCATGCATGAGTTTGGTTTCTGTCAAATTTTTGACGCAAAAAACCGCAAACAGGCTTGCCCAGGTAAGAAAAGGCGTGGTAGTGACCCACTTGTCCGACATCGGATTACCTGAAAAACCTGTAAGGAGATCACAATGCGTTCGTTTTCGGCTCTGTGCCTAGTTCTCGCGTCGGCGGCTTCTGGATGTACTCACTTCCATACCAACATGCTCGCCGAGTCGATCAAGACGTTCACTTCGAAGGCGCAGACCCACAATGAGAAGGTTTGGGTTGCTAGCATCGCGGACAGCAATGCCTGTGACAGTGGCTGCCAGTCGCCCACTTCGTGCGGCGGCAAGTCGGGCGCAATCAGCGCCAAGGGACTGTTTGGTGGCTTCGGCGGCGGTGGCGGCGGCAGTGATCGCCTCGCGTACGAGGTCATCACCAACTTCCTGACCCAGAATCAGAAGATGAAGGTCATCGAGAGCCACCGTCACAACTACTCGACCGATACCCGCGTCGAGACGCGCAAGAAGATCGACACGGTGATCGACGGCAAGGCCCTGGCTTCGGGTATGTCGTGCGAAGACCTGTGCTTGCTCGACGAGGCCAAGAAGCGCAGCGCCGACAAGGTCCTGACCTACCACATCATCAGCATGGAAGCGAAGAAGCTGACCATTCACTATCGTCTGAGCGATGTGAAGTCCGGCGTCGTCGAGGCCTCGCACACGCTGCACGTTGCGCACCCGACCTCGGTGGACACCAGCTTCGTCGAGCCCGCGCCCTAATCGGTCCGGTCTTTCCGTTTCTCTGTCTCTCGCCTAGAGCCCGTGCGCGTTCTTTCGCGTCTCTGTGACGGGCTCTGCTGATTTCTGTTCTCATCCCGTCCATCACCAGGAAAAGTTCGTTCGCTGCTTCGGCGAGTGCGCTACGTTTTGGCGCACCAAGGAGGCGGAATCGATGAAGTCAATCTCTCGGACGTGCGGATCGGTGCTGATGCTTGCGACGCTCGGGTGGCTGGGTTGCCAAGACAACACGCAGACACCGACGGACATGCCGACGCCACAAGCGACGGCGACCATCAATGAGCCAAGTGGCGCGCAAGGAACGGCAACCTTTGAAGAGACTGCCGACGGCGTCAAGATCACGGTCAATCTGTCGTCGGTGCCCAGCGACGGAATGCTCGGCATGCACATCCACGCAACCGGCGACTGTTCAGACACCGTGGGCGACGGTGGAACCCATCACGGTGCAGCGGGCGGACACTTCAATCCCGATGGCGTCAATCACGGCTGCCCGACGGCAACGCCTCATCACGCGGGCGACTTGGGAAACATCGTCATCTCGGGCGGCAAAGGTGTCTTGACCTTCACCAGCAAAGATCTCACCGTGACCGCTGGTGCGCGTTCTGTCGTCGGAAAAGCGATCATCTTGCACGGCGGTACCGACGACTGCAACACGCAGCCAACCGGCAACTCCGGCAGTCGCATCGGCTGCGCTGTGATCAGCGCCAAGTAGCCCGCGCTATTTTTTCGCTCGCGAAGTCGGTTTCTTCGTCGCCGACGTTGATTTCTTCGTCGCCGACGTTGATTTCTTCGTCGCCGACGTTGGTTTCTTCGTCGCCGAAGTCGATTTCTTCGTCGCCGAAGTTGGTTTCTTCGTCGCCGAAGTCGATTTCTTCGTCGGCGACGTTGATTTCTTCGTCGGCGACGTTGATTTCTTCGTCGCCGACGTTGATTTCTTCGTCGAAGAGGTCGATTTTTTCGTCGACGGTTTGGCTGTTTCGGTACGGGCTGGGGTTGGGGCGACAGTGCCGTTGCGGGTCACTCCGTCGAGGATGGCCCCCGGAAAGCGTGCTTTGGTCAGGGTTGCATCGGTGAAGTCGGCGCCGGTCAGATCGGTGTGCTCGAAGTCGGCTTCCCGAAGATTGGCACCGACGAACGAACAGCCGCGCAGGCTCGAACCCGAAAAGTCGATGCCTTCCAGGTTGGCCCGCGCGAAGCTTGCTCCGTCGAAGAATGCATCGACCGCCGCGCTGCCGCTGAGGTTTGCGCCTTGGAAGTCGACGCCGCGACAGATGCTTCCCGACAGATCGGCGCGGGCCAGATCGCGACCTCGCAGCGACTCATCGGGACGAAGCTGCTTCAGGCGAAGGACAAGCTGCTGGCCTTGGTTGTCTCCGCTCGACTGATAGATGCACATCGGCAGCCCGGATACCGACAGAAGCTGCCACGATCCGTAGCGGTTGTTGGCGTTCAGAAACTGCTGATGCAGCGAGATCGCCGACGCCAGCTCAGGGCCCGTCAGCGCTGCGCTCATCGACGCCAGGCGCTCGATCATCGGCGCATCCATCTCTCGCTTTTTGCGAGGCGTCTCCGACAGCGGAAAGTCTTGCAGCCAGGGCTTCTGGAGCGCATCCGCTGGCGTCGGGAGCTGACGATTGCGCGTCTTAGAAACCCACGGTCCCGACGGACACCACGCAGCGGTATCGAACGACTGACCGGGCCGTAGGTGCTCGATCCAGCGCGGATCGCGGACCTCAATCCGATAGAGCGCGTACGGCACCCGTGTCGAGTCTGCCCAGTAGGCGCGCCACTCGTCTTGCCACGCGGCATCCCAGCCAGGACTCTGCTTTTTGATGCCTTGCGCCATCACGCGCTTGTCGATGCCAGCGTGAACTTTCTTTTCCACAAACGGAACGTTGACGGCTTTGTAGATGCACACCGACTGGATGTAGTCAGATGCTCGACGAGAAACCAGCTCGGCATCGTAATACTCATCGAGTCCAAACTCGTGACCGAGCGGTGCCTTGGCTTGTCGCTGGTACGCAGCGTCGTATCCATATGCAGGCACGAGCAGAAGCTGAAGCGCAAAGCCCGGCGATTCCGGGAACGGGCCCGCGTCGGGATGCTCCAGTGTGACCTGCACATCAACCCACGCTGCACCACGATTGAGAATGGAAACGTCCCACAGGCTGGACATGGCTTGGCTCCTTCGGGAAAGGAGAGAGGGACCGTGGACGGACGAAGCGCCGTCGGAGCGCCCGACGGCGGAGCCAGTGCGCTTAGTTTCGCAGCGGCTTGTTGTTCTGGAGCATGTACATCATGCGGTCGCGGGTCTTCTGCTCACCGCACAGCGCCAGGAACTGCTCTCGCTCTAGGTCGAGGAGCTGCTGCTCGGTCATCTTCACCGTCGGCGAGGTGTTGCCGCCGGTCAGCACCTTGGCCAGCGCGCTTCCGACGGTCAGGTCGTGCGGCATGATCTGGTGCGCTTCGAGCATCATCTGCAGGCTCGATCGGATGTTGGCATAGCCCGACGGACCCGGCAGACGAACCAGACGCTGACGAGGCGGACGATAGCCCGCGCGCAGCAGACCAAGCGCAAGCTGCTTGGCGTCGTAGGTCAGGTGATCGCGGTTAAACGACACGCTGTCCGACTCTCGCAGGAAGCCGAGGCTGCGGGCTTCTTCCGCCGACGTCGCGACCTTGGCCAGGCCGATCGTCTCAAACGCGCGCTGCACCGCCGGGAACGGATCCGCGTTGTCCGGCAGGTTCGCCGTCAGACGACACAGCACTTCCTTGCAGCCGCCGCCGCCGGGGAGCAGACCGACACCGACTTCGACCAGGCCCATGTACAGCTCGGAATACGCACGCACCGCATCACCGTGCAGCGTCACTTCCGCACCACCGCCGAGCGTCAGACCAAACGGAGCGACGACCACCGGCACCGGACCGTAGCGCAGCAGCTGGTTGGCATTTTGGAAGTCGGCGATGACCTTTTCGAGCATCGGCCAGTTGCCCTGCATCGCCGCCATCACGATCAGCATCAGGTTCGCGCCCGCCGAGAATGCCTCGGTGGACTCGTTGGTGATGACCAGTGCTTTCTTGCGCACGTCGCAGATCTCGATCGCCTTATTGAGAAGGCCGATCACGTCCGCGTCGATCGAGTTCATCTTGGTCTGGAACTCCAGCGCGTAGACATCGTCTTGCAGGTCGATGAGCCGCGCACCGTCGTTCTTGTCAATGACCAGCCCTTGCGCCGACAGACCCGCGAGCGGCAGCTCTCGCGGCGACTTCGGCAGCGCGGCTTCCTTCTTCGCGGTGAGATCGTAGTAGACCTTCTGACCCGGCTCGCCGCTGTAGAACGAGCTGCGACCGGCGCTCAGCATGTCGTAGACCCACTGCGCGGGACGAATGCCGCTCTGCTCCATCCGCTCGACGCTGGCTTTGACACCGACGGTGTCCCACATCTCGAACGGGCCCATTTCCCAGCCGTAGCCCCAGCGCATCGCGCGATCGACCTGGAACAGATCATCGGCGATCGGTGCATCTTGCTGGTTTCCATCGGCTTCGCTGCGCGGTCCAATCCGTCGCGACGAATACGAAAAGAGCAGGGCGGTCGCCTTCCACGCCAGCTGCGCGGCGCGATCCGTGCCTGCCAGCACGGACTTCACACGCTCACCCACATCGGTCAGGCTCTTGGCGGCACCGAGCGACTCAAAGCGTGCCTTCTGCTGCGCCCGATATTCCAGCGTGTTCAGATCGAGGACGAGCAGGCCTTCCTTGGTCTTTTGATAGAAGCCCTTGCCGGTCTTGTCACCCTTATAGCCGCGACGGACCATCTCACGAATGACTTCCGGGGTCGCAAAGGTCTGACGCGACTCATCGTGGATCAGGTTGTCGTAGCAGTTTTGAGCAACGTCGATCACCGTATCAAGACCCACCATGTCGGCGGTGCGGAACACGGCGCTCTTGGGACGACCGAGCGGCGGACCAAAGATTGCATCCACTTCTTCGACGGTAAAGCCAGCCGCCAGCGCTTCGGCGATAAGGCCCATCATTCCGTAGATACCGATGCGGTTGGCTACGAAGTTGGTGGTGTCTTTGCCGTAGACGATGCCTTTGCCAAGCTGCGTCTCGCCAAACTCTGCGACCTGGCTGAGCACTTCCGGGTCCGTCTCTTCACCGGACACCAGCTCAAGCAGTCGCATGTAGCGAACCGGGTTAAAGAAGTGCGTAACCAGGAAGCGTCGTCGCATATCCGCCGAGCGACCGGCCATCAGCTTGCCAATTGGCAGACCCGACGTATTCGACGCGAGCACCGTCTGCGCACCGAGGAGCGGCTCCATCTTGGCAAACAGCGCCTGCTTGACGTTCAGATCTTCGCGAACAGCCTCGATCACGATGTCTGCCTTGGCGGCTTCCGCCAGGTCATCTTCGAGGTTGCCGACGCGAATTCGCTCGAGGTCGCGCTGATGAAAGATCAGCGACGGCTTCGAGGTACGCAGACGATCCACACCGCCTGCTGCAAAGCGATTCCGCGCTTTTTTATCCGTCGCTGCTGCCGGCGCCAAGTCCGGCGGCACGATGTCCAGAAGGAGCACATCCAGCCCAGCGCCAGCGAGGTGCGCCGCAATGCCCGAACCCATCACACCCGCGCCGAGAACGGCGGCCCGGCGAAAGCGCCGATCGTGCTTGCCCTGCTTATTCATACCGATATTCCTCCGAATCGTTGGCCGGGAGTCTACCACCAATCCCGCCAGTTTTTCCGTTGTTGACAGAAGCGCAGGCCGTGCGCAAAAGTGGCAGGTCCGTAAGTCGCGGTAAGTGTTACAGCATTTCTGACGCCAACGGTCGTCACTCGCAGCGCTTCGCCGCTCTCAACATTCGAAGATCAAGTACACGGAGGATTTTTCCATGGGTCGTGGAGACAGCCGCAATAGTCCGAAGATGCGTCGTCTGAAGGCGCAGCGTCGACTGAAGAATCGCATCAAGAACCGCCGAGTCGCCGCTGCTGCGGTCCGCGCCGAAAAGAAGGCCGCCGCTGCCCCCGCCGCCGCTCCTGCGGTCAAGGCGAAGAAGGCTGCTCACTAAATCAGCCCGGACTGACTTGCTACGGATCGTGTAGACGCTCCGTGTGTAAGTCAGTCACTTTCCCGTGTCAGGTTTCGCTGGCTACGGCTTCTTCGTAGAAAGCCCTGACATCCTCCGCAGTCCGCGTTAGTCTGTGACCATGTCCGTTCGTCGAACCGTGGCTCCTGACATCGCTGGCTGCACCTTCGTGCTGTTCGCTTGTACCCTCAGCTTCCCGGTCTTGCGTGCGCCGTTCATTCACAAACAAGCCGCTGAGATGGCCACAGACCTGCTGGCCTACGGCGGACTGATGTTTGCGTGCATGGTGCTGGCAGCTGGACTGTTTCAGCGAAAGTTGTGGGCGCTGATTCCCGCGATTGTGCTGTCTGGTCTGGCCATCTACGCGAGCTTCATCAACTGGCACATGCCAGAGACCGGACAGCTTCCTGCCGGAGTGCTCGGCTGCACGGCTGCACTGCTTCTGCTTCTTCGCGTTCGCGAGTTTACTGCTCTCCGCGCGGAGCCTGATGTGACGTCGGGTGAGTCTGCGTAGTCCGCCCTCCGCTTCGCTGTCTTTCTTCTGCTTCTTCTGGCTCGTTTCTCCTCGTACTGTTGCAAGTGCGCCGATGTTCAGCTGTGCGAATTCCTGTGCGCGGATTCCTTTTCTTCGTGAGACAGAACGGATTCTGCTGCATCCCGCTCGGTTTTCCCTGCGCGCCGTGATACCTTGCGACTGGATGCATCGCGTCCGGTGTTCTGGGTTGTGTGTACGCGTGTGGATGCGACGCTGATGGTTCCGATTCCGCGAGAGGCCGCCATGGCAGAACAAGTGATCATTCCTCGGGAAAGAGGAATCTTCGATAGCGGATTTTCCGAGATCCGGCTTGAGGAAGATCTGGTCTTTGCTCGATCGTGTGGACCCACCACGCTCGAAGACATGAAGCTGATGTACGAGATCAACAGAGATGTCGTTGATCGGTACGGTTACGTCTTGGTTCTCATCGACTGTCGGCTGGGTTCTACGACGACTCCTGAAGCGCGTAAGTATCAGTCCGAGCAGCTGAAAAAGCGGATCTTCCCAAGTCACACCGCGCTGTACGGAATCGGAATTGTCGCGCGTACCACCGTGACGCTGATGCTTCGCGCGACAGAGCTTCTGACCGGAAAGTCGTATCCCGTTGAAATGGTTCCTGATGAGGAATCTGCGCGGAAGATCTTGGTGGCTGCACGCGAGAGACTCCGTCAGCAAGTCAGCGCCACGCGGTAGAGCTGATTCCTGTCACAATATGAAGTATTTGAAATGATTCATATTGCGATGAAGGCGCGAACAATCTGCGGTCCGTACAGTATGCTTTGCGATCGATTGGGACGCGAGGTCTGTCCCAGTGCAGAGGCTCTATGTCAGACACCACAGATTACAAGCAGCGAGTTCGGAAAGGCGCACTGGCTCCCAATCCAGAGCTGTGGGCCGAGCTAGGTCACGGCGAAAAGCTGACCGCGATTTTGGATGAGTTCTATTCCCTTGCGTTTGCTGACCCTCGCTTGGGTCCGTTCTTTCACGATGTCACCAAGCAGCGCGTGATCGAAAAACAGTACAACTTTCTCTACGAAATCCTGACGGGAGAGCCTGTCTACTTCGGAGAGCGTCCGCGCAACGCACATCACTACATGGTGATCTCTCATGATCTGTTTGATTACCGCGAACAGATTCTCGCAGAAGTTGCGCGCCGACATGGTGTGAGCGAGCGCGGAGTGGTTGCGCTACGTACGGTGAACGAGGCGTTCCGCAAGCAGATCGTCAAAGACAAGCCATTCCCAAAGAAGATTGGGGGCATGGCGTTTCCGCTGGAAGGATACGAAACGCTGATGCTCAGCGTTGGATCGATCTGTGATGACTGTCTGTGTGAGCTTGCAGAAGGACAGCGTGCGACCTATCACGTTCGCACCGGCAAGACCTACTGCGATGCGTGTGCGAGCAAATACACCGTTGCTGCTCCGGCCTCTTTTCCGTGTGAAGCGGGAGAGGATGACGAGACAGAGCGCGCGGAGTCCTGAGCGAGACAGCGTCCGCTACACGGTCATGAACACAGTCCAAACCTCGCGTGCAACTTTACCCCTTTTCTGTGAGATTTCGCCTCGTCGAGAACCAAACTCTTCCCGTCGGAAACTGCGCGGCCTTTGATTCAGTAAAGTTGCGCGAGAAAACAGGTAACGACGTTCACGCGGCCTGGGGATTTGTTATTCGCCTCGGCATGCAGATTCCGACCATGACGCTGTCGATTGAAGCGCCGCTTGCGCCTGACTGTCATCGCAGTCGTGTGGCGTGGCAGGCGCAGCGATTCCTTTCCGAAGCCGCAAGTCAGCTGGGTGATTTGGTGCGGCTGTCGTCTCACAGCCAGCAACAGACGTGGCGACAAGCGCTACACGCCGTCGAGCAAGTGAGCGCGACGCTGGCTCAGGTTGCGCGTCCCCCGCTGCGCAGTCGTCGCTATCGCTACAGCCTGGATTGGCGACGAACGTTTGCCGCGATGCTGCGAGAGCGTCGCGAAGAGCGCGGTCTGAGCCGTCAGCAGCTTGCGGAGCGCTGCAAGCTGTCGATTGGAACCATCCGCAACATCGAGACGCTTCGTGTGCATCCCGAGATCGACACCATCGAGCGGATTGTCTCTGTGAAAGAGCTTGGGCTCTCGCTGGTGTTACTGGGACTGCCGGATCGAGCGTCGGAGAGAGAGGCTTCGCAGCTTACGCCAGCGCGCGCAGACCTTCGCGATCACTCAGGATGACGCGACGACCTTCCGTGGCGATGAGTCCGCTGCGCTTAAACTGACTGAGCGTGAGCGACACCGTCTCTCGCGTCGAGCCAATCAGGTTCGCCATCTCTTGATGCGTGATCTTCAGCGAGACCAGCGTGCCTCGGCTGTCGTCGACGCCATAGTCTTGTCCCAGCCGCAGCAGCAGCTCGGCCAGCTTCGAGTTTACGTCTTTGAAGATCAGGTTTTCGATCTTGCCTTCCAGCTCTCGTCGTCGCTGCGCCAGGATCTTGACCAGACGGAAGCCAATCAGACCTTCCTTTTGAACCAGTCGCTCGAACGTGCCGCGCTCTACTTCGATGACCAGCGACGTATCCATCGCTTCGGCCATGTCTTCGCGCGCACCACCTTCGATAAGGCACAGCTCTCCGAACGGATCGCCTGCGACGCGATAGTCGAGCGTCAGCTCTTTGCCATCGCGCGTCACCTTGCTGATCTTGACGCGACCCGCGCTGAGAAAGTACACCGCTTGACCCGGATCGCCGGGCAGGTAAATCACTTGTCGCCGTCGAAGATCCAGAAGCTGAACGGAGTCCGCGAGCTGCTGCAGCGTGTCATGCGGAATGTCCGCGAGCAGCGGCAGCTTCTTCAAACACCACAGCGCTTTTTTTGGATCCTGATAATGTTGCCCGGTTTCACGAGTCGCCATGCGTCCCTACATACTGCAAACGCCCCAAACACGGCAACCATCGGTTTTGCCGATTACGTTTGTCAGTCGCTTGGTGAGGACTGACACACAGCTGCGATCGCTTTGTGCGTCGCGTTTTGAGAGGCTGACTTCTCGATCGTTCGAGCGCAGTCTCCGTCGAGGCTTTCCTTCATGCTGACCCACTTGGACCCTTCTGCGAAGCTTCGGCGATCGCTCTCGTTACCCGGCCACAACCTGCGAACCTTTGGCGCTTCCGAGCTTACGAAAGTCCTGGGCGAGGCTCTGCTGATTCCTGGTGTTCCAGAGCGCGTGCCTGCGGTGGATCGTCCGCTGTTTGAAGCCACGCTGGGACCGCACCTGTTTCATAGCTACGCGGGACGAACGCATCCGCTGCTGGTTCGTCATCTGTGTCGCGATCTGACGGATGGACAGACGCTGCTCGATCCGTTTGTGGGATCAGGAACGGTGCTGGTGGAAGGGGTTCGAAAAGGACTCCAGACGATTGGCTGTGACGTGAGTCCGCTGTCGCTGCGCTTGTCTCGCTTGAAGGCCACGCCGCTTCCGATGAGCATGCAGCAGCCACTGCTCGAGCGTGCCGCACAGGTGTGTGAAGCGTCGCTTGCGCGGGTCAAAAAACGGCTGTCGCCACCGCGAAACTATGACGATCCACGCTCCTATCCGCCGCATGTCTATCTGGAGCTGTGTGGTCTGCGGGCCGAGATTGCGCGCGTCTGCGAACAAGATGCGCCGCTTGGTGAAGTGCTGCTGCTCGTGTTTTCCGCGCTGGTGGTGAAAGCGTCCAATCAGCGCAGCGAGTCGAGCACTGCATCCGTCGAGCGTCACATCGGAAAAGGAATGGTGTCGCGCTGGCTGCAGAACAAGACCGAAGAACTGGTGCGACTGGAGCGTGCGTTTTGGTCTGCGGAGCAAAAGCCCATTCCGCCCAAGCTGATCTTGGGGGACGCGCGGACCGTGCTTCATCCGAGTGCGGGCTGTAAGCTGGCGACGGGATCGGTTGATCGCGTCATTACCTCGCCGCCGTATCTGGGAACGTACGATTACCTAAACCATCACCTGCGCCGCTATGCGTGGCTCGGAATCGATCCGAGTCCGATCGAGCGTGATGAGATGGCCGCGCGACGACATCGGCTGCCGCTCGGCAAGCGTCGACAGATTCACGAAGCGGATACCTGGAACTGGCTGTCTGCGATGGAGCGACTGCTCAAAGTAGGCGGTCAGTGCTACATCTTGGTCGGTGATTCCGTCGTCGAGGAGACGCTGCTGGATGGCGCAGCTCCCATCGAGCGTGCAGCGGAGTCAACCAAGCTGGAAGTGGTCGCGTCTGCGTCGGTGGAACGACCTCATGTGGTTCGCACGGTCGAGCCGCTTCCTCCTCGTCGAGAACATCTGCTTTGTCTGGTGCGTCGACAATAAGAAGCGTTTTCTATGCCTCTTATTCGGAACGGAGTGAGGACATAAGAGACATCTTCCATGCCTCTTATTCTTCTCTGACAGAGACGAAAGAGCAGGCATGGAGCGCGAAGAGGAAGGGGAGGTCAGGCAGACGCGGACTTAGCCAACGACGGATAGACAGTCGAACAGAACCTCGACCTTGGCTTTGGTATCGGCTTGGACGACGTTGCAGGAATCTGGGCACAGATAGACGCGGCCCTGATCGATGTAGAACGAGTTGGGCCCGCACGTTGCTGCGCCTGCGACTTGCTTGAAGGTCGTGCGCAGGCCTGATCCGCCCGCGGTGTAGTCGACGAGCACGGTGCCCAGATCGATCTGCTGACCCGGCGGTGGTGGCGGAAGGGCAAAGTCACAAGCGACCTTGGCTCCAGCGACAACGCCCGTCGCGACGTGATTGAACACCGCATCGAAGTTGGCGTACTCGCAGATCGGGAAGCGCAGACCGCCGGTCATGATCGACAGACGCTGATACTGCACGCCGGGAGCCACCGCGCCACCGCCCTTGGTGCAGATGGCATTGAGGACCGGATCGGCAGGAGCCCACGGCTTGGTCGCGGGACTGTTTTCCTTCATGCCGATGATGCTGTGCCAGACGTAGTTGCGTGCAGCCTTGGTGCCAAACTGCGTCGGAGCTTTGGCCAGCAACTGGGTATCGAAGTCCACTTCAGACATCGCAGAGGTGTCGTCGGTGATCTCGATAAAGGCTTTGTATGCGTCGGTGCGCAGCCAGGTCTGCCATCCGCCCGGTGCCAGGTTGTACTGATCTTTGACCGATCCGTTCACTGAGGCGAGCAGTCGCTGGAAGGAGTCCGTGCTCTCGATCTCGATGCTGTAGTGATAAAAGCGCGGCGGATTGTTGCCTGGCTGCGGCGGAACCGGCGAGCACGACGCATGCTTCGACAGCGGCGCGCTGATGCACACCGACTGCTGCGTGCCGGCGTTGCCATGGCTCGTGACCATGATGACGCGATAATCGAGCCCGCTCTTGCCGATGATGTCGGCGAAGTTCTTGTTGATGTTCTGTTCAACCGAGCGAATCTCGTCGGTCATGCTGCCGGAGTTGTCGATCACGAAGATGATATCGACCGGCTTTTTCTGAAGCGTGGCTTCGGCGCGAACTTCGGCGCAGGATGCGTCACGATCGCGAATCCGCGACAAGTCGACCCCTTTGAGGTCGTAGTAACGGGTGCCATCCGACAGATCTTCGTCACCATTTACCTCGGTGTCGCCAAGGCGCGCTTCATTGCAGGCGAGCGGCAGGGCGAGCAGTCCGAAGATGAACGCGGTCCTTAACGTGCGCATTCTTGACCTCCAGCTTCAGCAGGCAGGGCGAGACAGATTTCGACTCGACGGGGAACTTTGTAAGGCGCCAGGTTCTTGGCGCAGTGATCGATCAGATCTTCCGCTCGACAGCGACCGCTGAGCACGACGCTGGCGACCACCATGGTGCTGCCGTGTTCGTCAGTGAATACCTTGGCTTGCGCGGCTTTGACCTTGGGGAAGGACTCCAGGCAGCCTTCGACTTCACCGAGCGCGACGCGCTTTCCTTCGATCTTGACCAAGTCGTCTTCGCGACCGAGCAGCGTCAGTCGTCCCGTCTTGTCGATCTTGCCGAGGTCGCCGGTTCGCAAAAATCCTTCTGCGTCGATGGCTCCGATCGGCACGCTGCGCGCTTCGGACTTCTTCTTCGCATCACCGGGCTTGATGTGCGACATCGGGCCGACAGAGTGCATCGCGACGGCCTTTGAGCGAATCCAGATCGGCGCGCGACCCTCATCGTCGGCTTTGCCCATGCGTAGCTCGACGCCAGTGATCGGCTTTCCGACGGTTTCGGGCTGAAGACCTTTGCGATCGAGGCTGACTGCGCCCGCTTCGGTGGTGTGATACATCGGCAGCACGCGAACGCCCCAGCGCTCGCGGAAGCCTTCCGCCACCGCTTCGGGAAGCTGTGCGCCCGTTGCCAAAAATCGAGCACCCTTGGTCTTGAGCGGTCTGGCCGTCGGCATCTTGGCCAGCGCTGAATAGATCGGCGGCGTCGCGGGCAGAAAGTCGATCTCTTGCTCGCGAATCAGCTTGGCGATCCGTTTGGGCGACATCTCGTCTTCGAGGTACAGCGTCGCGCCATACCGAAGTGCCAGACACAGGCCCAGATCGAAGCCATAGGCCGAAAACAGCGGAACGGTCGTCAGGATCTTGGCATCTGCCGTCACATCCAAGCTCGCCGCGATGTTTTCACAGTTGGCGGTGATGTTTTCGACGGTACGCAGCACGCCTTTGGGATCGCCGGAGGTATCCGCAGTCAGCAGCACCGCTTCGGCTTCCGACGGCGGCGTTTCATCCCGCCTATAGATCGAGCAGGTCAGCAGCGTTCCTTGCAGCCTGCGACGGCTTTCCGGTTCGAAGCGCGCGTCTTTGCGGGTTCGCACGATCGGCGCTTGGCTCGACGGAAGCTCATTGCCTCCACGAGGCCGGGTAATGAGCGCGCGCAGCGGAGCATGTTCCAAAAACAGCGTTAGATCACGCACTCCCGTCGTGGGATCCAGCGGTACGACGGTTGCGCCAAGTCGCGACAGTGCCAGCGCCAGGATCGCGAAGTCGGGCACGTTGCCGAGCATCAGCCCGACCCAGTGGCCTTTTTCAATGCCCATCGCCGCGAACTCTTGGGCGCGACGCTCGACACGGTGCTGCATGCCCCGCCACGAGAGATAGGTATCGCGATAAACCAGCGCCTTGGCCGTGCCACGGTTTTCAACAGCCTCGTTGAGCCAGCGGTATAGCAGCATGTCAAGCACCCGAAATGACAGGGGTTAGAGCTTTTCGAAACGGACTTTAGCTTGCTTTTTACGCGCCGCACAAGGACTTACAGCCACCGTCGCTCGGTGACTGTGCGGACAAAACGGATGGAAGGTAGGGGCGGGTGGTCGTGCGGGACTTAGTGAGCCATCGCAGCGACGGCGAACTGGCCGAGCGCTGACAGAAACGCGAGGAAGAACACGGCGCTGCGGGCCTTGTCGATGTCCGCGACGTAGAACACGCCGTGAAGCACGCGACAGACAACCCAGGTGACAGCGAGTGCTCCCGAGAGCGTGGCATCGGCTTTGGCGACCGCTGCGGTCAGCACGGCGGGGGCAAACACGGCGAGCGCTTCAAAGGCATTTTGATGGGCGGCGTAGGCGCGGGCACCCTTGCCTTCGAGCTTGGCGACCTGGCCGCGCGGCTGCTTGTTGTCGACGGAACCGAACTGCTTTTGGCGCTCTCCAAATGCCACTGGCAGCCAGACGTACGGCAGGATCACTGCCACGAGCAAACACCACAATGCGATCGTCATGAGCGAGACCTCCACAGGCTGTGTAAGTCCGCTCATCGTAACAGGAACGTGTGTTACGCGGGGATGTTGCTCCGGTGTCTCGACGGGAAGAGCCTACGAGCTACGAAGCTGCGCGGTCAGGTGTCGCAGCAGATCGTGCGCGGCGCGCGGCGACAGCTCTTCGGGATCTAGGTGACGCAGTCGATCAATCACTTCTTGTTGATGCTTGGGTAGCTTGACCGTGGCTTGTCGCGTCGGTGCTGGCGTCGAATCAAGCGGTGTTCCGCCGAGCAGCAGCGACAGCTGTCCCGACTGAAGCGGCGGCACTCCATGCGCGGGCAGCGACGAGGTTCCTTGGCTGCTGGCTTGGTCTTCGAGCGCGCGCAAGATCTCTTTGGCTCTCGACAAAAGCGGGGCTGGCAGGCCGGCCAGACGCGCCACTTCGATGCCGTACGATCGATTGGCTCCGCCGGGAAGCAGCTTGTGCAAAAAGACAATCTCGTCTTGGTACTGACGGATCGCGACCTGGGCATTGCGGACGCGTGGACGGGCGGCGGCGAGCGCGGTCAGCTCGTGATAGTGCGTCGCGAACAGGGTCTTGCAGCCCGAGACATCGTGCAGGTATTCAGCGACGGCCCAGGCGATCGATAGTCCGTCGTAGGTTGACGTTCCTCGTCCGATTTCGTCGAGAACCACCAGCGAACGGCGGGTGGCTTTGGCCAAGATGTTGCTGGTTTCGCGCATCTCGACCATGAAGGTGGAGTCGCCGCGCGAGAGGTTGTCGCTGGCTCCGACGCGGGTGAGCACGCGATCGACGAGACCCAGCTCGGCCCGCGCTGCCGGAACAAACGATCCCATCTGCGCCAAGATGGAAATCAGCGCGACCTGACGCATCACCGTCGATTTACCGGCCATGTTGGGCCCGGTCAGCACCAGGATCTGTTCACCGTCGGGATCGAGCGTGGTGTCGTTGGGCACGAAGGTTCCACGCTCGCGAAGCTGCTCGATGACGGGATGCCGACCCTCGCGGATGTCGATTCGCAGCTCGCGGGTCATCGTCGGACGAAGATAGCCAGATCGATGCGCCAGCTCAGCCAGACCGCACAGCACATCGAGCGTCGCGACTTTCTGTGCCAGCTTGATCAGCCTGGTTGCTTGCGTCGCGAGGCTGCTGCGTAGCGACTCATAGAGCTGAAGCTCTAGCTCGACGCGACGCTCTTCGGCGTGCAGCACCTTGGCTTCATATTCGGCCAGCTCGTCGGTGACATAGCGCTCGCCATTGACGGTGGTCTGCTTGCGGATGTAGTCGGCGGGGACTTTGGTCAGGTTCGATCGCGTGATCTCGATGAAGTAGCCAAAGACCTTGTTGTAGCGAACCTTCAGCGACGAAATGCCGGTCCGTTCGCGCTCGCGCTCTTCGATGCGCAGGATGTGCTGTTTGCCGCCTTGGGACAGGTCGGACAGCTCGTCTAGCTCGGCGTGATAGCCTCGGCGTAGAAAGCTTCCGTCGCGCCACTGAACCGGCGGATTGTCGGAAATGGCGTTGGCAATCGTCGCTGCGACATCTTCAGCCAGGTCGTTTCCCAGCGACAGCAGTGCGGGGAGATCCGACGGAAAGCTCTCGGTGGGAACGCGTAGCGCGGCACGCAGCGTATCCATCAATCGAGGCAGCTCACGCAGGCTGTTTCCGAGGCTGAACAGATCACGCGGGGTCGCAAGCAGCGTCGAAAGTCGTCCGGTCAAGCGCTCGATGTCGTGGATGCCTTTGAGCACCTCGCGCAGCGACTGACGGGTCGCTTGGCGATCGACGAGCCACTCGACGGCATCGTGACGAGCACCAATCTGCGCAAGATCGAGCAGCGGCTGAAGCAGCCAGCTTCGCAGCAGTCGTCCGCCCATCGCGGTCTTGGTCTGATCGAGCACACCGAGCAGAGAGCCTTGGCGCTTGCGCTCCACCAGCGTCTGTAAAAGCTCCAAGTTGGTCTTGGTCGCGTCGTCGAGGATCATGCAGTCCGACGGACGATAGCGTCGCAGCGTCGAGATCGGCAGGCCGCCCGTCGGCTGGGTGGCGCGGGCATAGCGAAGACAGGCCGCCGCTGCGGCACACAACAGGGGATCTTCGTCGAGCGCTCGATCACTTGGACCATCGGCAGGCGTCAGCTCAGACAGCATCGCAACGTCGGCAGCTGGATCGGTTCGCTGCGCTTGTCCCGTCGGAATCTTCATTCGTAGCGCGATCTTGGCGGACCAATCGACAGGGGCTGCCACCGCGCCAGTTGTCTTGGCTTCCCGCGATTCGACAAGAAGTAGCTCTGCTGGCTCGATCCGATACAGCTCGTCGAGCGCTTCGCTGTCTGGAAGCTCACACGCGGCAAATTCTCCCGTCGAGACATCGAGATACGCAAGCCCGGCGCGACCACTGCCTGGACACAGCGCGCACAGATAGTTCGACGACTTGGGCTCTAGCTGGTCTTCTTCGAGCACGACGCCCGGTGTGACGACCTGCGTGACGGCGCGACGGACGATCTTTTTGGCTTTGCGCGCATCTTCCATCTGATCGCAGATCGCGACCTTCTTGCCTTGCGCAATCAGTCGTCCGATGTAGCCGCGCGCCGCGTGATACGGAACACCGCACATCGGAACCGGCACTTCTTTCTGCTTGTCCCGAGCGGTCAGCGTCAGATCGAGCAGCTGCGACGCTTCGACGGCATCGTCGAAGAACATCTCGTAAAAGTCACCGAGGCGAAAAAACAAGATGCAGTCGGGATAGCGCTCTTTGATTTCCAAGTACTGACGCATCACCGGCGTGTCAACGGATGGAATCGCGCTGCGTGTCGAAGCGGTCCGAGCCGTAGCGAGCGGCGAAGCGTGCTCTACCTGATCGCTGTCTGACTCGAGGGCTGCTGAGATGGGCATGGCAGCGCTTTAGCAGACCAAGGAACGGAAGGTAAAGCGCGTGCTACGATTTGCGCGAGGGGCTCTAGGTTTCGACCCCGTGGCTCGACCGATGAAACAACTGCGAACTTCGTTGCGTGTGGCTTTGGGTGTGTGCGCGGTGACGCTGCCAGTCCTGGTGGGCTGTTCGTTTTCGCTGACGGAGCGAATGCTGTGTGCCGACGCGGGAAGCTGCACACCGACGCCGCCGGTGGTGGACATGACGGTGCCGCCGGATCTGCTCAATCCGCGCACCGATCCAAACGAAGCGGGTCCGTTTCAGGTGGCGAGCCAAGAGCTAACGGTTCCGACGACGCTTGGGCTTGCGCAGAACAAGCTGACGCTGGTCTGGCCGAGCGATGATGGGATGACTCCGTCGACGAAAAATCCGAGCTATCCGCTGGTGGTGATGCTGCCCGCGCAGAGCCTGCCGATTGTGCAGCTTCGCAGCTACGCCGATCGTCTGGCCAGCCACGGCATTGCGACGGCGCTCGTCAAAGTGAGTGATGAGCGAAAGCAGGTGGGCTATCGCGACAGTGTGCTGGCGCTGCTTCCGCACCTGACCCAGTCGTCGGAGATCAAAGACAAGCTGATCGCGGATCACGTCGGAATCTTCGGATATCAGCTCGGTGGCGAAGTGGCGTTGTCTGCGCTCAGCAAGACGAAGCTGGCGATTCGATCGGCGCTGGTGATCGATCCGGTCGCGGTCCTCAGCTACGTCGAGCCGCTCGACGGACTGGCGGATGCTGCGTCAATCAGCCAAGGCCAAGATGCGCCGCTGATGATCCTCGGAGAGCTGATCAGCAAGGTCAGCAGCGAGCCGGGTATTTCGCCGTGTACTCCGCCGGGCGCAAACTTTGAAGCGTTTTACGATCGCACAGGTGGTTCGGCTGCGGCGATTACGTTTGGCGGCGCAACGCTCGGTGACTTTGTGTCCGCGTATCCCGATAGCTGTGGGCTGGCCAGCGCGGATCGTGCGACGACGCTGCGACTCGCGGTGAAGCTGACGACGGCATACTTTCAGTGGACGCTGCTCGGAAAAGATGCGGCCAAAGACTATCTGTTCGGATCAAGCTGGAACCTGGATCGCAGTCGCTACGGACTCGATCAAGTGAAGAAGGGCCTGTAAAAGCCACGCGGTGGACGACGGGATGGTGATACCCTAAAGGAGCGGTATCCCTCGCAGAACGGAGTCCACGATGCTACGGAGTGTTCGCGTTCCTGCTGTCTTTGAGCCCCCGTTTGCGCGCGCCGAGAAGTTCGTCGAAACGCTGTTTTCCGACTTGGTGCGTGCGCCCGAACAAGGAACCATTCACGTCGGTGGTGATCGCTACGTAATGGTTCGAGCAGAGAGCCTGTATCTGTCCTGGTTCGATGCGCTCAGTGATTCATTTGGCGAAGAAGCAGCCCGTGAGTTTATCTACGAGTGTCCGCTTGCCTAACAAAACGGAATCGTTTCGCGAGGTTGCGTGATCGCGCAGGTCGAACGATGGCTTGGGGATGGCCGTGCTCGACGGGATGCTGCGCTGCATAGGTGGACCACGGAAGGCACACGCGGGGGATTTGCGCATGGGGGAAGTGATTCGGAAGTCCAAAGATGGCAGGTTCATCGGTTGGTATCTGCGCTTTGTGGACAGCGACGGAAAACGCAAGCAGAGAGCCTCGAAGCAGCCGTCCCAAGTACAAGCGCGAAAGATGCTGGTTGAGATCGAAGCACGCATCGCACGCGGCAAGCTGGGAATTCCTGAGCCGACATCGCTTTCGCAGACAACCTTCGCGGAGCTGGTTCAGCGCTTTGTGACGGAATACGACAGTCCTCGGATTCGCGATCTGACGAAGTGGCAGCAGAAGCAGCGCTATCTGTTTGTGTCGCTGGTCAAAGACTTGGGCGCACGGCCAGTGTCCGCGCTGACTCCCGATGAAGCAGAGCGGCTGCGCAATCGCTTGATCCGTCGCTTTCGTCCCAACACGGCGCGCAACAAGCTGGCGAGTCTGCGGCTCCTTCTGTCGTGGGCGCAGCAAAAAGGACTGATTGTGTCCAGTCCTGTGCAGGGTCTACGCATGCCAGCCGCGACGCAGAGACTGGACTTTTTGGGGAAGGAAGACGCGCTGCGGCTTCTGTCGGTGGCCGAAGAAAAGGGCTCGCTGCGAGTCCGGGATGGCTCGTTTGCGGTGGCGATTGGTCTGGGCTTATACGCCGGACTTCGCGTCGGTGAGATCTGGGGTCTGCGCTGGCAAGATGTGCGGCTTGATGCGGGCTGTCTGACCGTGGCGCGCAGCTTTGGACAGCAGACAACCAAGAGTGGCAAGGCGCGGACGATTCCGATCGCACCAGAGCTTGCGGAGCTGCTGCGTGCGTGGAAGCTACGCTGTCCGTCGAGCATGCAAGGTCTGGTCTGTCCTGCGTTCATTCGCGGGATGTGGACGATGCCGCAGCGCGCGCCGAGTCTTGTTGCGCTGTATCGGGCGGCTGGGATTCCTCTTCCCAGCGCTCCGTGGCACATCTTGCGACATACTTTTGCGTCGCTGCTGATGATGAGCGGAGCCAGTCTGCTCGCGCTCCAGCAGATCCTGGGACACGCGGACATCAAGCAGACGCAGATCTACGCGCACTTGGGTCCAGCGTTTGTTACAAGCGAAGTCCGTCGGCTGTCGCTGCGTAGCTAGATCTACGGATTGCAAAGTAGACCTGCACCCAAGGTTTGTTCATCATGTCGTCTTTCTGTTCAGACAGGAGATTCCGACCATGAGTGCCGTTCGTCCGCGTCGCAGCTTGCTGTATATGCCTGCCTCGAATCCGCGTGCGCTGGAAAAAGCCAAAGCGCTGCTGGCTGACGGATTCATCTTTGATTTGGAAGATGCGGTGGCGCCGGAACGAAAGCTGGCGGCTCGGGATGCTGCGGTGCTGGCGGCGCAGTCGCGCAGCTACGGTCAGCGTGAAGTCCTGATTCGCGTAAACGGACTGGAAACACAGTGGGCGGAAGCGGATCTGGCTGCGGTGGCTTCATCAGGTGCGGACGGAGTGGTGCTTCCCAAAGTCAGCAGTGCTGCGGACATCGAACACGCGGCGGCTCTGCTGGCGCGATCGGGGGCTCCTTCATCGCTTGCGCTGTGGGCGATGATAGAGACTCCGCGTGGTGTGCAGTCCGTCGACGCGATCGCTGATGTGGGTCATCGTCAAGCTTCCCATCACCTGGCCGGAATCATTGTCGGAACGGCGGACTTGGCCAAGGAGCTGCGCTGTCAAAGCGCTGTTGATCGCGCTCCGCTTCTGTATGCTCTGTCGCGCTGTGTACTGGCTGCGCGGGCTTCAGGAATCGCAGTCATCGACGGTCCTCACTTTGATCTGGAAGATGAAGCAGGACTGCGTGCCTCGTGTCTGCAAGGACGCGCGCTTGGATTTGATGGCAAGTCGCTCATTCATCCCAAACAGATTGCGCCGGTGAATGAAGCGTATCGTCCCACAGTAGAGGAGCTTGCGAGCGCTCAGCGGATCGTCGCTGCGTATCAGCAGGCGCAGTTCGAAGCGCGCGGTGTGATCACGGTAGATGGTCGCATGATCGAAGCGCTTCATGTTCGACAAGCAGAGCGTGTGCTGGCGGAAGCTGCGCAGATGGATGCGCTGTCCTCCGTGGGTGAATGACGCTGGTTCGGTCGCGTTACACATGCAAAGTAGCTGCATTTAACAGACCACTTCACGAGGAAGTATCCTATCCGTAGTGCAAACAGACTGCATCTATCCGTAGTGCAAACAGACTGCATCTACGTCGCTTTCAGGCAGGAGCCAAGAAAAAGTTCATGACCGCAGAGACTCCTTATCCCATCGGAACGCCGGGTCAGCCGTGGGGCGATCCAGAGCGTGCGCAGTGGCTTTCACTTCAGCGTGCGCAGCGTAGCTATTCCCAAGACGTCCTGACTACGATCGATCGGCTGCGCAAGCACTGGGATGTCACAAGCTACGGAGAGCTGCTGTATCCGCCCGAGCACTATCCGCTGTATGCGCTGCGGAGTCGGAACTGGCAGCCCGATCATCCGATTGTGCTGATCACAGGCGGTGTGCATGGCTACGAAACGAGCGGCGTTCACGGTGCGCTCCTGTTTGCAGAGCAGCACGCTGCGCACTACGCCGAGCGGGTGAACCTGCTGGTGATTCCTTGCGTGAGTCCGTGGGCGTATGAGCGCATTCATCGCTGGAATCCGCAGGCTGTCGATCCCAATCGTTCCTTTCGAGATCCAAGTCCTGCGCCAGAGTCGGCCTTGCTGATGCAGCTCCTTGCACCGATTCGATCGCAGATCGCGCTGCACATTGATCTGCATGAAACCACAGACAGCGATGAGTCCGAGTTTCGTCCGGCGCTGGCTGCACGCGACGGAAAAAGCTCTGAACCGGGACACATTCCTGATGGCTTCTACGTGGTGGGAGACAGCGAAAATCCGCAGCTCGCCTTTCAGCAAGCGGTGATCGCAGCGGTGGCGCGTGTCACACACATTGCACCAGCAGATGAACGCGGAGAGATCATTGGATCGTCCGTGGTTGCACCCGGTGTGATCCTGTATCCACTGCGATCGCTTGGGCTCTGTTCGGGCTACACCGAAGCGCGCTTTACGACGACAACAGAGGTCTATCCAGACAGTCCCAAGACCAGTGCCGATGAGTGCAATCGCGCGCAAGCCGCCGCAGTCTGTGCATCCATCGACTTCCTTTTGTCGGCTTCCACTGTGTAACAGACCGCATCCTTTTCGCTGCGGCTTTGCGGGACCACAGAAGGACCACGGCACGCACACTCACTTCTTTATCCGTCGCTGATTCGTGTGTCCCGTGAGTTTATCTACAACTCTGCGCGTGAGATTGGACGCAGTGACTCGCGGCGCTTTTCAGAGCGTCTGGGACTTCACGATGGACTCGATCGGCTAAGCTCTGGTCCGGTTCACTTTGCGCATGCAGGCTGGGCGCTCGTCGACATCTTGGAAGACAGCGCACCGGCGGTCGATGATTCCTATTACCTTCACTACTTTCATCCCAACACGTTTGAATCCGAGACGCTCAAGCAGAGAGGCCGAACCCTGTCTTCCTGCGGCTGTCTGTTCAGTGCGGGCTACTCGTCGGGATGGTGCTCGGATGCCTTCGGCCTAGAAGTCCACGGTCGAGAGATTCGCTGCATCAGCCGAGGCGATGAAAAGTGCGAGTTCATCATGGCTCCTGCTTCGCGGCTGGATGAGTGGCAAGCGAGGCTAGAGGGCAAGATGACATGATGAACAGACCTCCAGAAGGGACAGCGCTCTCGGAGGTCGCCCAACAGGTCTTTGACATTCTGCGCAAGTACACTGGCTTTCCATGGCCGGTTCTTGCTGCGCAGTGCAAGCGAGTGGGCGTCACGCCAGATGCGCTGACGCGCGCAGCGTTGCCTACGCTGATTCCTTACCTTGCGGCGGGAGTGGGTCGCTTCACCAGTCCTGAAAAGGAAGCCGCCGTTCGCAAAGAACTGAGCCTGCTTCTTCGCGACAAGTAAGGAAGCCGCAGCCGAATAATTTCGCACTTTCGCTGGAGTTTTCGTACAGTCTGCGTATGTCCAATGCATCGGTTCCTAACTGGGATTCCTTTTTTCGTGACAACCAGTCTGCGTGGAACATGCGCGTTGATGTTCACTCGCAGAGTCGCTTCTATGATGTGGACGGATTCCGTTCCGGAAAGTCGTCTTTGACGTCGCTGGAAGAGCGACTGCTCGGTGATGTGCGCGGGAAGCACTTGCTGCATCTTCAGTGTCACTTTGGGCTTGATACGCTGTCCTGGGCGCGCAAAGGAGCCCGCGTGGTCGGCGTCGATTTTTCGTCCAAAGCCATCTCGCTGGCGCAGCAGCTTGCGCAGGCTGTCGGACTTTCCGATGTTGCGCGCTTTGTAGAGTGCAACGTCTACGATACGCGCGCTCATGTGCAGGAAGTATTCGACATTGTGTTTACTTCCTTTGGTGTGATTGGCTGGCTTCCTGATCTGCGTCCGTGGGCTTCTGTGATCAAACAGAGTCTGCGTCCCGGCGGTCGTCTGTTCCTCATCGAGTTTCATCCCTACGTGTGGATGTCGCAGATGGGACCGGATCTGAGCATTCGCTATCCCTACTTCAACCGGGGTCCGATTACAGAGATGGGAAGCGGAACCTATGCAGAGCGCGCCGCCAACATCACCTACCGAGAGCACGGCTGGAATCACTCGCTGTCGGATGTGATCTCTGCGCTGCTTGAAGCGGGACTTCAGATCGATCACTTCGCGGAATACGACTACACACCGTTTGATATCTTTCCCAACCTTGTGCGTCGTTCCGCTTCGAGTGGGAATGTTGGCAATGGCAGCAGTGCCGCTGTATCTGCCGAACCTACAGACGATGGATTCTGGTTCGGTGCACATCCCGGAATGATTCCGCTTACGTTTTCTCTGCAAGCCACAACAAGAGCCTGATGATTCGCAGCGCGCGCTCGATCCCTTCGCTATACTGATTCGTTAGGATGGAACGCTTTGTCTATCAGGGGACCGTGACGCGCTGGGCTGTACTACTGCTTGCAGCGACGGTGTTTCTGATTCCGTTTGGGTCCCAAGCGGAGTCCGAACAGAGCCCAGCCAGTCCGTCTCTGCCTGCTGCTCCTTCTTCCGCACAACCTGCGACTTCCAGTGCCGGATCTGGATCCGCATCCACAGATCTACCCGCTGCAGAGCCTGCACCTGTCATGGCCAATCATGTGCAGCTTGCGCAGCAGCTCTTTAAGGAACAGAAGTATTCCGCCGCTGCGGAGCAGCTCAAGCTTGCGTATGAGACCCAGCCGAATCCGCTGTTTCTGTTCAATGCGGGCCAAGCGTATCGCAAAGCAATGTGGCCGCAGGAAGCGAAGCAGATGTATGAGCGCTTCGTTTCGACGGCTCCTGATCATCAGCTGGTTCCCGAAGCCAAGGGATACATCCAAACGCTAGACAGTCTGATCGAAGAGCGAGAAGCGAAGCAAAAAGTAGAGCTGACGCTCATCGAAAAACAGGGCGAGCTTCAGGAACAAGTACGCAAGCGAGAAGAGGTTCAGCGTGCGCTCGATCGCGCCAAGAATCCTCCCATTTATCGCAAGCCATGGTTCTGGGCAGTGACAGGTGCTGCCGTCGCTGCAGCCGGTGTGACGTTGACGATTTCTTTGGTGGTGACGTCTCGCTTTAAGACAGATGGTCCCACCATTGCTGTGTCTTATTGATCGCGGCTCTATGATGAGGATTAGGAGTGTCCGATGACGACTTTCCGCACGCGCTCTGTCTGCTTCGCGCTGCTGTGTCTGTCGATGCTTGGATCGGTGGGCTGTGGACCGGACTTCAAGCTGATCCTGACCAACATTCCCAAAGAGGCGGATACGCTCTACTTCCTGACGCGCACCGACATCCTAAACTCTTCGGGAATGGTGCTGGAAAGCAAGGTCTCGCAGCCGAAGAGTCAGTCGATCAGCTCTCTTTCGGACTCGCAGCGCGAGCTGTATTCCTACGGACTGACGCTGGACGGTGCACCGACTGCGGGATCGGATCAGAATCGGCAGTCGATTGTCAGCGTGGCTGCGACGAAAAGCTCGACGGTACTCCGCATTGGAGAGTCCGCTCCGGTGGTGATGACCACGCAGTTTCTGGATCTTCAGATCAGCTTTGATTCGCTGTCTTCTCCGCCGCGTCCAGATTTGGGAACCAAAAATCTCAATCAGGACATGTTCATGACGCAAGCGGGACGATTCCTCACGCTGGATGGTCAGATCAACGCGATCCTGCGGCTTGAAATCACCGGCTGGAACTTTCCAGCGGATGTGCAAGCCAAGCTGTCGATTCCCAACTATCCCTCGACGGGACAGACGACAGAGCTGAGCAACTGCAAGACCACGTACTACTCGCCGACGCAGCTGACCGTGGAGTGGCCAACGCCGAAGTCAGGAGGAATGGGCGGAGGCATGCAGACGCCGACTCCGCTTCCTTCGTACGTGGTGGATCTCATCAACAATCCGACGGCAAACGCGCTACAGATCAGCTTGTCGAACACCGATGGAACGCGCAAAGACGACTGGACGCAGGGTGGATCGATGACTGGGATGAAGGTGAAGTAGCGGACTACGGATCCGACAGCGCCAGCAGCAGCGCGTCTTGTTCGGCTGTGACGAGGCTTGCTGAAGGAACGACAGACATCGCGCGCAGCGTCACTCGCTGACCTTGCACCACCGCGCTGGCGGCCCCGGAAATCAGTACATACGCAGGACCTGGGCTTGCTTCGCTGCCAGCGGACAGCTGGACGAGTCGTACGCCGCGCGCTGATCCACCCAGGATCTGACCAAGATCTTGATCGGTCGTCACGGCTTTGGGCCACGCGGGCGGCGCGGGCTGGACGGCCTGGGCTTCGACGGTAGCGGGTGAGGGCGGCAGGGCCGCTTCCGGCTGTGGCTCGCTTGTGGTTGGCAGCTTGGCACCTTGCTCGATGGCATCGATCGCCAGCTCGCCTTCGCGATAGCTTGGATAGTGCAGCGTGAGGCCCAGCTCGCGCTTGAGCTTGTCGTTGCGCAGACGGCGACCGCGAATGATGTTGCGTGGACCGCTCGCTTTGGCTGAGTCCGCATCGGGCGGCACCGGCAGGTTCAGGTGATTGGCCAGCCACTCGCCGTATTCGCGCTGCGGACACGGATGATCGTCGCCAACGACATACATCGCATTCGGAGGCGCTTTGAGTGCCGCCGCGCGAATGATCCGCACTAGATCGTCGACGTAGATTCGTGAAAAGAAGTGCTTTCCACCGTCCCACAGCTTGTACTGGCCGGTGCGGATGCGCTGGCGGGCTCCTCGGGCGGGATGAAACGGATCGAGCGTCGGTCCGTAGATCGCGCCGAGCCGCAAGATCACCGTGCGCAGGCCCGACTGAGCCACCGACTGAACCGCTGCTTCATCCGATAGGCGCAGCAGGGCATCGGCATCCGAGACAGCGACCGATGCATCTTCATCGACCCAGTCGCTTGTAAAGACCAGCTCGCTGCGTCCGTAGACCGCGCTGCTGCTGAGGTAAATGAAGGCGCTCGCCCCGGCGCGAGATGCAGCGGTGGCGGCGCGACGAACGGCTTCTCCCTGCGGTAGATCGGGCACGCCGGGAATGGAATACACGACGATGGGACGGCTGAGTCCGCCCAGCGCCGGTCCAAACTGATGCGGCCTGGATGCGTCAAAGTAATGAACTTCAGCACCGAGCGCGGCCAGCGGTTCCAGCATCGGCAAGCGACGCGCGCAGACTCGCACCGTGACTCCGTCGGCACGCAGCGACTGCGCCAGCCTGGTTCCGACGTAGCCACAGCCGAGGATGATGACCGGAGGATGATCGCTCATGGTGTCTAGTGCGCCTGATCGAGCCGCTTGCGCAGCGTCGCTTCGCACGACAGATCCATCAGGGCCCGACAGATCCCGAGCGCTCGATCGTAGTTGTCGCGCGCTCCACGCAGATCGCCCAGCTTCAGGTAGTTATCGCCCACCTCGGTGAGCGCCTGAACCGCTTCGTCTTGCTCGCCCAGCTCTTGCCAGAACTGGAACGCGCGCTGGCTGCACCTGACCGCATGCTCGTAGTCGCCCATCGTCGAATACGTCGCCGAGACATCGTGCAGCACCGCCGCCAGCCTGGTCGGACGCTGACTGGCTCGCGCGAGCGACAGCGCCTGGAAAAACGACGCAAACGCCTGGGCCTTCTGCCCGAGCGACGCATACGCTTTGCCCATTCGTCCCAGTGCCGCCGCCGAGTCGCCTTCTTGTCCGACCTGCTCGTACAGCGCGCGTGCCTTGGTAAACGAGTTCAGCGCCAGATCCTTTTGTCCCAGCGCAAACAGCTGGTCGCCCAGATCGATCAGTGCGTCCGCTTGTCCGTCGGAGTGTCCGAGCTTGTTCCACACCGCATAGCACTCTTGGTAGTACGACGCGGCCTTCTCGTGGCTTCCCGCTTTGGCGTGAATCTCTGCGATTTCTTCCAGCGCTTGCGCTTGCTCTCGGAAATCCGACGTCGCGACAAAGGCCGCCAGCGCTTCTTGGAAGGCATCTTCGGCTCGCTTGGTTTCGCCCAGCGTGTTTCGCGCCGAGCCAATCGCCATCAGCGCGCGTCCTTGCGCCATCCGAACCTGACGATCTTCGCTGCGAACCGAGTGAACCGTATTATCGGCCTGTCCCACCAGCGCTACCGCCTTCGGCTGATTCTTCAGGTGGTAATACGCCACGCCCGACAGCGCCATCGAGCGCGCCTCTGCGATGGGCATATTGAGCTTCTTATATAAAGCCTGCGCCTGCCCGAGCGACAGGAGCGCATCTTGATGGATCGTTCGCTGGATCTGCGCCTGACCCGCGAGCAGCAGCGCATCCGCTTCTTTGCTTTGATCGCCCAGCTGCGTCGCCAGCGTGCGTGCCTCGGTAAAGTGCGAGATCGCTACGTCCGGCTTGTGCAGTCGTCGCAGCGCCAGCCGTCCCATTCTGAGCAGTGTGTCGTACGCTGCCTGCACATCGCGCGCTTGCAGCTTCGACTTGTACTTGTCGTCCAGCTTCGCGTAGCGCGTAAAGGCCCGTGTATACGAAGTCTGCTCAGCGGACATCGGTGCCATCAGGACCGGATCATCGCAGACCTCGGGAATGGGCTCCTTGGCCGGTCCATTGTCGAGCGTCGGAACCGGATCAGGCCGCTGCTCTGCCGCAGGTGGGCAGCCAAGACCGAAGCAACCGAGCAAGGACACGATGACGACGGGAACGCTGGATCGCATGACGACCTCTCTAGGTAGAATCCGCAGTGTGCGTGCTCTGCCTAGGCGATGTGGATCGCAGAGCAGCGACCACTACAAGGTAACGCGCCTCACCTTCAACGCAAAGAGCGTTTATGGAAGCACAATTTCTTTGCGTTGAGCGAGGGTGCGAAGACTACGCAGACTTGCGGACGCGCTTTTTGGCAGCCGGGGCGGGTTCTGGAGCTGGCTCAGCGGACACTACAGCGGGCTCTTCGGCGGCAACTACGGCAACTGCGGCCTTGGCTCGCTTGGTCGAGGTCGCGCTCTTGGCTTTCGGCGCTTTGACTTCCACTTCAGCGACGGGAGTTGCAGCCTCCGCAGCAGGCGCAGCCACTTCTTCGGTCTTCTTTTTGGCGCGTGTGGTCTTTTTCGCGGGGGCTTTGTCTGCTTCCGCGACCACGGGCTCGACGACGGCCGGCGTCTCGACGCTGGCTACGGGCGCTTCTTCGCTGGCCTTGGCCTTCTTCGTACGCGTCGTCTTGGCCTTGGTCTTGGGCGTCACTGTGGACTCCGCACTTGGCTCCGTGACCGGTGCTGCGACTGGTTCCACCGCGACGACCACAGCTGCC
>WBZX01000476.1_pt1 | contig 36317 bp, 37 predicted proteins | sample 5204211 | NCBI WGS metagenome assembly WBZX01 (sample SAMN12344362, study PRJNA552823) | activated sludge metagenome | biome: Activated sludge suspended growth; feature: Nitrification reactor; material: Wastewater; isolation source: activated sludge from nitrification reactor of wastewater...
CGGTACCAGGACCAGCGGGAACCATCACGACTCGTGTGGAACCAGCCCGGCCGATGACGCGGTGAGGAATGGTTTCACCCTTGAGGATGACCTTCTTCAATGAACGGGAAGCGTCTTTGACAGCTTTCTCGACAGCGGGAGGAACTTCGTTGGCTTTGCCATAGCCGAAGCCAACCTGACCTCGACGATCGCCTACGACGACAAGTGCGTTGAAGCTGAAACGTCGGCCACCCTTGACAACCGAGGCACAGCGACGAATCTTGATGACTTTATCTTCCAATCCACCTTGTTTGGAATCGCTCGACATGCGTGAAAACCCCGGTTAGAATTCGAGTCCTGCTTTGCGTGCGGCATCAGCCAGCACCTGGATGCGGCCATGGTAGCGATAGCAACCACGGTCGAAGGCAATCTTGGTAATACCGGCAGCCTTGGCCTTTTCGGCGATGCGTGTGCCGATGGCTTCAGCGGCCTGCTTGTTGCCGCCGTACTTCAGCTTGCCGTCTTTATCGTTGGTGCTGGCGGCGACGAGGGTCTTGCCGACCTGGTCGTCAATGATCTGCACATAGATGTGCTGGTGCGTGCGGTGCACGGTCAGGCGTGGGCGGGCCAGAACGCCACGTGAACGAAGTTTGTTTCGTGTGTGGTGCTTGCGGCGCGTTTCACGCTTGCCTTTGAGTACGAGACGATCCATTTTCCGATATCCCAGTTTGGTTCTTGTTGGAGTACCGGCTTTAGCCGGAGTTTCCCATGTTTTGAAATCTTGTTGAGTAGCACACTCACGCTAAGCAGGGCCGCCTGAAGGCGGTACTCCAACTAGCTACCAGTGCTGCCCATGGTCTTGCCTTCCTTGCGGCGAACCACTTCGGTGTCGTAGCGGATACCTTTGCCCTTGTAGGGTTCAGGCTTACGCATCGCACGAATGGAGGCGGCAAAGTGGCCAACCTTTTGCTTGTCAATGCCGGTGATGTTGATCGATGTTGGATCAGGAACAGCCACCGTGATGCCTTCGGGAACCGGTACTTCGAGGGCATTGGCAAAGCCGACGGTGAGCACCAGGTTCTTCTTGTCGAGGCGGGCCTGGTAGCCGATACCTTCAACCTTGAGTTTCTTCTCGTAGCCCTTGGTCACACCTTCGATGAGGTTGAAGACCAAGGTGCGGGACAGACCGAAGAGCGACTTCACCATGCGTTCGGTGCTCTCGGTGTCGGTGCGTTGGCTGAGGGTGACGCTCTTGGTCTTGTCGTCGTAGGCGACGGCAATCTCAGGACGTACTTCCAGGGAAAGCTTGCCCTTGGGCCCTTCAACGTTCACCTTCTGACCTTGCACAGCGACTTTAACGCCTGCAGGTACAGTGATCGGTTTGCGTCCAATACGTGACATGTGAAATATCCTGACTGAGGCAGCGGGGCTGCCAGAATGTGTGCTTACCAGACCTCACAAATAACTTCGCCGCCCAGCTTTTCTTTGCGGGCCTGTCGATCACTCTTCACACCCTTGCTGGTGCTGAGCAGGGAAATGCCCAAGCCATCCAGAACGGGTTTGAGGTCTTTGTAACTTCGGTAAATGCGGCAACCGGGTGTGCTGACGCGAACGATACGCTGGATCACGCGTTCACCAGTGGCACCGTACTTCAGATAGATGCGAAGGACACGCTTGGCGAGCTTGGGATCGTTCGTTTGTTCGAACTGCTCGGTGCCGTCTTCTGCTTTTTTGAAGTGGCCTACCTGGTATTCGTAGATATAGCCTTCCTGCTTCAGTGCTTCGGCCAGGGAAATCTTCAGGCCATTGGCAGGAATATCAACAACTGCACGTTCGATGCGGCAGGCGTTACGGATACGGGTACAAAAATCCGCTATCGGATCGGTCATCATCGCTTGGGTTCCTCGCACGCTCTGGGACCTGCCCAGTCGTATGTCTGGACTTATCTTGTTATCAAGTCACTTGCTTTTGGCAAGTGCCTTGAGTTGTTTACTTACCAACTGGCCTTCTTCAGCCCGGGGATCAAACCATCGGTGCCGTACTTACGCAGGCAGATGCGGCAGCAGCCGAACTTGCGGTACACGCCACGAGGACGACCGCAGATCTTGCATCGAAGACGAATGCGGATACGTTCGCGGGGAAGAAGCACCTTCTTGTCCGGGTTCTTCTTTTGTTCATCCAAGGCCTTGAGTTCTCGTTTGAACTTGGCCAGTTTCGCTGTTACTGCCATCGTTTAGTCCTGAGTGCTGAGTCCTGAGTAATGGTCTCAGGTGTGTCTTGTATTGCTGATAACTGACAGCTGATAGCTGACAGCCAAATTATTTGTCATCTGTTCGGAATGGCATGCCGAAGGCACGGAGCAGTTCACGGGCTTCATCATCATTGATGGCCGAAGTCGTGAAGGCGATGTCCATACCCTGAGTGAAGTTGACCTTGTCCGCTTCGATTTCAGGGAAGACGAGCTGTTCGGCGATGCCCAGGTTGTAGTTGCCGTTGCCGTCAAAGCTCTTGGGGTTGACGCCACGGAAATCGCGAATTCGAGGGAGAGCCACGTTGATGAGGCGGTCCAGGAATTCGTACATCTTCGCGCCACGCAGGGTGACCTTGCAACCAATAGCGAGACCTTCGCGGAGGCGGAAAGCACTGATGGCCTTCTTGGCTTTGGTGATGACGGCCTTCTGGCCAGCGATGTTTGACAACTGTTGCACAGAGACTTCAAGCTTGTTCTTGTCTTCAATAGCCTTGCCCACACCCATGTTGATGGTGATTTTTTCGAGCTTGGGGATGCTATTGATGTTCGTCCTGCTGAATTTCTTCATCAGATCAGAGACGATTTCCTTCTTGTACTTCTCTTGCAGACGAGCCATGTCAGAGTCACCTCGTAAGGCTGGCCGGTTCGTGTCGGCTCAGCGAGTGTGAGTGTGTTGGAGTACCGGCTTTAGCCGGGTTGCTTTGCAATCGCTGGCCGCCTAAAGGCGGTACTCCAGCAATTACTTGGCGGCAGCAGCTTTGGGCTTGCTGATGAGGCCCAGTTCGGCGTTGCACTTCTTGCAGACGCGTACCTTGGTACCATCGGTTTTGATCCTGCGACCGACCCGGACGCCACCACGGCAGTCGGGGCAGTAGAGCATGATGTTGGAGGCAGCGATGGGCATGTCCTTGCTGAGACGGCCACCCTGGCGGTTGCGACGGCTTGGCTTGACGTGCTTGATTGCCTGGTTGGCACCTTCGACAACCACCTTGTCAGCCTTCGGGAGGACGCGAAGCACGGTCAGCACCTTGGTAGTGCCACGGGTGTTATCGTCGCCTGTCCGAATGACAACCTTATCACCTTTGCGGATATTCATTGCGTTATACCACCTCAGCAGCGAGGCTGATGATCTTCATGAAGTTCTTTTCGCGGAGTTCGCGAGCCACAGCACCGAAGATACGGGTGCCACGGGGATTCTTTTCTGCGTCGATGAGGACCATGGCGTTGCGGTCGAAGCGAACGTAGGTGCCATCATCACGGCGATAGGTCTTCTTGGTGCGAACGACCACGCCCTTGACGACATCACCCTGCTTGACTTCGCCACCAGGCAGAGCCTTCTTCACGCTGGCAACGATGATGTCACCCAGGCCAGCGTATCGACGGCGAGACCCACCCAGTACCTTGATGCACATGCATTCCTTGGCACCGGTGTTGTCTGCTACGTCGAGATAGGTTGTCAGTTGTACCATGACACTTACATCCTTATTCGTCGTGCGGTGTTGTTACACCGACAGTTCAGCGACGTTAGCCGCCTTCTTCGTGATCTTGACCAGGGCCCATCGCTTGGACTTCGAGAGTGGACGTGACTCCACGATCTCGACGATGTCGCCCTTCTTGGATTCATTCTTTTCATCATGTACGTAGCAAACGGTTCGGCGTTTGACGTACTTGCTGTAGCGTTCGTGCTTGACCAAACGATTGATTTCGACTCGTCGAGTCTTATCCATTTTGTCGCTGGTGACGACGCCCATCAAAACCTTACGCATATTCTCACCTGGTTAGCTTGGCTGTTGTGTCCGCTCGTGCTGGATCGTTTTGATACGGGCAATCTGCCGACGCAGTTGCTTGGCTTCCGCAGCCGTGTTGGTGCGATCACCAGACGTAGTGCGGAAACGGAGATCAAAATGAGCCTGGACGGTCTCGGTCAGCTTCTCGGTCAGGTGAGCAGCATCGAGAGCACGCAGATCAGCAGACTTCGGTAGTTTGTTTGCCATGAGTATTACCCTCCAATGCTCGGGCGACGGGTGACGAACCGGCACTTGAATGGCATCTTGTAGGCAATGCGTGCCATGCAGGCTTTCGCTGCATCTTCGGGCAGGCCACCTACTTCGAACATTACCATGCCTGGCTTGACCACGGCTGCCCAGTATTCCGGTTCGCCCTTGCCCTTACCCATTCGGGTTTCGGCAGGGATGGCGGAAATGCTCTTGTGGGGGAAGACGCGGATATAAAGCCGACCTTCACCACGAACGTATTGTGCAGCAGACACGCGGCCAGCTTCGATAACCTCGGCGCTTAACCAGCCACCTTCGAGAGCTTGTAAACCGTACTCTCCGTAGGCGACAAAGTTACCACGCTGAGCATCACCGCGAACCTTGCCCCGCTGGTTTTTGCGATACTTGACGCGCTTGGGCATCATTGCCACGGGATGACTCCTCTAGGTAGTCGCCATTGTTGATCCATACCTTAATGCCGATGTGACCTTGCGGGATCAACGCTTCCGCAAAGCCATAATCAATTTTGGCTCGCAGTGTGGAGAGGGGTACTCGTCCTACACCGCTTTTTTCGAGACGGGCCATTTCCGAACCACCGAGGCGGCCGGAAAGTTGAAGCTTGATGCCCTGAGCACCGGCTTCCATCGTGGTTTCCATGACTTTTTTCATGGTACGACGGAAGCTCTGTCGCTTCTCGAGTTGTTCTGCAATATCCTCAGCGACGAGCTGAGCAATGGTTTCGGGGTTGTCGAGCTTTTCAATCTTCAGATTGATGCGACGACCGGTGAGCTTTTCTAGGTCAGCCTGAAGCTTCTCGACTTCCTGGCCCTTGCGACCGATGATGCCACCTGGACGTGAAGTGTAGAGGAAAACCTTTACTTCATCGCGGGTGCGTTCGATCTCGATCTTGGAGATGCCAGATCGCTTGTATTTGGCTTTAACGAACTTGCGAACCTTGAAGTCTTCGAGGAGCAGATCGGAATATTCGGCCTTGCCGGCGTACCAGCGTGAGCGCCAATCTTCCATGATGCCCAGGCGAAAGCCAGTGGGTTTGACTTTCTGACCCATTAGTTACCCTCCCCGAGTTCAGGCGTGGATACAGCCACGTGAATGTGGGATAGTCTTTTGAAAATGCTGTAGGCCATGCCACGAGCACGAGTCTGAATACGTTTGAACATGGGGCCACCATCAATGCGAGCTTCGCTCACATAGAGGTCTTCCATGTAACGTTCATCCTTGAACTCGGCATTGCCCAGAGCGGATTTGAGAACCTGCTCGAGGAGACGTGCTCCACGGTTGGGCAGGAATTTCAGTGCTTCCAATGCTTCATCAGCCTGCTTGCCACGGATCAAGTTGGCGAACGGTCGCAGTTTGCGAGCGGTCACATCCGCGTAGTAGTGATGAGCAACGTAGCTTCGTTTAGCCATGTTTCTCTTGCCTGTTACAAACCAGAGGTCTGCACCGATGTAATACCGGGCAGACCCCGTAATGCATTCCAAGTTCCGGGGGCAGGATTTGAACCTACGACCTCCAGGTTATGAGCCTGGCGAGCTACCACTGCTCCACCCCGGGTTGATTCGGCCCGCTACTTCGCGGGTTCTGCTTTCTTCACACCACTATGACCCTTGAAGGTTCGAGTGGGAGCGAACTCACCCAACTTGTGGCCTACCATGTCTTCGGTGATGAACACCTTCTGGAACAGGCGACCATTGTGGACGAGGAAGGTGTAACTTACAAAATCAGGGACGATTGTACAGTCTCGTGCCCAGGTTTTGATCGGTTCCTTGTCTTTTCCAGCCTTTTGAACCTTGTTCAAGAGGCCGAGATCGACATACGGACCTTTCTTCAGTGAACGACTCATGTGCTATGCCACCACCTGATTATTTCTGAATAGAGTGAGCGCCCGGTGGACGTCGGCGAACGATTGCAGCGTTCGACGTCTTGCGGGGATTTCGTGTTTTTCCACCCTTGGCCGACTTGCCTGTTGGCGAACAGGGGTGACGACCACCCTTGGATCGACCTTCACCACCACCCAGTGGGTGTGCCACAGGATTCATGGCAGTACCACGGTTGTGAGGACGGCGACCGAGCCAGCGGCTGCGACCAGCCTTGCCCAGCGAAATGTTCATGTGATCCTTGTTGCCAAGTTCACCAATCGTGGCCCGGCATTCCACCGAGACGCGACGCACTTCGCCGGATGGCATGGTGACCTGTGCCCAAGTGCCTTCGCGTGCCGTCAGCACACAAGCAACACCAGCTGAGCGAGCCACCTGGCCACCATGGCCTGGGATCATTTCGATGTTGTGAACCTGCATACCGAGTGGCACACGACGCAGCGGCATGCAGTTGCCAGTACGTGGTTCACAGTTTTCACCACTCTGGACCTTATCGCCTGCCTTCAGGTTTTCCGGAGCCAGGATGTAGTTGAGCAAGCCATCTTCATACTTGATGAGGGCGATGCGGCAGCTACGGTTTGGATCGTATTCAATGGCCACCACTTCGGCGGGCATGTTGTCTTTAATACGTCTGAAATCGATGAGACGATAGCGACGCTTGTGTCCACCCCCACGGAACCGGCTGGTGGTATAGCCCTGATTGTTGCGTCCGCCCTTACGCTTGTAAGGAGCCAGAAGCGACTTCTCAGGCTTCTTGTGCTTATCGGTTAATTCGCTGAAATCGCTGACAGTGAACTGTCGGCGACTCATCGTGTACGGTTTGAATGCTTTAATGCCCATGTCCGCTTACATCCTTCAGCGCCAGCTTTCGCCAGCAGTTGTTTCGTTAGATGAAGTCAATCTTGTCTTCACTGTTGAGCTTCACAATGGCCTTCTTCCAGTTGGCCAACCGACCGAGTTGCCCTTTGAAGCGTTTGTTCTTCCCCAGGCAGTTCATGGTTCGTACTTCGACTACTCGCACCTTGAAGAGCTTCTCGACAGCGTCGCGAATCTGCAACTTGTCTGCGAGTGGATGCACTTCGAAGGTGTACGAGTTGTATCGGGTGGACTGATGAGTACCCTTTTCGGTCACCAGTGGACGGAGAACGATCTGGTGTGGTTCCAGTTCGGGACCGTACGCTACCGTATTGACTGTTGCACGTGTTGCCATGATCCGTTATCTCCTTATGCCTTCTCAGCAGCGGGCTTACGAAGGGCTTCGAGCGCATCACGCGTCAGGAGGAGCCGTTTCCGCTTCAGGATCGTATAGGTGTTGAAGTCAGCAACCGGGTGGAAATCCACACCCTTGATATTGCGTGCCGACTTGTAGGTCTTGTCGTCTGCTCCAGCTACACCGATGAGGAGTGTCTGGCCGTTGAGCTTGAGGTTCTTGAGCACGCCAGCCATCGACTTGGTCTTGCCATCAGTGGTGACGAGTGAATCGATGACAACGGCTTCATTGTCATGGAACTTGCTGAGGATGGCCATCTTGCGAGCGAGACGCACAGCCTTCTTGGGCATGTGGAATTCGTAATCGCGAGGCTTGGGGCCTTTCGCGGTACCGCCACCACGACGCTTATTGGTGCGCCGGGTACCGACGCGGGCATTACCTGTGCCCTTCTGACGGAACAGCTTCTTGGTAGAACCAGCAACTTCACCTCGGCGGAGAGTGCTGTGGGTACCAGCGCGCTGGTTTGCCATGTGCATGACCACGACATCGTGGAGGAGCTGCTTGTTGATCGAGCCGCCGAAATCAGCGGGATCAATTTCTACAGCACCCACAGGTTGCCCCTGGGCGTTGAGCACATCGACTTTGATCTTGGCAAGTGTTTCTGCCATAGCCATCTGGCCTTTTCTCTAGTTCTTGCAGACGAAGACAGCCGAGCGATCCTTCACGCCCGGCAGCAGACGTCCCGTGTTCCGTATATCGTCTCAGTGATTAACCAACTGCAGACGCTTTAATCTTGATATCGACGCCGGCGGGCAAACTGAGCTTATTCAGTGCATCAATTGTCTTGGCGGTCGGCTGCATGATATCGATCAATCGCTTGTGGGTGCGAATTTCGAACTGTTCACGCGACTTCTTATCAATGTGAGGCGAACGATTCACCGTGTAGCGTTCGATACGGGTGGGAAGTGGAATGGGACCATGAACGACGGCTTCGGTACGCTTGGCAGTATCAACGATGTCCATCGCTGACTGATCCAAGATCGAATGATCGTAGGCTTCCATGCGAATTCTGATGCGTTCAGCAGCCACGTCTTTCTCTCACTTCGCTTCGTAAAGAGCGTTCTCGCCCTGAGTTACGCCCATAGACCGATACAATCGGACCACACAGGCGGAAGGTTCACTTTAGGAAGGTGGGGTAGAGTGTCAATAAGTTTGGTGAAAAGTTCTTGCGAAGCGCATGCCGTCGTGCTGTAAATCATGTGCAGATAATGACTTATGAACAAAATAAAATCATCTCGATTCTTTTCTAGTGCCACCAAACCACCACCAGAACTTCATCAACACCCAGTCTCCGATGCCGGTTGGCTGTAACCGATTGAGAATAAACAGCGTTCGGAGCCAGAGTGGGAAGCAAACGTATTGCTTGCGGCGCTCGATGCCGTAGGCAAGTTTGCGGCCAGCGGTGGCTAAATCGGTGACACCGGGCTTGGCTGCTTCGATGGTGTTGATGACTCCGGTTTGTATCCAGCCGGGGTTGAGCGTGGTGCAGGTGATGCCATAAGGCTTGAGGTCGACCCGCAGGCTGTCCATGAGAGCAGCGGCGGCTGCTTTGCTGGCACAGTACCCTGCCATGTTCGGCAGTCCACGGTAACTGGATATACTTACAGTAGTCACGATGTGGCCGGCTTTACGGGCAATCATGCTGGGAACTACGGTAGAAATGGTGTTAGCTACTCCGATGTAGTTGACATCGGCCTGCACGTGGATGCTTTTGATATCAAACGGTTGTACAGGTGTGCTCAAGCCTACACCAGCGTTGGCTATCAGTACATCAATGGGTCCGCAGGCGGTGGTTGCCTGGTTGATGGCCTGTTCCACTTCAGGGAGCTTGGTGACATCCGTACACCCCGTGTAAACACTCGCTGCCCCGAGCTTCGTTAACTCTTCTGTTACACCATCCCAGTTGGCAGTAGGCAGATCGAGCAAAGCCAGCTTGGCGCCCCGCTGTGCCATCTCGCGGGCCAGCTGCAACCCTAAGCCCCGTGATGAGCCGGTGATCAGAACCACTTTCCCTGACAATGCGTTTGCCATCGCTTTTTCCCTAGCACAAAACCGCGGTGCATCTGTAAACTATTGTGGTTGGATTCGCCAGCAGAAAATCGAGAGATGCTATGCCACCGTATGAACTGTATCAGCAGGTAGCCGACGCTTATCACGCCCAGGGCAAGTATCAGGAACGGGACCGTTTTCTGGTGCTGGCACTCGATGCTGCCCAGACCGTAGGGCAATCGAACCTGGCTGAACAGATTCGATTGAAGCTGCTGGAACTGAATCCCAATCACCTCATCAAGCCTTATCCCCACTGCCAGGCGGCACTGCAGGCACAGAACTTTGTGACCTACTTGAGCCAGTTACGCAAGAACTTCCCGCCAGCGAAGGCACAATCGCTGCTGGCTGAACTGGGTGGCCCTGCCCCGGTGCGACGCAAACCCACGATGATTGCTAACGCCAGCTTCCCGATGGCCGACCCGATTGAAGAGCGGGAAGCACCCACCTGGTCAGGTTTGAGCTTTGCCAAGCCTCAACCGCCACCACCCCCTGCCCGTCCAACTATCAATGTTATTCAACCCCCTGCTCCGCCGCCTGATGTTACCACGCCATTCCCGGTGAAGCCTATGACCGATCCACTAGCCAATGTGCCGATGTCCACTCAGCCACCCGTCGTTCCGTTCAAGGTGCAACAGCCTCATTCAGCGCCGCCAATTACGACCCGAAGGCCTGAAATCATCCCGGCCCCCGCGGTCAAGATGCGGGATGAGATCGCCAGCCCCAGTGGTGTCTGGGTGGGCAACCTGCTGTTTGTACTGCTCTTTCTGAGCAGTCTGGCGCTGCTGGCCTATGTGTTTGTGCTGCCGTTTTATCCAGAGGTGGCCAAGATGTTGAAGATGGGGAGTTGATGGTGCTTTGATTCAGGTAATAATTATTGCGTTTCGAGTCGCGATCCTCAGTACCAGCATAGCCGCTTACTAACGTGCGCGGCTCGGACCAGATCAGGGATTTCATCATTGGATACACAAGATAATAGTCCGACGATTCAACATGTACCTTTAGTAGATGGAGGAGCGACCACTGACTTTGGCAATCAAAGCCAGAATACCATGCCTGCCACCGAGGTCAAAGCCAAGCGGGCGGCAGGTGAGCGCATCGCCCAATACGAAATCCTCGGGGAGCTGGGGCGGGGTGGCATGGGAGTTATCTACAAAGCCCAGGATCAGCGACTGAATCGGCAGGTTGCTCTCAAAGTCATTCTGGCTGGCGGTCATGCGGGAGAAGCAGATCGCAAGCGATTTCAGGTGGAAGTCGAAGCAGCAGCACAACTGCAACACCCCAACATCGTTCAGGTGTATGAGGTTGGCGAAGACGATGGTCGGCCCTACATGGCCCTGGAATATTGCCCGGGTGGCAGCCTGGAGGATCAGATTCGGGATCAGCCACAGCCACCGCGTGAAGCGGCGCAACTGGTAGCAAAGTTGGCCCAGGCATTGCACCACGCCCATCAAGCTGGAATTGTTCATCGTGATGTGAAGCCAGCGAATGTGCTGATCGCCTCTGACGGTTCACCCAAGCTGGCCGACTTCGGGCTGGCCAAGCGTCTTAACGAAGCAGATGGATTGACTCAGACGGGAGCCATCGTTGGCAGCCTGGGATACATGGCACCAGAGCAGGCTGCTGGACGAACACGGGAAGCGACACCCGAAACCGATGTCTACTCGCTGGGTGCCCTGCTGTACAAGTTGCTGACAGGTCGCCCTCCGTTTCAAGGGCCGAATCAACTCGAAACGATCAATTCCATCGTCGCGCGGGATCCCGTTTCGATCCGCATTTTGCAGCGCCGGGTACCGCAGGACCTGGTGACTATCTGTCATAAATGCCTGGAGAAGAATCCGGCCCGTCGTTACCACACTGCTGGGGCATTGGCGGAGGACCTGCGAAGGTATCTGTCTGATGAGCCAATCCAGGCGCGGGCACTCGGAGGGGTTGAACGAGTCTGGCGTTGGGCTCGCCGTCACCCGGGACTCACGTTTGTGGTCCTTGCAGGCATCACCATGCTGCTACTGGTGGCTGGATGCCTGGCATGGAGTTCCTATCGCTCCTACCGACTGATGGACGAGATCAACCATGTGCAACGGCCACTTCAGGAATTGAGCGGGCGAATCAAGTATCTGGATGAAGTGCTGACTTCATCAGCGCTATTGGCATCTACCACTGGCAAAACTTCGTGGGAAGAGCGGTACAACGCCTTTGTCACTCAACTGGATACTGCCCTGCAGACAGCAGTGCGGCTGGCGCCCAGTGCCGAGAAACCACTGGCGGGGGTGGATGCAGCTAACACCAAAATGGTGGCCATGGAGACCGAGGCTTTCCAGAAGGTGCGTCAGGGTAAAGCGGCTGAGGCGAACCAGATTCTGACCGGCCCACAATACGGTGAATTGAAACAACGCTATAGTGAGGCTCTTGCAGCCTTCACAGCCCACCTGGACACTCACCAGGAAGAGATGCTATCCCAGGCCCGGTCTGAGGTTCAGATCTTCGTGGTGTTAGGGACAATCGCAGCGGTGGTCATACTCGTGCTGTTCCTGGCAGGTGGCTGGTTGGCCCGTCGGTCATTAGTTCAGCAATAGCGGTCAAAGAGGAAGTTATCGATGAGTTCGTTCTACATCGCTGCCATTGCCTTTGGATGTGTCTTTGGCGGATCACTGGTTGGTATGTTTATCAGGAGTCTGCTGCGTGAGCATCACCTGAGTTCAGAAACCAAGGAAGTGGTCAAGGTGGGTGTTGGTTTGATCGCCACCATGAGTGCACTGGTATTGGGACTTCTGGTGGCGTCGGCCAAGAGTTCGTTCGATACCCAGAAGAGCGAAGTAGGACAGATCTCCGCGAACGTCATTCTGCTCGACCGGGTTCTTGCCCACTATGGGCCTGAAACGAAAGAGATTCGCAAGCAGTTGCATGCTGCAGTCGAGAACGTCATCGGCCAGATGTGGTCTTCGGAGGGGGCACAGCCCACAGCATCCTCGGAAGTGCTGTTTGATAATATCCAGAATCTGGTACCGAAGACGGACTCTCAACGAGCCATGCAGTCGCAAGCAGTGAAGACTACCATCGACATTGGCCAGACTCGTTGGCTGTTGTTTGCTCAGAAGACCAGCGCTGTTTCGCTGCCTTTCCTCGTCGTGGTGCTCTGTTGGCTGACCCTTACCTTCCTGAGCTTTGGCCTCTATGCTCCGAAAAATATGGTCGTGTTTGTCACCTTGGGCTTATGTGCCTTATCAGTGGCAGGGGCACTCTTCCTCGTCCTTGAACTGGATCGACCGTTCAATGGGTTCATTCAGATTTCGAGTGAGCCTTTGCGGAATGCGATGGGACAGTTGGGGCGGTGAGTTGCACAAGTACAGCGAACAGCATAGGCCTAAGTATCGAGAATGAGTAAAGCTGTGGCAGGGTCGAGCATGAGTACATGCTCGACCCTGGCACAGCTTGGGTGTTGAGTTGATTCGGGCACCTGGCCTCTCCGATCCATTCTTGGAAATCTATCATATGAGACAAACAATTCTGGTTACTGTGATACTATTTACAATAATTGGAATACTCTATCCACGACATGTGTTTCATTTCCACAAGCGTGCTGATCGTGATAGTATTGGAAAGCTATTTCACGATTTATGGAATGGAAATGTGGCTGAATTAAACGGCATTGAATGGATTATGTATGCTGCTTCAGTAGCAATGTCATGTTTCGTTGTATGGTATTTGTGGTAGATATGCCGCGTAACCCGAGTTGTTAACCGGAACTAATTACCCAGTCACGCGAACAAAGTTTAGGCCATGTAGCTACGAGTGTGTACTCTCACCACCGCTGCCTGCCGGAGGCAGGCTGGCAGTGTGTTCCCAGCCCGGAGGCTGGGAACAAGGGACAAGTTGTTGGTTACTTACTCAACGCCCCCACTTGCAGCGTCTTGTCCAACTCCATCTTGAACTGGTAGTTGATGGCGGTGGCTTTTTCGCCGAAGGTGTTGGGGGCGACGGTCACGTCCCAGCGAAGCAGGTTCTTGGTGCGGTCGTCTCTTTGATAGATGGCGTCCTTGCAGATTTCTGGCGTCGTCTTGGTGATGTTGATGGCAATCACTTCTGATTCGGTCATTGGCAGGCGATCCCAAACCTGGATGTTCACCGGTTCAGGCTTGTAGCTGTTGACCAGGATGCGGTACTCGAAGTTGAGTTCCTGGTTGCCACCCTTCAGGCTGCGGGTCTTCTCGACGAGCTTGCGGTTGACCTGCAGCGAGGTGTCGATGCCGAAACCGACAGTGAAGCGTTCGCCGATGGCGACGAGAGGGAGTTGGGTGCGGCCTACGAAGTCGGAGCCTTGGTACATGGTGGCTTCGCCGGGCAGGAAGATGAGGTCGCTCTTATTGGTGAGGTTGGCCAGGCGGTAGACGTGCTTGGTGAGCACGGGAATGGCCTTGTAATAATATTCGGGTGGCAGGGTGAGCCGGGTCACTTCGACAATCTGTTCATCAGGCCGTGAAGGGATAGAGATGCCTGCAGGCAGCTTGTAGGTGACGGTGGGGCCTTCTGCTGCTCCGCCGAAGGCATCGCCTTCGACGACCTGCTTTTCTTCCTCTTTGGTGGTGAGTAGTTGCAGCCGTTGTTCAGCAGCAGCAGCTTCGTTCCAGTAGACATTGGCGGAGTTGAAGTTGCGTTTGTTCACTTCCATCTGGGCTTTTTGACGGTTGTCGCGAGCCTGGGAGAGGGCATCGAAGTTGCCGTTTTCGCCACTTTGTTGCTGTGCAGGCGGTTGTGGAGCCAGGTTATTTCCCGGTCCACCTGCCATGGGTTGTTGTGGATTAGCCAGGCCGAAGTTGATGCTCTTGCCATTGAAGCTGCCCCCCTTTTGACCGCCACCAGCGAATCCTGGCGGCATGGGGGAGACGTACATGGTGAGCGCTTTCAGATCGGGAGGAGCAGCGTTCAACATGGGTTGGGCGGTAGACAGGGTGATGTTCACGTTGCCCCACTCTTCGCCTGATTGTTGCCGGATGGCAGCCAGGTATTCGACGTTGACTGCTTCCTTCTCTTTGCCTGCCCGGAACTTGTACTGAGGCGACCAACTGGCGTTGCTGACGAGGTAATTCAGGCGAATCTTACCTGCCCCGTTGTTGGCCTTGTTGATGGTAATGACCGCTTCCCGTTCGGTACGGTTGGGGCCTGCGGAGACTTCCCGGAGCTTGCGTTGCAGGAATTCATCAGCTTCCTGGTTGAGTTGCAGTTGCTGCACGAGCTTGGTGATGTCTTCGCTCTTGGTGCTGCGGGTTTCCATGATGAACTTGCTCAGGCTGATGGTCTGGTCAGCGCTGAGTAGTCCTTTTTCGGTCAGATGCTGCATGGTGGCAGCGGTGAAGCCTTCCAGCTTGGCGAGGAGAGCGAGGTTATCAGTGATGACTTTCTGCCTGGCTGCGAGTTCCTGGCGGGTGGTAGCCAGCTTCTTGCGTTCGTCGTTGACCTTTTTGACAGCTTCGCTGGTATCCTGCTCGATGGCCCGCATGCGGTAGCGGGTGGTCAGTACGCGAATGCCGTCGTTTCCTTCGGAATAAAGGGACCCATCCATTACCTGGGTGGGAAGTGGGGTTACCACCAGTTCGAGCAGGCCCACCCCCTCGGGAACTTCAACATCACGGGTGACGAGAGCGGTATTGGTGTAAACCGTCACCCCGGCTATTTTGCTCTTGGCTTCCTTCGTCGGCGTGGTGGATTCATGGCTGAAAAGCTGGCCTAGTGGCAACAGACCAAGACAAGCCACCGCAGCAAAGGCATAACGACGTTTCATGAGATTCTCCAGAAAGGGCATACCACTAAGACGAAGTGGAACAAGGTTTCGATTGACGACGATAAATGATGTAGTGCAGCGAGTAAACAAAAAGCGCACGCCAATCCTCCAACTCGTTCCCAGCCTCTGGCTGGGAACGCACTGCCCGCCAGCCTCCGGCTGGCAGCGACGAAGAGAGTACCTCTCACGAATGCATGGAGGCAGAGCCTCCACCGCAGTGTGTTCCCAGCCGGAGGCTGGGAACAAGATGGGTCTGGAACAAGGTCGGTGAGGTCATACATCATCTCGATGGTAGAATCGCTGTGCATCGTGGGTGTTGGTTTACTGGGAGGGTCGATTGCGCTGGCTGCGCGGTCTCGTGGGCTGGTAAAGCGGATCGTGGGGATATCACGCCAGCAGGAAACGCTGGATACTGCCATCAAACGGGGCATGTTGGACGAGGGTTACCTTGATATTCAGGATGTCTTGAAGGCTGTTGATCTCGCTATCATCTGCACCCCGGTGGATCGAATTGCTCCGATTGCCCTCGAACTACTAAAACGCTTTCCCAAGCTCATCGTCAGCGATGTCGGTAGCACCAAGCAGAGCATCATGGATGCGGTCAATCAGCAGCCTGAACTGGCGAAGCGGTTCGTGGGGGGGCATCCGCTGGCGGGGTCGGAAAAGAGTGGGCCGGAACATGCGACGGCTGATCTTTTTCAGGATCGGCTGATGTTCATTACGTCATCGAATACATCATTGCCAGCCAGTGTCGAAGTGGTCACCCAGTTCTGGCAGGCGCTGGGCAGTACCACAGTAGAAGTGGATGCAGCTGAGCATGATGCGACTATGGCGATGACCAGCCATCTGCCTCACATGGCGAGTTTCGCTTTAGCGGGGGCGATCCCTCCGAAATATCTACAATACAGTGGTACGGGGTTACGGTCGATGTGCCGTCTGGCGGGTGGCGATGCAGCCATGTGGACAGCCATCGCGTTGCACAACCGTATGCATCTGCTGGCGGGGATCGCCGAGATGCAAGCCAGCCTGCAGAGCTTCACCGAAGCCTTGCAAACGGGGGACGCAGCCACGCTGCATACGCTCTTCGAGAAGGGAAGAAGGATACATCATGCATTGGGAAGTTGAGATTCTTCCACGTCACCACGAAGAGAATGCCCAGGCTCAGCAGCTTGGTTTGCTGCTGAAAGAGAAGACCGGGCAGAGTCCAGGCAACATCCAAATTCATCGCATCTATCTCGTCAGCGGGCTGGACGAAGCAGGCATCAAACAAGTCGCAGATCGATTGCTGGTTGATAACACCGTCGAGAAGGTCGCTCTCCACAAGCCCGAAACAGAACATGCGAGCAGTGCATTGACGGTGCTTCCCAAGCCCGGAGTGATGGATCCGACTGCAGCCAGCGTTGAATTTGCAGTCAAACAGTTGGGTCTGCCTCGTATACAGGTTCGTAGTGGCCAACGGTATCTGTTCTCGAACGATGTGCCTGACGTGGCGAAGGCTGCTCAGAAGCTGCTGGCGAACGATGCCATCGAACAAGGGATCATCGGGCCACTGTCCGAAACAGTGTGGAAGGCAGCGGGATCGAGCTACACGTTCAGCCGCCAGAGTGTGCCCATCCGCACCATGAACGATGCTCAACTGGTGGATACCAGCAAACGGGGCCAACTGGCACTGACGCTGGAAGAGATGCAGTCGATCAAGGCACATTTCGTTTCGCTCGATCGCGATCCGACCGACATCGAACTCGAAACCATTGCCCAAACCTGGTCGGAGCACTGCTCGCACAAGACACTGAAGGGCCGCATCCACTTCACTGCTGAAGATGGTACGCATCGCCGTTACGAGAACCTGCTCAAGCAGACGATCTTCGCTGCAACCCAGGAAGTGCGTGGTCGGCTCGGGGCGAACGACTGGTGCGTCAGCGTGTTCGTCGATAATGCCGGTGTCGTCCGCTTCACGAAAGACTTCCACGCTTGCATCAAGGTGGAAACGCACAATCGGCCTTCGGCGATTGAACCCTATGGTGGTGCCAGCACTGGTATTGGTGGGGTGATCCGCGATGTGTTGGGGACTGGCCTCGGTGGTAAGCCCGTAGCGAACACCGATGTCTTCTGCTTTGCTCCTCCCGATTACCCGACGGATAAACTGCCAGCGGGAGTGCTTCCGCCGCGCCGGGTGATGCAGGGTGTGGTGGCGGGCGTGCGTGACTATGGCAACCGGATGGGTATTGCTACGGTCAACGGGGCTATCCATTTCGATGATCGCTACCTTGGCAATCCGCTCGTCTTCTGTGGCACCATCGGGTTGATACCCGTGGGTATGGAATCGAAGGCTGCTCAGGCGGGGGATCTGATTGTTGCTATGGGTGGCCGAACCGGGCGTGATGGTATTCATGGGGCGACGTTTTCATCAGCAGAGTTGACCGATCAATCAGAAAAGGTCTCCGGCGGGGCGGTGCAGATTGGCAATGCCATCACCGAAAAGATGGTGATGGATGTGCTGCTGGTCGCTCGCGACCGTGGGCTGTATCGGGCTATCACTGATTGTGGTGCGGGTGGGTTCTCAAGTGCTGTCGGCGAGATGGCTGCAGAGTTGGGTGCAACCGTCCAACTTGAACGGGCACCCCTCAAGTATGCAGGCCTCAGCTATACCGAGATCTGGATCAGCGAAGCGCAGGAACGTATGGTGCTGGCTGTACCTCCCGAGAAGTGGACGGAACTGGAGAAGCTCTGCACCAGCGAGAATGTAGAAGCAGTGGTGCTGGGTGAGTTCGTCAGCGATGGCCAACTGAAGCTGTTCTTCCACGGCCAGCAGGTGGCTGACCTCAACATGCACTTCCTGCACGAAGGCCGACCGCCGACGATTCGACAGGCGACCTGGATTGCACCGAAGTCTCAGTCGCAACCCCCAACACTGGATACCAGTAACCTCGATTATTCCGAGCAAGTGCTGTCGCTGCTGTCGCATCCAACCATAGCGAGCAAGGAATCGGTCATCCGCCGCTACGATCACGAAGTGCAGGGTGGCAGCGTCATCAAGCCAATGGTCGGGGTGGCCAGCGATGGGCCAGGTGATGCATCGGTTGTCGCTCCCATCATGGGCGAGAAGGCAGGCCTGGCTGTGGGGTGTGGTCTCTGTCCGCAGTTTGGCGATCTCGATCCCTATGCAATGGCTCTTGCAGCAATTGATGAATCGCTACGCAACGTCGTGGCTGTTGGGGCTGACCCGAAGCAGACGGCGGTGCTTGATAACTTCTGCTGGGGCAACACGGACAGGCCGGAAGTACTCGGTGGACTGGTGCGTGCTGCGGAAGGCTGTCGTGATGCAGCCCTCGCGTACGGCGTGCCTTTCATCAGTGGCAAGGACAGCCTGAAGAACGAATACCAGAATGCTGATGGCACCCGCATCGTCATCCCCCCTACTCTGCTGATCACCGCGATGGGCAAGGTGCCTGACGTTACAAAATGTGTGACGATGGACCTGAAGAAGGCGGGGCACAAGCTCTACCTGGTGGGTGCTACCAAGAATGAACTCGGTGGTTCGCATTACCTGATGCAGCAGAAGCGGTTCTCGACCGATGTGCCCAAGGTTGATCTGGAAACGGCACCAGAGATCATGAGCAAAGTGCACGATGCCATCCGTGATGGCATGGTGATTGCCTGTCATGACTTGAGCGAAGGTGGCCTGGCTGTCGCACTGGCTGAGATGTGCATGGCTGGTGGCCTGGGGGCGATTGTACATACCAGTGCGGTGCCGACGCTGGCTGATGAGAAGCTGCACGTGGAAGCCCTGCTCTTCAGCGAAAGCCCGACACGGTTCCTGCTCGAAGTGCCGTTCGAGTGGGAAAGTAGCTTGAAGATGCTGATGGGTGATCTTCCTATCGCCTGCATCGGGCAAGTGTCGGATCAGGCACGGCTGACGATCTTCGGAGCAGAGAGTGATAAGCTGCTTGTGAACCTGGGTGTTGCTGAGATGAAGCATGCCTGGCAGCAGCCACTACAGGGCATTGTTTAACACATTTTCGGGAGCTGACGATGGACGCTGAGAAACGCCTGCAGGAACTGCATCTGACACTGCCCACGATGGCCAAGCCGATGGCAGTGTACAAGCCGACGGTACAGGTCGGGAACCTGCTTTATCTTTCGGGCCAGGTACCTGTGCAGAACGATGGTTCACTCATCAAGGGTAAAGTCGGTGATGGCGGACTGACACTCGAACAAGGTCAGCAGGCTGCTCGCCAGGTGGCTCTCACCATGCTCGCTTCCATCAAGGGTGGCATCGGTTCGCTGAACAAGATCAAGCGGCTGGTGAAGACGCTGGGCATGGTCAACAGCAGCCCGACATTTTACGATCATCCCAAAGTCATCAATGGCTTTAGCGAACTGATGCGTGATGTCTTTGGCGAAGATGCTGGTGTGGGTGCTCGCAGTGCTGTAGGCGTAGCCAGCTTGCCGAGTAATGTCGCAGTTGAAGTCGAGGCGATTTTTGAGTTGAATTAACGCCTGTCGTAAGCAAGAGTAACTGAACATCTGACTCACGTAAAGCCCCTGCCCCCTGCCCCTCTCCCATGAGAGAGGGGAGAAAATGACATGTTGAAAGCCTGGGCACAACTGGTTCGTCTGCCAAACGTCTTTACTGCACCTGCGGATGTGATCGCGGGGGCGGCATTAGCGGGGTGTTTGACGAATACGCCACATGATATCAGCGTGCTGATCTGCAACATCATCGCATCGGTGTGTCTGTATGCAGCAGGCATGATCATGAACGATGTGGTTGACCTGGAAGTCGATCAACTGGAGAGGCCGAAACGTCCGCTGCCTTCGGGTGCAGTGGAAAAGGTGCATGCCCTGGCACTGATGCTTGCGCTCATCGTGGTGGGAGGCTACCTGGCCAGTAATTCACTGATCGTTCTGACACTGAGTTTGATGATCATTGCTTACAATCTGGTGCTGAAGAAGAGCTTTCTCGGTCCGCTGGCGATGGGTGCCTGTCGGGGCTTCAACCTGATGCTGGGAGCAGCCCATCTGGTGAACGTCAGTGGCATGGCCTGGTGGGGCTTCTGGACGGTGACCGTCTATATCACGGGTGTGACCCTGATGGCCAAGGATGAAGTGGTGGCCAGTCAGAAGATGTCGATCCGGCTCGGTATCCTGATGATCGTGATGGCAGTGCTTTCCCTCTTTACCATGGCCTTCCTGCAGTATCAAACAACGGAAGCAATCCATTTGATACTGGTGATGACTCTGCTGGCTGTGATGACGCTCCATCTGGTGACAGGTTTCCTGTATCCGGCCTATGTCACTCCGCTGGCCAGCAAGGTGCAGGCTGCGGTGAAGGCGGGCATCATGTGTCTGGTGCTGATAGAAACATTTCACACCATGATCGGTATCGGCTACCCCGGTATCTACGTGGCACTGCTGCTGATACCAGCGCTTTACCTCGGGCGTTTCATCTACTCGACGTGATTCGCTTCCAACTGCAGGCAACGACCATACGATAATACGATGCTTGTCTTCAGTTGCAAAAACCTGTCCAAGGCTTACGGCGGTCGTACGCTCTTTTCCGAGATCAGCTTCGAGCTGTACCAGGGGAACCGTGTCGGCCTCGTTGGACCTAATGGCGTCGGCAAATCGACGCTGCTCCACATTCTTGCCGGTCTCGATGATTCCGATCAGGGTAGCGTCAATCTGCACGCGGGTGCCCGGGCGGCACTGCTCGCACAGCAACATGATATCGTCGAAGGGCGTACCCTTATTGAGGAAGCCCGCACGGCGATGCAGTCGCTGCTCGATGCTCAGGAAGAACTGGCACAGATTGGCGAACAACTAGCTGCGGCAAGTGAAGAGGAACACAAGAGGCTGACCGCACGGTTCGACCGATTGAATGAATGGCTCTCGGTTCACAGTGGCTACACCATCGAACATCAGGTGGAAGAGGTGCTGCATGGTCTTGGTTTTGTCGATGCAGATTTCCAGAGGCTACTGACAACCTTCAGTGGTGGGCAGCAGAGCCGGGTGATGCTGGCCAAGTTGCTGCTCTCTGCACCGGACGTGATGCTGCTAGATGAACCGAGTAATCACCTCGATATCAAGGCGACCGAGTGGCTGGAAAGCTACCTGAGCAGACAGCGGGAAGCGATGCTGATCGTCAGCCACGACCGTACGTTCCTTAATAACGTGGTGACGACGATCTTTGAACTGTCGCCTCGTGGCATCGAAACCTACCCGGGCAACTACTCAGCCTACGTTCGTCAACGCAAGGAACGCTACGAGCTGGCGCTGAAGACCTACGAAGCCCAGCAGGAATACGTCGAGAAACAGGAAGACTACATCAAGCGGGCGAACTATGGGCAACTGGCCAAGCAGGCCCAGTCGCGTGCAAAGATGCTGGATAAACTCGAACGAGTGGAGAAGCCTGTCCAGATCGGTGGGCCGCATCTCAAGTTCGAAACATCGAGACGGCCCGGCGACATCATTGTCGAAGCGGAACGCATCAGCAAAACAATGGGCGATAAGAAGCTGTTCACCGATCTCAGCTTCCAACTGCAACGAGGCCAGCGGCTAGGTATCATGGGGCCGAACGGGTGTGGCAAATCGACACTACTGAAACTCATGCTCGGTCAGCTCAAGCCAGATGAAGGCGTGATCAAGATGGGGCATCAGGTGGATGTGGGTTACTACGATCAGCACCTGGAAAGCGTGATGGATGACCTGACTGCGATCCGGGCTGTGTGGCCTCCGGGCGATCCAACGATAACCGAAGAGCAGATGCGGGGCTTCTGTGCCCGCTTCGGCATCACGGGGGAGATGGTCTATCACAAGGTCGGGTCGCTGAGTGGTGGTGAGCGGAGCCGGGTGGTGCTGGCTCGGATTGCAGCGCTCAATGTGAACGTACTGATCCTGGATGAACCAACGAACCATCTCGACATCTGGGCCTGTGAATCGCTGGAAGAGGCGCTCGAAGAGTACGAGGGCACGGTGATTGTGGTGAGCCATGATCGTGCGTTTCTCAATCGAATAGCCCAGGTATTGATCGTCTTCGAAGAAGGCAAAGTGCAGATGGTGTATGGGAACTACGACACCTACCGGGCTTTGGCTAATCAGCAGGCGCTCGATAAACCCAAGGTCAGAGAGAAGGTGGAGGTCGCTTCTACTGCTGTGCCCACCGGGAAGGTGAAACGTAAGCGCCAGTTCCCCTATCGCAAGGCCACCGATATCGAGGTTGATATCGCCAGCTTGGAAGAGGAGATTCAGGAGTTGGAAGCCCAGCTCATCCTGCCGGAGATCTACAAGGATGGCATTCGGGTGAAGGAACTGATGGCGGACATTGAAGAAGCCAAGACACGGCTACCCCAACTCTATGCCCACTGGGAAGAAGCACTCGAGCTGAATGCTAACGAGTAGGTGGTGGTAGATCGGGTTCTTTCCCTTTAAGTGCGGTGTGGGCGATGAGATCGTCCGCATCCATCGCTACCAGTGGCGAGATTTCGATACCTTTTCCCATGACAGGTGCCTTGATACCTGCCGCTCCCATCCACTGAATGTACTGGAAGGTGAGTGCCCGGCGGACACTCTCCGGGGAATTCTCGCCCTCGGCATTCTTGAGCGGTTCAAACTCTTCTAGCCTAGTTGTTTCCATGGCCAATGTTCGTTCTGCCAGTGGTAGAGCATCGAAGACGAAGCGTTCAAATTTGTAAGCGTTAGGCTTCTCGGGCTTGATCGTCTGGCCATTCTCAAAGTAAGGCACAGCCTTGTGAGCCACATGGTAAGGCAGCTCGATGTCGCCTCTGCCGAGTTGTTGCAAGAATGCCAGATCAAAGCAGTGGATCGCGGGGCTACCAGCCCAGATACGCAGTTCACCGAACTCGACGGTCTCTTCTGCCACTTCTTTCGGAAGTTCGGTGTACTCGATGATGCGAAGACGGTTCTGATACTTCACCAGGTTGCCCATACGTTCGTGGGCGTTCAGCTTAGCCAGAACTTTGAGCGACATCTGGGCACGGGCATCGATATGGTAGCCGAGGAAGGTCGGGTCAGCGATCTTGACCAGGGGGTTATCCACCTGGAAGTAGAAACAGTGCTTGATGCCTGCTGCTGCAAGCTTGTCCAAGAGACTTGCGTTCTGAAGGGCATCGATCACGCCACCGTGACCATTGGGGCTGAGGGCGAGTTCGCTTTCGCTTTTCAGCAGCACCCTGCCAGTGGCTGCGTCGAGTGCGGGTAGCATCCCCTGCGTGAAGAAGTGGATGTGATCCCGATGGATACCAAAACCAGCATGTTCAGCGAAGAACTCGCGGGTAGCCTGGTCGTTCTCCTGGCTGGTCATGATCAGCAGCGGAATGTTGGTCTGATACCGTAGCGACAGAGCCAGCACCTTCTCGGCATGAATCTGGAACAGACTGCGGTTGCTCGCTGGCCCAATCGGGTAGGTGCCCTTGGGGCCTTCATGGCCAAGCCGGGTACCCTGCCCTCCAGCCACCAGGATGACAGCCACTTCACCAGCCTTGAGGGCTGCTTCGCCCAGCTGTTTCATTGCAGCATGCTTTTCACGCTGCAATGGAGAACGAGGCAAGCGGACGATCTCTGGAGCATCTACCTGGGTGAAGTCGTAATCCGTTTCCTTTTGTTGGGCCTGCTGGTAGAGCTTGTGCAGTTGCTCGAAGTTGAGCGAGCGAAGTTGCTCATCAAAACGAAAACGCTCCGCGCTGGCCAGTTGCTCTGCTGCTTTCAGCAGATGCTCCTGGCCATGCTTGTTGGCGCTTGCAGCCCAGTTCGCTGGCAACATGAATGCTACCCTACTTCAGTGAATGGAAGACAAGGCCAGTGAGAAGCTTGGGGTAGAAGTAGGTCGATTTGGGTGGCATCTTCTCGAGTGAGCCTGCGATATCGGTGACGTGATCCATCGTGGCGGGGGGCACGAGACAGGCCAGGTCGGAAGTCCGCTGCTTCTGATCGTCGAAGACTTCCTTCATCAGGTGTACATACCGGCACGATGGCTTACCAAGTTTGGCCAGCAGATGATCCAGCACCAGCACATGCAGACGGCTGACTGCCAGGCTTCGCCAAGCTGCACTTTGCTTGGGGGCAAGGGTGTCCATCAACTCTTCATCCTTGAGGCGTGCGACACACCACTGGTTGTCAGCCTGGGTGCCGAAGCCGAGGACATCCTGGGTGCCATCCATTTCGAGGTATTCCCAGGTCTGTTTACCCGCTTCTTCACCGGTGCCAATGAGTGTCACGTCGAATTGTGGGGCGAGCAGTTGCTGCAACTCAGGCATAGTGAGGCCGGGATAGCCCGATACCAGCCGATGGGTTGGTAGGATGAGTAGCCCGGGATCGCACATACCAACGAGTGCCATCAACACGAAGTTCGCGGGATGATCGTGAGGCAGTTCCCCTTCCTTCTTGACCAGTTCATCACGATAGCGGATGGCTGTTTCATAACGATGGTGGCCATCAGCGATGAAGACGGGCTTATCGTGGATGAGCGATTTGATGTCTCGGATCAGAGAGGCATCGTTGATCGGCCAGACCTTGCTGATGACACCTAAGTGATCCCGTGCTTCGGTGGGAAGCACGCGCGAGATGGCTGCATTGAGCTTGTTCTGAATGGTGCAGTCGGGATCGGGGTAGAGACCAAAGACCGGGCTGAGGTTGGCGTGGACAGCTTGCATCAAACGGAAGCGATCTTCCTTGGGGCCGGAGAGCGTTTGTTCGTGCGGGTAGACTTTGCCTTCGCCGAAGCGTTCGAGGCGAATGCGGGCGAACACCCCCTGGCGGGTGTAGGTCTTGCCATCTACTTCGTACTGTTGATGCAGCACATAGATGCAAGGCTGCCCCTCTCTGCGCACCACCTGCTCCAATTGCATCTGCTTCCAGAGACTGCCCGCACGCTGGTACTTTTCGCCTTCAGGCTCGCCTGTTTCAGCTTTGGTGAGTTCGAGGCGGATGATATTGTGAGGGTGCTGATCGTAAAGTTTCTGTTGTAACGCTCCGTCGATGACATCGTAGGGTGGAGCGATGACATCGCTGAGATTGCCCACGCGGCCCAGGTCGTAACGAAGGCCGTGGAAAGGTTCTATCATAGCCATGTAGTGCGTTTCCTTACTGAATGGCGTTATGATATGGCCGATCTGGTGGAAGTCTCGCGTCGGCTGCGGGAGAATGTAGAACGGCTGGAAGAGCGAATTGCCGCTGCCTGTCAGCGTGCCGGGCGTGTTCGTGACGAAGTGCAACTGGTGCCTATTACCAAATATGTGGATGCAGAAGTTACCGGGCTTTTGCACAAGATTGTTGCCGTGCCACTAGGTGAAAGTCGGCCCCAGGTGATCTGGGTGAAGGCTCCACTGATCCCCAATGCTGCGTGGCATCTCGTAGGCCATCTTCAGCGGAACAAAGTCGGCCGGACACTGCCACTGGTGAGTCTGATTCATTCGGTAGATAGCGAGCGGTTGCTGATTGCAATCGATGAAGAAGCCAGGAAGCTCGGTAAAACGCAGGACGTGCTGCTTGAGCTACATTTGACCCAGGAAGCTACCAAGAGTGGTTTCGGCGAAGACGAGTGGGATAAACTGCCCGAGTATGTGTTGCCACTTCAGAATGTTCGCGTGTTGGGACTCATGGGGATGGCTGCACTCGATTCGACACCGGAAGAAGCACGAACCACCTTTGCGAAACTAAGAAGCTTGCGTGATAGCTGGCAGGGACGCTTTGCAGAGCCACATCAACTGAAACATCTCTCGATGGGGATGACCCACGATTTCGAGCAAGCGATTGCCGAAGGGGCCACGTTGATACGGGTGGGGTCTGCATTGTTTGAAGGTATCATTTAGTGTGGGACTAACTTTACCAACCTTCGATGTCTTGAATATTTACCTTCTCGTTGCCATTCCAAGTGATATATGGCTTCAGTCGATGGACATTCTCTCTACTTCTGAGGCTAATACTCATTCCACTGACGGTTACAAGATAGTAACGACCATATTGATCCACCTCATACACTTTGCCCACACCCAGGGTTTGATCAGCACTGAATAGAATGTCCGCTGGCTTCGTCCAGGGAACTGCATCCTCAGCAATAGCACCTAGTAGAGTATCAGTCCCATCAGCAATAGTTAACATGCCAAGCGTACGCTTCTTGCCTATCTCCATGAATGCCCCTTCGCCCACGAAGAGTTGGTAGCAGGTGTATCCGGGTGGAAACTGACGGGCATACTTCGGTAGCTGATACATGCCTGGCATCTGTGGTAGTAGTGCCAGATTATGTGGGCTATCCCAAGGCTCATCCAGATGAAACTGTTTGTAGAGTCGTTCCTCACCCAAGTAAGGAAGAAGATGCACACGCCAACTGAGGAGAGGCTTGCCCTCCTTGGAAAGATTAGCCACAGGAGGTAGCTGACCAAGATCTTTGTGATAATTGTGCATCGCGATGACGATCTCGCTAAGCTGCTGCGATGCCACAGACTGACTGAAGTTGCGTACAAATATTCGAGGCAACGTAATCATGGGCAACGCGAACAATACACCGAAGACCAATATCAGTAGTGACGTGATGAATAGGTAGATCAATTTGACCGCAATGTTCTTGGAATCATTCCAGGCGATGATGAGTTGGCGAATGGCAAGAACTGTAAACCAACTGAGCACAGTCACTTCGATGGCAAGCAGCCAATCGAACCAGGTTACCACCAGGATCATGGAGACGTACGCCAGCCAAGCTCGGGATTTTCTGGTCATTGACTACATGATTCCAAATATGTAACTGCTAGTCACTGAATTCCCATTTCACTTTCTCGCCACCATTCCAAGTGATGAATGGGGTGAGTTCAATATCGTTCTGCCAGTGGTAGAGTCGATGACAACTGCCGTTGGCTGTTACGACCAGGTGTGGGTGATGTTTGGGTGGTTCTTGTCTTTCCGGCAAAGGGTTGGCTATCGAGACGATATCCACAGGAGGCAAGGGACTTAAATCAGATAATTTGTAGACTTGCGATTCGATGTCTTCTGGCTTTGTCCAGGGGACAGGATTTTTACTCAGTGTCAGAAGCATGGTATGTTCCAGTCCATCTGCTGCTTTCAGCGCTGCCAGTGAATGTTGCTTGCCGTTTTCCATCAATGCCACTGATATGGCAAATACCTGGTACATGGTATGTCCTTCAGGAAGCGATCTTGAATACTTTGGCAATTGATAGCATGCGGGCATCTGCGGCAGCAACTTCAGATTGTGTGGTGAGTCCCATGATTCATCCAACCGAAACTGTTGAAACAAGTTTTCATACCCTAGTTGCGGTAGAAGATGGACACGCCAGCTTAATAGAGGCTTGCCATCCTTAGTTGAGTTGGCAGGCATTCTACCTTCACGACCATCGTATTCCTGCATGGCGAGAACCATGTTGTACAGTCGATGTGCAGTCATCTCCTTGTTTGCATTCGATAGGAGGAGGTGGCTTAGTTGGCTGACTGCCATGAGCAAGAAGTACCCCAAAATCGACATCATGCACCACATGAAGACCATTTTTGAAATGCGTACAGGTTTCGGAACAGGCTGTCGCCAATCATACTTACTCTGCCAGATAAGCATTGCCACCCAGAGTGTGATGAAGCCCACTTCAAGAGCCAATGGGCCGAAGTAGAACCACGTCCCCACAATGATAATCAGGTAAGCCAGCCATGCTCGTAGATTTCGCGACATCATGCCACCGTAACATACTCTGTGCCCCGTTGCTACTTTCCTCTCGCCTTCCGGCGAAATCTGCGTTAGAGTTGGGCTGTTCTCTTCAACGGGTTCTACACCGAACAGCATGCACTCGCGATACCTCTCTTGCTTCCTACTTTTCGTCGTCGCTGGCTCTCTTGCAGCCCAGGAGGATGGTCTACCTCATCTCGACCTGGTGCGGGGGTTACGAGAACGAAGCTACCACGACCTGGCACTGTCATACCTGGAAAAACTGCAAAAGCAGCCCGGACTCAGTATCGAAGTGAAGTCAGCGCTGCCTCTCGAACTGGCTCGCAGTCGATCTGAAGTGGCGGCCACGATTCCTTCTGGTTCGGAACGTGACAGGCTGCTGGCCACTTCACGAACCGAGCTGGAAGCTTTCCTCAAAACCAATCCTGCGACTGCATTGGCAGCCGAGGGTGAGCAGGCACTCGCCAATACGATCACCGAGCAGGCCCGCAGCCTATCAGCTGCTGCAGATCGTGCCGGAGCCGGGAACTCATCTCCCAGCAAAGCTGCTACCGAAGCACAGAAGCAGGCACTATCTCGTTTCGATGAAGCAGACAAGGTCTTTGCCACGCTCCAGAAGAAGCTTGAAGATCAACTAGGCATCAAGCCCACGCCTGAGAAGACGCCGAGCAAGAACGCCAATATGACACCATCCAAGAGCAGCCCGATTTATTTGAGCACGCTCTACTATCGGGCACTGGCTCGATATGACAAAAGCCGCATCGCGGGGCTCGGTGTTCGTGATTCAGGCCTCGCCAACGACGATGCTAAACAACTGGCCGACAAGTTGTCCCAATTCCGTGGCATCAGTTCTGCCGGCTGGCAAGGTTACGCGCTACTCGCCCGTACACTCGAAGGAGCAGATGACACCCGGGCCGCACAAATCTATCGACAGATTGACATTGCCAGCATTCCCAATGCCGTCGTGGCTCAGCGGGCCATCCGCTACTTCCCGCTGGCTCGGGCTGATGCTTCGGGAGAACTGACTGACAAGAACGCAGAACGCGATCGCATCAAGGCCCAAGCCGAACGATGGCTGCAACTCTACGGTCTGGCTGCGGGTAACAGTAAAGATGCCCAGCATGTGCGGTTTATGCTCATTCGCATCCTGGCCAAGGAACTGGAAGAAACTCCTGATAACCGGCGACAAACGGGGGAAGCGCAGACCAAGCTGGATCGTGCGCTGGCATTGATCGACAACATGGACAATGGTCGAGCAGAGAATCAGGATGCTCTTGAAAGGCTCAAATATTCGATGCTCCGTCTTAGTGGTCGAGCCAAGGGGCCACTCGAAGCCATCAAGACGTTTGACGAAGCGTTGCTGCGTGCTTCGCTGGAGTTCTATGGTCAACAAACCCTCGAAGCCAAACTCAAAGAAGTGGGCAATGCTCCGGCCAAAGCTGATGTCGAAGCCCAATTCAAAACCCAGGTGAACAACACACTGGCTGCACTGCGTCGTACCCAACAGTTGATGTCTGAAACCATCGTCAATGAACGCAACCGGGTTCGCATTTTGAATATGCTGCAAGCCTGCCTCCGTCGAACCAACGATGGCCCACGGGCAGCGCTCCTCTGCGAACACCTGGCTGTCACTGCTAAGCAGCCCGAAGTGGCCCAGTCGGCTGCAGCGGAGGCACTGCGGCTCTACCAGTTCCTTAGCCGCGATGGAGGCAAGGTCGATACTACGGCTAGTGCCCGCCTCTTTGCGATGGCACAGTTCCTCGAAGACAAGTATCCCGATTCGCCCCAGGCTGATGAAGCCCGTTCCATCCTCGGCCGCGATCTGATCGCTAAGAAGCAGTACGATGCAGCCATCACCATGCTTACCAAGGTGAAGAGCAAGCCCGGCGTACCCCTCTATCTCTCCGGGCTGGCTTCCTGGTCGAAGCACATGCAGGCGAACAAGAATAATGTGAAAACCAAGACAGCCGATGTCACCAAGGCGCTGCAACTGCTTCAGCAATCCATCGATAGTTTGTCGAAGCAAACCAGCAAAGATGAACTGGAACAGCGAACCGAAGTGCAGGCTGCACTGTTAATCCTTGGGATTCACGACACGCTGGGTGATACCGACGCAGTGATCAATTCGGCTCAACCTTTGCTGAAGCGCATCGAAGAGAAGAAGATGCCTGCCGGCATTTCGGCTGGTACTGAGATGCAGGTGCTGGAAACGGTGATGAGCGCTTACATCCAGAAGAAGGACCTGCAAGCAGGCCCCGCCAAACTGCTGGCGATCCTGGGGAAACGCAAAGACGATCCGACGCTGGGTGACAGCACTCGCTTCCTGCAGTCAACAGCCTTCCGTATCCGTCAACAGCTGGACGAATACCAGAAGCAAGGCGATGCAGCCAAGCCACAATTTGAAGCAACGCGGAACAGCTACAAGCAGTTCCTCGATCAGATGGAAAAGGATGCCAAGCTACCCGCCAAGCAACGGGTCTGGCTAGGCAGCAGCTACGCGAGCATTGGCGATCATGCCAAGGCTGCTCAGATACTGGGGGGCGTCAAGGAGCCAAGTCCATCCGAAAGCAGCAAATCGAATGAAGTCGATGAGCCGAACATGCTCTATCGCCAGGCTTCAGCACTCCGCATCAATGCACTCAAGCAGATGGCGATGGCTGAAGCTGATGCCAACGACCGCGACAAAGGACTCGCCATCGTCGAACGAGAACTGCTGAAACTCATGCAGCAGCCCTGGGCCAAACGCAACCCAACGCTCCTGCGTGATGAAATCTACCTGCTCCAACTGCGAGGCAAATACAGTGGCAAGACCGGTGCCATCACTCGCTGGGATCAGTTCAGGGGTGTAGTCGCTCCCATGATGGCCAAGAGCGATGCCATGAAGGAACTCTACTGGGAATCGAGTTACAATCTCGCCTTTTGTGTTTACATGGAAGCTCTGCAATTGCGATCACCCGAAGCCAAGCAGAAGTCGATTGACCGGGCAGCGTCACTCATCGAAGAAGCCCGTCGTTCGCAGTATGGCACCCCAACCCAGGCAGTGCGCTATCGTGATCTGCTGGCCAACCCCAAGTACGCTGATCTGAAAACAGCGTGCGAACGTCTCTCCCAGCCAACACCCAAGAAGTAAGTGAGCTTTTGATGTATCGTCTCTGCATCGCATTTGGTCTGTGTCTGATCTGTGCTTCCGCAACATGGGCACAGGATCGTGTCAGCTTCCTGGATCGCACCTCCAAGACTGGTGGTACGCTGCTGCGTTCCGGCTCCATCGTCAGCGAAGACCCGGGCAAGGTCACCCTCAACGGTGGTGACGGCAGACGCAGCGACATCCCGGTGACCGATATCGTCGAAGTGATCTACGATGGCGAACCCCAGGTGGAACTGAACGCGGCCCGTGCTGCTGAGCGTGATCGCAAGATCGATGCAGCCCTTGCTGGCTACCAGGAAGCGATGAAGAAGGCGGGTGCCGACAAGAAGCTGCTTCGTCGTCACCTGGAATATAAGATCGCAGAGATGCGTACGGCACAGGCCGATGCGGGTGCCAACCCGACTCAAGCTATCGAATCGCTACGGGTTTTCGCGAAGAGTCATCCTGAGAGTCGGCAAATCATCGCATGTTACGATCAACTGGGCCGCTGGCTGATTGCGAGCGCACAGTCACCTAAAGAGATCATGGACGCACTAGCACAACTTCGTTCCAAGTATGGCACCGATAACAAGGAAGTAGCAGCCCGCTGCGATTTGCTCCGTAGCGACTTCGTTCTGCAGGATTTACAGCAAACCTACCAGAAAGAGGGGAAAGCCGGCGCCAAGGCCAAGGCTGAGCCTCACTCCAAGGCACTGGCTGAGATCATCACCATCGCTGATCGCACCGTGCAGCCAGACCTCTTAGCCAAGCAGACGTTCTGCCAAGCCTTCGTCGATGCTGGACCCGCACTGTCTGCCTGGGAGACACAAATCAAGAACAGTGGCGATGACCAGCACAGCAAAGCTGCTATCCACCTTACCCGTGCCGACTATCAGCGATTGCAGCAGAACTACAAGGAAGCGATGTGGGACTACCTCTGGGTCGATACCGTCTATTTCACCGACCGCGTGCAGCAAGCGAAGGCTCTCTACCATCTCATCGAAGTCTTTGACAAGTTGGGCGACAGTGCGAAGTCGAGAGATTGCAAGGAACGACTGCTGAGCGATGCGAGGCTCAGGGATACAAGGTATCAAAAGCTGGCATTAGGGAAGTGAGTTGGAGTACCGCCTTCAGGCGGCGAGCGATTGCAAACGCTTGCCAACACTAAAACCGCATACTCAATCCCGCCTGGATCAACAACCCTGCGGCCAGATCAATGCGGTTGTTGTTGCTGTCATCGTAGTTGCGGCCCTGGAAGAAGAAGCGGTCGAAGGCGTAGCCTGCACCAAATTCAGCAAACACTCGTTCGCCCAGTTGATAGCGTAGCCCGGCGGTCAGGGTCATTTCATAGTAGAAAAGCCTGTCACGATCCTCGGAACGGCTGGTCAGGAACCAACTGTCGTTCGTCCATTGGTAGCGGCCATAGAACTGGAGAGCATCGGTGATCTGGTACGCAGCCTGCACGCGGAAGTTGCGGACCGGCATCCAGTTGAAATCAAAACTCCAGCAGCCAGGCCGATAGTTGATGCTGAACGGCACACCGAGGTTGATGTTCCATTCATCGTTGGGCTTCCACTGGTAGGCCACGCCGGGCACCGGGAAGGCAATTTCACTGAGGGGCGAGTAGAAGAGGGAGAAGAGCCAGGCGTTGTTGTCGTGCGAAGGCACCCGCAGGAAGGCGATGAAGTTGGCGTTCACATCGCGCGCATGTTCGAAGGGTGCATCGCTGGCGATGTTGACGGACGAGATCAGGCCCAGCATCCAGCCATCGTTCAGCTTGCGCAAGTACGTTGGCCCGAGGCGGATGTTCCAAAGCTGTTCCGGAAACGCTTCACCCGAATCGGGGAAGACGGCTGAGCCTTGGAACGAGTGATGCTGCACGCTGCCATTGAGGAGCAGCAGGTTCTGTTCATCTTTGTAAAGAGGAGCACCGATGCGAAGTTGTTGACGGAGAAAGCCTAGCTCGGTCGATTGGTCGCTGACCTTGGCCTGAGGTTCAAAGAGGAGAAAGTAGCCTGGGCCACCATCGCCTCCGCCGCCACCCATCATGCCCATACCCAGATCGCGGGAAGTAGCAGGTGGTGGAACGGGCCGTTCGGACTGAAATTCAATTCGTTGCGAATCAGCCAGCATCGAAGCAGCAGGAGGCTCCTGTGCACCGGCAGCAGTCTGCTGCACTTCCTGGGCACAAGTCGTGGCAATCCACCAGCCTTGCATCTGGAACAACGCCAGCAGTATGGCCCGTGTGCGCATAGTATCTCATGGTTTGCTTCGCCAGACCGGGCCATACCCATTTGTAGAAAAGAGAGCAAGAGCACTTTTCGCACTAGCCATGCCGGTATGATGTTCCTTACATGATGAGGAACGCACGCAAGGTACAAGTACATGCAACTCGTGGTAATTCCTGGCGATGGTATCGGCCCCGAGGTGACAGCAGCCACGCTCGATATTATTGCTGCTACCGGCATTACGATCGACTGGGTCTACGCTGAAGCGGGCCCTGAAGCAGCGAGCAAGTTTGGCGATCCGCTTCCTGAACAGACGCTAGACCTCATTCGCAAGCATCGGGTCGCCCTCAAAGGCCCGGTCACCACTCCTGTCGGTAAGGGCTATCGCTCGGTGAACGTCAGGCTACGCCAGGGCCTCGATCTTTATGCCAGCGTACGACCAGTGAAGAACCTGCCCGGGGTAAAGACGCCGTTCAGCAACGTTGACCTCATCGTGGTCCGCGAGAACACCGAAGGGTTATATGCGGGCATGGAACACATCGTAGTACCTGGCGTGGTGGAAAGCCTGCGAATCATCACCAAGGAAGCATCGGAAAGAATCGTCCGCTATGCCTTCGACTATGCCCGCTACGAAGGCCGACGCAAGGTGACCGTCTGTCACAAGGCGGAAGTGCTGAAGATCAGCGATGGGCTATTTCTGCAATCCGCTCGCAAAGTAGCGGATGAATATCCGTTCATCGAATACGAAGAACGCCGCATTGATAACCTGTGCATGGAACTGGCCCTGCACCCCGAACGGTTTGATGTACTAGTCATGGAAAACCTCTTCGGCGATGTTGTCAGCGATCTCTGTGCAGGCCTCGTCGGTGGCTTGGGGGTTGTCCCTGGTGCCAACATCGGCACTCGTTTCGCTGTTTTTGAAGCAGTACACGGCTCTGCACCAGACATTGCCGGCAAGGGATTGGCCAACCCCATCGCGCTCTTACGTTCTGCAGCGATGATGCTGGAACATGTGGGGCATCGCAAGGAAGCGAAGCAGATTGAGAAGGCGGTTTATCTCACGCTTCAGCAGGGAAATGGCCTCACTCGTGACCTGGGTGGCACTGGCAATACTCGCACCCTTACCGATTCCATCATCAAGAACCTCGCAGGCTAATCATGAACTCGATTGTTTTTATCCAGGGTGGCGGGGTAGGAATCGACCAGGAAATGGCCCTCCGCCGACTGCTTGGAGCCGTGGGCATTAGTTGCGACTGGCAGATGCACTACGCCGGCCAAGCTGCTGTCGAGAAGGGTTACCCTGCACTTTCTGATGCGCTACTTGATGCAGTCAAGAAGTCCGGCGTGGCTCTCAAGACAAAGATCGTCCATCCGAGCGACGATCCCAACACCAACTACAACGTGCTGCTTCGCCGTCGTTTGGGGTGCTTTGCGTCGGTACGCCCACTTCGCAATGTTGATGGCTTGCCGGCACGGTTCAACAATGTCAATATCCTGCTGGTTCGCGAAATTACGGAAGACCTCTACGCAGCCATCGAGCATGAGATCGTGCCTGGCGTGGTGCAGAGCATCAAGGTCGTCACCGAAGCAGCCTGCCTGCGGTTCTTCCAGTTTACCTTTGAACTGGCTCGACAGCAGGGTCGCAAGCTGGTGCACTGCATCCACAAGGCCAACATCCTCAAGCAGGCTGATGGGCTGGTGCTCGAATGTTTCCGTAAGGTCGCCGGGCAGTTCCCGGAGATTCAGCCTAAGGAAATGATCGTCGATAATGCCTGTATGCAACTCGTCAGCAAGCCCCAGCAGTTCGATGTCGTCGCTACTGGCAATCTCTATGGCGACATGCTCAGTGACCTTGGGGCCGGCCTCATCGGGGGAATTACCCTGGCGGAAGGCATCAACTATGGCGATGGGGTGAAAGTCTATGAATGCGTACACGGCGGCGATGACCCGAGCATCCCCCGTGGTCAAAGCAACCCGCTGCCTCTAGTGTTCACTGCACTGCATCTGCTACGGGATCAAGGACAGGGTGAAGCTGCTGACCGCTTGCAGAATGCCATTGTGAAGGTGTTGACTACGACCAGCATCCGCACCCCTGATCTGGGTGGCACTTCGACGACGGAAGCTGTGGTGGAAGCGATTTTCAAGCAACTGTAACGTCCCACAATTGTACAAGCCGCTACAGCAGAGTTGAACGCACCTCGATTGAGAAGGCATCAATCGGGGTAGTTCTTCATACTATCCATTGAAATCGGACAATAATTGGCAACTGGCACCAAACTCGCTCTAAACGAACGCAGCTTGGAAGCGAGTCCCAGGCTGTCTTTCTTCCCTTCCTAACGAGCGCCTGGAGATGGGGAACCATCTCCAGGTGCCATCTCTTCTTAGCCCTTCATTACCCACTTCGCCATCTCAGCGAAGCTGGCACCCTTGCCCTGCATAAGAAGCCCAACGCGGAAGATGCGGCTGGCTACCCATACGCATAGCAGGGTAGTAGCTAGCACAATAACTACTCCAACCCATGGATGCCACCATGGAACACCAGGGGGAATAGCGATGCGAGCTGTCATGAGTGATGGCGTAGCGAACGGAAAGAATGACAAGCCCGTCGCTAAGACACCGTCGGGTTCCGTAATAATGTTCTGAAGGAAGAAGAGTGGAAACGTACAAAGCAACATGACTGGCATGAGCAGGCTCTGGGTCTCTTTGATGTCAGTGCAGGCTGCTCCAACCGCCACGAATAATGAACCGAACATCAAAACAGCCAGAGCCAGGTAAATCAAGAACCAGATGATGACTGTTGGCGTGATATATTCCAGGAAGTTATACTGCCATGCTGCTACATAGGCGCCAAGTAGATAAACACTTCCTAATAGAAGCGAGACAGCAACCCCTCCCAGCAACTTGCCCAGCATTAGCTGGAATGGCTTGGCGGAAGATAGTAGCACTTCCGAAATACGTTGCATCTTCTCTTCCACCACACCTTGCATGAGAGGAGTGGCACCTACCATGATGACCATGAACATGAGCATCACAATGCCAAACGGAACGAAGAACGAAATAAGAATG
>WBZX01000477.1_pt1 | contig 36304 bp, 36 predicted proteins | sample 5204211 | NCBI WGS metagenome assembly WBZX01 (sample SAMN12344362, study PRJNA552823) | activated sludge metagenome | biome: Activated sludge suspended growth; feature: Nitrification reactor; material: Wastewater; isolation source: activated sludge from nitrification reactor of wastewater...
GCTTTTGGTGTTAATTTACATATTTATGTGCACTATTTTACCAAATAATACAATATTGTTAAACTCAATCAGTTAGTTATGATTTTTGAGTAAGCTCTATTTAATGGCCGGATCAATAAGATATATTTGAAAAACTATGCTGCCATAAAAAAACAGCGCTATTGGGTAGCGCTGTTGTAAACGGAGAAAATGTAAGGCTAAGCAGTTGTATTAATATTCTGCCCAAGATGTGAAGGCAGATTTTGTATGGGTGTATTATCCGGAATTGCCTCAATCAAAGCGAGTGCGCCTGCAGCACTCAAGTCCATTGCTTTTTTAAGAACGGCAATACTGACTGCCTGATTAGTACTGGTTTCGGCCATTGTTGTTGCCACATTTGCTATACCTGTAACGTCCATAGAGATACTCCTTAACTTTTACAGTGTTAATAGCGGCAGACAGTACAAAATATTTTAGAAATAAGGAGGAATTCTTTAGTATCCATAAAATGAAGGGTGGATTTTGTTGAGTTGCAGCAGTGGGTTATTGCAAAAGATACTTTGATTTCTATGGATTTCAGTGATTTTTAAGGAATGTTGAAAAAAGCTTCTTAAATTGATCTCTCCAATTCAAGCCCACTGCCAGAGGGATTTTGACTTGAAAACTTGTGTCAGCATTTTCACCATCCAGGTACAAATAATATTGCCCTAGTTCGCTCAGCTTAATTGTTTGAGTGATGACTCCGGACTGATGTCGTTGTGCGGGTACCGACAGCACCTCGAATTCCTGCTGATTTTCTTTCTCATCAATTTCTATTTTAACTAAACGTAGTGCTAACGGGATATCACGAGCTGATTCCGGGTACAATAAATCAATAGAGATATTCAGCATGCCGAGTCTGGGTATCTTGCCACACTGCACGGGCATATAAGGTGACCGGATGGTATCCCCAGGTACCTCGTAATCGTCGGGGAGATAATAGCCTGAGTAGCCTACGATCAGTGCCTCTGTTTCTATGGTACAAGCGCCGCCGCGAAAACCCTTCGGATATGTGTCGGATAAATCACCTTGTGAGCTTGTACGATACAATACACCAAACGCTATGAAAGTTAACATAATCCCAACTAAAGCTGCGAACCGGAACTTATGGGATGGTGATTCTGATTTAACTGACATAAACAATATTTTTCAATTTATTCCTGCACTTAGTTAATCGGTGTATTTGTCTGAATTGATGCATCTAGTCGTATCTGAGGCCGGAAACAGGATTGATATCTATCTGCTCTTGGCGCTTGACTATCTTTTTTATTTTTCTTGTTTTCCTCACTTCTTTTTATCTTCCAATATTTCTTCAGTTTCTTCGTCTTCGATATCAATTAACTTGCCGCTTTTATCGACTGTTATCCAGGTTCTTTTGCCATTCGCTTTTTTGACTCCGGCTAAATAAAGGGTGGTTTTATTTTCTTTTTCTTTCTCATTGATGAAAATTATTTTTTCCTTTTTGAGCTTGAAGATTTCTCTACCCTGTGCGTATTTTGTGATTGTTTTTTGAGCCTTGTGTGGAACATCGGACCATTCGATTTTTCTTTCTTTTGGGTCAGCATAACTTGGTGTTGAGAATGCTAGGATTGTCAGTAAGAGAAATGCGAGTGCTTTAATATTCATCATTATTTTCCTGTTAATTTACATTAATGTAACTAAATCTCAGCATATCCAATCAAAATTAATTAACATTGATTTATAAATGGATTGAGCCGTCATAATACTACGCTGGGATGGGAGAGATAAAGCATTATGCATGAACCGAACCTTTAGTACGCTCAGTGCTTTCTGTCAGAGAAACTCTGTCGTTTCCAAATTGGATTTTATCTAATCAATATGGCAGCAGCAACGCGGCGCCCTTCTTCGACCAGAATATTATAAGTGCGGCAACAGGCTTGTGTATCCATGATTTCAATACCGATCCCCGATTTGATGAATTGGCTTAGCAAAGATTGATCCGGGAATTGATGTTTGGCACCTGTACCCAGAATGATGATTTCCGGCGTGCGTGACAACAGACTTTCGAAATGCCGAGTTTCCAGTTGTGAGACTGACGACACTGGCCAATCTTCAATCAGATGATCGGGTAATACAATCAAACTTTTTTCATAACGAATTTGATTGATCAATACATAACCATCGCCATAGCCGGTAAAAATATATTGATGAGCAAAATTTGCCAGATGTAATTTCAATGCTTTGTTTCCTATTATTTCAACTGGAATAAACTTGATTATGCATTATTCAGATCAAAATACAACCAATCTGCTGCAATTACTTATGTTCTAGGGCGATGTTACAACACAAATGAATTGTAATTCAGAGTTGCGGATGTGCAATGTTTCTTAAAATCATTGTTTATCTTTCTCAGTGACTTTTTTTTTCACGAAATTGGCTAAAGTACCGAGAGTTTGAAATGTCTGAGCGCTGATCTCATCATCATTAATCGAGATTGAAAATTCTTTCTCTAACGCTAAGATAACCGTTACAACAGCTACTGAATCAAGTTCAGGAATATTTCCCAGTAAGAAGGTATTGATAGTCATGGAGTTGATTCGTTCACCTAACCCCAGTACATCAGACAGGACTTGCTTTATTTCAATGGTGTGGTCCATTTTGATTAACAATAGAAAAACTTTTTATTTTTATACGTATGAAAGTGACGCATCATTATAAGTCTGATTTAGGATTTTGACTTTTTTGTTTATGGAATGAGCAATCAATTGACGGCATACAGTACACCGATGAGATATTTTTAACTTCTGAGTCAAGGTTGTATTTCAACAATTGAATTCATGCGTGCAATCCCGCTCGTGATTCGTCCTGATTTATTGCGAACTTGAACAACTTGGCCTTCCGAGGCGTCAGCCAGAGCTTGACCTTCCGAACTGATACTGAACCCCCGTCCCTGAACAACCAAATTGACTTTCTGTCCGCGTAAGACAACGTAGGGTGCGCGCAGCATTTGCGGCCGTAGCGGCTGCCCGACAGTAAGATTGGTCGTGGCGACTTTACCAATGACTTGTGTTGTATCGGTAAATAGGCCATCCGGCATTTGTGTCAGATTAGCATTCTGTAGCGTAATATCTTCATATGTGAGTGTTTGTCCGGTTGCAACGGGTCGTGCTACCTGTAACACATTGGCCATCACATTCACTTCAGCCTGGACATAAATAGTCCAAGTTGCAGATGGGCTATTACACCGAACGCCAACGGAAGTTTTTCCCCATAAACGGCCGCCAGTCGGGACAAAGAGTTCCAGCTCCGGACACTCCGGTAAGCTAAGGTGTTTATCAATCTTGTCGACATTAGCAATGACTTGCGCAGATAGCGTTGCAGTATTACGGTAAATAAAATCTTCTACAGCATGTTTAATTAACGAAATTTCTTGGTATTGGATGGCAGGCTTGTGCTGCGATGCCAATAAAGGGAATGAGGAAGTTACTAATAACGATAGGCAGAGGGTTAATACTAAGCAACGTATCATAAATTTATTCGATCATTAATTTTGCCGTTTTCGGCAATTATTGCCGCTGTACCGCTACCTTAAACAGATATTTGGAAATTCATGTTTAAAGATAGCATCTATTTCATGCTTTTTTCGCTAGTTGATTGACTAATCAAACCATCTATCATACCTGGCATGTTAAATGCTAATAGAAGATTGAGAGAAATATTTAGCCAGGACTCATACAATGATTAACAAACTTGATAAAGAACTAAATTTTCATCATCAAGCCTTAAGTCTGCGAGCTGCAAGGCAAGAGTTACTTTCAAGTAACGTTGCTAATGCAGATACTCCCAATTTTAAGGCGAAAGATATCGATTTTGCTAGTGTGCTAAGTGAGAAGCTTTCACCAACCACACGTCCAAACACGGTGAACTTGAATACGACATCTCCATCGCACATCAATTCCGCGACGCAAGGGGCTTTCGGAGATAGCGTATTGTATCGTGTTCCTTTACAACCCAGCGCGGATGGTAACACAGTGGATATGGATGCGGAACGTACACGATTCGCTGATAACGCCATTAAATATGATGCAAGTATCACATTTATTACGAATGAGTTTAGAAACTTAACGTTAGCGATGCAGGAGAGATAAAAATGTCATTATTTAATGTATTCGATATTGCAAGTTCGGCAATGTCAGCACAATCCCAGCGATTAAACGTGGTTGCCAGTAATCTCTCCAACGCGGATAGTGTCACCAGTTCAACGGGTGAACCCTATCGTGGACGCCAAGTGGTTTTTAGTACATTACAAGCAGCTGCCAATGGTGCGAGTGGCGTTAAAGTTGCTGGTGTTGTTCATGATCCTTCGCCAATGCGGCAAGTATTTGAACCGAAGCACCCATTCGCGGATAAAAATGGATACGTGACAATGCCTAATGTCAATGTCGTCGATGAAATGGTCAATATGATGTCTGCATCGCGTTCCTATCAGAATAGTGTAGATATGATGAATACCACCAAATCACTATTACAAAAAACACTGTCTATTGGTCAATAAAGGAGTACATGATGAGTGCAATTCAACAAGCCAGTTCACAGGTAGCCGCATCGGCAACTGCGACAGGCATCATAGCTAAAAAGAATGCTGAGAATCCACAGGATCGCTTCTTGAAACTTCTGGTCACGCAGATGAAGAATCAAGATCCGCTTAAACCTCTTGATAATGCAGAAGTTACCAGCCAATTGGCGCAGATCAGCACCGTAACGGGTATCGATAAATTGAATACGACACTGCAACTGCTAACCGCTGATGTTGAAGATAGTTTGTCAGTGGAGGCGGCGGGAATGATAGGACATAGTGTTTTTGTGCCTGGAACATCTATTCCACTTAAGAGTGGTGAGGCTGTGGCTGGTATTGAATTAGCACAACCGGTTGATCAACTTACAGTAAAGATATTGGATAGCTCAGGTATACCTATTCGGCAAATGGAACTTGGCGCAAAGCCAACAGGCATTAGTACGATTGCATGGGATGGTAAAACAGACAGTGGTGCAGATGCAGCTGATGGGGATTACACTTTTATTGTTAATGCAAAACAAGGTGGCAATGAAGTTAAAGTCAATACGCTTTCATTGGGTTTGGTGAATAGCGTTACACCCGGTGAAAATAGTGCGCTTCTTGATATGGGTAAATTAGGGCTTGTCAATTTATCTGATGTCAAACGGGTATTTTAATTAGGAGATCATCATGAGTTTTCAACATGGTTTAAGTGGACTGAGCGCGGCATCGACCAATTTGGATGTCATTGGAAATAATATCGCCAATGTAAATACTGTTGGATTTAAACAATCGCAAGCTCAATTTACCGATATTTTTGCAAATTCACTGAGTGGGGCAGGCTCATCTCAAGTCGGCATTGGGGCCCGAGTGTCGACTGTTGCTCAATCATTTAGCCAGGGAGGCATATCGCCGACCAGCAATCCATTGGATATTGCCATTAATGGCCAAGGTTTTTATCGTATGGATGAAGGTGGTGTGATTAGTTATAGTAGAAATGGCCAATTTCATGTTGATGGTAACGGATTTCTTACTAATGCGAATGGAGCTAATCTAACGGGCTATATGGCGGATACAAATGGAAACATCGACGCCAGCAAACCGACCAATCTGAAGTTAACTACTTCCGATCTTGCTCCTCAAGCGACATCGATATTTGAATTGGGTTTTAATCTGAACTCAGGCGATGATCCGGCTGCTGTAACAACGTTTAGTGTAAATGATCTGGATAGCCGTAACTGGGAAACATCGGGAAGTATTTTCGATAGTTTGGGTAATGAGCATTCTCTCGTTACTTATTTCCAGAAATCGGCTGCTAATACTTGGAATGTCTATGCAACCGTTGATGGCACAGTTGATGCCGCCGGCGTGCCTCAAGGCGTTACCTTGAGCTCACAGGCTTTAACCTTCGATGGAACCGGGGCATTAATTTTACCTACAGCACCTATTACTGTAGATGTTGATTGGACAGCCATTAATCCAACGTTAGGCGCTGTTTCTCCTCTGAGCTTCTCACTGGATTTAACCAAGGGTACTCAGCATGGAGCAGACCGTTCCAGTCCCAATTTTATCTCACAAGATGGTTTTGGCGCTGGCCGATTGGCTGGCTTTGTCACGTCTGCCGATGGTTTGATTCAAGGCAGTTACACGAATAGCCAAACTAGGACACTTGGACAAATTGTTTTGGCGAACTTTATTAATCCACAGGGACTGAATCCTGTTGGAGATGGCCGTTGGATAGAGACTCCAAGCTCTGGTCAACCTGTAGTTGGGCCGCCAGAAACAGGAACATTGGGCTCACTTCAAGCTTCCGCTGTTGAAGATGCTAATGTTGATCTAACTACTGAGTTGGTAAAAATGATCACGGCGCAGCGCATGTATCAGGCTAATGCTAAAACAATTGAAACTCAGGATGCCATTATGCAAACACTGGTTAATCTTTAATTTCTTTAGATTCGGGTAGAAGCTCATGGATCGACTTATCTATACCGCAATGACTGGGGCAAACCATACGATCAATCAGCAGGCTACGGTTGCCCATAATCTTGCTAATGCTGCAACAAACGGTTATCGAGCCGAGAATAATGCATTCCGTGCTGTTCCAGTATTTGGCGATGGATTACCTACACGTGCATTTGTTGTTGATTCAACAATAGGCGCAGATTTTACACCGGGGACATTGCAAACAACCGGCCGTGATCTGGATGTCGCCATTAAAGGTTCCGGTTGGATTACCGTGCAATTGGATAATGGTGAGGAAGCCTATACTCGCAACGGTAGTTTGCAAGTGAGTCCTAATGGTATTTTATTAACGCAAAATGGACTGAAAGTGAAAGGCGATAGAGGAATTATTACAATTCCTCCGGAAACCCGTATCACAATTGGTGTCGACGGAACGGTGTCGTCTGTTCCCATTAATCCCCAACCTAACACAGTTGCATCAGTGGGTCGTATTAAGCTGGTTAATCCGCCCGAAGAGAATCTTGTTAAAGGTGCTGATGGCTTATTTCGTCTTAAGGAGAGCGGCGAAGCACAAGTTGATGCCAGAGTTAGGTTAGTGGATGGGACATTGGAGGGTAGCAATGTGAATGTTGTGCACGAGATGGTTAGTATGATAGCGCTTGCCCGTCAGTTTGATATGCAAATGAAAATGCTGGAAAGCGCAGAACGCAATGCACAGCAAGCCAGTGAAATAATGGTTGTAAGACTTTAATCAGACACAAATTTAAGAGGGTAATGATTATGATACGTTCATTATGGATTTCCAAAACGGGTCTTGATGCACAGCAAACCAAAATGGATGTCATTTCAAATAACTTGGCGAATGTCAGTACTAATGGGTTTAAACGTGCTCGCGCGGTTTTTGAGGATCTACTGTACCAAACAGTGCGCCAACCAGGGGCTCAATCTTCCCAGCAAACTCAATTGCCCTCAGGCTTACAGATAGGTACTGGTGTTAAACCGGTTGCAACAGAAAGTATATTTACCCAAGGTGGACTGCAACAAACGGATAATCAACGCGATGTTGCCATACGGGGGGTAGGTTTTTTTCAAGTTTTGTTACCCGATGGTACAGCGGCTTACACACGTGATGGTGCGTTTCAATCCGATCTGAATGGTCAACTTGTAACATCCAGTGGCTATGCAGTACAACCAGCGATTGTTGTTCCCCCAAATGCACAGAGTATCACAATCGCACGAGACGGGACGGTATCTGCAACAGTACCTGGTTCTACTGCACCTATCCAAGTTGGTAATGTCCAACTGGCCAGTTTTGTAAATCCGGCGGGATTGCAGAAAATGGGTGAAAACCTGTATATGGAAACTGCATCCAGTGGAACACCTAATCAGAATGCTCCCGGTACTAATGGGTTAGGGCTGTTAGAACAAAATTTTGTTGAAACTTCTAATGTCAATGTTGTGGAAGAGTTGGTTAGTATGATTCAAACCCAGCGTGCATATGAGATGAATTCCAAGTCAATTGAAACCTCAGATCAAATGCTACAAAGATTAGCGCAGCTATAGTTTTAGATGGTTACCTGGAGTAGTGTGATGGTAGATATCAATCTGATAAAACAAAACCAGAGTTTGTGGATATGCGTATTAATACTTGTTTTGCTGATGTCATCAGGCTGTGCCATCACACCATCAACCAGCGCCTATCAACCTTATACATTACGGCCACCTCAACATGCTGTAGCAGTTGCACAGCCCAGCGGAGCAATCTTTCAGACTATTCACAGCACGACTGGTGGCGTTCGTTATACCCCCTTATTTGAAGATCGGCGGGCACGAAGTGTTGGCGACACGCTCATCGTAACTTTGAATGAAACAACAAATGCCAGCAAGAGTTCTGGAAGCAATGTCGATCGTTCCGGAGAGATTGGTTTTTCGGTACCAAGTCTTTTAGGCATCCCTTTGAGCCTTTTACAGAAGCATGCAACCGTTGAAGCGAAATCCAACAATAAGTTTGATGGTGGTGGTGAAAGCTCAAGTAAAAATAATTTTAAAGGAACGATTACGGTGACTGTTATAGAAGCATTGCCCAACGGAAATCTCGTCGTCAGTGGAGAAAAACAGATAGGCATTAACCAAGGACAGGAATTTATACGACTCTCGGGTGTTGTGAATCCAATCCATATCATGGGGAATACCATTTCTTCTATTCAAATTGCGGATGCACGTATTGAATATCGAGCTAATGGATATATTGATGAAGCACAAACAATGGGCTGGTTGTCGCGTTTCTTCCTTACGGTTTCGCCCTTCTAAGGATTAAATAAATGAAAAATCCCTTAGCTCAGAAATACACAAAATCATGAAAGTAAAAAACATAATTATCTATTTCTTTCTTGTTCTTAGCTTGCTTTTACCAGGATTGGGTGTTGCTGATCGCATTAAAGATTTAGCATCCATTCAGGGGGTGCGCAATAACCAGCTGATAGGGTATGGGTTGGTTGTGGGGTTGGATGGCAGTGGTGATATGACGACCCAGACACCATTTACAGTACAAAGTATCATCAGTATGTTAGGACAGTTGGGTATTAACTTACCACCTGGTACTAATTTGCAATTACGTAATGTTGCCGCTGTTATGGTGACAGCTACATTACCTGCATTTGCCAAACCCGGTCAGCAAATTGATGTCACAGTATCTTCCATGGGTAATGCGAAAAGTTTGCGTGGAGGGACACTGGTGATGACTCCACTCAAGGGCGTTGATAACCAAGTGTATGCAATGGCTCAGGGAAACGTTTTAGTAGGAGGTATTGGTGCTGCTGCTGGAGGTAGTAGTGTACAAGTTAATCATCTCAGCGTTGGGCGTATCGCGAGTGGCGGTATTGTAGAGCGCGAAATTCCTACCACTGTTGGGCAAGGCGATTATATTAACCTTGAGCTCAATTCAACGGATTTTACGATGGTTCATCGTATTGTTGGTGCGATTAATGGGATTTATCCTGCATCTGCAACTGCTGTCGATGGCCGGGTGATCCAGGTAAGAGCGCCCTCTGATAATAGCCAGCGTATTATGTTTATCTCTCAGATTGAGAGTTTAGATGTTATACCCGCAAAAGCATCCGCTAAGGTTATCGTTAACTCACGTACTGGTTCGGTGGTTATGAATCAAGCAGTAACGCTTGAAACCAGCGCGATTGCACATGGTAATTTATCGATCATTATTAATACTGAGCCTGTAATCAGTCAACCCGGTCCGTTTGCGCAGCGGGGCGAAACGGTCGTTACGCAACGATCTCAAGTTGAGATACGCACTGATGAGGGGAATTTAATGCTTTTACCCAATGGGGCGGATTTGGGTGCAGTTGTGAAGGCATTAACAGCGATTGGTGCAACAACACAAGATTTGCTATCCATATTGCAGGCTTTAAAAGCAGCGGGTTCACTGCGTGCAGATCTAGAGATTATTTAGGTGATATGAAGATATGATTATCTCGCCAGATACCTCGAGTAAACTCGCTGTTGATGCTAAGAGCATTGATGATCTGCACTTAATGGCGAAGCAGAATCCAGATGAAGCTTTACAAAAAGTAGCGCAGCAGTTTGAAGCGCTATTTATGAACATGCTACTTAAAAGTATGCGTGAAGCTACACCTAAAGATGGGTTATTTGATAGCCAGCAAACTCAGTTTTTTACCCAAATGTATGATCAGCAATTAGCGCAACATATATCAACCAAAGGAATTGGTATTGCTGACATGATGGTACAACAGTTGACGCGAGCTAATAATTCAATGAAACCAGAAACTTCTATTAGTCAGACAGATACCATTTTATCTACACTTAATTCCATTCATAGCTCATCAGTAGTTACCGATGGGCATCCAAATGATAAATCGAGACAGTTGTGGCTCAATGCTCAGATTTCATCTAATGCAACAAGCATGCCGACAAATAAATTTAATTCACCTATTGATGAATTAGTGGCAGCTGCGCAGATGGAAAACACACAATCAAATAAATCCTCTAATCGTTCAACTGATTTTATTGATAAGCTCTTGCCACATGCAAAGGCTGTGTCACAGTCGACAGGTATTCCTCCTCATTTTATGCTGGCACAAGCCGCTTTGGAGAGTGGATGGGGTAAGCACGAGATTCGCCATGCGGATAATAGCCCAAGCTACAATTTATTTGGCATTAAGGCAGGTGCAAACTGGAAAGGAGATGTGGTTGAAACAGTGACCACCGAATATATTAACGGTGTACCACAGAAAATGGTCGAAAAATTCCGTGCTTATAGCTCATATGCTGAAGGGTTTAATGATTATGCCAAGTTGCTATCGGATAATCCACGCTATGCAAAAGTACTGAAATCTAATGATGCTGCTGCATTTGCAAATGGTCTTCAACGTGCTGGATATGCTACTGATCCAATGTATGCTGATAAGTTAATCCGGATACTCAATAGCGAAACATTGCAAAATCGAGGTTTAATTTAATTCTTTTATCGTTTCGCCGATATATTCATTATAAATCTTTTAAATAATATTAAGAATTAGGTATCAGTTATGGGAAATAGTATTCTTGACATTGGAGTTACTGGTCTATTAGCTGCACAGAGTCAGTTACAAACGACCAGTCATAATATTAGCAATGCGAATACACCTGGTTTTAAGCGTCAGCAGGTTATTTTGAATACAAATATTGCACAATCATCAGGTGCTGGATTTGTTGGGAGTGGCGTTCACTCAACAACAGTGCAACGTATTTACAATCAATTCCTTGTTAGTCAATCATTACAAGTTCAAACACAAAGCCAATCACTGGATAGTAATTATGCGCAAATAAAGCAGTTGGATAATATGTTTGCAGAAGCCACTTCCGGTCTTTCTCCCACACTTCAGAATTTTTTCAGTGCGCTACAAGATGTAGCAACAAATCCTTCTGTCATTCCATCACGCCAAGCTATGTTGAGTAATGCCGAAGCGCTTGTGGCTCGCTTCCAGAGCATGGATCAGCATATGTCTCAAATTAGGGAGGGTGTAAATACTCAAATTACCAGTAGTGTCGTTGAGATAAATTCTCTGGCTGATCAAGTAGCAAAAATAAATCATCAGATAACGTTAGCTGAAGGTGCTGCTGGTGGGCAACCTGCCAATGATATGCTGGATCAACGCGATGAGCTTATTAATCAATTAAGTAAATTGATTAATACAGATACGATACGACAAAATGATGGCACTGTGAATGTTTATATTGGTAATGGTCAGGCATTGGTTGTCGGTTCTCAAACACTGTCATTAAAAGCGATCGCGTCTCCTGATAATCCAGATAATTTAACAATAGGCTTAATGAGTGGAGGTAATACGATTCAGTTACCTGAGAGACAAGTTACAGGAGGAGCTTTAAGCGGTATTCTATCTTTTCGGAGCGTCACACTTGATAGTGCACAAAATGCATTAGGAAGAATCGCTATGACGCTGGCACAAACTTTTAATGAACAGCATCAATTAGGTATCGATCTGAATGGCGATATGGGCGGAGATTTCTTCAGTGTGTCTTCACCCAAAGTAACTTCTGCATTGACGAATGACTCGACATCTAATATCACTGCGGGAATAAGTGATTTTAGTGCTTTGACAACAAGTAATTATCGATTTTCATATGATGGAATAAACTATACATTGACAAGATTATCTGATAACAGCTCAATCAGTACGTCAGTAGCTCCATCAGGAGCTACACCCCTAACGCTTGATGGTGTATCGGTTACAGGGGCCACTATTCTTCCTAATGAGAAATTTCTAATTCAACCAACGGCTAGTGGTGCGAAGAATATTGCAGTAAATATTACCGATACAACTAAAATCGCTGCAGCCGGACCAAACCGTACCAGTGCAGCATTATCAAATACTGGAACGGGAGCGATCAGTGCAGGTACTGTAAATCCGTTACCTGTTGATCCTAATTTACAGCAACCTCTGACCATCACGTTTCATGCACCGTATGACGGACAATATGATGTGACCGGTGTTGGTGCTGGGTTACCGGCGACTAATCAGGTTTATGCGGAAGGAACTGATATTAGTTTCAATGGCTATACTTTTCAGATTAACGGTAATCCTGCCGCTGGCGATATTTTTACAATTACGCCTAATACGAATGGATCCGCTGATAATCGTAATGCACTGTTACTCGGCGCTTTACAGACTGCAAATACTTTGGAGAATGGTTCAGCGTCATATCAATCAGCCTATGGGCAGCTTGTGAGTCAAATTGGTAATAAAACACGCGAACTGGAAGTAACGAGTAAAGCACAAGCAAATTTACTTGCTCAAACTGAGAATTCAATACAATCCATATCGGGTGTCAATTTGGATGAAGAAGCCGCTAATCTAATGCGTTTCCAGCAAGCTTTTCAGGCTTCAAGTAAGGTTATTGAGATCAGTAATTCACTGTTTGATTCAATTCTTCGAATTGGTTAAGAATATTTAGATCGGGGATAACATTATGCGTGTTAGTACAAATACAATTTATGAAACCGGAACCAACTTAATGCTTCAGCAGCAAGAGGCGTTGATTAAAATACAGCAGCAGGTTTCTACCGGTAGACGCATCTTAACACCTTCAGATGATCCAATTTCTGCTGCACAAGCATTAAATATTTCACAGTCAAAATCAATCAATGAGCAATATTCAGTTAATCGTACCAGCGCAGATTCTTCGTTAGTCTTGGAAGAGAATGTCTTAAAGGAGGTAACATCACTTCTTCATGCTATGAAGGAATCAACGCTCAGTGCTGGAAAAGCGCTCACGGATGCCGATCGGAAGATTATTGCTGCAGAATTTCGTAGTCGATTAGAATCACTCGTTGATCTCGCCAATACTACCGATGAGAAAGGGCAATTTCTGTTCTCAGGGTATCAAGCAAATACGAAGCCTTTTATTCAAACTGGACTAAATGTGCAATATATGGGAGATCAGGGACAGCGATTGAATCAGGTAGGGCCGACAAGTCAGATCGCTGTTAGTGATTCGGGCATAGATGTTTTTGAACGTATAAAAAATGGAAATGGTGTTTTCACAACGGCAGCTAATTCGCTTAATATGGGTACAGGCGTCATTGATGTAGGATCAGTTATTACGCCATCTAGCCTTACGGGCGATAATTATGAGATAACTTTTGCAGTTGCTTCCGGTGTAACAACTTATGATATTGTTAATACAACAACAGGATTGCCAGTTTCATCAGGTAATACTTATGTGAATAACAACACGATTAGTTTTGATGGAATGCAATTGAATATTAAAGGTGATCCAGCCAATGGAGATAAATTTACTGTTTCTCCAAGTAGTAATCAGAGTATCTTTAAAACAGTAAGTAATCTGATTACAGCACTGGAAACACCATCTAGTGGTCAACCTGGAGGTACTCGATTTAATAATAATTTAAATACAGCATTACAAAATATGGATAATAGCTTGGAGAATATACTTACAAAACAATCTTCTATTGGATCTCGGCGTAAAGAAATAGATACACTGGAGAGTGTTGGTAGTGATCAAAATATCCAATTTGAGCAAGTACTCTCGCAATTGCAACATGTTGATTTGGCAAAAGCCATTTCTGATTTACAACGACAACAACTATATCTTCAAGCTGCGCAGCAGTCGTATATTAAGATTTCAGGTTTAACGCTATTCAATTATATTTGATTTGTTGTTTTGCGATGAATGACTAGCCAGTCAGTTTTCAACTTATTTCTTTCGTTGATAATTGATACCTTGGTATCCAATATCTCGACGAACTTGATAATCATTAAAGTAAATTTTATCGATCAGCTTATAAGCATTTTGTTGAGCAATTTTGATGCTGTCACCCAATGCCGTAACGCATAGAACACGTCCTCCAGCTGTTGTGATTTCCTTTCCATCTTTACCGCTCGCTAGAGTTCCAGAGTGAAAAATGTGAAAATTGTCAGTACCTTCTTGTTCAGTCATTAAGTCAGATAAGCCATGAATGACATCGTTTTTCCTCGGATTCTCAGGGTATCCATGTGCTGCCATTACAACACCCAATGCAGCACGTCTGTCCCACTCAATGTCCACTTTATCCAGTGTTCGATTCACGGCATGTTCAATTAACGTAAAAAGATCACTTTTTAATCGTAATAGGATAGGTTGCGTTTCCGGGTCTCCCATGCGGCAATTAAATTCTAGAACTTTCGCCTGATTTTCTGCAGTGATCATCAATCCTGCATAGAGAAAACCACTGTAGTTGATACCTTCTTGTTTCATTCCTGCTATGACTGGATCAATGATATCCCGCATGATTTTTGCATGCAGACTGGGAGAGATAAATGGTGCCGGTGAATATGCCCCCATTCCTCCTGTATTGGGACCTAATTCGTCATCATAAAGACGTTTATGATCCTGACTGGTAGCTAGCGGCAAAATATGTTGACCATCAGTCATCACAATGAAGCTAACTTCTACTCCTTGTAGAAATTCTTCGATAATGATTTCATTGCCTGCACTACCAAGGTTTCTTGCAACTAACAGAGTATTAACAGCCAAATGCGCCTGTTCATTGGTTTGAGCAACCACAACGCCCTTTCCCGCTGCAAGACCATCTGCTTTCACTACCACAGGAGTGGATTTCTGATCGATGTATTGATGCGCCAGCACAGGATCTGTAAAACTTGCATAGGTTGCAGTAGGAATATGGTGTCGCTGCATAAATTCCTTAGCAAATATTTTTGAAGTTTCCAGTTGAGCTGCTTGTTGCGTTGGACCAAAGATTTTTAGATTGGCAGCTTGAAATGCATCGACGATACCGGCAGCAAGTGGGACTTCCGGACCGACTATCGTAATTGCGATTTGTTCTTTCTTGGCAAAATTGACTAATTCAGGAATGGATGTAATAGGAATATTCTCAAGTCCGCGCTCTTGTTCAGTACCCGCATTACCCGGTGCGACAAATACTTTATGTACGCGAGGCGATAGGCTTAATTTCCATGCCAGTGCATGCTCTCTACCTCCACCACCAATGACTAGTAATTGCATGATATTGATGTATTAATTTAGTGTCTGAAATGCCGAATGCCAGTAAATACCATCGCAACCCCTTGTTCATTGGCAGCCTCAATCACTTCGTTGTCACGGATACTGCCGCCTGGTTGAATGATGGCAGTTGCACCCGCTTGTACCACGACATCCAATCCATCCCGAAAGGGGAAAAATGCATCCGATGCAACCACCGATCCCACAAGCGAAAAACCTGCTTGTTGCGCTTTTATCGATGCGATACGCGCGCTATCCACACGGCTCATTTGACCAGCACCTATACCGACGGTTTGACCGCTGCGGCAAAATACAATCGCATTCGATTTGACAAATTTTGCAACTCGCCATGCAAACAATAAATCTTCTAACTGTTGTGATGTAGGTTCCAATTTGGTAACTATTTTAAGATCTGAAACAGTAATGTTTTGAATGTCGGGTGTCTGTACAAGAAGACCACCGCCAATACGTTTTAAATCATAGCGATGATACTCATTGTGTAATGGCAGAACCAATACACGTATATTATTTTTTTGTAAAAGGAGCTGCTGTGCTTCCTGTGTAATTTCCGGTGCAATAATCACTTCAACAAATTGCTTTAAGACCGCCTCAACAGTATCTCTATCAACAGCCCGGTTAAAAGCGATAATGCCGCCAAAAGCAGAGATTGGATCAGTGGCGAATGCGAGTTGATAGGCACGTAGCGTAGTCTCTGCAATAGCAATACCGCAAGGATTGGCATGTTTCACAATCACACACGCTGGACTGTCAAAAGTTTTGACACATTCCCAAGCAGCATCGGTATCGGCGATATTATTGTAGGATAGCTCTTTGCCTTGTAACTGTTGATAGTTGGCCAAACTACCCGGCGTGATGGTTTCATCGCGATAGAAAGCAGCTTTCTGGTGAGGGTTCTCGCCATAGCGTAAATGCTGTGCAATATTGAAATTCAGGTTGAGGGAATCCGGGAAATCTTTTTGCTGGTGGTTCGTATCAAGAGAGGTCAAGTAGTTGCTGATGGCACTGTCATAAGAAGCGGTATGCGTAAAAGCTTTTTGTGCCCATTCAAAACGGGTGGTCAAACTCGTAGATCCATTATTTGCTTCGAGTTCTTCACAGAGCAACGCATAATCCTGAGGATCAGTAACGATGGTGACTTTGCGGTAATTCTTAGCTGCTGCGCGCACCATGGTTGGGCCACCGACGTCAATGTTCTCAATTGCTTCATCCAAGCTACAATTTTGTTTTGCAATCGTTTGCCGGAATGGATACAGATTAACAATGACCAGTTCTATATTCGGGATAGATGCGTTATCAAGTGTTTTCTGGTGTTCCGGTAAGTCATTACGGGCGAGTATGCCGGCATGAATTTTGGGATGCAGTGTTTTTACCCGACCATCCAGCATTTCTGGGAAGCCAGTATAGTCGCTGGCTTCGAGAACGGTTACTCCGGCATCATGCAATAATTTAGCAGTACCGCCTGTTGATATAATAGCTATCTCGCGCTGAATCAGTTTTTGTGCTAATTCTATGATTCCGGTTTTGTCTGAGACACTGATAAGTGCATGTTTAATTGTCATTTAATTTGGTATTGCTTCATTTTTTGACGTAGGGTGTTACGATTTATTCCAAGTAGATCAGCTGCTTGAGTTTGATTACCTTTGGTATGTTGGATGGCAACTTCAATCAGCGGTTTTTCAACACTATTGATCACCATGCTATAGATATGCCCTGGTTTCTCCCCATCCAGGTCATCGAGATAGCCACTGATAGCCTTACGGATACAGGATGCAATCTCATTCTCCTTCATTGCACTCATAACCTAACTCCTCCCCTTTTTTGACATAACTCAATCTTTGATTTTCTTCAGCCAACTTTGAGAAAAAAATATTGGTCTCTGATAGCTGCTGATCACTGGTCTGTAATTGGTTCATTGCGTGACGAAAGCTGGCAGAACCTACCAGACCTTTGGTATACCAGGAAATGTGTTTGCGCGCGATGCGAACACCTGAATATTCACCGTAAAAATCATATAAATCGTATAAATGATTAATGAGCACTTGATGTATCTCAATGACTTCAGGTGCTTGTAGATGTTGGCCTGTTGTAAGATAGTGATTTATCTCACGAAAGATCCATGGTCGTCCTTGCGCTGCTCGTCCTATCATAATGGCATCGGCTTTTGTGTAAGCGAGAATATGTTTGGCTTTCTCAGGAGTAGTGATATCGCCATTTGCAATGACAGGAATTTTAACGGTAGATTTAACAGCAGCAATCGTGTCATATTCTGCTTCACCCAGATAAGCGCAGGCTCGTGTACGGCCGTGAATAGCCAAAGCCTGGATACCGGAATTTTCTGCAATATGTGCGATGGATAATGCGTTTTTATGCTGCTTATCCCAACCGGTACGGATCTTAAGTGTCACAGGAATATCGACAGCCTTTACAACGGTATCGAGAATTTTCCCAACCAGTTTTTCATCTTGTAGTAAAGCAGAACCAGCCATGACATTGCATATCTTTTTTGCTGGGCAGCCCATATTAATATCAATGATTTGTGCACCTTCTTCAGCGTTATAGCGTGCCGCGGCGGCGAGCATCTCAGGATCAGCACCGGCGATTTGAACAGAGATTGGAGAAACTTCGCCTTCGTGATTTGCTCTTCGTTGGGTTTTTTTTGACCCCCAGAGTAAGGAGTTACTCGATACCATTTCAGAAACCGCCATGCCAGCGCCCATAAGCTTACATAATTGGCGAAACGGTCGGTCTGTAACACCAGCCATCGGAGCAACAATGAGCTTATTTTTTAAAATATGAGAACCAATTTGCATGTAAGAAATATCTGTGGGATTGGATTAATGGTTTAAGCTATTGTTGAGTAGTACTTTTTTCTGAAATTTCATAGATAAGCCTTAATGCAATAGTGAATATTCACATAATTTTCACATTGCGGTGATGGTTAATTATAGCTTTTGTTAGACAGATAGTGGAGGGATGGCTTGAAATTATCCTCTTGCTCCAAATATCATGCGACGTGCAATAAATCGTTTAAGTGGTGGGGTGCAGTCCAATATACTTAATCCGAATCCGCAAGATTGTTTCAGTATTTTGTTTTCATTAGAAAAAACCTTGACTAATGAGTCTGTGAAAATTCTGCCCGCACTGCTGTCTATTTGTCTTCTTTGGTGGTATTTTGACAACATCGCGGGGGTGCCAATTTTATTGGGTGTATTTTTTGTACTAATAATTTCTCCTGCCAGTTCATAAGCGTCTCTCAACCCCAAATTAAACCCCTGTCCCGCAACCGGGTGTAGTGTCTGAGCCGCATTGCCGATTAATGCAACTCTTTGTGCAGTAATGGATGTCGCGTATTTAAGTGCCAGTGGAAATGCGGATCTTTTTCCTGCATGGATGAATTTTCCGAGCCTATCGCCAAAGTGTTGATGCAGCTGAGTTAAAAATATTTCATCATTTAATGCAATGATTTCTCTGGCTGTTTCGGGAGTTACTGTCCAAACCAGAGCAAAATCTTCATTATTTGGAAGTAATGCGATGGGTCCATTGGCTGTAAAACGCTCATAGGCAATACCTGTTTGTTTTTTTTCAGCCTGGACATTTGCAACGACTGCCCATTGCTGATAATCATGGGTTTGATAGCTAATATCAGGTATTTGCTGAGCAAGTTGACCCCCATCAGCGAGGACTAGCAGATTAGCCGTAACTTTTGTTTCTTTGCCTTGATGATCGAAATGTATCGTGCCTGAGTTTTCATGAGTATCCAATCGGGTGACTGCTGCACCGGCAATATAATTCGCTTTACTTGCTGTTAGTTTTTGATGCATAGCGTGGAAAAGATCATGATAATTCACCACAAATCCTAGAGTGGGCACACCTGCATCTTCAGGCGTCAAGGTGGTTTGGCCAAAACTGCCGCGATTGGAGATATGAATCGTAGTAATGGGTGTATTTTGTATCAACTTACTCCATACCCCTAGGCGATGTAATATCAGATGGCTGCCGTGCGATAACGCTAATGGACGGGGATCTTCAACTTTTTCGGGCAGTGCCCGAGCTTCAAGTAATAGGCTGGAAATGCCTGTATCTTGTAAAGCAAGTGTCAGAGCCATGCCGACAGGGCCACCTCCGACGATAACAATGTCATAATGATCAATAGCCATATAATTTTTCTTGGGATTTTTTTACAGAGAATGCTAGTTTATAAGCTAAACCCAATGAAATGTTAAACTTGGTAGTTTTATGCCAATCCATATCGAGCAACGCCTGGGTCCGATTGCACCTGATTCTTGACGACTAAGGATAGCATAAGTGCTAACGGTCATGGAATGAGATGGTTGCTGGTTTGTAATGATACCAGGCTTAGAAAATGGCATAATTGCACAGCCCTATTTTCTACTTTCAATCTATTGATGTTGATGCATCAAAATGATTTGAACTTTGTACCTATTACGCATAAAGCACTTAATTATTTTCTGAAGATATTATTTTGTATAGGAACTTTTGCATGACAAAGTTATTAAAAAATAAATTGGTAAAGTTTATATTATTCGTATTAGTTTCTGTTTCTACAGCAAATGCTTGGTCAGCAAATAGGGATACTGAGCTGATCAGTGCAGCGGATAAAGGCAATTTTCCTTTGGTTAAAAAAATACTGGACACTGAACAGATCGAGCAAGAAGAATTAAACACCGCTTTTCTGGCAGCGATTAAAAAAGGAAATGCTGCAATAGTTGAACGATTCATACAAGCAGGCGTGGATGTCAATTTAAGGGCGGAAAACAGTTATACACCATTGATGCAGACTGCTCGTGACGGCCGTGATCAGGTGGTGGAAATACTACTGACTGCCGGTGCCGATGTGAATGCTGTTTCTGAAGAGGATGACACCGCTTTAATTTTGGCGGCTGAGAAAGACAGAAGAAAGGTCATCGCTGCATTGCTGGCTGCCAACGCGAATGTCAATGCAAAAAGGAGTAATGGCATGACGGCACTATTATTGGCTGCACAAGAAGGGCATCAACAGACTATTCAAGCATTGGTTGCTGCGAAGGCTGATGTAAATTATCAACTGGAGAATGGCGCAACGGCGTTAATGCTGGCGGCCCAACACGGTCATCTGGGTGCTGTCTATTCATTAATTGCAGCGAATGCAGATCTCAATCTCAAAGCAAGCAATGGAATGACGGCGATGATGCTTGCTAATCACTATCGTTATAAGGAAGTGATTGATTTATTAAAGAAGGCTGGCGCCAAATAGCAAATATAGTGTACTACTTCTAATCGAGTTGCTATATCCTACGGGGCTGTTATAGTTAAACCAAAGAAATAAAGGAAATTACAAATGAAATTTTTAACTGTTCTATTACTGGTCATCGCAATGTTGTTATTAACAGGTTGCGATGAAAAATCACAAAGTGATAAAGCAGGAACGGATGCTTCGTCAACCACGATGGCTGAAGTAACCAAACTGGGTGAAATTCCAGCGATACTGAGTGAAGGTTTGACGCCTGAAGAAAAAGCTGAACTCAAGGAACAGATTTTACCCTCAGGAGTAGGCGATGTCCAAACAGCGGAAGAAAAATTTAAAGCATTACTGGAAGATGCAAAAACAGGAGACCCTGCTGCGCAGAATGGTTTAGGTGTTATGTATTATACCGGTGAAGCAATTTCAAAAAGTCCGTCGGGTCAAGTATTGAATAACGATCCTGAGTTAGCAGCAGGCTGGTTTTTTCGTGCCGCCGAACAAGGCTTTGCAGATGCGCAATTTAACCTTGGGTTAATGTATGCCAATGGTGAAGGTGTTGAACAAGATATGACACAGGCCGTTGAGTTGTTTAAGAAAGCCGCAGAACAAGGGCACGTGGATGCACAAAACAATTTGGGTGCCATGTACTTTACGGGTGAAGGCGTAGGTAGAGACGAGAAAAAAGCGATTGAGTGGTTTGAGAAAGCTGCTGCACAAGGCAATGTGGATGCTCAAGCTAACCTTGATGCAATAAAGGCGGCAGGCGGAAAATAGCTTCTGGACGGTGTTGTTCGGGGCAAGCTTGTACGGTTTTATAAGGATTAAATGGTTTTTTGATTCGTGAATACTGGAGAAGGCTTTATCTACTATTTTTGATTTGTATGATGGAAATTACTTGCTATCGAGATTCAGAAATCAGCCGTGAATCGCGGCAGCTGTCGGCAAGCGCCTATAATCTGGCCATTACTTTGCTGTCGCGCTGTACCACCCGGCATTTATTTGTTCCTATCCGCAGTATGCAATATATGGCAATTATTGATAACGAGGAGTTCGTGTTTATTGACGGGGAACGTAAATGCTGGGTAGATATTGCATGGCAGAATTTTAAACCGCAGGTTCGTGATGCTTTGGATCAACCGGTCGCCTATCAGGCGGTTTATTACCGCGAAAACATATCGACGATCATGACGCGCTTACAGAGTGAATTTCCAGCTGCACTGCAAGTGCTGGTTAACAGAACAAAGTTGGATGGTCCGGCGCGGATTATCAATTTTCCGACAAAAAGTTAATCGTCATCCTTCAAGTCGGTATCCCAGCCTTTTTCTTTGGCGCTTGCAATAGCCTGTGTATATAGCTGCATATGCCGGTCGCGGAATTCATCTGGTAAGCGGCTTGGCAGGTGGGCATATGGTTCCCAGGCAGCATAGACTTTCTCATACAGCGTTTGCATTTGCGCACTGCTCCAGCCCGCGCAGGTTTCTGTTTCGGGCAAAATGCCAAATACCCAGGCATCTCGCACGACACGTCCCAAGTGAGTCAGACCTCCGTTTTCATCCTGATCGATACCCACATAAAATTGTTCTGTCATTGTGTTGATCTCATAAAAGTGTACATAGTGTGTAAGAGCAATCTTAGTGTTGAGTAATTGATTGGCTTCTGCTATGGGGTGCTTCCGTTTTTGTATTGAAGCGATCCAATATATAGTGAGTCATGTTTTTGGCGAGCTCCTCCTCGCCGAAGAATACCGTACCTATCTTGTCTTTGCGTAATAATTCTGTTTCATCCTCACTGCGGGTACGTAACACAATTTCGATATCCGGATTCAGTGTGCGTGCGGTATCGATCATTTGGCGAACATTCAGCGGGTCAGGTGTTGCAATGACCAGCATCGCCGCATCCGTGATATGTGCTTGTATCAACACAGAGGGATCTGTGGCATCACCAGATACTGCATTCTTGCCATGTTTACGCAAATCTTGCACCAGTTCACGGTTTTGCTCTGCAACGATATAAGGAATATCCTGTTCACTCAGAGCGCTAGCAATGCGCTGGCCTACATGGCCATAGCCTACCAATACGACCTGTCCTTCGAGATACTTGCGTTCTGTACTCATCGGCAGTTCCGCGAACGGATCATCGCGATTTTCGTATTTGCGTGCCAATGCGGAGTGTTTCAGCATCCAGTTCCTGAAAGGTACAATGGCAGCAAACGCTATCGGGTTGAAAGCGATGGAAATCAAAGCGCCCGCAAGCACCAGGCTCATGCCCTCGATAGGCATCAACCCGAGTGTTAAGCCCAGCCCTGCCAGAATGAAAGAAAATTCACCAATCTGTCCCAGGCTGGCAGCCACTGTCAGTACGGTATTAAGTGGGTAGCGTAGCAGCAAAACCAACAGCATGGCCGCCACGGATTTTCCTGCGATAATAATGGCTACCACGCTTAGAACCCGCATGGGCTCTTCGATGAGCACGGCCGGATCAAATAACATGCCGACGGAAACAAAGAACAGCACAGCAAAAGCGTCACGCAATGGCAGAGACTCTTCGGCGGCACGATGGCTGAATTTGGATTCACGCATCACCATACCAGCAAAGAACGCACCCAATGCAAACGACACATTAAATAGTGCTGCGGCACCATAAGCAATGCAGATGGCTACGGCAATGACAGCCAGCGTGAACAATTCGCGTGAGCCTGTGCGGGCAACTTGCCACAACAACCAAGGCAATACACGGCGGCCGACAATGAGCATCAAGGCGATAAAGGCTGAAACCAGCAGTAAGGTAGTGCCTATCGTACGCCATAATGGATCTGCCGCTGCTTCGGTTCCATTGGATCCGCCCAACATGGTCGCAAATGAAGGTAAAAGAACCAGAATCAGTACGGTTACCAAATCTTCAACAATCAACCAGCCGACGGCAATCCGGCCGGTCATGGTTTCCAGAAGGCCGCGCGATTCGAGCGCTTTAAGCAGTACCACAGTACTGGCGCAGGATAATGAAAGGCCCAGCACCAAACCAGCACCGAAACTCCAACCCCACCAGTTAGCCAGGATCATGCCCAATATGGTTGCAACTGCCATTTGAACAATGGCACCGGGTACAGCGATACGTTTGACAGAGAGGAGATCATCGAGAGAAAAATGTAATCCGACACCAAACATCAGCAACATGACACCGATTTCTGACAGTTGGGAAGCAATTTCAATATCCGCAACAAACCCGGGTGTTGAAGGGCTGATCGCGATGCCAGCCAGCAAATAACCCACGAGTGCAGGGGTTTTTAGTCGTTCTGCAATAAAGCCAAAGATCAAAGCCAAGCCAAAGCCGGCTGCAACCGTAGTAATCAGAGCAACGTTATGTTCCATTCGAATTCCATTATCTATGTGACTGGCGGGTTTGTTAGAGGTGCCTGATTAAGTCCGCTCAATCCGTTTTGTTATAGTCTTACTACAGAAAATGTGATACTTGAGTTCAGCTAACTTACCGAGCCATGTATTTAATTAGTTTGTTCAGAGTTTTCTGAGAAGGTTTCAACTTCGGAATCACTGGCGGGTATCATATCGGATACCACAGGTGTATTTAAGAATTTTTCAAACTCAACGCGTTCTTCTTCGATTGCTTCGAGAATCTGGCGCTTAAAATCATCGCGTGAGAACGCTTCTTCGAGCATCAGCAGAAGCTTTTCAACAGTCAAGCCAATGGTGATTCCGCCAATAATACCACCAATCGCTGCACCAATGGCTGTACCGATACCGGGAATGACGGAACCCAGTGCCATACCCGTTGCGGCACCTGCCGCTGCCCCACCTAAGGCGCTCACCGCTTTTCCGGCAGTCACTTTAATTAAGGCTTGCGCGCCGAGTTTGATCACTCCCTTACCAGCCACCTTGGCTGTAATTTTACCAGCAATTGCTCCGGTAATCGCGCCAGCGGTGCCAATACCGCCAGAAATCAGCATGCGGTTCTCCAGATTGACGATCATGCTATGTGCAGGCGGTTCTTTGAGCGCGCTCAGTGAAGCGTGCCTGACAATTTCCAGTTGTGAATTATCCGCAGGTTCAACACGATTCTCAGCCAGTATTTGCTCAACCTTTTGCAGATGTTCGGCGCGTAGTTGCTGGTTATTCTGCAATACGTTTTCAATCGATTGTTGCACAGGACCGAAAACATTGCCTTTCATCAGATAATTTTGCAATTTTTCAGCCATCCAGTTTTCCAGGACACCGGTAGCCAATGCCACAATACGTTCATATTCGCCCGGCAGACTGTAATACCAATCCAGATAGTCATCAACATTTTCAGCCATTTGCTTGAAACCAGTATCAGTAGTTTCACGTAATTTTTCCAGCGATGTTTCCAGTTTGCTGAGGCTGTCGAGGTAAGCGCGCTCAATGTGTTCTGCAGTTCCGGGTTTATAGTACTCATCTCCGATCATTTCCACCGTTTCGATCACGGTTTGTTGTGAGGTACGGATTTCTTTAACAGTTTTCGGATTGGAGCGCAGCCAGGCATCCACATAAACAGTCGATGGCACATAAATAAACAAGACAAAGAAAGTGGTGAATGCCGTGGTAATAGCCCAGGCCCAGGGTGAAACCGCAGGGGGGTGATCACTATCCTGGATAGGACTGAATACACGGCGATATTCAGACAACGGAACCATAAAACTGGAAATCCCAAGTGCCACATTATAAAAAAACAACAAACTGCCCAGAAGAATGACTCCCAGATAAAACATGGTGTTGAATGAATGCAGACTGCCTAATGCATAACGTTTTAGTCCTTCAATAAAACCCAGTAACCGGTTGGTTTCAAGGATCAGAATGCTGTTGGTGGTGCCATCCAATTTTTGGCTTTCCATGGCAACCGCTTCCGCTAGTGAAGCATACTGACGACTTGCATCCGCGTGATTGACGAACACAATAAACAATACCGCCATCACCAATGCAGTCACCCAGCGTGACCAGGCTAAGGATTTATGCACGGCGATGTAAGGTTTGTATTCGCGTGCTGCAATGGGAAAGAAAATAGCGTAAATGATGGCAAATACTGGAATGGCGGTAAAGAAAATCGTCCATTCCTGCTTTTCAGCCGAGCCGAGATAAAATAACAGTAGAAATGAAAAAGCTACCGACCACAGCAACCACCAAATATATGCCAGAATTCGGCGCGTAAACAACCAATGCAAAATACCCAGTTTTTTAAATTGACTGGCAAGGTGAATTCTTTGAATCGTTACCGCATAAATCGCAGCGAAATAAATAGGCAATCCGAACAGAAAGGTTACTAGTAAGGCAAACCACAGTTGTTCATTAGGAATCAGCCGCCCAAGAAAGTAAGCAAATGCCAGCCAACTGGCAGAAAACGCCAGATAGCAGAGAATTCTTACAAAATTGAAGTTTTTGAGCGCTGAAAACACAACAATGATTCCTTCATGACCAACAACTGGGGACAAATATGGGCTACAGCAGGACGATGAAATAAACTAAAGTAGCTGGTCGATAGTAGACTGTATCTGACTACTGACTGTCAAGCGATTGATTCATGAATTAATCAGTGTTTTCTCAAATCTCAATTAAATGAGTATAGGTACGAAACGTTGCGCTAAAATAACTTTTTCGTCATTGATGTGAGAAGCTGTATGTTTGAATTTGAAATTTATCGAATTTTTGTAAGTTCAATTCTCTGCTCCTCTGAGGAGAAAGTTGGTTAAAAACTAGTCGATTGAGGAACGTAGTCAATATCTCGTGCGATGGGGCTATATATTTACTATAGCTATGCAAAACTTGTAATATCCGGTTTAGAAAATATAGGATTCGCATGAGGCAGAAAATATTAGCGCATTGCATTTATTGTCTATTAATGTCAGCGATGATGACTGGCTGTGTATCTGCAACAGTCACTGCAGTGAATCTTGGCTTCTCAGATATTTTTGTCAAAGAATGGCTCTACTCATGGAGCGTTGCTTTTCCAATTGGTTTTTGCATTCTATTGGCGTTGTCACCGCTACTCAGGCGTGCTGTGGATTCAATAGTTCATTAGCTGCAAGAACTAATCTGATTTTTTGTAGTTTAATTTAAAGAAAAGATCCAACGTATCATATCGCAGCTCTTCTTAAGAGAATAGGGAGCAGGCTATTATATTTGGTTTCTTCTTTGACCAGACAATTGCGCAATGGTTAATGCATGTTTCCTTTGTTTTGCTTTGGAAAATACCGGTATATATTACTAGTCACGCCGATTTTCAGAGATGAAGTAGTCTAGAGGCTGAATAAGTTTAGCATGCAATCAATGAACCCCGCTGAATCAGTCCGATGGCAGAAAAATAAAAGGCTTAGTATGAAAGTTATCATTGATACTGACAATAACGTAATAGGCACTTTTAAGCTTTTCTGATTATATTTTGCTTTAATTACCTGGGCGATGTCTTCGTAGGATGGCTGCTCAGTTACCTCTATTCTTCTCCCAAGATGACTAGGAGTCTCGTTGATTTCTTCATGAATTCTTTGTTTTTCTTTCCTAACAATGAATGGAGAGGATTGTTCTTTAATAGGTGGCGGTGTTTCAGAAGACGCGGTTTCCGAAATGTCTTGATTGATTGTAGATACTTCCTGATTCTTTCTTTCTTTGCTCTTTAACGAAATAATGTAATGAAAGACGTCTGTTCTTAGTCCTAATCGCTGAGTGGCTTCGTAGATATCATGTGCGTCAACTATAGGTTTTTCTCGTTCGAAAGCAACACTAAATGATCTGTCACATAATGAGTTGATGGTACGCGGTGTTCCGCCAGCCTGGAATGCGATAGAAAGTGCTTCCCATCCCGTATCCGATATAAGATCAGGCGTGCCTCCCGCTACTTTAATGCGATGCAAGATGTATTTGCGGATTGCATCGACATTCATTCTTCCCAGTGTTTCAAGTGCGGCGATCCGTTGTTTAAAAGGCTCCATCGCAGGCCTGTTGATTATTTCCAATAATTCTTCCTGGCCGAGCAGGAGTAACTGAATGAGTTTTATCGATCCTTCTTCAAGATTATTTAGCAAACGAATACCATTGATGACATCGTCCGACATCAGATGCGATTCATCAATGATGATCAGGCATTTTTTTCCTTCCGAATTGATCTTTAAGAGCGCGTTGCGAATATCCCTCATCACAAAGGTTTTTTCAGGTGATAATGGTTGCAGTCCAAGTTCCTGAGCGAGAAATAAGTAGAGATCAATGCTGTTTGCAGGCGGCTCTGCCATCCATATTAATTTGATATTTTCAGGAAAATCGGCTTTTATCATCTGGCTGAGCGTTGTTTTGCCTGAGCCGATGGGGCCGGTTACCACGATTAAGCCTCGACCGCTTTGCAAAGATCCAGATATTTGCTTACGGATACGGGCATGATCACCCTGGTTATAGAAAAACAGTGGATCCGGTACATTCTCGAATGGGAGTATGTTGAGGTTAAAGTACTGCGTATACATATGCATTAATTTCCCCCTTCTTTAAGCATAAGCTTTACTTCGACTCTGCGGTTTTTTGCTCTACCTTCTTCTGTAGTGTTGGTATCTATCGGGCGAGTGTCGCCATAACCAATAACGGATATCCGTTCCTGCGGTATTCCGCGAGAAATCAATATACTTGCGATAGTTCTTGCTCTGCGTACTGACAGATCCATATTGTCCTTGTGCAGCTTACCAGTCGGTATATTGTCGGTATGCCCTTCTATAATGATAAGGCTATTTGGGAATACTGATATCTCACTGATTAGTTTTTCAATCTTGGAAATGGCGGCATCATGGATGATATCTTGACCGGAACGAAAAGTTTGTCCACCAAAGACTGTCATGATACGTGGATGATTTTCGATATCTGCGGTTTTAATACTTTCGGTAGTTTTTTCGGTGATTGTGGATTTATCCTCAAGCTGGACGATGGATGTTTCTGGGTTTTTAGTAACAGCGCTGTCGGCATTCTGATCTGCAGTTACATTTTGAGCCGCATCGTTTGAGTCTGAGGAAGTGTCTTTTGGATCATTCTGATGATGAGGTACATTGATCAATGGTATATCAGTTAACGGTACATTAGCTAAAGGTGTGTGTATTGGAGAGTCGAACGCCGTAAATGTGATAATGGCGGATAGGGTAAAAAATACACAAGATAGTCCAATAATAATGAAACGCATAATAAAGTACTCGATTTAATATGTTTTAAACGAAAACGTGTTATTAACGGACTCAAACGAAATTATTTTAGCGCATTAAACGGGATTTTGCTCGTGTGAATGGGATTCCTTGATCAAAGTTTTACAATTAAATTTAGGATTTTGTAACTGGCATGGGAAACTGTGTTGAAACTTTATGCAAATATGCACCAGTGGTTGCAACCTTATTGGATATTTGCGATAGGATTGTTTTTGCATGAAATTGATATGTGGATGCACTTGCCACTGATGGTTGGAGTACACTAGATTTCTGTCAATTAAACTAGAGTGACAGAAGATTTAACTAAACATCGGGTTTTACAGATAGCTTTAGCAAGAATACTTTTTATTTTTTTATGTATACAACAGGAAGCGAGCTTATTCCATAACGATAAGGAGACTAATATCATGACAACTGCTGCAAAACTCTTGTCACACCTTTCTCAAATACATATTGGAGTCTGTAGACCGTTAGTATGGTTGGTGATATTGGTGCCGATCATGATTTCAGGTTGCAGCATTGGCGATAAAATCGATAAAGCGACCGACAAAGTGAGTGATATTGCTGGCGATACGGTGGCCTCGTTGGATGGTGCGATTGATGCCTTGGATCGTAATTCCTCATCCTGGCAAGCGATATTACAGGATACTACCCAGCAGTTGACCGCTGATGCTCAGTCGACAGTGCGTAATGAGATCTCGGATCTGCTTAACCGCAGCGTTGCCGCTACCGGCACAGAATTACGTTGTAATACCGATTTCATTGGTGCCCGCGTACGTCAGGCTCTGGTGAGAATTCGTGCCCGTTTGCTTCATCAACCGATCCCTCCAGTTGAACCGGCATTGTGTCATGTGGTACCGGCAGCTGTGGATATGGCATTGGATGCAACCCGACGTAATAAACTGGAGTTTTTCGGCTATGATTTTGACACCACGCCTATTAAGGTGACCCTGCAGGATAAATCGCGCACGCTAGATGTATCCCCCAACCTGGATCGGCTTACTCACTATCATATGACCCTCAATCTTGGTGCCAATGGTGTGCCGGTATCAAGTGCCAGTAACCGCCTGACTTTGGAATGGCAAGATCGCCTGATTTCCAGTATTGCCGTCATTCAGCCGGCCACGCCGGTGTGCCGGGAAAAGACGGAAACCTATACACGCAGCACTTACTTGTCTTATACACCGCCGCATACCAGAGGCGATAGGGAATATTCGGGCAATGGCCCGGAAGTATGGGCGACCGCACGTTGGGTCAGTGATGGTACGCATGTCAATTTGCAGCTTTGGATGAAAGCCAAAGAGACGCGCAGTGATTGGACGACAGCGGAAGGGGAACGCATCGAACCTTACTATACGGCACCATCCGGCTGGCGTATTGATGGCATAGAAGGCAATACGGAAAGTTCCGCGCACTACGTTGACACGGATCACAATGATGATCGTCAAGGCGGTGGTCCAAATGGGCCTGTCAAGGAATTTAAATTCCGCGGTGATCGCGATGGCGACGATGCGGGTAGTTATACGGGTGTCGACGTAACCTTTAATCCACTTGTCGTTAAGTTAGTGGAAGTGGCCAACTGCGCGCCGGCATCAACGGTTAAATCTTTGCAAATAAAAGGTTTGATCGCTCCGGATACGATTAAGCGTATGCAGCCGATGATGATGAGATTGAAACCCTAGTTGCTGTAGCGGAGTTTTCTTTGTCATTGTTTGCCTACGTGTTTTGTAGCCATTGTAAGGTTGTACCTACCGGCTGGAGTTCTATTGCAAAACTTTATGATATCGCGGATAAAGTAGGGTTTGGAAATCCGGCCGGAAGGGCAAATGAGTTTGTGTCATCGCTGCAGAAGCTGGCGGTTTTTATTGCTATTGTGCCGATCTTGTCTCAGAGATGTCGAGTGTTGTTGGCAGATGTTTTACATGATCATCTACCAGATCATGATATTCACTAAAGATGTATGGAATGGTCGACGTAAACTGGAGTCCATGTAATCTCCGGCAATTTCTGTACAACTGACTTTTTTACTGCCGTAGTGTAAGTTATGCAATCTAAACATATGGCTACTAAGAAATCATCAGGAGGATAATCTTGAACCAAAAATCAGGTAGTAGCGCTATTGGTACCGATGAGCAGATCATTCTCGGTGCTAACGGATGGATGATGTTGGTAATATTGTTATTGACGCTTCTGTGTGCGGTCTTTCTTGTGGCTACATCGGGTGGTCCCATCAAATTAATCGGTGGTGCATTACTGCTAGCGGTGACACTATTTTGCTGGAAAGGATTATTTACACTTGAACCTAATCAGGCAGCCGTGATGATTTTTTTCGGCAGTTATGTGGGAACCGTATGTGAAAGTGGTTTTTTTTGGGTGAATCCGTTCTATAGTAGAACAAAGGTATCGTTGCGTATCAATAATTGGAATACGCCGATTCTGAAAGTGAACGATGAGCGTGGCAACCCGATTGAGATTGCAGCGGTGATTGCTTGGCGCGTGCAAGATACCGCCCGCGCAATTTTTGATGTTGAGAGTACACAGAACTATCTGCAAATTCAGAGTGAATCTGCGGTGCGCCAAGTTGCTAGCAGTTATGCCTATGACGCCACCGAAGGAGGGCATAGGAAGAGCTTGCGTACTGATCTGGATGCCATTGCAGAATTGTTGCGTGAATCGATTCAGCAGCATGTTGATGTTGCGGGTATCGTAGTCGAGGAGGCCAAAATCGCCCATCTTGCTTATGCACCTGAGATTGCAAATGCAATGTTGCGGCGACAACAAGCAGAGGCAGTAGTGATGGCACGTCAGAAACTGGTTGATGGTGCAGTGGGCATGGTTGAGGTAGCATTGAAAAACCTCGAAGATAAGAAAATCGTATCACTAACTTCTGATCAACGTGCAGTACTGGTTACTAATATGATGACTGTATTGCTATCGGAAACTGGTGCGCAACCGGTAATCCAAATGACGCAATCGACTCAGTAGGGTGTGCGGTGCCAAAATGTTTTATTAGGACGAGTAAACGAGTTGCGGATTGAATTCGATGCGCATCTAATGAAGGAACGAATTGGAGGAGGGAAATGAGATTGCCCTGTCATGCTATGGTCAGGGATTTCTGGAACAATCAATTAAGTCTTTTGTTTGTGTTTGATATAGCTATCTGATTTTTAATCATGGTTTCGTAAGGTGTCCACTCAAGTGCGAGTTCTGTGGTAGCTTTAGTGCTATCAAGTTTTATTTCTTGTTTGAATAGCTTTAATAGAGACGGAGGAATACCTGCTGGTAACCAACTCGTTTTGATATGAGCTTTTTTGAAAATGTGTTCAATTATTTTAATGGGAATGCCAAGTATGTAAGCATCGAGTTTCAGGACTCTATTACTAATTCTTTTAACTGGTGTTGCGCCAATACTGACGCCAAGATCCATAAGATATTGATTCCATCGGGGGCTGTCCGGTGCGGATAGGTTAAAAATTCTTACTTTACCCGCTGATAGAGATATATTCAGTGACTTTGTAACGGCTTGAGCCACATCCTCAACATCTATAAGATTTGACCAACCATCGCCAGAAGCGCCAAGATCACCCAGTCTGCCTTGTTTTAGCCAGGTGATTATACGTTCTGTCCAAAGTGGACTATTTTTCCCACTAATACAGCCAGGACGCAGAATGATTGCTTGCCCACCATTTTTTGCATAGTCTTCTACAGCCCGTTCAGCGACTATTTTGGCGTGGCCATACCAACCAAGATCGTCATGTTGAGGCGTATTTTCTGAAATGATTCCAATTTGTGTGCCGTAAACCGATTGGCTGCTTAGGTGAATAATTTTGGGCATGCCAGTCAGTGTAGCCGCTTGGCAAAGCAGGTGAGTGCCTTGTGCAATCGTAGTTCCATCTCCTGTAACGCAATTGATAACAACATCGATACCTTTTAGGCCGTCTTTTAACGCTAAAAGATCGGTGCTATCAATTTTTAGTGTTGCGATGCCTTCAGTTATGTTGTTGTGCAATGTTCTGGTACCAATGATAGGTGTTATATGATCCATTTGCGTCAACTGACGGACGATTACTTTGCCCAAAAATCCATTACCACCCAATACTAAGACTTTCATCGATGCTTTGATTTCTGCAGTTTTCATAATATTGTCTTTATATGAGTAGCCAATCTTAATGCCATTGCTGTAATGGTCAGTGTGGGATTAGCTTGGCTAGATGTCGGAAAAATTGAACTGCTGGCGATATACAGATTACTTACACCATGTACTCTACAATCTTTATTTACAATGCTTGTTTCAGGATCATTCCCCATTCTGGTCGTGCCAACGTGATGTCCGCCATAAGCCCCAAAACGCATTAATTCTGTTTCCAGGTTATCTGCATCAAATTCAAAATCTCCGATATTATTTTTGGCAATTTCTTCAGAGAACAGTGTCAGGTTTTTTTTCACGGCTTCTACATCTTCTGCAAGATATTGCCAATCAATATGAATTTTAGGCATGCCTAATGCATCTTTTTCGTTAGTTAAGTGAATGCGGCTGTTTTTATTAGGTAGTTGCTCAGCGTGTACTTCTAAGCTGAATTGATTGGTTTTATTTGGCAGAATTACTGATGGAAACTTACGTTCGGCAAAAGTTCTTTTTGTCAGCCAATGTATTAAAAATTTAATAGTATTAAGGGGGTCAGTCAAGACATTCATAACATGCTGAATATAAAGTTTAAGTGTGGTTTCTTCACTATCCTTCAGTCGCTTGCCATATTCATAGCTCACAAAACTTTTTGCGAGGAATAAACCGGATAAAATTCCGCTTTTATGCGATGGGTCAGTGATTTTAGGAAAATGCAAGCGGAACACCATATTGCTTATCCCAAGTTCTTTTTGCTTGTCTGCTGCTAATTGGATACGTCTCCGACAGTAGATTCCTTCGGGGGAGATTTCGTAGCCATGTTGTACTTTACTGGTTGCCCCGTTAATTTTTAACTTGCCTACGTTACCTGCAATGTGGCACATATAGAAACGACCTAAGATGTCATGGTGGTTAGCAATGCCATGCTTGTGTATGTTGTTAGAGGTCAACATGAGGCGAGTCGTTTCGATACCGCCCATTGCTAAAACATAACACTTAGCTTTTACTTTAAAAGTGTTTCCAGACAATGTGGCAATTTGTAAGAAATCTACATCGGTGCCAAGATTATTTAACGCAATTGTAGTTACATTCGCATTAAGTAATAAATTAATGTTATTAGACTGTATCAGGCGGTGTTGATAACGTTTTCCAAGATCAGTAGGGCACGAAAAGCGTTCGAGACCTTCCATAGAGAAAGCACTGCTTGTAAAACCTTCAAACATTGGTTTTGCTGCTGGCCTAAAGGCAATTCTCGCATCGTAATGGCAATATCCCGCTTCAAGGTAGTTATTAGCTTTTGGGTAAAATTCAGCTAAGTCATTTGCGGTAATGGGCCAACCACTATGTGGAATATAGTCGCGTTTCTCAAAGTCTATTGGGTCAAAAGGCATGCAGCGTCCACCCCATATTGTGGTAGAGCCACCAAATCTGCGTTGTCGATATTTGTCAGTAGGGCTGTGCATGGCCTCATCGCTCACTGAGCCACTGTAAAGTTCTTGAGTTTTTTGATCTTCTTTAAAATCACCTGATTCTAAAAGTAGCACTTGCGTGCTTGTGAGTTCAAATTCAAGTGCCATGGGTATACCCGCTGCACCTGCACCGACAACACAAATATCTGTTTCAATCACAACGTCATGCTCAATAGAGCTTGCAGACTTGATCATCAAATTATCCTTTTGAAACATCGGGGCGCGCGGAAGCCCCAAAGACACGTTGATGAACTTCGGCAACACTATTAGAAAAGCTGTCTAGTGAGAACCCTTTTTCATAAAGCTCTCGACCTTTGGCAGCAATGTATTCGCGATACGTTTGATCTAAAATTAACTTATCTAGGGCTTGCGTAATTTCTTCTATGTTGCCCGGTGAGACAAATACTGCATCTTCATTCGATTTAAGGTTATGAGGGATTTCGCCGACGGGTGTGCACAATACGGCTACTTGATTACTTAGAGCTTCCAGAATAACCAATGGGAGGCCTTCATCGTAAGAAGGCAAAGCTAATATATCTGTGGTAGCCATCCATTGAGCAACTTGCTCTTGATTGGCCCAACCTGTAAATTGGACTTTGTTAGTAATGCCGAGTTGCTTAGCTTTGTTGCAATACAATTCGATATTTTCAGCGCCGACAAAAACAGCCTCTGCCATGTCATCTTTAAAAGCCTGACTTCTTGCGATGGCATTTAATAGATCCGATACTCCCTTACGCTCGCTTAAATTTCCTAAAAACATTACTCGTGTTTTGTTATGGGTCGCAGAGTAGGGCGCTCTGGGATAAGTGGGTTCTGGTACGCCATTTAAAATAATTTCGACATTGCTTGGGGATACTTGTAGGTCCTCAATCACGAATTTTTTGGCTGTTTCACCAAGCACAATAACCTTTGAAGCTTTAGAGAACGTCCAACGAGTGAATGCTTTTAAGAATGAGGGTAACTGTGCATAGAAGTGATGTAGTTGAGCCGCATGTAAATGCAAAATAACCGGTACTCCAATTAATCGAGAAAACAGTATCACAGTACTTTTTCTGAACAAGCTAAGCCGCTCAGCCATATTAACGTGTACTCCAGCAGCTTGTCCTAGTATTCTATGAAACAGTAAAGTTGTAAGTGCGGCAGTTAAATAAAAAATTGAAAAAATAGGGTGCTTGCCTCCACGTGTATCTAAAGGAATTAACTGTGCGCGATTAGTTTTGTTTACTTTTTCAGGTGTCTGGCTTTGGATTAAATAGTCGGCCACTTTAAACATCCCGCCCCCTAGTGGGGTCCAAGGACAAGCAATAAATATTTTTCTGTTCATTGTCATTACCTAGTTTAGTTAGTTCTGATCCATAACGGTAGTTACATGAATTTATTTTAACGATTAAGGGAGAATGAAAGTTCCAATGGAGGTATGTATGGTTATAATCAACAACCAGATTATAAATAGAATGTAAAACTATTGAAGGTACAGGATGTGTGTGAAACGTACAAGCCATATAATTGAATTGGTTGCTCTTGGAAAAATCTGTTAATTAATATTACAGAGAAAAATATTTTTGAGTAATGAGAAGTGGCCTCACTTGATTGGAGAGGGTGTAAATAATTTTGTGTAAATGGTCATTTAGCAGGAAACTGCGTATTTATTTTTGGAGTAAAAATGACTACACCTAAATCCCTACCGACCGACTTAATTGAT
>WBZX01000199.1_pt1 | contig 36254 bp, 27 predicted proteins | sample 5204211 | NCBI WGS metagenome assembly WBZX01 (sample SAMN12344362, study PRJNA552823) | activated sludge metagenome | biome: Activated sludge suspended growth; feature: Nitrification reactor; material: Wastewater; isolation source: activated sludge from nitrification reactor of wastewater...
GGTCGGAATCCTGCCACGCGCGCGCCGCCCCGAAGCGTACGCGCGCGTAGTCGCGGGCCCCGGCACCGCTGCGCTCGAACAACCGCAACGCAGCGTCGAGCGCCGCGCGAGCGTCCTCGGGTTTCCTCAGCTCGAGCAACGACTCGCCTTCGGCGACCCACCACGCCCCCAGCAGGGGATCATCGTCGCCCCGTCGCGACCGGACATGCGCGAGGCCGTCGCGCAACAACGCGACGGCCTCGGCGTGCGCTCCGCGACGACGCAGCAACAGCGCGAGATTGTAGCGCGCGTCGTCGACCTGCGGATGATCCGTGCCCAGCGCCACCTCGCGCAGCGCGAGCGATCGCCGCAGATCGGACTCGGCTGCCGCGAACTCGCCGAGGCGCATTCGTGCGAGCCCGAGGGAGCCGAGCAGCGCGGCAGTGCGCGGATGCTCGTCGCCCCACACCCGCTCGCCGGCGGCGAGCGCTTCGGCGAGCAAACGCTCGGCTTCCTCGTGGCGCGATGCGGCGCCCAGCGCCGCACCGATGTTGCCCTGCTCGACGATGGTCGCGGGATGCTCGTCACCCAGCGTGGCGCGCAGTTCGGTGGCGACCTCCTCGTGCAACGAGACCGCGTCGCCGTGCTGCTCGCCCTTGCTGCGCGCGAGCGCGGAGGCTCGGTGCGCGAGCAGACGGGCATGCAGCAGCGGCGGCCGCCCCAACGCCTCGATCATGCCTGCCGCTTCACTCGCGAGATCCTCGGCTTCACGAATGCGATCGTTGTCACGCGACATTGCGTAAACGAGGTCGGCCGCGATGGCGGCGGAGGTCGGCGAATCCCCGGCGCGGCGCGACATCGCCAGGCCACGCCGCAAGAGCGACTCGGCGCGCACATGGTCGCCTTCGCCGAGCTCGATGCGTCCAGCGACGAGGAGCGCACGGCCGAGCCAGGGCTCGTGACCGATCGCCTCGGCAGACGCGATCGCGGCCGCCGCTGTGGCCCGGGCATGCGCACTCGCGTCGCGGTACTCGGACGGCTCGCCGGGCACCGTGAGCGCGCCGAGGTGGCGCTCGGCGGCACCGAGCGCCTCGACGACCTCGCGATCGTCCGGCGGATCGCGCCAAGCCGAGAGGTCCGGCGCGTCGACGCACGCTGAAGGGATGGGCAGCAGCTCCGCGCGGGCGACGGCGGAGACCAGCAGAGGCGGCTCACCGCGCAGCACCTGCGCGACGAGATCATCGATGCGCGCGCGGGTGTGCTCGAGGCACGCGCGACTCGCCGCGTTTCCACCCGCCAAACAGACGGCTCGGGCCGCGCCACGCCACGCGTCCGCGACCTCGTCGAGCTGAACCGCCACTCGATCACCGCTTCGTTCGCCCCAGTGCGGCTCGGTACGCGCCGCGGCCGCGCGCAGCTCGTGCTGCCTCGTCGGGTTCCACGTGCGGTCGATCGGCGCCGCCGAATCGCCGCACGGATCGCGCGCAGCCGCGATCGCCGTCGCCGACAGGCCCACCACGATCGCGGTCACGCCGAACGCGAGCGCCCGCTGTGTTCGCCGCACCGGATCGATCGCTCGCAGCAACGCGCGCAGGTCGGGCCAGCGCGCCGCGGGCTCGTGGGCTAGCCCGCGTTCGAGCGCGCGCAGCAGGTAGCGCGGCGTGCCGCGGGGCCACGACACCACCGGCGTGCCGCGCAACGACGACCGCAGTTCGTCGTCGTTCGCGCCGGCAAAGGGCCGTGCGCCGGCGAGTGCCTCGAACAGCGCGACGCAGAACGCAAACTGATCGCTCTTCGCGTCGACACGACCGCCCTCCCACTGCTCGGGGGCCATGTACGCCGGCGTGCCCAGCATCGCGCCGGTCCGCGTGAGGCCGGCTCCGAACCCCTCGTTGGCGCGCTCGCGAACGATCGGATCGTCGCCGGCGAGCCCGAAGTCCACGACGCGCGCGCGGCCCTGGAGGTCGAGCATCACGTTCTCCGGCTTGAAGTCGCGGTGCACGATGCCGGCCTCGTGTGCGGCAGCAAGGCCGGCGCCGGCCTGCACGAACACGCCGACGATCGCCCGCCACGAGCGGCGTTCGGCCGTCAGCCACGCGAGCAGGCTCATCCCATCGACGTACTCGATCGCGAGGAAGAGCTGCCCGTCGATCTCGTCGACCTCGTACACCTGCGCGACATGAGGATCCGACAGTCGCGCCATTGCCCGCGCTTCCGCAACGATGCGTCGGCGCGCCTCCGACGAGCTCGCGCGCTGCGGCGCGACCAGCTTGAGCGCGACCTGCCGCTGCAGATCGGGATCGAAGGCGAGCAACAGCCGCCCCATGCCGCCCTCGCCGAGCGGGCGCTGTATGCGATAGCGGCCGATCGTGACCGGCTGCGCGATGCCCAGCACCCTTTGTTCGACTTGCGCGAGCACGAGATCGTCGGCGAGGAGCCACGGTCGCGGCGCCGAGGTGACCTCGTCCTTCACTGCGCGCCTCGCAAGCGGCGCAGCTCGCCGGCCCACGCCTCGAGCTCGTCGGCCGACGCCGCGCTGGCGTGGGGCCCCTGCAACCGTTCGGCGACGCACGTGCGAAGCCGAGCGAGCCCGCGTGCGAGACGGCCGCGCACGGTGCCTTCGGGTATGCCCAACGCGTCAGCGATCTCGCTGCCCGACAGCCCCTCGAAGTACTTGAGCTCGAGCACGATCTGGTCGTCGATGGACACGTCGCGGAGCGACTCGAGCAGCGCGTGCACCTGGCGCTTCTCGCTGTGCAACGAGCTCATCGAGCGGGGCTCGAGCGACCGCAGGCACACCTGCTCGAAGTCGATCTCCTCGCGTGCTCGCTTCGTCGCGGTGCGCAGGTACTCGCGCAGCACGTTCTTCGCGATCGCGTACACGAATCGGCGGAAGCTGGTCGCGCCCTCGAACGTCGTCTTGGCCGCGACGCAGCGCAGGAAGGTCTGGCTCACGAGGTCGGCCACTGCGTCCTCGTGGAACACCTTGTTGCGGAAGAACCAGGTGATCTCGCGGCCGCGGGCCGCGATGAGCCGCGATCCGGCGTTGCGGTCACCGCCACGCCAGGCCTCGAGCAGCTCGGCTTCGTCCTCCACCGCGAGCGTCGAGCATAGCACGCACGACTAGGACGCCGCCGTTGGATCGCCGATGCGCGCGAAGAAGATCACTGTCTGCGCGTCGCGGTCACGGATTGCGACGTAGAACGTGTGGTCGACCTGCAACGTGAACTCGGGCGAATCGAGGCCTCCACTGCCGTCGCCGAATACCACCGCCGTCGCGGCCGCGGCCTCGGTGCCTTTCTCGTCGACTGCGATCGCCACATCGTGGAAGACCTCGAAGATCGGCGCCATGCCGGCCGCGATGCCGTCGAAGTCCTCCGCGTTCGAGAACGCCGCGTTCATGCCGAGCGACCGAAGCGTCTCCCCCAGCGCCCAGCTCGACTTGATGTCGAACTTCGGCAGCTCGAGATCCACGACGGCGGGCGACATCGACGCGAAGATCTCGTCGAGCTTGTCCGCGTCGAGCTGTGCCTCGAACCCCTCGTCATGCGCGTCCTTCGGCAGTACGACGACCATCTCGAGTCTCGAGTCGCTGTATGGGATCGCGACCGCCTCCCAGCTCTCGTCTGCAGCGTACTCTGCGGAGAGCGCCGACGCGTGCATCATCTCGACCTCGACAGCAGCTCCGCGGTGGGTGTCGAATGTCGCGGGATGGGTCGCGCCGTCATCGAACGGGGTCGCCCACGATGCGCGCAGGTAGAGCGCGTTGGCGACGACGAGACTGACGCGCCCTGGGAGGTACTTGACGAGATCGGGGATCCTCTCGTGGGTCTCGTGCGACACCCACCGGTTGATGTGCGTGCGCGTGGCCTCGAGATCGCGGTTCATGTCGAAGTACTCGAAGCAAACCCCGTACGCGTCCTGCACGCGCTGCTTCCAGTCGGGGCGGACGCCGTCCTCGAACGCGATGTCGAAGAAGGCGCGGTTCACCGGGTCGAGCACCAGCCCGGGCTCGTACTCGGTCTCCTCGGCGTTTCGGGTCTCGAGCTTCTGTGCGATCGCGCCGAGCACGTCGTGGGTGCGATCGCCGAGCGCGGCGAAGCCGAACAGCGTCTCGATCTCTGCTCGCGACTCGCCGGAGGCACCGGCGTAGACTTGGCCGAAGCCCGTGCGGAGGGACAGCGGCGACAGCAGCACGTTCTCGTTGCCCGACGCGAGCGCCCCGAGCAGGTCGAGGCCGAGCTTCGCGTCCGCGTGCGCGTTGATGGCCAGCTCGTCGGCGCTGGCGTCGAGCGCGGCATGAGCGCTGCATTCGAGCTGTGCGTCGACGCCGTCGTCCGGCAGCTCCCCGGTGCTCGCCGTGCCCGCGCTGTCGGGCCCGTCGCCGGTGTCGCTCGCGGCGTCGCCCGGTGGCGAGCATCCCGCGAGCCCGAGCGCCACACCTACCCACCAATTCTTGTCGGCCATACCAAGTCCATCTCCTGATCGACGTGTGACGACCGCCGCCGAACCGATCGATGGTTTGTACGAAATTCGCGGCGCCTCCCCGTGGCGCTCGCGGGGGCGGCCCTCGCGGCTCCAAGGTCGCCAATACCAGCGCGACCTACCGATCATGCTCCCGCGCCGGGTCGTGCACGGCCAGCCCCATGCGCACGGTCCGCTCCCGCAGCGACTTCGTCTCGAGAGCGCGATGGAGAGCGCCGCCCGCTGCTCGTCGACCCCAACGGCGTCGTCGGAGCAGACCTTCTTGTACGGATGGTCGTGTCCGCATCGCGTTCGAGGGGCCCACGCGCGCGGGGGCGACCCACGTCGGTGTATCGCCCGCGCGCTTGCGATTGCACGGTCGCGGCCAGGACCGGAGCGAGCGGCCGCAGTTCGTCGGGCGCCGCTACTCCGGCGTGCCGAGCAGGTCGCGGATCGACGCCGCCCAGCGGTCGAAGGCGACCATCGTGGACTCGACCAGCGCGGGGTTCTCGGCCAGCTCGCGGATCTTGCCCTCGAGCTCCTCGCGGGCGCGTCGCAGCCGGCTCTTGGCCGTGCCCTGCGGTACGTCCATCACCTCGGCGATCTCCTGCGTGGTCAGCTGCTCCCAGTAGAACAGCTCGATGGCGACCTGCAGCTCGAGCGGCAGCGCCCGCAGGGCCCGCAGCAGCAGCCGCTGCTCCTGCTGACGCGCGACCACGGCGGACGGCGACGTGCCCATCGCCTCGACCGACATCGAGCCGGGCTCGAACAACACCGCCTCGCGCTGGCGCTTCTCGTAGTGGTGGTAGAGTTCGTTGCGCGCGACCGTGAAGAGGTAGGTGCGGAAGCTCGACTGCTTGCGGAAGTTGTCCTTCGCGGCGATGCAGGCGGTGAACGTGCGCTGGATCAGATCGTCCACGCCCTGATCGATCTTGTTGCGGAAGAAGCGGTACAGCGCGTCGAAGTGGCGCCGAAGCAGTGCGTCGCCGGCCGCTCGATCGCCCGCGCGCCACCGGTCGAGCACCACGAAGTCGTCATCCATCGCCATCTCAGGGTAGCGATCGCGCTCGCCGGCGCCAAGCCGGCGGAGCAGGCGGAGGTAGGAACGGTCGGGGGCTTGGGGCGGGCGCGTCATCGTGGCGTCAGCGGGGCGGGCCCGGGCGGTGCGGTTGCACGCCCGCGAGCTCGCACTCGACCACGTAGGAGTCGCGAGCACGCCCGCGGATCACGGCCGCTGGCGGCCCTGGCGTCGCTACGCCGGCCCAGCGCATCCGCGCGGGTTCAACCGCACTGCGCGACCGCCGTCAGGCCGCCGCCGCAGCGATCGACGTTGGCGGGCTCGCAGTGGTCGATGGCGCCGCTGGCGGTGCAGGTCAGCACCGCGCTCGCACACTCGCAGTCGGTGCCGCGATTGCAGCACACCAAGCCCTCGCAGGTGTCGACCTCCGAGGTCGCGTCATCTGGCGCCACCACGAAGGCCGCGCAGCGGCAGCCGCCGTCGGCGAACGCGAAGCATCGCGGGGTCGCGCACGTGCACGCCAGGCCGTCATCACAGCACTGCTGGGTCGCGTCGCCGCACGCCGGTGCGCTGGCCCAGCCCGCCGGTGCGTCGAAGTGGCCACACGCGCAGACGTCCCCGCCGGGCGATGCGACGCAGCCGTCGTCGTCGCCCTCCGACTCGCTGTCCCCGCTCGTGGCGGGGGCCGGCCCGCCGTTGCACGCCGCGGCCGCGGCCACGGCGAGGCCAACCGCGAGGCCAACCGCGCGTGCGAACCAGGTGGGAGTGCACCAACTCGGGACCATCGAATCCGGCAACACGGGCAAGGTCAGCCTGATACCATGCCAGACACCGTGCCGGACACCACACGTGGCACCTGGGCTGCCACGCGGGACGCGAGAGCAAGATCATGATCTCCCGCATCGACAAGGACCACAGCCGCTTCCGCGAGATCGTCCGCGGGAAGATCCGCCAAAACCTGCGCAAGTACATCTCGCGCGGTGACCTGATGAGCCGCAAGGGCCAGGACACCGTGACGATCCCGATGCCGCAGATCGACATCCCGCGCTTCACGCTGGGTGGCAATCAGAAGCAGGGGGTCGGGCAGGGCGAAGGCGAGCCCGGCGATCCCGTCGGCGGCGATCCCCAGCAGGGCCAGGGCTCGGGCAAGGCCGGCGAGGGCGAGGGCGAGAAGAGCCTCGAGGTCGAGGTCACGCTCGACGAACTCGCGGCGATCCTCGGCGAGGAGCTGGGGCTGCCCCGCATCGAGCCCCGCGGCACGCAGTCGCTCGACACCAAGAAGGACCGCTACGTCAGCCTGCGACGCACCGGCCCCGAGAGCCTCCGATCGTTCAAGGCCACCTTCAAGCGCGCACTGCGACGGCAGGTCGCCAGCGGTACCTTCAAGAAGGACTTGCCGATCATCGTGCCGATCCGCGAGGACCGGCGCTACCGCAGCTGGCGCACCGACCCGCGGCCCCAGAGCAATGCGGTCATCATCTATATGATGGACGTGTCCGGCTCGATGGGCGACGAGCAGAAGGAAATCGTGCGCATCGAGTCGTTCTGGATCGACACCTGGCTGCGCAGTCAGTACCAGGGCCTCGAGTCGCGCTACATCATCCACGACGCGACCGCGCGCGTGGTCGATCGCGAGGTCTTCTTCCGCACCCGCGAGTCGGGCGGCACGATGATCAGCTCGGCCTACCGCGTGTGCTCCGATCTCATCGAGAAGGAGTTCCCGCCCGAGAACTGGAACATCTACGCGTTCCACTTCTCCGACGGCGACAACTGGTCGGTCGATGACACCGCGACCTGCATCAACCTGCTGCGCGACACGCTGCTGCCGGCCTGCAACCAGTTCGGCTACGGCCAGGTCGAGAGCCCCTACGGCTCGGGCCAGTTCATCAAGGACATCCGCGCCGCGTTCCCCAGCGATCCCAAGCTCGTGACCAGCGAGGTCACCGGCAAGGACGACATCATGGATTCGATCCGCGAGTTCCTGAAGGGAGGCCGCTGATGGCCCCGCTGCCGCCATACCTGCGCGAGCTGCAGATCGAGATCCAGGGCTACGCCGACGCCTACGGGCTCAGCTACTTCCCGCAGGTCTTCGAGATGGTCGACTACCGCCAGATGTGCGAGATCGCCAGCTACGGTGGCTTCCCCGTGCGCTATCCGCATTGGCGCTTCGGCATGGAATACGACCACATGGTCAAGAGCCACACCTACGGGCTCTCGAAGATCTACGAGCTGGTGATCAACACCGACCCTTGCTACGCGTACCTGCTCGAGGGCAACAGCCAGGTCGACCAGAAGCTCGTGATGGCCCACGTGTACGGCCACAACGACTTCTTCCGCAACAACCAGTACTTCTCGCGCACCGACCGGCGCATGATCGATCTGATGGCGAACAACGCCGCCCGCGTGCGGCGCTACATGGATCGCCATGGTGTGAACACGGTCGAGAGCTTCATCGACAACTGCCTCTCGCTCGACAACCTCATCGATCCGTGGCTCGCCTATCGTGATCCACGTCCGCGCGCGGCCGAGCCGACGCCCGAGGTCCACGACGACGACCGCGTGCGACTGCAGAACCAGCGCACGTACCTCGAGGACTACATCAACCCGCCCGAGTTCGTCGCCGAGCAGCGCCAGCGCCAACGCGAGAAGCGGGAAGAGGCCAAGCGCAAGAACCCGCTGCAGCCCGAGCGCGACGTGCTGGGCTTCTTGATGCAGTTCGCGCCGCTCGAGTCATGGGAGGCCGACGTGCTCGGCATCCTGCGCGAGGAGGCCTACTACTTCCTGCCGCAGATGCAGACCAAGATCATGAACGAGGGCTGGGCCAGCTACTGGCACTCGCGCATCATGACCGAGAAGGCGCTGCGCGATGACGAGGTCATCGACTACGCCGATGTCGTGTCGGGCGTGTTCGCCAGCGCGCCGGGCCAGCTGAACCCCTACAAGCTCGGCGTGGAGCTGTACCGCGACATCGAGCGCCGCTGGGATCAGGGCAAGTTCGGACCCGAGTGGGAGCGCTGCGATCGGCTCGACGAGCGCACCGGCTGGGACAAGCGCCTGGGCCTCGGCAAGGCCAAGATCTTCGAGGTCCGTCGGCTCTACAACGACGTCACCTTCATCGACGAGTTCTTCACGATGGACTTCGCGCGCGAGCAGAAGTACTTCACGTTCCAGGAGAACCGTCGCACCGGTCGCCTCGAGATCGAGAGCCGCGAGTTCGATCAGATCAAGCAGCGTCTGCTGGGCGCGCTGACCAACTTCGGCCAGCCGTTCATCTACGTGGTCGACAGCAACTACCTCAATCGCGGCGAGCTGCTGCTCGGCCACCGCCACGAGGGCACCGACCTCAAGCTCGACTATGCCCGCGACACGCTGCGTGCGGTCGAGCGGGTGTGGCGACGCCCGGTCGCGCTGCTCACCGTGATCGACGACAAGCCCAAGCGCATCCGCTTCGACGGCAGCGAAATCGGTATCGCCGAGGAGCCCGAGGCCTTCAAGGTCTGAGGCCTGACGTCGTCGTTCTTCGGGTGCGCGCGCGGCCGAAGAACGGGTGGACTCACCCGGCGAGGCGTACCCGCACCGGCTCGGCGACGGCGGCGGTCTGGTGGAACCGGTGCACGCGCTCGATCAGCGGCAGCGTCAGCGCGTTGCCCTTCGCGAACAGCACGTTGCCACTGCGCGTCACGAGTGGTTCTTCGAGCACCATGCCCGGCCGCAGCTCGGCGATCTTCACCGAGACCACGGCGTCCTCCTCCCGGAGGGCCTGGAAGTCCTGCAGCAGCTCGACCAGCGGGCGTAGCACGGGCGGGAGCGTCGCAGCCAGCGCGCGCGCGATCTGGGCGACGCGTAGCACCGGCGTGACGTCGTGCAGGACCGCCAGCGCGACCTGGATCATCGCCGCGCCGCGGGCGATGTCGTCGAGCAAGCGCGGCGGTGGGGGTTCGAGGTGTCGCCGCACCATCTCTGCGACCTCGCGGAAGCGCGGCACCTCGGCGAGCAGACGCGCACCGATCTCGGGTACCGCCAAGACCTCCTGCTGCTCGGCCGCCGTCAGCTCGGCGCCCGAGAGTCGGCGCTCGACCAGCTCCGTCGGCAGTGCGATGTAGCCGAGCCCGTGCAGCATCGCCGCCGCGCGATAGCGCCACGGCTCGTGGAGCTCGAGCTTGGTGCACATGTGCTCGACCATGCTCGCGACCAGCGGCGCCTCGCGGAAGTACGACGGCGCGGTGAGGTGGAGCACCTCGACGAGCAGCTTGATCGAGCCGCTGACCGTGGTGTCGAGCAGCTCGCGCTCGGCGAGCACGCGGCGCCTGGCCTCCGCGCCGGCCTCGATGACGCGGCTGAGCTCGTCGACGGGGCACGGCTTCACGAGGTAGCGGAAGATCTGGCCCTCGTTCACCGCCTCGCGGGCCGACTCCGCGTCGGACTGACCGGTCAGCAGCACCCGTGCGGCGTCGGGGGCCAGCGCCCTGGCGTGGCGCAGGAACTCTGCGCCCGACATCTTGGGCATGCGCATGTCGGAGATGACGACGTCGAAGTCCTTGCACGCTTCCAGCGCCTCGATGCCGGCGGCGCCACCCTCGGCGGTGACGATCTCGAAGTCCTCGCCGAGGTTGCGCTCGAGCCCCTCGAGCACGCGTGGCTCGTCGTCCACACACAGCACACGGATCTGCGCAGACATTTCAGGCCGCCTCCGCCGCGTGGATGAGCGCGTGTGCGTCAGGACCGAGCAGCGCGACGTCATCGGCGCTCGGGGGCATGCCGTCGTCCAGCGCGGCCGCGACGGCGACCGCGGCAGCCAGCTGGGGCGCGACGCCGACCTCGGCGATCGAGGGCCCGTCGTGATGCGCGACCGCGTCGACGATGGCATCGGGCAGCCCCCACAGCGCCAGCAGGTACGCGCCGATCTCGGCGTGGGTCGTGCCCCACCGCTCGCGCTCGACCACGAACAACCTCCGCCCGCTCGCACGCGTCGCGACGAGGGTGGTGTCGTACTCGTCGGGCATCGCCGACGCGACCACGAGGTGGCCGACGCCCGTGAGTACACCGGCGAGGTAGGCCATGCCGGCCTCACTGGCACGGAGCCGAGCTGCAAGCTCCGCGACCCGCAGCGCCCGGGCCTGCAGTGCCACCACGTCGAGCTCGCGGGAGGAACCATCGGCGCGCTCGAATGCGGCCGCGACCGCGAGCGCCTCCAGCACGGGCAGGCCCAGCCGTTGGATGGCCTCGATGGCACCGGTGATGCGGCGCCCGCCACCGAAGAACGGCGAGTTCGCCACGTGGACCAGCCGCGCGGTGAGGGCAGGGTCCTTGGCCGCGATCACGGCGACACGCGCGATGGCGGGGTCGCCCCGATCGAGCTCGGCGCGGATCTCTCGGTAGATGTGGGGCGCGGCCGGCAGCCGATCGGCCGACACCACCGCGCGGCGGAACACGTCGCCGTCGAGCAGCCGTCGGAAGCGTACCGCCGAGCGCAGGATGCCGCAGAGCTGCTCGGCGGCGCAGGGCTTGCTGAGGATCTGATGCGCGCGTTCGATCGCCGATAGGGCGCTGGATGCCTCCATCTGGCCCGACAGCACGAGGCGTGCGGTCGAGGGCGCGATCTCCCGCGCACGCTGCAGCACCTCGGCGCCGTCCATGCCGGGCATGCGCATGTCCGTCACGATGACGTCGAACGCGTCATCCGCCAGGCGGGCCAGGGCCCTGGGTCCGCTGTCGACGAACTCGAGATCCCAGTCCTCGTCGGCGACCATCAGCAGCGAACGCTCGAGTCCCTCGAGGATCTTCACCTCGTCGTCTACGAACAGGATCTTCACGCAGCCTCCAATTGTGACATCGAGCGCTCGCTCGGGATGCGGATGATGAACGTCGTGCCGCGGCCGACCTCGGACTCGAGCGTCAGCATGCCGTGGTGTTTCTCGACGATCACCGCGTACGCGATCGCGAGGCCCTGCCCGGTGCCCTTGCCGACCGGCTTGGTCGTGAAGAAGGGCTCGAAGACCTTCTCGCGGAGCTCGGGCGGGATACCGATGCCGGTATCGGAGACGCGGATCTCGCACCAGTCGTCCGCCACCGACGCCGACACGCGAATGATGCCGTGAGCGCCGCTCTCGCCGACCACGGCCGCGATGGCATGGGCAGCGTTCACGACGAGGTTCAGGACCACCTGGTTCAGCTCGTCGCGCAGACACATCACGGGCGGCAGATCATCCGGGATGTCGAGCTCGAGCTCGGCGACGTACTTCCACTCGTTGCGGGCGATCGTGACGGTCGACTCGATGGTCTTGCGGAGATCCACCTCGGACATCTCGCCGCCGTTGGGGTGCGAGAAGTCCTTCATCGCGCCGACGATCTTCGCGACCCGGCTCACGCCGTCGAGCGACTGCTCGATCGCGCGAGGCACCTGCGTGGCGATGCGCGGGAGCCGGAGCTTCGCGAGCAGCGTGCTCAGTCGCGCGCGCCCGTCCGCCTCGTCGGCCGCGGCCGCGGCCTGCAGCACGGGCAGAACCTGCTCGAACACCTTCTGCAGGAAGGTGAGGTTGTCGCCGACGTACTGGATCGGCGTGTTGATCTCGTGCGCGACGCCGGCGGCGAGCTGTCCGATGGCGGTCAGCTTCTGCGAGTGGGTCAGCTCGGTCTGCGCGGCGGTGAGCTCCCGCAGGGCCCGCGCGAGCGCCTCGCGCTGGGCATCGCTTTCCTGGGTCTTGCGCGCGATGACCTGCGCGAGTCGGTGGCTCTGCTGTGCGACCGCGGCGGCACTGAGCACCTTCGCGTTGCTCTCCTCGGCGGCATCCATCAGCGCGGCGACCGTGCCCTCGCTGGCGGCGAGCGCCCGCTCGAGCTGCGAGATCCGAGCGTGGAGCTCGTCGTGGTCAGCCACGGAGATCCCCGATCGCGACGCCCACGAACGTCTGGTTGAGGTGGGTTCCGTTGTACTGCTCGCCGTAGGTGCTGAAGCCCACCACGTTGTGGCGCCCGAGGTAGCGACCGACCGCGTCGGCGAGGCCGCGACGCTCGAGTTCGAGACGACGCAGGATGCAGTCGCAGCCGATCACGACGGCGTCGTCGCTCGCCGGCAGCTCTCGCTCGAGCTGCGATAGGATGTCGCCGCCCCGACCGAGGTTGAGCACCGTGCCCTGATCGACCGCGCAGAGCAGCGTGAGGCTGCGGTCGGGGTTCACACGCGCGATCGATCGCACGCAGTAGTCGTCGCCCACCCGCAGCATGATCGGCGCCGCCGAGGTGGTGGGCGCGTCCAGCTGTTCGACGTCGACGCCGAGCATGCCCGCGTAGAACTCGGCGGCCGGATAGCCGTTCAGCGTCGTCACGAGGCGCCGTGCGGGGTCGGCCCCGGTCACCACCATGCGCTTGCCGGTGCTCTCGAAGTGCTCGAACTTGAGCGGCCGCACGGGTAGGTCGGTCGACACGACGGCAAGCACGGCGGCGCCCTCGACGAAGGCGTCGTCGATGAACACATGGGTGTGGGCGAACGCCAGGTCGTCGCCGGCGGAGCCGCCGACCAACGGCAGCTGGCCGAGCTCCTGGAAGAGCGCCGACGCGACCCGCTCCTCGGCGAGTGACAGCCCGTCGATGAGGAGCAGGCCGAACGAGTTGCGCGCGGGCGATTGTGCGAGGTCGCGTTCGACGGCTTGGGCGATCGCCGCCGCCTCGAGCTCACACTGATGCAGTCGTGTGAGCGGGTAGATCCGGAGCGTGCAGCAGCTGGCCGGGAAACCCACCGCGACGATGCCGTCGGGCTGGAAACCGCTCGGCCCGATCTGGCCCGCGCTGGTGCAGCCAGTCATGGGACCCGCGATGTGGCGTCGCAGCGCGGCCGCGAGGCGTGGTAGGTCGAACGACGCGGCGCAGAAGAACACGACGCCGCCCGCGGTGGCGTCGCCGAGCTGCGCCGCGATCTCGGCGGCTGCGAGATCCGGATCGGTCTGCGTCGTAGACGCACGTCTGGGCGAAGCGGTCGGCATCTGATTTCCTTCGTACGACGAATTGCTCACGCGGCGAGCGCAAGCGTGCGCGGGAGCACCACGGTGAACGTGGTGCCGTCGGACTCGTGGTGCACGATCAATTGGCCGCCGTGCTGCCCCTCCACGATGTCGCGGATGCGATGCAGGCCCTCGCCCGTGCCGTGGCCCTCGCCACGGGTGGTGAAGAAGGGCTCGAACAGGCGATCGCGGATTTCCACCGGGATGCCACCTGCGAAGTCGCGGACTTCGATCGCGATGGAGTCCTCGCTGCGACGGCCGCGGACCTCGATGCGGCCGTGCGCGCCGGTGGGCAAGTGCTCCCGCGTGGCCTCGGCGGCGTTGCGCAGCAGACCCAGCACTGCCTGTCCGATCGCGACCCCGTCACAGGCGATGGCACCGATCGGTTCGAGCTCGAGCTGGTAGACAATCTCGGGGAACTCGGCGTGGGCCAGCATCGCCGCCGTGCGCACGCACTCGTCCGCGACGACGGTGCCTGCACCGTGCTGCTGGCCGCCGGTCAGGCTCTGCAGGGCGCGCACGATCTGGCGCACCTGTTCCAAGCCGAGCGTGGCGGCGTCGTGGGCCCCTTCGATGCCGTCGCGGATGCGGTCGATCTTGGCGCGCCGCAGGATCTCCGCCACCTTGCGGTGCATGTCGGTGTCGGCCGTCGGCCCGGACGCGACGCCGATGCGGTCGACGGCCTGGATCAGCCGCCGCGCGGCGTCGGCGAGGAAGCGGACATTGTCACCGATGTACTGCAGCGGGGTATTGACCTCGTGCGCGACGCCGGCGGCGACGCGGCCGAGTGACTGGATGCGATGGGCGGCACGCGCGTCGGCCTCCAGCTGCTTCTGCCGCGAGATGTCGATCGAGACCCCTCGCAGCACCCGCCGCTCGCGGCTGCCGAGGGCGGACAGGAGGCTGCGCGTGTGGACCAGATGGCCGTCGGCGGCGACGAATCGCAGCTCGCACTCGAGCTCCAGCTCGGCATCGGTCTGCGCCACCTCGGCGCTGATGCGCTGCATCTGCGGGAGGTCGTCGCGATGGACCAACGCGGTGAAGACATGGGCCGCGCCGAAGTGCGCGGGGGGGTAGCCCAGCATGGCCTCGACCTTGGGCCCGATGTAGGTCGTGACCCCGGAACGCAGATCGACCTCCCACGGGATCGCCTGCGTGGTCTCGACCAGCGATCGGAACTGTTCGCGGCTCGCGGCGAGCTCGGCGGTGCGCTCGTTGACCTGCTGCTCGACGAGATCGTTGACCTGGGTCAGTGCGGCCTCGCGCTCGGCGATGCGGCGGATGTCCGCGAGCGAGCGATGGATGCCCATGGCGAGCACGATGTCCTCGAACACCATCCACGCGGCGTGCTCGAGGAAGCGCCACCACGCCGGGTTCGGCACGCCGTACACCGCGGCGGGCCACAGCCACCCGCGGCCCACATGATCGGCGGTGACCGCGAGGGTCGCCGTCACCAGCAGCCCGGGGTCGCGGTAGAACGCGATGAACGCCAGCGACCCGAACACGTGGAAGTGGGTCTCGATGCGCCCGCCCGTCACGTGGATCAGCAGGCCCGAGAACAGCATCTGTGCGACGACGACGACGTGCCGCGTGAGCCGTCGGCCCGGCTGGGCCCAGATCAGCGCCAGCGGGGCTGCCGTGAGCGCCGCGCCGCCCACGAGGGCGATCCATACGTGCGGGTGGATCGCTCGCGATGCCCCGGCGAACGTGAACGGGGTCGTCGCGAGCGCGAGCACGACCGCGACCGCCCACTGCAGCGGGAGCAGCAGCCGGAACAGCCGGTCGCCTTCGTGGTGCACGTGCGCGAGGTGGACCTCGCGGAGCTGGGCGCTGCGGGCCTCGAAGGTCGAGCTCATGGCGCGGACTCCGTGAGCGGGCAGCCGTAGACGGCGGCGTCGGTGGCTCGATGTGGGTCGGTGAGCGCGGCCTCCAGCGCGACGCGGCCCGGGCTCGAACCTCGCGCGCCACGGGACGCCGTGATCCCGCCGACGAAGCGCCGCTCGCCGCCGGCAGAGAACAGCATCACCTCGCCCGAGGTGGCGACGCCGAATCGCTCCGTCTCCTCGCCGTGCTCGTGCACGATGCGAGCCCCTGGCACGTCGAGCGCAACCGCGGGCGCGAGTGGACCGTGGTCCTCGTCGTCGACCACGAGGACCACGTCGGCCGCCGTCGGGTCGAGGGCGATCACCTCTGCGAGCTCGTCGAGGCTCGCGCGCGTGCAGGTGCAGCGGGGGTGCACGAACATCAGCAGGGTCGCGCGGCCCGGCACGCGGGTGATCCCGCTGTGCTCCGGCCACGCCAGGGCTGGCTCACCGAGCTCGCCGGGGGTGAAGGCGTAGCGCAGCTGCGCCGCGCCGGCGCCCACGGTCGCGAGGCACGAGAGCGCCACGATGCCGGCCGCCCACCATCGTCGACGCCGCGTGGGATCGACGATGGTGGCGGTGCGCATGCGGGTGCAATCGCCGAGCGGACGCCATGCTTGAGCCGTCGTCGTCCGCGCCGCCTCGTCGTGGTCGGCCCGCGAGGGGGCGGGCCCTCGCGGCGGTCCGCAGGACCGAGGTTCGAGGACTGCGCTCCCATCGCACCGCCGCGTGCAGACGGTCTCGGTAGCCGGCCTCGAACGCGCCATCGCGTGGGCCACGACGAGGGGAACGGCCGTGCTATGGTGGCGCCCGCGTGCGTATCATCGCCTGGCCTGCGACGGACGTCGGCCGTGTCCGCAGCCACAACGAGGACAGTCACCTCGTCGACGTCGGTCTCGGCCTCTACCTGGTGGCCGACGGCATGGGCGGACACGCCGGTGGGGCCCACGCCTCGCAGCTGTGCGTCGACGTGGTCGACAAGGTCGTCCGCCGTGGCGCCGACGCACTCGGGGCAATCCCCATCGAGCACCGCGGCGCGGCGATCGCCGAGCTGCTGGGCGTGGCGGCGAGCGAGGCCAGCGCGCGGATCTTCGATCAGGCCAACAGCGATCACCGCCTGCAGGGCATGGGCACCACGCTGACCGGGATGTGGGTCTGCGGCGAGCGCGGCTACATCGTGCACGTGGGGGACAGCCGTGCGTTCCTGCTGCGCGGTGGCACCTGCCGCCAGCTCACCAACGATCACTCGTGGCTCAACGAGCAGGTGCAGGCCGGCATGCTCACCGAGGAGGAGGCCGCCGCCAGCGACCTCAAGCACATCATCACGCGATCGGTCGGCTTCGAGCGGTTCGTCGACCCCGACATCATCCCGGTGAGCGTGAACCTCGGCGACGCGTTCCTGCTGTGCAGCGATGGCTTCTCGAACTACGTCGAGTCCGACGAGATCGCAGTGCTCGCGCGCGATCACTGGTACGCCGACCTGCCGCGTGTGTGCACCGAGTACGCGAACAAGCGCGGCGGCGACGACAACATCACCGTCGTGGTGATGCTCGCCTGCAACGACCGCGACGAGCGACGGCCGCAGCCGGCGTATCGACGCACCTCGCTCGAGACCCTGCCACCGGGCGGCGGGTAGCGAGCGGCCGGCGCGAGCAGATCGCCGACTTGGTCGCGAAACCGCGTTCAGACGCGGGCCAGCGCAGTTCGAGGCCCGCGGCGAAGGCCCACCACCCCGGCGACCATGCATCCACCATGGGTTGGATGGAGCTGCGTGGGGGTATCCTCGTCGCATTGGGTTTGGTCGGGTGTGTGGGCCGCGAGCTGGGCGACGACAGCCGCGGCGACGATGCCGGGGACGACGGGGCCTCGAGCGACGACGACGGCACTAGCGATGCGAGCACGACGGTCGCGAGCACGACGGTCGCGAGCACGACGGTCGCGAGCACGACGGTCGCGACCAGCGACAGCGGTGACGACGGGCCCGGCTGCATGGCCGATCCCGAGGTCTACGAGCAGGTCGCGTTCTGCGTCGCCGTCGGCGATGAGCAGGCCTGCGGCGACTGCAGCGATGCCGCCTGCAGGGACGCGGCGATCTTGGCTTCGGGTGCCTGCTTCGGCGAGTTCCAGGGCGTGCTGTGTGGGCCCGAGCGGATCGCGGGGCAGTGCTGCTATGTCGCCGAGGTATTGGATCAGGGCTGTGCCGGCCGCCCGTTGTTGCACGCGGGGACTGCGGTGGTGGCGAGCACCCGTGCGCGCGATGACTGGGGGGCGGCGACGCGACCAGGGCTGGCGGCGCTCGACGCCGACGCGCGTGCCCGGGCGTCCGCGGCGTGGCGCGAGGTCGCCGTGGCCGAGCACGCCTCGATCGCTTCGTTCGCGCGCTTCACCCTCGATCTGTTGGCCCACGGCGCGCCCGCGGAGCTGGTACTCGAGGCCCAGCAGGCGATGGGCGACGAGGTCGTGCATGCGCGGCTGGCCTTCGGCCTCGCCGGCGCCTACGCGGGGGCGTCGATCGGCCCGGATCGTCTGCGGGTACCCGAGGCCGGCACGCGCACGCTCGAGGCGGCGGTGGTCGCCGCGGTGCTCGAGGGCTGCGTGGGGGAGACCATTGCGAGCGCGCGCGCCGGCCATGCGCGGGATGCCGCGCGCGACCCCGCGGTGATCAAGGTGCTGACGGTGATCGCCCGCGACGAACGACGGCACGCGCAGCTGGCGTGGCGCTTCGTGGCGTGGGCGCTGCGGCGCGCGCCGCAGCTCGGCGACGCGGTCGCGGCCGCCTTCGACGGCGTCGACCCCGGGGGCCCGGGCGCAGGCTGTGACGCCGACGACGATCTCCGCGCGCACGGGATCCTGCCGGTCGAAGAGTCGCTCGCGCTCGGCCGCGAGGTGCTGCGCGACGTCGTGCGACCGTGCGCGGCGACCATGCTGCGGCAGCTCGCGCACCCGGGCGCGCGCGATGCCGTAGACTGCGCCTGACGTGGCGCAGCTCTACCTCCGACAGCTCTTGTCCGGCCGCGACTTCGCCCGGGGCGACGCCATGGCCGGCGGCATGCAGAACTTCGTGTACCTGCTGGGCGATCGCGACGCCGGCGAGTGCGTGGTGATCGACCCCGCGTGGGACATCGCCGGCATCATCGCGTGTGCCGAGCACGATGGCATGCGCATCACGGGCGCCATGGTCACCCACTACCATCCCGATCACGTGGGTGGCTCGATGTTCGGCTTCGACATCGAGGGCCTCGCCGAGCTGACCTCGCGTTGCCACTGCCACGCCCACGTCCATCGCCTCGAGTCCGAGGGCGTGCGCGCGGTGACGGGCCTGTCGAAGTCGGACCTGGTCGAACACGAGTCCGGTGATCGCGTGCGGGTCGGCGGGGTCGAGGTCGAGCTGCTGCATACGCCCGGGCACACGCCCGGCTCGATGTGCTTCCGCGTCGCGGGGCTGAGTCACGGCGAGGAGGAGGCGCTGCTCGCCGGTGATACGTTGTTCCTGCAGGGCTGCGGCCGTGTCGATCTGCCGGGCGGCGACGCCGAGCAGATGTTCCGCACCCTGCACGAACGACTGGCCGAGCTGCCGCCGCAGATGATGCTGCTGCCGGGGCATGCCTACGGCGGCGACAAGGCCACGCTCGGTGAGGTGCGTCGCAGCAACCCCACGCTGCAGATCACGAGCCTGCAGGCGTTTCTGCGGCGCATGGGCGGGTAGGCGACGCTACGGCGTGGCCCCGGCCGGCGTGCCGCGCTGCACCGCACGATGGCGGGCGAGCGCGAGTGCGGCGTCGTTGCTGCGGACCCACTCGCTACCCGCGTGGCGCAGCGCGTAGCAGCCCGCGCGGTCGTGGTGGGCGGGCGCCCGTGGGACCATGGCCCGCGCACCCGCGGGCGAGCGTGACACCGGCGCCGCCGCGTAGCTCGCCGTGCGTCGATCGAGCGCGTCACCCTGCCACGCGAAGAGGCGATCCTCGAGACAGATGAACGCGAGCGCGACGTCGGCGTGATCGAGCATGGGCGGCGAACTCCCGCGGGCACCTTGGCAAGCGCGGGCGTGACGGCCAAGAAAGCGGCCCAAACGCGCGGCCTGCGAGCGCGCGGCTGCCGGTCGCGTGGGCAGGACCCTGGTTTCGGGCGCGTGGGTGAGGCTTTGACCTACCCGGCACGGGCGGTGGGCAACCGGGCCGACGCGGGTCCGTCATGATGGGGGCATGGATCGATCGGGTCGATGGACGCTCGCGTGGCTGGTGTTCGCGGCGGGATGCGGTGGGCCCGACGAGGCGACGCCGCCGGTGCCCGCGTCGGTGCCGGCGACCGCCGAGCCCACGGCGACACCCGTGCCGAAGCCGGTCGTGAAGATCGAGCCGCTGCCCGCGATCGAGCGCATCACGGTGCCCGCGGCGTTCGTCGGCAAGCACGTGTTGCTCACGGCGGGCAGCGAGCTGCGGGTGGCGCCGCACGACGACGCGCCGCGGCTGCGCCTGCGATCCGCTGCGGCGGGCGGCACGGTCGCGCGTGCGTTCGAGGTCATGGCCAGCGCCGGCGAGCTGCTGCAGGTGCGACCAGCCCGGGCCGAGCACCGCTGCGACGATGGTCTGGCCGCGCTCGACCCCATCGAGCCCAGGTTCTGGGTTGGCATCGACGCGGTGGCCGACGTGCTCGCGCGCGAGCAATCGCTGCAGCATGACGACGGCACCTCCGTGCGCCTGCGCGTGGGTCTGCCGGTGCTCGCGACCGGCGACGCCGGGGCGGTGGACCTCATGGGCTCGCGGCTGGCGATCGCGATCGATCCCCGCGATGTCGGCAATGCGTTCGAGCCGGCCGTGGCCGCGGCGCCACCCGCCCACGACGGCTGGCTGGCGGCCGACGCGGAGATCCGGGTCGGTCGCGAGCGCATCGGCGCGGCCGCGTTCCATGTCGACGACGGCGGCGCGCCGATCGTGCTCGCGCGCACGTTGCATGGCGAGCGCGCCCATGTCGATCTGGTCGGCCCCTGCGTGAGTGCCCGCGTCGAGGTCGAGGTCGAGGCGCTGCGCGAGCGACCGTCGAGCACTGCGATGCCCGTGCTCGGGGGACTCGTCGCCGACGTACGTTCCTCGATGCGAAGCGGCACCGCGGTCACCTGGGCCGACGGCACCGCGGCGGGCAAGCTGCTGGCCGACGTCGAGGTTGGCGGCCGAGGTCGTCGCGCCAAGCGATCGACCTGCCTGCGGCTCGCGCCAGACGATCGCGTGCTCGAGCCCTTCGAGCTCTGCGCGGCGACGCGCGAGATCCAGGTGATCGAGCCGTTGAGCATGATCCTCGGCGGCTCGCTGTCCGCCGAGCTCGAGGCCGAGCTGCTCGCGAGCCTCACCGACGGCGGCTCGAGCGTATCGGGCGTGCTGGGACGGGCCGGTGATGTCGATCTGGGTGGTGAGGTCTACGGTGGGCTCGGCGGCGCGATCGGGTCTGCGGGTGGCGGCGGCTCGTTGCACGCGGGCGGCATCGGCGACTTCGGGGGCGGTGCTGCGATGGAACCGTCCGCCCGCCTCGATCCACCGCGGTCGGTCGTGGAGCTCGAGTCGTTGTCGAGCTCGGGTGTGCGCGACATGACGGCGACCCGCGCGTCGATCCGGGGCCGCCTCGCTGGACTGCGTCGGTGCGCCGAGGCGCACAGTCCGGCGTCGCGCGGTGAGATCACGCTGTCGTTCACGATCACGGACCAGGGGCGCGTGACCAAGCTCGGGGTCTCGGGCGTCGCCGAGCTGGAAGACTGCGTGCGCGCCGAGGTCGAGCGCTGGCGCTTCGCCGCCGATGGCGAAGCGACACTCGAGCTCGTGCTCTCGTTCACGTCGTGAATCCAACGGGGCCGCGCCTTTCGTGGCAACCCTCGGGTCGACGATGCCGAGCCGGGGGCCCGTGCCCACAACCGGGCGCGATGCCGCGGCGACTTCGCGTGCTCTCGTTCCGGTCGCGGCGCTGCGTGCACGCGTGCGCTTGGGGGTACACTGCTGCTGGGATCGATCCCGCGATGGAGGTGATGACGATGAAGCGCTCCACGATCGTATTCGCGATGCTCGCGGCCTGTGGCGATGCCGGCGGTGGCGGTGACGGCAACGCCAGCACCGTGACGCTCACCGGCATCGGCGACAGCACCGGCATCGTCACCGCCGATGGCACCGCCGCCGACGGCCCTGCGACCGGTCCGCAGGACAGCTCGGCCGGCCAGGACGACGGTAGCCAGACCAAGTTCGACCTCGGCTCCAACAGCGGGCTCTGTCTCGATCAACCCGCGGGCATCTTCTGCAAGGGCTCGATCGCGGTCGAGTGCGATGGGGCCGGCAACGCCGTCGACACCATGAACTGCCTGCCGGAGATCTGCGTCGACGGTGAGGGCTGTGTGGCGTGCCTCGACGGTCAGTACGCGTGCAAGGGCCCGCGCGTGCTGTCGTGCAACACGGCCGGCCCGGAGCCGACGTGGCAGCAGGACGAGGTCTGCGACCCCGCCGCGCAGATGGTCTGCGACTCGGCGTCGGGCTCGTGCGTGCCGCTGGCACCCATCGGCGACATCACGCCGACCGGCGAGTACTACCAGTACGCGGTCTTCGACCTCACGGCCGACGGCTTCTCGGGCATTTCCGACGTCGACAGCATCGACAACCGCATCTACTTCGTCGCGATGAAGAACGGTGTGCTCACGATCGGCGCCTACGATGTCGAGCTGCTCGACTCCGACGGCGACGGCCTGCTCGAGCCCAACCAGCACCCCGACTACCCCGACGCCCAGGGCCCGATCGAGGAGCGCGTGTTCACATTCGTGAACTCGTGGCCGGTCGACAACCCCGGCGCGTTCCCCAACATCATGGAGGTCTATGCGAAGGCCAACTCGGTGGTCTTCTCCGGGCCCAACGACGTGCGCGAGTACGATTTCGCCACCGGCATCACCAGCCAGGTCGCGCCGATGCCGACGTGGATCGGCAGCACCAACTACAGCTGGCTGGCCTTCCTCGGCTACGACGAGATCAACGAGGTCTGGTACTCCGGCAACGAGTCGGCGCGGCGGGTGTTCCAGTACGACGCGGAGACCCAGACCTGGGGCTACGCCTTCGAGTTCCCGGTGCTGGCGGGCGATCACATGGACGGCATGGAGGTCGTGGTCGATCAGGAGACCGCGATTCCGTACGTCTACGTCTCGGACATGACGAGCAACTTCATCGGGCAGTACCGCCACGATCCCGAGCTCGGCTGGGTGCAGCAGAATTTGTTCAGCTACGTCGAGGCCGCGGGCGCTCCGGTCGAGGGCTTCGGCTTCGGTGCGCTGAACCACTTCTGGTCGGGCTCGCTGTACTCGACCTTCTACGAGCTCGGCGGCGGCGACCTCAGCGAGTACACCGACCCGCCGGGCTGACGCGCGTGGGCTGCGGTCAGGGGGCCCGCGCGCGGTCGCGGGCCCACGGCAGCGCAGCGGCCCAGTCGCCGTGCACCGCGACGGTGTCACCCTCGCCGGCGTGGGGGCCGATGATGAAGGTCTGCGCCGGCGCGAGCTCGACCGCCGCGTAGGCGGCGACGTCCGTGCTGGCGTTGCCGTAGGCGGCGACGATGCGCAGTCCGGCGGCCTGTAGCTCCCGCAGGTACGCGGCCTTGAACGCCCCGACACCGTCGGCGTTGGGCACCACATCGCGGTGGCGCGCGGTGGTGTGCACGATGCCCGGCGCGTAGCCACCCTCGTGCAGCCACGTGCGGGTGTGCTCGACCAGCCAGTACGGACGTCCGGTCAGGTACACCACCGGCACGCCGGCGTCGTGCCACAGGTGCGTCAGCTCGGCGCCCCCCGGGTATGCCGCGGCCGCGTACTCGCCCTCGCGCAGGTCTTCGAAGTACTCGTCGAGCACGTCGATGGTGACCTCGTCATCGGTGGTGGTGAGCGTGCCGTCGATGTCCGAGACCACGATCGCGGTGCCGGGCGCCCACACGAACAGCTGGCCCGCCGCGAGCGTGCCGTCGCCGTCGACGCTCACCCACGTGCGGTAGGTGCCGGGGCTCGGCGCGACGAAGGCGAAGCGGGCGAGGCCGTCGTGGTCGGCGCGCACGTGGGCGATCGCGGTCGCGCCGCGCTGCGGATTGCAGTCGTCGATCCACAGCGTGACGGCCTCGTCCTCGAGGTCCTTGCCGATCTCGCCGTAGGTGAGCTTCGCGAGCAGCGTCGTGCTGGCGCCGGGGTTGGCAAAGCCGTCGTGGAGCACGTGGTGCGGGCTCGCGGCGGTCGCGATCCATCCGCTGCGATGGTGCGCGAAGCCCTGGGCGGCGGGCTCGGGCGCGCGGGCGTCCTCGCAGCGTCGCGGTGTGGCCGCGCTGGCGATCGCGGCGGTGAGCTCGGCGGCGGCGGGGCTGCGCCCGCACGCGAGCAGGGGCGAAAGGGCGATGCAGACGGCGACGGCCGACCTCACGCACGCGAGCATGGCACCGTTGCGAGCACGGGCGCCAGCTGCGATCGTGGAACCATTCGTGCTCCGTGCGGTGCGACTGGTGCTGTGTTCGGCACTCGCGATCTCGGCGGGCGCGGCCGCGTGGGCGCGCCAGCTCCGAATCGACGCCGCGAGCACGTGGGCGCGCGCCCGGGCGACCGCGCTGCCCGAGCGGCGCGAGCGCTCGCGGTACGCCGGCAGCGAGAGCTGTCGCGCGTGCCACGGCGCCGCGTGGCACAGCTGGCACGACAGCCACCATCGCACCATGACACAGGCAGCGGGGCCCGCGACCGTGGTCGCGCCCTGGAGCGGCGCGCTGCCCGGGGACGTGCAGCTGCGCTGGGACGGGGACGCACCGGTGGTCGTGCGCCCCGACGCGGCGCCCGAGCCGGTCGTGATGCTGACCGGCTCCCACCACATGCAGCTGTTCTGGCTGCACGATCGCGGCAGCGACACCCTGCGCGCGTTCGAGTACGCGTGGTCGATCGACGATGCGGCGTTCGTGCCCAACGCCGCCACGTTGCTGCAGCCGGCCGACGCCGATGCGGTCTACACGTGGAACCGCGTGTGCATCCGCTGCCATGCCGTCGCAGGGGCGCCGGGCTGGCACGCCGGGACCGGTCGGGTCGACAGCAGCGTCGCCGAGCTGGGCATCGCGTGCGAGTCGTGCCATGGGCCCGCGCGCGCGCACGTCGAGCGGCATCGCGACCCCCTGCGGCGCTGGCTCGCCCACGGGGCGCGGCCCGACGACGTCGTGCAACCCGCAGCCCTGGGCGCCACCGCGGCCACCGAGGTCTGCGCGCAGTGCCACGCGATCTCGATCGATCGCGACGAGGCCGGGTGGTTGCGGCACGGGCCCGATCACGCGCCAGGCGATCCGCTGGCGTCGTGGACCGAGCTGGTGCGTCACCCCGCGCGCGGCGGCGATGAGACCTCGAGCGCGCTCGCGGCCGCGCTCGCCGACGACCCCGGCTTCCTCGACGATCGCTTCTGGTCCGATGGCATGGTCCGCGTGACCGGTCGCGAGGCCAACGCGCTGCTGGCCTCGCCCTGCGCGGCAGCGGGCGACGCCGCGGGCGAGCGCGCCATCTCGTGCCTGTCGTGCCACGCGCTGCACGACGGTGCGCCGGACGATCAGCTGCGCGCGGGCATGGACGGCGACGACGCGTGCACGCAGTGCCACGCCGCGTCGAGCTACGCGCGTCGCGAGCACACCCACCACGATCCCGCGGGTAGCGGTGCGCGCTGCCTCGATTGCCACATGCCGCGCACGAGTTGGGGCTTGCTCGGTGCGATCCGCAGCCACGAGATCGACCTGCCCGACGCCGCGCGCAGCGAAGCCACCGGGCGACCGCTCGCCTGCAACCTCTGCCACCTCGACCGCACCCTCGCGTGGGCGCGCGGCGAGCTGGCGCGCTGGCGCGGGCACCAGGCGCCGACGCCGGACACGGGCGACGCAGCGATCGCGGCCTCGCTCGAGGGCCTGTTGGCCGGCGACGCCGGCGTGCGCGGGTTGTGGGCCTGGCACCTGGCGTGGCCGCCCGCGGTCGCAGTCGCGGGCGATGGCTGGCAGCGCGAGCCCCTGCAGGAGCTGCTCGCCGATCCGTACCCGGCGCTGCGCTGGGTCGCGTGGCGATCCCTCGTGCGTCTCGCGGGCGATGCGATGTCGCCGCTGGCCCCCGGCACGTTGCCGGGCCCCGAGCACGCGGCCCGGATCGCCGCCGCGTCGGCCGCGGTCCACGACCAATTCCGCGCTGCACCCGGCTCGCCGGCTTCCGATCCGCGCGGACCGACCCTGCTGCGCAGTCCATCCGGTGCGCTGGATCGCACCCGCGTCGACGCCCTGCTCGATCGTCGCGACGCGCGGACGCTCCGCCTCGCGGAGTGACCATCGATGCGAGCCATCGCGGGAGCAATGTTGGGCTCGCAGGCGAGCATCGATCTGTGCATGCGCAGTGCGATGCACCCCCCATCTTTCCCGCACGATGTCACCGATTCGAGGCGTTCGCGGGCGCCCGTTCGTGCGACAGTAGGCGCCGGGGGTGATGATCGTGCAGCACGTACGAGGACCTATCGCGTCGGCGATCCTGACGCTGCTGGCCGGCTGCTACTCCGGTCTCGACGGACGCGCCAGTGGTGACGACGCCGCCTCGGCTGGCACCGGCGAGGGTGGCAGCGCGACCGAGGCGACCGCGGGCGACAGCGGCGGGGGTGACGACGGCGTGTCCGTCGACTTCGAGCCCCCGCCGGTGCGGCTGCGGTTGCTGCTCGCGCGGCAGTACACCCATGCGATCCGCGATCTGCTGGGCGATGCGGCCGCCGCCGCCGCGACGCCGCCGACCGACGCCGCGATCAACGGCTTCGACGCGGTCGCGGCCTCGCAGCTGGCACTCACCGACGCGAAGGTGCAGGCCTACGAGGCGTCGGCGCGCACGGTCTCGGAGCTCGCCGATGCCGGCAAGCTGGCCGAGCATCACACCTGCGTCGCGACCGGCCCGGCCGACGAGGCGTGTCTGCGCGAGTTCGTGGCCAGCTTCGGTCGGCTCGCGTTCCGCCGCACCCTGACCGCCGTCGAGATCGACGACTACACCGCCGCCGGGCTCGCGGCCGCGGCGGTCTATGACGACTTCGAGTACGGCAAGCGCGACGTGGTCGCGACCATGCTGCAGTCGCCCAACTTCCTCTACCAGGTCGAGGTCGGCGAGCCCGCCGACACCGGCGGCATGCGGCGGTTGACCTCGCTCGAGCTGGCCACGCGGCTGTCCTTCTACCTGCGCGACACCACGCCCGACGCGGAGCTGCTCGATCTCGCGGAGGCCGACGGGCTCGCCGACGCCGCAGCGGTGCGCGAGGTCGCCACGGCGATGCTCGAGACCGAGGAGGCCCACCAGGCGCTCTCGGACTTCGCGTCGGAGGTCTACCGCCTGCGCGAGCTGCCCACCACGCCCAAGGACCCCACCGTGTTCCCGGCCTTCACGCCGTCACTCGCGGGCGCGATGGCCAGCGAGACGCTGGCCGTGCTCGGCGAGATCGTGTGGACGCAGGACGGCGACGTTCGCGATCTCTTCGACACCGACTTCACCTTCGTCAACGCCGAGCTCGCCGCGCTGTACCAGCTGCCGAACCCCGAGCAGTACGGCGAGGGCTTCACCAAGGTGACGCTGCCGCCCGAACAGCTGCGCGGCGGCCTGCTGGGTCAGGCCGGGATGCTCTCGCTGCTCGGCCACGTGACCACGACCTCGCCGACCTACCGCGGCAAGTTCGTGCGGCAGCAGCTGCTGTGCCAGACGATCCCGGCGCCGCCGGTCAACGTCGACACCCAGCTGCCCGAGGGCGCCGAGTGGCGGACCATGCGGGAGAAGCTCGAGGCGCACATGTCCGATCCGGGCTGCGCCGGCTGCCACAAGATGATGGACCCGATCGGGCTCGGGCTCGAGAACTACGACGGCATCGGGCAGTTCCGCACCACCGAGAACGGCGCGACGATCGACGCCAGCGCCGACCTCGACGGCACCACCTTCGCGGGCGCCAAGCAGCTCGGGGCCGCGCTCAAGCAGCATCCCGACCTGCCGCCCTGCCTGATGCACAACCTGTTTCGCCACGCGACCGGGCACATCGAGGTGCCGGGCGAGGCCAGCGAGCTGGACGAGCTCGTGGTCGCGTTCGAGGACGGCGGCTACAACTTGAAGTCGTTGATGGTCGAGATGGTCGCGAGCCCAGCGTTTCGCATGGTCGGGGACGCGGAGTGAAGAGGAGGAGAACGCCATGCTGATCAACACCCCACGTTCTCGCTTCGTCCTGCGCCGCCGCACCATGCTGCGCGGCGCCGCCGGTGGTGCTGCGGTCGCGCTCGCGCTGCCGCTGCTCGACGCCATGCTCAACGACCACGGCGACGCCTACGCCGCGGGCGGCTCCCTGCCACGTCGACTGATGACGTGGTTCTGGGGGAACGGCGTCGCGCTCAACGACACCAACAACCCCGATGCCGGCCTGCGCTGGACGCCGGCCGGGCAAGGGGCCGGCTACGAGCTCACGCCGCAGCTGCAGCCGTTCGCCAACGTCCGCGACTACGTCTCGATCCTGTCGGGCTTCCAGGTTGGTGCCGCCAACCCCGGACGCCGCGGGCACCACGATGGCTGTGCGATGTTCGCCGGCCATCCGTTCATCGAGCTCCCGCCGGGTGGGGCCAACTACGCGTCGAAGTTCGGCGGGCCCACGATCGACCAGGTCGCGGCCGCCAGCATCGGCTCGGAGACCTTCCTGCCGTCGGTCCAGCTGGCGGTCTCGAAGCGCATCATCGGTGGCGAGGGGCCGACGCTGCAGTATCTCTCGCACAAGGGGCCCGACGAGCCGCTGCCGCAGACGTTCGACCCCCGCGAGGCGTGGAACAACATGTTCGGCTCCTTCACGGTGCCCGATGATCCGGCCAAGCCGTTGCGGATCGCCAGCCTCGACACCGTCAAGGCCGACGTCGAGCGCCTCAAGATGCGGGTCGGCGCCGCCGACCGCCAGCGGCTCGACGCGCACCTCTCGAGCGTCGAGCAGATTCGCTCGCAGATCGATGCCCTCGCGCCCCTGTGCGACATCCCCGAGATGACGCAGCAGAGCAACGACGACATCGAGGGCCAAGAGCAGCTCGAGGCCGTCAACAAGGCCATGTGCGATCTCATCGTCATGGCGTTCGCCTGCGACGTCACGCGCATCGCGAGCGTGCAGTTCACCGGCTCGGTGGGCTACACCGTCTTCAACGCGGTCGGCACCGGGCTCGGTCACCACGACCTCACCCACGACGCCGCGCAGAACGAGACCATCGATGCCTGCACGGTGTGGACCATGCAGCAGCTGGCGTACCTGCTCGAGCAGCTGATGGCGAGCCCCGATGGCGCTGGCAACCTGCTCGACAACTCGGTGCTGTTCGCGTCGAGCGACGCCTCGACCGGCCTCTACCACCGCACCACCGACATGCCGATCGTCGTCGCCGGCGGCGGCGGTGGCGGGCTGGTCCACCCCGGCATCCACTACCGCTCGCCCAGCGGCGAGAACACCTCGGACATCCTGCTCGCGTTGCTGCAGTGCGTCGTGCCCGAGGCGACCGAGGTGGGCTCGGGCAACGGCTACTCGAACACGCCGACCGCCGCGCTCAAGGCCTGAGGGTCGGCCCGGTCGGCATCAGCCCGACGTGCGATGAACGGACGTGGCCGCGGGACATTCGCCCCGCGGCCACTGCTGCATTCGGCATGCACCTGGGCATCCATATGGGAGCCGCCGCGCGGGCGGCCGTTCATCCGCGACGGCGACGACGCAGCGCGGTGAGCACGAGCAACGCCAGTGCCCCGGTGGGTCGCGTGTTCGGCTCGCTGTGGCAGCCGCAGCCGCCCGCGACCGGCTCGTCGCCGGCACCGGGCAGTGCGCCGGGGCCATCGCCGCCCTCGGAGCCGGCATCGCCACCGCTGCTGTCGCCCGCGCCCGAGCCCGCGCTGCCGCCGGCATCGCCCCCGTCGTCGCCGCTGCCGTCGTCGTGCTGGGCGTCGTCGACCAGGTGCATCGTGAGACCGTCGGTGCTCACGAGGATCGGCCGCGCGCGCACCGGCGTGCCTTCGCGCCACTGCGCGAGGATGTCGTCGGTCACGATCTCGGCCGCGGCGAGGTCGAAGCCCCATGCGGCGGCGACCTCGGGGTCGGGCACGTGGCGGCGCCAGCCCGCGTCGACCAGCCACACCTCGGGCGCCGACGCCGTGCGCACGAGCAACGGCACACTGCCGAGCTCGGGTCCGGCGTCGTAGTCCGCCAGCTCCGTGGCGTCGATGCGCATGGACTGCCAGAACGGATCGAGGTGCCAGGCTGCGAGGCTGTCGGCGGCGATCGTCCGCACCACGCCATCGGGCAGCGGCGGCCGCTCGCACTGCACGCTCGCGCCACTTTGTGCGAGCTCGGCGTTGTCGGCCCCGGCGTCATCGATGCCGTAGGCGTGTACGGGATGCGGCGCGCCGTCCTGCAGCGACAGCGGCACCTCGAGCTCGAAGCCGTGGTCGCACGAGCCCAGCGGCTCGCATAGATCGTCGCGTGGGATGTCGGCGCGTCGACGCACGCCCACCGCCCCGGCCTCGCCCGCGGCGCCGTCGAAGTAGATGTCGACGTCGATCGCAGCCTCGGGCGCGTCGGGGTCCTGCGCCCAGCCGCGGATGCCCTCGCACGCGGTCGCGTCGACGTTGCCCGAAGGTGGCGCGGCGATGTCACAGATGCCGCCCCCGGGCCCGCCGCCCCACCACTCCCAGTGCCAGTTCTCGCTCGGCACGGTGGCGGAGAAGCCGTACTCGCCGCCGTGCGCCACCAGCCACGCGTGCACGCCACTGCTGGAGGCGTTCAGATCGAGCGCGTGTCCGCTCTGATGGTTGCTGTAGCCGGGGCTCGCCGCCAGGTTGCAGCTGTTGCAGCAGCAGCACTGGTAGCACATGTACAGGTACTCCTGCTCGTCCATGGTCCGGAAGCCCGAGACCACGTGGATCTCGACACCATCGGCGGCGGCGGCCTCACGCATCACCCAGAACGCGTTGGCGGTGTCCTTCTCGACCGGCTTGCCGTCGATGTGCACGACGGTGATCTCGAACGGGCTGCCGTCGTCGTAGCCGGTGTCGGTCGACTCGGTGCAGTCGTACGTCGACGACGACAACACGCCGTCCTCGCCGAAGCCGACCAGCGGGATGTCACCGGGCGGCTCTTGGCCGCACGGGGCCGACATCGGACCGGCCGACAGCAGCGATGTGAACGCGACGAGTGGGATCATGAGCCGTTGCGACGCCCCTTCCGAGAGCACCAAGGTAGCGGGGGTGGGCCGCGACCGCCCCATCGCGTTCGTGCGCGTGCGTCGTTCTGCGTACCGATCGCGGGGCGCTCGTCACGAATGTTCGAGTTCCGCCGTCGCGCCGCCGATCCCCAACGGCCGTGTCGGCTCGCGATCGCGCCCGTCGGCCCGGGCCGGCCGGCGGATCCACGAATGCCCGCCAGGTTCCCTGGTACGCGCCGTGGCGCAGCGTTCGGCCCAACGCGCGGGCATTCACGTGGCCCGGGAATTTTTGCGGAGCCCACCCGGAAACCACCGGACATCGGGAGTCTCACACGTCGGCGCTTGTGCGGGCCGCGGCGAGACCGTGACCTCCGGGAGCGCCGCCTCTCTCGCGACGGCTCGACCCGAGCCAGCAAGGGCCAACCATGCGACGTGTATCGCCGATTGCGGGCCATGGGCCCGCGAAGTTCGTATCGTTCGGCCTCGCGCTGACGTTGGCTGCGTGTCAACGCGGCGACACGGCCCACCATGGGGATGACGGCGCCGAGACCAGCATGGGTACCGCTGGCTCCGACGGTGCGCCCACGGGCGACGACGGCACGACGGGTGCGGCCGAGGGTGGCGACGAGACCGGCGACCCCGTCGAGATCTGCAGCACGATGCAGTTCGAGAACGTGATCGACGAGGCCGCGTGCCCGCAGATCCAGGGCATCGGCGTCGAGCCACCGCTCGCCGATGGTGTCGAGCTGTGCCGCCGCCTCTACATCGATCTCCTCGGCGAGTCGCCGACCGCGGTCGAGTACGAGCAGAACTGCAAGTACCCGACGACGGCTGCACTCGTCGACGACTTCATGGCGCGGCCCGAGTACCTGCGCACCAGCGGCCGCCTGTGGGCGGACCTGTTCCAGATGAACTCGGCGGTCACGCACTACGCGTACATCGCCGAGCTCGACGCCAAGGCGGCCGAGCTGCACGCCGGTACGATCACGCTGGGGCAGTTCGCCGAGCTCGCGGCCACGCATCCCGGATTCCTCGGCCGCTGGGACGGCAACGACCTGGCGGCGTTCGCGTTCCAGGCCTTCCTCGGTCGCGAAGCCACGCCGGCCGAGCGACTCGCGCTCGAGCCGATGTGGCACATCTGGGAGGAGCGGCCGGTCGCGGATCCCAACCAGAGCAACGCCAAGAACGTGTTCGTCGACACCCGCAACTGCGCGGCGCCCAACGAGTCGGCGTGCCACAGCGATTTCTGGGGCGACCAGACCATCAGCATCCCCGAGCCGCTGCCGGGCGACGTCAGCGATCCGGGACCCAACGTGATCGATCAGGCTGCGCTCACGCCGGCGCAGCGGGCCACGCTCGCCAAGCCCGGCCAGCTCATCGCGCAGCAGGCCGCGTTCTACGAGTCGTATGTCGATCGCGCGCTGGTGCGCTACCTCGGCTACGACGCCGGCACCGCGCTGCCGCTGGTGCGGCAGGCGCTGGTCGACCTGCTCGACGAGAACGGCGGCAACGTCCGCGTGGTCGATCGCGAGATCCTCACCAGCCTCCTCTACACCGCGACCAACCGCTACGAAGAGGCCGACTCACCCGACGACGAGAACTGGGATCCGCCGTACCTGCACGGACCCGTCAAGCAGATGGACGCCGAGGACTGGTTGCGCAGCGCCTACAAGCTGGCGGGCGCGCCGACGGCCGGCTGCGATCATCGCTACCCCGAGGTGCAGTCCGGCCCCGCTGGCTTCCACCCGCACAGCTATCCCACGATGCCGAACGGCGCGCCGGACTACACCCTGCGCGACAAGGCCCAGCTGCTGGGCGGCTGCCCCGATCGCGTGGCGCAGTTCCGAGAGTCCCGCACCGGCCTCATCGCCGCACTCACCCAGGCCACCCTCACCGCCGAGCTGTGCGAGATGGCCAGCAACACCGCGCCGATCTATCCGTTGGCGGTCGTCGACGACCCCAATGACAAGTCGGAGGAGGCGTTGTGGGAGGCGGTCGATCAGGTCTACTCGGCCGCGCTCATCCGCCCGGTCATGGACGGCGCCACCGAAGGCGTCGACGAGGGCATCTCGCTGTGCCGCGACGACCTCGCGTGCACCCCCACCGAGTTCGCGGTCCAGGCCTGTCGCCTGGTGCTGAAGTCCGCCGACTTCATCTACTACTAGCGCGTCACCCGAGCCCGCACCGAAAGAAGCCGATCATGTCGAAGCTCTTCGCCAATCGCCGCAACTTCCTGAAGCTCGGACTGGGTGGCATCGCGACCGGGGCCATCGCGCCCTCGCTGTGGATCCCTCGCACCAGCCGCGCGGCCCTGACGATCCCCTCGTCGCGCCACAACCACATGCTGCTGTTCAGCCTCGACGGCGGCGCGCGCACGGTGCCGATGTTCAACGGCAACGTCGACAACCGCTGGAACCCCTACGGCGTGCAGGCCGGCAGTAACGGCACCGAGTGGGGTGTGAGCGGCGTGTTCGACAACATGCCGTACCAGGACACCGTCGCGCTGGGCATGCCTGCGGTGCCGCCGATCACGGCGATCAGCCACGAGATCGCGGTGCTCTCGACCATCGATCACACCCCGGGCGCGTCGTCGGGCGTGGGCGATCACCAGACCGCGCGCAACTGGATCGGCAGCGGCTTCGGTGAGGGCGGCCCCGGCGTCATCAGCCGCATCTACGCCAACCACAAGAACTACACCCTCGGGAGCAACGGCCTGGTGTTCCCGCCGGCGCTGATCGGCACGGGTCAGGCGACCACGCCGCTGGGCGCCCCCGACGGCTCGATCACGCCGGTCATGGTGCCGTCGCACTCCGAGTTCGTGGCGCAGAACGGCGACGACGCCGGTGGTCAGCCCGACTGGGCCCGCGCGCTCGAGGCCGGCCTCGACGGCTACGCGATCGCGTCGCGCAGCAACCGTCACAAGCAGGTGATCGCGCGACTCGCCAACGGCAAGGCCAACGTCGAGGCCTTCCGCAACGTGTTCCTCGACCCCGCGCTCAAGGTCGAGAGCGAGCCCAGCGGCAGCGCCAACGGCCTGACCAACGCGCAGCTCGCCGCGATCCTCGGCACCAGCCAGCTCGGCCGCGACACCGCGCTGGCGCTGCGGTTCCTCGGCTACGGCTCGGCCGCGGTGTGCATCGGCGACAGCGGCAACGCGGCCGCGTCGGTCGGTGGCTGGGACACGCACTCGGGCGAGATGACGGCCTACCCGGCCTCGGCCAACAACCTCGCGCGGGTGCTGTGCGGCGTGAACTATGCGCTCAAGCTGATGCCGCACCCCGAGGGTGGCACGTACTGGGATCACACCATCATCGGCTGCGTCACCGAGTTCGGTCGCGACAACGTGATGGACAATGGCTACAACTCGGGCGGCGGCTCCGACCACACCGGTGGTCCGGGCTCGCGCTACCAGTCGTACTTCGTCACCGGCGGCCTCGTCACCAAGGGCGGCTCGATCTTCGGTCGCACCGACGCATCGACGATGGAGGTGATGAATGGCGAGCCGGTGTTCGGCACCACCGCGTACTACGCGATGATGATGGCGGTGCTCGACATCGAGACCGAGAGCTTCTGGCCCGGGCTCGACCCGGTCAACGTGGTCTTCGGCTGAGGATGCGGCGAGGGAGGTCGATCATGCAGGTACGTACGATCGCTCGTTGGGGACTCGCCATTTCGCTCGCAGGCGCGGCCGGCTGCAACGTCGGCGAGGGTGGCCGCTCGCAGTTCGGTGGCGCCGAGGGTGACAGCACCGGTGCGGCCGACTTGGGCGCCGACGGCAGCACCGGCGCGGACGAGGCCGACGAGTCGAGCAGCGGCGGGGCGCCGGTGGGCGGCGACGACGGCAGCCCGACCGACGCCTACCTCGAGGAGGCCAAGAAGGAGTTCCCGACCTATCTCGATCTGCACGAGAAGGTCATCAAGCGCACCTGCTCGCCCAATGGTGGCGTGTGCCACAACAAGAAGGAATATCCCGACCTGCACACCCCCGACACCATGCTGTCGATGATCGATGTGCCCTGCAACCTCGCCGAGACCGATCCGCTGAACCTCTTCGATGGCTGCGAGCCAGCGGGCGATCACCTGCGCTTCGTGACCGGTGGCAACCTCGCGTTCTCCAGCGAGGTCGCCTACGTGGTGCTGCACGACGACGGCATGGGTACCGTGACCAACGCGGTGATCTACCTGCGCGATGCGATTCCCGCCGCGATGGCGATGCCGGGCGTGTTCGAGTCGGTGGTGTTCGAGCGTGCGACCGGTGGCGGGATGCTCACCGTCGGGCAGGTGGACGACGCGGTGTCCTACGCCCCCGGCATGAACGCGTTGCAGGTGAACGACTTCGCGGCGCTGCCCGACGCAACCCGCACGCTGCTCGAGTCCGAGGTTCGTGGCGGCGATCCCAACCGCAACGGCACGTTCGGCAACGAAGACCCCTACCGCATGCTGCTGCCGGGTGACGCGCGCAAGTCGTACCTGCTGCAGCGGCTGCAGGGCAACGTGCCGGGCAGCCCGATGCCGCTGGCCAACCAGCCGCTGTCCACGCCCGAGATCCTCGCGATCGCGTGCTGGATCGAGGGGGCCGTCATGCCCGAGGGCGCTGGCACCGAGGCGAGCATCGACTACGACAACTGCGACTACGCGGCCGAGTTCGGCGAGACGCCGAGCGGCAGCGGCACGACCTTCTCGGGCGCGGTCCAGCCGATCTTCGATGCGCGCTGCGCCGCCGGCGGCTGCCACGGCGATGTCGCGCCGGCCGCGGGCCTCGACCTGACGCAGGGCAAAGCCTACGACGCGCTGATGCAGGCTTCGCTGCAGAACCCCGACGTACCCCGCGTGACGCCGGGCAACCCGACCAACAGCTACCTGATGACGAAGCTGGTGGGTAACGGGCTGCAGGGCGTGCAGATGCCGCTGGCCGCGACGCCGCTGGGGCCCGAGGAGCTCGACGTGATCCGCACGTGGATCTCGTACGGCGCGCCCAACGACTGACGCTCGCGCGCGAGCGCGGCGCTGAAGACAGCCCGTTGATGAACGCGACGGTGCGCGCACGCGAGCGTGCGCGTTCGGATAGACTGCAACCCGTGGTGAGCTTGGTGCAGCGCGACATCGCACGTCCCAACCTGCGGCGGAACTTGGCTCCGCGCTCGCCCACACGCGTTGGGCTTGCGCTCGCGCTCGCGCTCGCGGCTGCGTGCAAGGCGGACGGCGAGGGCGGCACCTTCGATTTCGGCCAGTCGACCACGGGTACGTCGGGACCACCCACCACCAGCGCCGGCTCGAGCGGCAGCGAGGGCAGCGGCAGCGTCGGCAGCAGCAGCAGCGGCAGCGACGATACCGCCACGACTTCCGCGTCGGAGAGCAGCTCCAGTGGTGGTGAGTCATCGTCGGGTGGGCTGGTGACCGACTACTGCACCGGGCTCGACGTGCTCGTCGTCATCGACGATTCCGACACGATGCTCGAAGAGCAGGGCAAGCTCACCGCCGCGCTCAGCCCGTTCTTCGCGCAGCTCGACCAGCTGCTGCCCGGCATCATGGGCTCGATCCGCGTCGGCGTGATCACGACCGACGCGCCCGAGTTCGTGGTCGCCAACCCGAGCATGGCCTGCACGCCGTACGCGAGCGCGGCGACGTGGATGAGCTATGGGCCGACGTTGTCGACCGAGCTCGCCTGCGCGACCGCGGTCGGCACCATGGGCGACCCCGACGAGCGACCGATGC
>WBZX01000479.1_pt1 | contig 36189 bp, 32 predicted proteins | sample 5204211 | NCBI WGS metagenome assembly WBZX01 (sample SAMN12344362, study PRJNA552823) | activated sludge metagenome | biome: Activated sludge suspended growth; feature: Nitrification reactor; material: Wastewater; isolation source: activated sludge from nitrification reactor of wastewater...
TCGTCGCTGGAAACAACTTTTCTTGTGTCTTACGCGCAGATGGAAAGGTGTTTTGCTGGGGCAAAGATGAATACGGATCGCTTGGCAAAAACATCGCAACGCCACAGCGCACAGCGACGGAACGAAGCGATCTAAGCGGAGACGGAGTCGATCTGTTTGCCGCGCACAATCAGCTCTGTCTTTTGCGCAAAGACGGACTGCTTCAGTGCATGGGAGTCGGGCTCTTTTCGGCATCGATGGTCAGTAGCCAGACGCCGATCACGATGGACGGTGTTCCGTCGGATGTGGTGGACGTTACGATTGGCGATCATGATGCATGCGCCCGGACGCGCAGCGGCGCGCTGTGGTGCTGGGGCGAGACCTTGCGTGCGCTCGCGATGCCCAACGAAAAGAAGCCGCCCGGAGGAGCCCAGCCGGTCGCGGGACTGTCCGGCGTCGAAAGCGTCAAGATTGGTTACGGCTTTCTGTGCGCTACGACGAAGACCGGCGGAGTCTTCTGCTGGGGCGATGGCTCGGGAGGACAGCTTGGTGCAGGCGGCGTCACGATGTCTGCCAAGCCGCTGCGACTGTCGATTCCGTGTGACAAGTAAGCCCAGTGCGCCTACAGCGACGCGCACAGTGGACGCGCCGTGACACCCGTGACGCATGATTCTTCCCAATGCGTCGTCGAAAATATGTAACATGAATCACAAAGCACGCTTCGCCAAGGAGAGTTGCTTTGGATCGACTTACTACTACTTCTTCTACATTTGCTCAGCTGGCTCACAGCGTCGCCGTCAAGTTCGTCTCCGACGCGGCGGTCGATGGCGCACTCTCCTCGATCGGGGGAAAGGCGAACTGGATCGTCGCAGATCTACCGATCGAAAAACGGAGCGCGCTGATTCAGCAGTTCGTCCGAGCACTTCGCGACACGGGCGTTCACACCGCCACGCGACTGGAACATGCGCTGCTCCATGCGGCACACTGTCCTGCCGCCGGTCGGCGCGTGATCTCGCTCAAGGATGCGATCTCGCTCATCGCGGTTCGAAACCAGGTCCATCAGCTCGCAACCGGCGTCGGTCTGTCGTGGAACGAGAGCATGCGGCTTCAGTCGGCGATCTCTGACTTGACGCGATTTATCGTCGAAAAAGGCGGTGGTCGCGTCGAAATCGAAGACACCAGCAGCGCCCTGTTTTTCATGATCTACGCCAACGCTGATCTCGGGCCTTGCACGCCTCCCGAAGCAACCACTCCACCGTGGCTCGTTGGAACCGTAAACCTTGCCCAGGGATTCCGCTGTGGTCGCGCGATCTCCGGCACGCAGTTTCAGTTCTGGCATGGCCGCCCGCAGTCGATGGTCGCGTAAATCCTCCGCTGAAGGAACCCATGCCAATCGCTCTCGATGTCAATGTCCTACCGAGAGGAAAGACCTCTCGAACCCGCAAGCTTCATGAAGCCTTCTTTGCCGCGTGGCAGGCCAAGCATCCCGACGGACAGCGCATCTCGCTCAACCTCGCGGAAGACTATCGATCGCTGCCGGTGTTCGACGAGTGGGACATCTCCGCGAAGTTCGAAATGCTCTACGGAGAAGGAAATCTCGACGACAAAGGGGCCGAGCGCTGGAACGCGCTGACGCAGCTGACGGATCAGCTTCATGCCGCCGATCTGATCGTCATCAGCACGCCGATGTGGAACTTTTCGATTCCGTGGCACCTCAAGCGCTGGATCGACTGCGTGGTGCAAGGTCGCCTGACCTTTGAGTTCGTCGGCGGTCAGTTTCAAGGTCTGCTGACGGGTCGGAAAGCCGTCATTCTCAGCTCACGCGATGGTCTGTATACGCCCGGCACGTCGCTGGCTGCGCTCGACTTTCAGATGCCGTATCTGCGCACGATCTTGGGATTTTTGGGTCTGTCGCCGATTCACGAAGTCGTCGCAGAGCCGATGATGATGGCGGGCGTGGCAGCGGGTCAGGCCGCACTCGAAGCAGCGGTCGAAAAAGCCCGAGCACTCGGCGGAGAGCTGTAAAGCCAGTCATCCGCCGCAGCGACGAGTCATCCCCAGACGCTTACAGTCCGTCCGACAGCACCGGCATCGTCAGCACGTCTTGGCTGCCATAGATGCCAAGCTGCTGCGCGGTCTTGAGCACCGACTGCGCCGCTTCCACCGACGAAAACTTCACCCGCACCGCCGCCGCTTCCTTGTCCGAGCTGTCCGCGTCTCTCTGCGTCAGCTTTTCGATGAGCTGCTTCACCGCGCCTTTTTCCTGCGGAAACGTCACAAGCTCGACCTCTTGCGCGTCCGTCAGCGACGTAAGCTGCTTGCACAGCTTGAGCGCGGTATGCAGCCCGCCCAGCTCATCGACCAGACCCAGCGCTTTGGCATCTTCGCCCGTCCAGATGCGACCTTTGGCCAGCTCTAGCACGCGCTGCTTATCGAGCTTCCGACCCTGCGCCACCTTGCTCGTGAAGTCGTCGTAGACGCGATCGAGCCAGGCTTGAAAGCGCGCCCACTCTTCGGGGGAATAGTCGCGGTTCATCGAAAAGAAGCCGGCGTTTTTGCCAAGCTGCACCGCGTCAAACGACAGGCCGATCTTCTCCCACAGCTCCGTCGGAATCATCTTGCCGCCGAGCACGCCAATCGATCCCGTAATCGTGCCCGGCTGCGCGACGATCTTGTCTGCCGCCATCGCGACAAAGTAGCCACCCGAGCCTGCGACATTTCCCATCGAGACCACAACCGGCTTGCCCGCTCGTCGCGCGCGTCCAACTTCCTGCCAGATCGCATCGGATGCGACGTACGAACCGCCAGGGCTATCGACGCGAAACAGGATCGCTTTGACGTCTTTGTCCGCAATCGCAGCCCGAAAGCCCGCCGTCACAGTGTCCGAGCCCATCGTAAAGCTTCCCGACAGCGGATCCGTCGAGCTTTTGCCTCGCGCAACGCCACCGACACCGTAGATCAGCGCCACTTTCGGACCTTTTTTGTGAAGCGGCTCCACCCGATCGGCGTACTTGTGCAGATACAGAAGCTGCGCATTTTGTCCGGCGCGCTGCTTGGCGGCAGCATAGAACTCGTCGCGATAACCGAGCTTATCGACGAGCTTTGCCACCTGCGCTTCCGAACCCAGCAGCGGACCTTTGTCCACCGTCGCTCGCACTTCTTCGACGGACAGCTTGCGCGCTTCGCTCACCGCTTTGACAAACTGCCCGTAGACGCCTTCCCCGATCTTGGTCATGGCTTCCCGGTGCGCGGGCGTCATGGCCTTTTCGGTGAACATGTTCATCGCGTTTTTGTATTCCTTGCGCTGATCGAGCCGAGGCTTTACGCCCAGCTTGTCGAGCACGCCGCGCAGAAACGGCGACTCCAGATGCAGACCGACGAGCCCAATGTCGCCCGATGGCTGCATCCAGACTTCATCAAAGCCCGTCGCCAGATAGTAGGCACCGAGCCCGTTTGAGAACTCTCCGAACGTCTCTGCAAACGCGACCGCAAACTTGCCCGACTGACGAAAGCGCATCACCGCCGCGCGGATCTCCTGAATGTCCGCGACGCCAATCTTGGCCGTGCCCAGACGAGCCACCAGACCGACGACCTTCGGATCTCGCTCGGCGCGCTCCAGCGCCATCGTCAGATCATGCAGCACCAAGCGATCACTTCCCGTCGCTTGCGCCAGTGGATCCCGAGGCTGAAACTGAACCACCTCGCGCTCTAGATCCAGCTCCAAGATGGTCTTGTCAGGAACCGGCTTCTTTCGATTCATCGACAAAAAGACAATCCCAGCGACGATCAGATAGATCGCTGCGATTGCGCCCAGCCACGTCAAAAACCCGCGAATGATCTTGCCCATCGAAAAGGTCTCCTTTGAACGACACAGCACGCTGTCAGACAAACAACCACCTACGCGCTGGTTTATTCCCGCACTCGGTCAAAAGCGAAGAAAAACCACGGATCGGTCGCGCTCGCACGTTCGACTGCACGGACATCTGGCGACGAACCGCGCGAGACCGCAGAATCTAAGATTGCAGCCCATCTCAGAAGGAGAGGAACACGCGCCCATGCTGATCAAAAAGCCTGACGATGTCTTGGGGTCAGAGATCACTTCGCGAGAGAACTTCATGAATCGACGACGGTTTCTCGCCGGAACGACGATCGCGGGACTCGGAGGCTTGGCGGGCGCGTATCTGCTCGGTGGCAGTCGAAGCTCCAGCGCAGAGAGCAAGCAGAAGCTTGTCGCACCAAAGCGCGCAGAGTTTTCCGTTGCTGAGCCGCCGAACTCGTACAAAGACGTGACGACGTACAACAACTTCTATGAGTTTGGGCTCGGCAAAGATCAGCCCGCCGAAAATGCGCACACGCTCAAGACCAGGCCGTGGACCGTGCGCATCGAGGGAGAAGTTCAAAAGCCGCGCACGATTGGCATCGAAGATCTGCTGAAGCTGGCGCCGCTCGAAGAGCGCGTCTATCGCTTCCGCTGCGTCGAAGCCTGGTCGATGGTGATTCCGTGGATCGGCTATTCATTTTCAGAGCTGGCCAAGCTGGTTCAGCCGACGGCAAAAGCCAAGTTCGTGCAGTTTGTGACGCTCAAAGACACCGCGCAGATGCCGGGACAGAAGAGCTGGGTGCTCGACTGGCCGTATCTCGAAGGGCTGCGGATCGACGAAGCGATGCATCCGCTGACGCTGCTGTGCCTCGGTGTGTACGGCGAAGTGCTGCCCAATCAAAACGGTGCGCCCGTGCGCCTCATCGTGCCGTGGAAGTACGGCTTCAAGAGCATCAAGAGCGTCGTCGCGATCCGCTTTACCGAAGAGCTTCCGACGACAACGTGGGCCAAGCAAGGACCGAGCGAGTACGGCTTTTACGCCAACGTCAATCCCGAGGTCGATCACCCGCGCTGGACCCAAGCCAGCGAGCGTCGCATCGGTGAGCTTCGTCGTCGCAAGACCCTGCCCTTCAACGGCTATGCCGATCAGGTCGCCTCGCTGTACCAAGGCATGGATCTGCGTCGCTTCTTCTAGCCAGCCCTTCCGTCTGAGCCGCTCCGTTTTCCCTTCGACGAATCGATCCCCTGCCGACCCCTGCTGCTGTGTGCGCTGGGTCAGCGGTCGCGTGGACTTTTCGTTGTGCGGAAAATAAAAAAGCCCGCCTGGAAAAGCGGGCTTCGGAGACAGCGAACCGACGAGTCGATCGACTAGAAGAACTTCGCGGTCAGACCCATGCGTCCGTAGATCGGCGTGTCATGGATCGGGAACAGTCGGTTGAACTTGTCGGTGAAGAGCTGACGCTCCTTCTGGAACGGCGCACCTTCGAGCAGACCGAAGACGCTGACGTTCGAGGTGATGGCCAGCTCCACCGCAGCCTGCAGCATGCCGCGCACGCCGACGAAGCGCTCCAGCACGCCAGTGCCATCCACCTGGAAGTCGGGATAGTTCGGGTCGTACTTGCGGGTGCCGTTGTACTGGACGACGGCGTAGTACGGGCTCGGGTAGCTCGCGTTCGGATCGTAGGAGCGACCGACGCAGCGATCGCCAGCGTGCTCGGCGCCACCACCGTCCGAGCTGTCACGCGGATCGCCACGACGAATGAACTCGCTGCGATCGTTCTTGTACAGATCCTGAATCGATTCTGCCGACGGACAGTGACGATCCGAGTAGACCTGGATGTACGCCTTGCCGGTGAGCTTGACCATGCTGCCCGCAAGGATCGTGACCGGCAGACCCAGCTCCCAGCTAAAGCTGTTGCGCTCACGAGGACCACCGCCGCCACCGACCAGCATGTGCAGACCGAGCGCGAACGGACCCTTGCGCATCATCTGGAAGCGAATCGTGCCCGCCACTTCGTGATCGCTGAAGAAGTTGCTGCGGAACTCGGTGCCGATGTCCAGTCCCAGCTCGCCGAGGACGCTGTGCTTGGTCTTCCACACACCGACGGTCAGACGAACGTTGCCAAGCCACGGATAACCGCTGCCCATGTCCGCCGTAAACGCGCCGTAGGGATTGGTCACCGCCGAAAACGACGACAGACCGCGACGAACTTCCTTCTTGTCCTGCTCGGGCTCCTTGGTCTTCACCAGGATGACGCTGACCTGCTCGGTCTCACCGGAGCGCACGTTGAACTGCTCGGTCTTTTGGTCAAAGCCGGGGAGCTGGAACTCGACGGTGTGCGGACCCGATCCGACGTTTTCCCGCGTGAGCGGCGTCTGACCGATGAGCTGACGGTCGAGCATGACGAACGCGCCCTTGGGCTCCGACGCGATGTAGATCTTGCCGACGTTGCGAAGGTTCAGCGTCACCGTCTCCGTCGAACCAGCCGCGAGCGTGACTTCCTTGGTGTCCTGTCCAAAGCCGTCTTTCTTGGCGACGACAATGACCTTGCCCGAAGCGATCTCGATGCCGGAATCCGACAGCGCAGCCGTTTCGTCGTAGCGACGACCATTGATGAAGTACTGCGCACCCTCGATCGGGTTGGCCATCACGATACGAACCGTGCCGACCTTGCGCGTCACCGCATCGCCTTCCATCTCGACGCGCTCGACACGCGGCTTGCCTGCTTCGATCTCGATGACCTTGGTCACGGTCTTGTGACCCTTGGCCGACACGCTGACCGAGTGCTGGCCGGGCGTCAGGCTGATCGGCTGACCCGGCGCGCCCTTCGAGACACCATCGATCTGCACTTCCGCATCACCGACGCTGGTCACCACCATCAGGGTTCCTGCGGCGGGCGGCGGCGGCGTGGTGTTGGCGTGAACCTTGGTCTGCTGATTGCCGACGACACGAACGTTCTGACGCCACGGCGTTGCACCCGCTTCGGTGCGACGAACCTCGACGACGTGCTCACCTTCGGTCAGGTTATCGACCACCACCGGCGCTTGACCACGCGGCTGACCGTCGATCACGACATCGGCCACCACGTCGGCCGAAACAATCAGCGTGCCGGTCTTCACGTCGCTCTGCATGATGACCCACACAGGACGCGTCTCGCCGGCTTTCACCTCGAGTCGCTCCGTGTAGACCTTCATGCCAGGCTTCCGAACTTCCACCAGGTGCGGTCCACCCGGCAGATCCACCAGCTGCGGCACCGTACCGGCGGGCTGGCCATCGACGAAGATCTCTGCGCCACGCGCACCATCGTTCGTCGCCGGATACTTGATATCGAGCCGCGCCTGCGCCTTGTCCAAGACAAACGACAGCTTCTGCGCGGCACCGATGTTGATCTGCTGCTCGAGCGGCTTATAGCCTTCCAGCTCCAGCTTCAGCTTGTGCGGTCCCTTGGTGATACGAACCTTCGTCGCAGGACCGGTTTTTTCGGCCTGGATCGCACCATCGATATAGATCGACGCCCCCGGAGGGTTCGACTCGATGGTGATGCGAGGCGGGACTTGAGCCTGCGCGGTGTGAGGGTGAACGATGGCCAAAAGGGCCATCAACAAGGCACATGCCGTCATCCTGATGGGGCTAGCGAGCATCGGTACAGGTTCTCCTGCTCCAAAGTCGAGTGTTCGCTGCGCCATCAAAACGTCCAATGAACAGGGATTGTCTACTCATGAAGGGTTGTCCAAGGACAGGGCTGCGCAGCTCTTAGCGTGTAATTTCACCAAATATTTCGCTTGGGTTCAACAGTAACGGTGCAGACCCCTTTCTAAGAGGCCGAGTCTTGACGTGAATCCTGGCTGGTCGACAGCGAAAACGCCCGCGCGCCCAGCGTCAGCAACACCAGCACGCAGGAGCACATCAGGATCGCTGTACAACCACTGTTTACCACTGCCTTCACCCGGTTCGGATCGCGGCTGAAGTTGTGCCAGATCGACTGCCAGCCAGCGGTCAGCGTCGTGCATCCCACCGCGATCATCGGCACCGCCGTCACCAGCGCATAGCGCCGCTTTCCGGGATGAAGCCGCAAGATGAACGCCGTTCCCACCGCCAGCGCCGTCGTCGCCAACAGCTGATTGGAAATCCCAAGCAGCGGCCACAGCGTCGAAATCGTCCCTGAGTACAGAAACCCACCCCAAAACGTCACCACCAAGATCGACGCCAGCCACACACCCGGCGTGTAGTCGTGACGAGAAAACTTCGGATCGATCCGGCCCAGGATGTCCTGCATCAAAAAGCGAGCGACGCGCGTGCCAGCATCGACGGTGGTCAGGATGAACACCGCCTCGAACATGACGATGAAGTGATAGAAGTAGCCAAGCAGCGCCTTGGCGCCGGGAAGCTGCGAAAAGATCTGCGCGATGCCCGCCGCGAGGCTCACCGATCCGCCGGTTCGTCCGCGTAGCTTTTCTCCGACGAGCTGCGACATCAGATCGATCTCAACCGGCGTCATGCCCAGCTTCGCAAACGCGGCTTCCGGCACGTTGATGGCAAAGTAATCGGCGGGATGGAGACAGGCCGCAGCGACGAGCGAAGTAATTCCGACCAGGCCTTCTAGCAGCATCGCGCCATAGCCGATCGGTCGGCAGTCAGACTCTTTGTCGATCAGCTTCGGTGTCGTGCCCGAAGCAATCAGCGAGTGAAAGCCACTGATCGCTCCGCACGCGACGGTGATGAACACAAACGGAAAGACCTTTCCTTTGATGATCGGTCCGCCGCCGTACACAAACTGCGTGAACGCTTCGATCTTGAGCTCGGGATTGACCAGCATGATCGCGATCACCAGCACCGACAGCGTGCCCAGCTTCATGTACGACGACAGATAGTCTCGCGGCACGAGCAGAAGCCACACCGGCAGCACCGACGCGAGCAGTCCATACGCAGCCACGCACGCGACGAGCGTTCCAAACGACAGCGACAGATACGGTGCCAGCTTCGAGTGCGCCACGGTGTCGCCATAGACCACCGCAAAGAGCAGAAGCAGGACGCCGAGCACCGACGCAATCCGCAGCCTCGGACCGTGACTTTCGCCGCGCATGATCGCGCCCATCAGCAGCGCGATCGGGATCGTCATCGAGATCGTAAACGTCGCCCACGGACTGCCTTCGAGGATCTTCACCACCGCGAAGCTCATCGCCGAGATCGCCACCGTCACCGTAAAGAAGATCGCCAGCGTCGCCACCGAGCCTGCGCGCGTGCCAAGCTCTTGCCGAGCCATCGCCGCGAGTGACTTTCCACCCGATCGCACGCTCGCCGACAGCGTCACAAAGTCGTGGACTGCACCGGCCAGCGTCACGCCGATCAGGATCCACAGCAGTCCGGGCAGAAACCCAAACTGCGCCGCGAGCACCGGCCCAATCAGCGGTCCCGCGCCGGTAATCGCCGCAAAGTGATGCCCAAACAGCACCCAGCGGCTCGTCGGAACGTAGTCTTTGCCATCGCGCCGAGCGTGCGCCGGGGTCTGGTTCTTCCCGTCGAGCGCAAACACCTTGGCCGCAATGAACGCCGAGTAGAACCGATACGCGATCGCCAAGATACAGATTGCGGCGACAAAAATCGGTAAAGCGTGGATCCTCATCGTCGGAAAGAGCCTCCAGAGCGTGGGGTTGCGCGATCAGAGCCCAGCGAGCAGGAAGCGAAGTGCCCCCGGCAGCCGTCGAGCCCAAGCATCTTCATTGTGAACGCCACCGGGTTCCAGCACGTAATTCAGGCTGACTCCGTCGCGAAAGCCGATGTCGCGATAGGTCTGAGCCAAGCTGGCGGTGTTGCGATAGTCGTCGCCGCTGGCGCCGGAGTTGCCGCTGTCGATGTAGACCCGACTCGGCTTTTGAACGCTGGCTTTGACCGCGCCGATGATGAAGGTTCCATCCCACCACGTCGACGGTGAAAAGATCCCGAGCCGTCCAAACACATCCGGCTTCTTGATTCCCGCATACGCCGTGATAAGCCCGCCGAGCGACGATCCAGCAAGCGAAGTCTTTGCCGCGTCGCCCAGCAGTCGTCCTTTGAGCTTCACCGGCGCTTCCAGGTTGTTCATCTGCGGCATCAGCTCGTCGGTCAAAAAGCGCAGATACGCATCGCCACCACCGCTGTCGGAATACGCGGGCTCGCTGCTCTTCGACGGAGTGTATTCATACAGTCGTCGATCGGTGTTTTCGGGACCGATCACCACCACCTCGGGCAGGCTGTCAGCGGGCTCTAGCGCATCAATCCCCGCGTCGAGCGTCTGCGACACCTGCCACGTCCGGCCTCCGAATGCGTAGCGCGGATCGAACAGGTTCTGTCCGTCGTGCATGTACAGCACCGGATAGCGCGCCTCGGGATTTTCGTCGAAGCTCGGCGGCAGATACAGCCACACCCCGCGTGTATTGCCGAGCACCGTCGATCGCACCGCATCCACGCGCAGATATCGACCCTTCGCCGTCACAAAGTGCGGATACACATCGACGGTCTGACCCGGCAAAGCGACAAAGTTGTGACCTCGGGACCACGTCGCATCATCAAGGAGCGGCTTCCACTCCAGCGTCGCAGTCAGCCCGCGCAGCTTGGTCACGAACAGCCCGTCGGCGGCCTTGGTCATCGTGCGTCCCGTCGTCCACGAGAGGCCCGCTCCGTCGCCGCGCAGCGTCATCTTGCTGTAGCGCGCATCATTTCGCGGATAGTGAACGCGCACGACCGTATCGCCCGGCAGCACGGTTAGATCCGAGTCCGCCAGATCGGCGCCAGTCGTCAGATCTTTGCTGACGCTGGCGAAGTCGATCTCACGGCTCGATTCATCGGCGCTGGGCTCGCTTGTCGACGGCGCTTTCACACAGCCGACCGAAGAAACTGATGCCAGCGCCAAGCCGAGCAGCGTCGACCCAACGCCCAGCCAAAGACCATCATTCCTGCGCCAAGCGCGCGCGAGATCGTCCATGCGCGGAAGCTAACCCGCTTGGCTGCGAGAAGCCAAAAAGCCCCAAAAAACGAGCCGAACCCGCCGTGTCTGCGCAGGATCCGCCCAGAAACGACCCAATCGGAGCGATCCCGCGCGTCTTTGAATGCGTGAAAACCAAGCTGATCAATTCGGGACGGATGTAGTCGCAGCGCCCTACACAAATCGCACGGTCACTACATGTCAGAGGTTGTGACAAAAGCTGCGCGCATGCTATGACCAAGCCTGCTATGTGCGCAGATCTGTCCTCGCCGCCTAAGCGGACATACTGACGCGGCAGGCAAGGCAAACGAATGGACAAGATCGTCATCAAAGGGGCTCGCGAGCACAACCTCAAGAACATCGACGTCGAGATGCCTCGCGACAAGCTGGTGGTCATCACCGGACTGTCGGGCTCGGGGAAGTCGTCGCTGGCCTTCGATACCATTTACGCGGAAGGTCAGCGTCGCTACGTCGAGTCGCTGTCCACGTACGCGCGACAGTTCCTCGAGCAGATGGGCAAGCCCGACCTCGACTCGATCGACGGACTGTCACCGGCGATCTCGATCGAGCAAAAGTCGACCAGCAAGAACCCGCGCTCGACGGTCGGAACGATCACCGAGATCTACGACTACCTGCGTTTGCTCTATGCCCGCATCGGGACCGTCTACTGTCACTCGTGCAATCTGCCGATCGCGGCGCAGACGGTGCAGCAGATGGTCGATCGCGTGCTGAAGCTGCCGCAAGGGACGCGCTTTTCGGTGCTGGCGCCGATCGTTCGTGGTCGCAAAGGAGAGTTCAAAAAAGAGCTCGACTCGCTGCGTCGCCAAGGTCTGCGTCGTGTCAGCGTCGATGGCGAGCTGTTCGATCTGTCGGAAGACACGATCAAGATCGACAAAAACAAAGCGCACACGATCGAGGTCTACGTCGATCGTCTCGTCGTCAAGACCGATGTCAGGCAGCGTCTGACCGAAGCGATCGAGCTGTCACTGCAGCTTGCCGAGGGAATCGTCAAGGTCTCGCCGGTGCTCCTCGGGGATGATCCGCTGCCCGAAGGTGTCGGCATCACCGACGAAAGCGGCGACATCGTCTTTTCCGAGCGCTTTGCCTGCATCAACTGCGGCGTCAGCTATCCCGAGATCACGCCGCGTCTGTTTAGCTTCAACAATCCCTCGGGCGCGTGTCCGGCCTGCGACGGCATCGGCGCCAAGATGTTCTTCGATCCTGAGCTGATCGTTCCGAACACCGATCTGGCGCTGCGCGAAGGCGCGATCGAGCCGTGGGAAAAGCGCAACGGACCGTTTTTTCAGCAGATCATCGAGGCGCTGGCACAGCACTACGGCTTCGACATGGCGGTGCCGTGGTCGGATCTACCGCAGAACGTGCGCGACATCGTGCTGCTCGGTAGCAAAGGCGAAGAAGTCGAGTTCTGGTTCGAAAAAAACGGTCGTCGGCACACGTACAAAAAAGAGTTCGAGGGCGTCATCGCAAACCTCGAGCGACGGCTGTCGGAGTATGAGCGTCGTCGTCGCGAAGAAGGCACTGCACCGGCGGGATCGGACAGCTTCGAAGCGGCGTACGAAGAGTTTTCGCCGTACATGAACAAGTCGCCGTGCGAGGAATGCCAAGGCACGCGACTGCGTCGAGAAGCGCGCTTCGTTCGCGTCGGAAACCTGCCGATCAATGAGCTAACCGCCAAGCCGATTCGCGACGCACATCGCTTCTTTACGGATCTCCGACTCAGCTCGCGTCAGGCCGAGATTGCCGAGCGAATCCTCAAGGAAGTGCGCGATCGACTCGGGTTTTTGGTAAACGTCGGTCTGGATTATCTGACGCTCGATCGAACGGCAGCGACGCTGTCGGGTGGTGAAGGTCAGCGCATTCGCTTGGCCAGTCAGATCGGTAGCTCGCTCGTCGGTGTTCTATATGTTCTCGACGAGCCTTCGATTGGTCTTCATCAGCGCGACAACCAGCGGCTCTTGGAAACGCTGTTCCGTCTGCGCGACATGGGCAACACCGTCATCGTCGTCGAGCACGATGAAGACACGATTCGCGCCGCTGATCACATCATCGACATGGGTCCGCGCGCCGGTGTGCTCGGTGGTCGTGTCGTCGCTGCTGGACCCGTTTCCGAGATCATGTCCTCGACGGCATCGCTCACCGGAGCGTATCTGTCGGGCCGCAAAAAGATCGAAGTTCCGCGCAGCCGTCGTCAGAGCCAGAACCGCTACCTCGTCCTCAAAAACGGCAAAGAGCACAACCTGCGCGACGTCACGGTGCGCTTTCCCATCGGCGTCTTTACCTGCGTCACCGGCGTCTCGGGATCGGGAAAATCGACGCTGGTCATCGATACGCTGCTCGCGGCGCTCAAGCAAAAGCTCAATCACTCCAAGTGTCAGGTCGGCGCGCACGACGGCATCGAGGGTCTTCACCACGCCGATCGCGTCATCGACATCGATCAGCTGCCCATCGGTCGCACGCCGCGATCGAACCCAGCAACGTACACCGGCGTCTTTACCCACATTCGCGATCTGTTTGCGGCGCTGCCCGACAGCAAGTCTCGAGGCTACAAAGCCGGTCGCTATAGCTTCAACGTCAAAGGCGGTCGCTGCGAAGCGTGCCAGGGCGACGGCATTCTCCGCATCGAGATGCACTTTTTGCCCGATGTCTACGTCGTCTGCGAAGAGTGCGGAGGCCGTCGCTACAACCGCGAGACGCTCGAGGTCAAATACAAAGGTGCCTCGATCGCTGACGTGCTCGACATGACGGTGACGCAGGCTTGCGAGTTCCTCGGGCACATTCCCAAAGTCCGTCAGAAGCTCGAGACGCTGCGCGACGTGGGCCTCGGCTACATTGCGCTCGGTCAGGCAGCGACGACGCTGTCCGGTGGTGAAGCGCAGCGCATCAAGCTGTCCAAAGAGCTGGCCAAAAAAGGCTCGGGGCGAACGATCTACATCCTCGACGAGCCGACGACGGGACTTCACTTCGAAGACATCAAGCAGCTTCTCGAAGTGCTCAATCGCCTGGTTGACACCGGCAACACCGTCATCGTCATTGAGCACAACCTCGACGTGATCAAGACCGCAGACTATGTCGTCGACATGGGTCCAGAAGGCGGCGAAGGCGGTGGCACCGTCGTGGCCTGCGGAACGCCCGAAGACATCGCGCGCGTTCCCAGTTCCTACACCGGCCAGTATCTAAAAAAAGTGCTCGCGCTTAGCTAAGCTCAGCGACGGAAAACGGCGGCTGCTATGAAGATCCTGTCCGTCCAATCACTGGCGATTCCCGACGTCAAAGTCATTCGCTTTGCGCGCTTTTGCGACGAGCGAGGCTACTTCAGCGAGCACTTTCGGACGAGCGACTTCCAAAGTCATCCCACGCTGGCGCAGGCGATTCCGCAGCCGTTTGTGCAGTGTAATGAAGCGTTTTCCCGACGAGGAACACTGCGCGGACTGCATTTTCAGTGGCAGCCGAAGATGGGCAAGCTGGTGCGAGCGCTCGCGGGACGACTCATCGATTTTGTGCTCGATATCCGGCCTGGCTCGTCGACGTTCGGTAAGATCATCGGCTACGACCTGCCCGCCGTGCGTGAGCGTGACTTCGCCGAGTGGATCTGGGTTCCTCCCGGCTTTGCACACGGCACACTGCTGCCTGAAGACACGACGATCGAATACTTTTGCACCGCGTCGTGGAATCCTGCTGCCGAGGCTGCCATTTCACCGCTCGCCGCTGACTTCGACTGGTCGCTGTGTGACGCTGCACTGACGAAGCTGTTTGCTGATGTCGTCGCCGAGGGCGTGCTGATGACCGACAAAGATCGATTTGCTCCGTCGCTGACCGATTGGCAAGCCGATCCACGCAGCGCGCTTGTGACGGGCTAACGCACGCTCGGACTGCTGTCACTTCCGTCGGAAACCCCAGCATCCAGTAGTGGTGGCGGAAGTAGGTCCGGCGGTGGTGGCGGCGCACCAGACGGCAAAATCTGGAGCGCTCCCGTCGCGGCACCAAGCAGCGCATGAAGCGCAGAAGCCGTCACAAAGCCCGTCACAATCACGTCGCTGTCCTTGGCTTCAATCGTCAAGTGATCCGTCACCGTCGAAAAGCCCATCAGCTTGAAGCGCCAGTCGCTGCGTAGCTTGTCGGACACTTGGAGCAGCGACTCACGAAATCGCGTCGCTTCCTCGGTAGAGCCAAGCACAAAGCGACCATGCACTTGCGGATCGGGATCTGCCGACAGCGCGAGCTGTAGCTGCCTGGGCGTCGGAATTCCGCCACGCAGGCGCAGTCGAAGCTGGGTATTGAAGATCTCCGCGACGAGCGGCGGCCCACTGCGAGGAAGCGAGCGACGAAGCGCAGGAAGCTGCTCACGCAGGCTGGGCGGCGATGGAGAAGTCCCAGCATCCGGCGGAACGCTCTCGGGCAGCGACGAGAGCTGCGGCTTGGGCAGAAACGCGAGCAGATCACCACCGTCGAAGAGCAGCTCTCGATCATCCCAGGTTGGCACCCGTCGCGACGTAAGCTGCTGATAGACCGAATCCAGCTTCCGTCCCAGCGCGAGCAGTGCCGTCTGACTTCGCCGCTGTCCCGACGGATCGGTGGTCGCAATCACCAGCAGCTCTGCCGACTGAAACAGCGCGTCCGCCAGCCCTTCGCCCGACGCAATGCCACTGCCCGCCGTCAGAAGTCGCGAGTCAGGAAACGCGCCCAGCAGCCCAGCCACCGCTTGTCTGTGCGACGAGCGAGCCACCTCTGGCAGACGAAGCAGCAGCCGCAAGCCGAGATCTTGCTCGATCGACTCCGGCCCGACGCCATGCAGGCTGCGTAGCCCCGGCAGCTTCGGCGCTTTGCTCTCTTTGACTGGCTTCGGCTTGCCGATTTGCCCGTTTCCACGCTCGATGGGCTTGGGCTTTTCGGGCGGAGCCTGTGGCTCGACGGGCGCAACGGCTTCCTGTTGCGGAGTCAGCAGCGACGGCGGCTTCGGCTTGGCTGGGACGATTTCCCACGTCACAGGCGGCGGCGGCATCAGCTTTTCCAGCAGTGCCAGCGACGACAGCAGCAGTGCAGGCAGGCCGTGCGCAAGCAGCGACAGGATCACCGCCCAGATTCCTCGACCGACACCGCTTCCCGACGCTTTTGCCACGCCGCGCCACCCTAGCAAAGCCCACGCACGCCGCAACACACAGTTTCGACAAATCGGAAGCGTATCCGTCGAGAAAGACCGTTAGCCAAGCCGCGAAAACAGCGCAAACGCATGACGAGCAAACGCCGGATAGGTAAACGACTGATGCAGACGACGCTGCCCGGCAAGCCCCAAGCGCAGTCGCAGCGCAGGATCGTGAAGTCGATTGATCCCGTCGCGCACGGCTTGCCAGGTCGGCAGCGTCACCAGTCCCGTCACTTCATCGAGCACCACTTCTGGGGCCCCACCGACGCGCGCCGCCAGACACGGCTTTTGGTGCGCCATCGCTTCCAAATAGACGATGCCAAAGCCTTCGTTGCTCGACGGCAAGACCAGCGCATGACAGCGCGCCAAGGCCGCATGCTTGTCCGATTCAGACAGACGCCCAAGGAAATGCACGCGGTCAGCAACGCCCAGCGCACGAGCCAGCGTCTGTAGCTGCGGCTTGGCATCACCCTCGCCCACCACTTCGTAATCGACCAGCGGCAGACTCGGCAGGCTGCGAATCACCAGATCGATGCCTTTGGGCTCCTCGGGATGAAGCCGCGTGATGCTCAGCAGCCGCAGTCGCGCACTCTGCTCGTCAGCCGTCGACGGATTCCGCGCCGCCAGCGCTAGGCTCTGCTCATCGAGCGCGTTCACCAGCCGCTGACAGTGTCCGACGAAGACGCCTTGAACCTGGCAGAGCTGTGCGAGCGTGTGCTCACTGACACCAGCAGCGACGTGGGCCTGACGAAGCGCCCAGCGCCTGTAGCGCGGCAGCGCCGTCCACACATCGGTTCCGTGCGCAATCACCCCGAAGCGTCCAAACGGAAGCCCGAGCGGCGACAAGTTGACATGCCCGAGCACCACCGGCCGCTCGCGTCCGATGTGACGAAGCACGCTCGTCGCAAAGCCCACCTTGTCACCAGCCAGCGCGTGATACGTCGGTCGCTGCGTCGTCTGCGGCAGCGAATCCACAAAGTCCGGCTCTGCGTCGGGCTGATCGGTCAGCGCCAGCACATGGAGTCGCTGTCCCGTCGAAACCGCAAACTCCGCAGCCGATCGACACAGCAAACGATTAAACGACGGGATTCCGCCCGGAGCCCCGAGCAGGCTGCTCAAGACCAGCAGCACGCGTCGCTAGCCTTTTCCGAGCGCATGCAGCAGCCACAGCGTCACGCCGGGAACGTAGGTGATAAACAGCACACCGACGGTCATGATCGCCAAAAACGGCAGCGCTTCCCGATACAGATACGGCAGCGGCTTCTGGAATCTCGTCGCGGACAGAAACAGGTTTAGGCCCATCGGTGGACACAAAAAGCCCAGCTCCAGGTTCGCCAAGAAGATGACACCGAGGTGAACTGGGTTGACCTCGAACGCCACACCGAGCGGCGCAACGAGCGGCACCAGCACCACAATCGCCGAATAAATCTCCAGCACGCTCCCGAGGATGAGCAGCCCGATGTTGAGCACCAGCAAGAACACCCAGCGCGAGTGTATGTGCGCCTGAACCCACTCGACGAGCTTGGTCGGCACCTCGGCTTCAACCAGGTAGTTCGTCAGTCCCAGCGCCACCCCGAGCAGCACCACCACGGCGCCCACCAGCGACGCGGCATTGAGCAGCGCAGCAGGCAGATCCTTGGTCGGCTTCATGTTGCGAAACACCGTCAGCTCGATGACCAGCGCGTACGCCGCACCGATGGCCGCTGACTCCACGATCGTCGCAATGCCCGACAGAAATGAGCCCATCACCACGACTGGAACCACGATGTCCCACTTGGCTTCCCACATCGCCGCGCGGGCTTCGTTCCACTCGAGCTTCTGACGCGGCGCGCCCGCTTTGTGACCTTGATACATGCCGTACAGCGATACGAGCAGCACCAGGCTGAGTCCGGGCAAGAAGCCACCGATGAACAGCTGGTCGACGGCAACTGGCGCAACCGAACCCGGCGAACTGGCTGCCACCGAGTACAGAATCACCGGCAGGCTCGGCGGAAAGAGCAGACCCAAGCTGCCCGCTGCCGTCACCATTCCGAGCGAAAATCCCTTGGGATAGCCGTCTCGAACCAGCATCGGATAGACCAAGCCACCGAGCGCCAGAATCGTCACGCCCGAGGCTCCGGTAAACGTCGTAAAGACCGCACAGACGATGACAACCATCACCGCCATGCCGCCGGGAATCCAGCCGAGCACGCTCTTGTACGCACGAACCAAGCGATGCGACGATCGTCCCGACGCCAAGATGTAGCCAGCAATCGTCAAAAGCGGAATCGCAGGCAGCGACGGATTGGCAACCAGGCGCAGCGTCTCAAGCGGCAGCGCAGCAATCGGCGTTCCCGACGAAAAGAACATCGTCATCGCCAAGCCCGCCATCACGACAAATACCGGCAGACCCAGGAAGAAGCCAACGCCCGTCGATAGCAGACCCAGCCACTTGACGACCCCGACGAGCTTGTCGACGCGACTGACCCAGTCTTGCAGCCGCTGCGAGCCATCGTGCGCAAAGCCAATCGAAAACATCGCGACCGCCAGCGCAAAGATCACACCGCAGATCACCCAGCGAATCAGCTTCCGTCGCGGGCTCATCGAAACGTGCGGAGTGCCATCGGCTGGACCGTGCCCACCCGCTGCGTTGGGATCGAGCGCTCGCCAGGCCGCTCGCGGCGCCATCAGTCCAAACACCACTGGGATGACGAGCTGCACGAGCCACTTGTGAACGCCGCCGGGAAGCAGATCGTTGTCTCCGTTGGCGCGAGCGACCGCCACCATTCGCGCCGCTGCATACGTCAGCACCAGCGTCACCAGCACAAAGACCACCGAGCAGAATCCTTCGAGCACGCTCCGCAGCGGCCCGCGACGCATAAACGCTGTCGTCGACAGTCCCAGGTGCTTGCCGCCCGCGACGGCCAACAGCGCGCCCAAAAACCCGACCCACACCGTGATGTTCTGCACATACACCGACGCCCACGCGAGATCCGTCGGCACCAGCTTGTGCAGCACAAACCCGAAGGAATGCGTCAGCCATGGCAGCTTCGTGGACTCGCGCAGCATGTCGGCCAAGCTGCGGAGACTCGACAGAACCGGCAGAAACACGATCGCCAGCGACAACAGACAAATGACCGCTGTCTCGATGCGGCTGGCCGGTGGTGGCGCTTCTCCGGTTCCTTCTACTTGCTGGACGTTGTCGTCGGGAGATCCCGTCTCGCTTGGCCCGCTTGGCCCGCTGGAAGGGGTTGAAGATGGCGAGGCTGCTGGGCTTTCAGGCGAGGGATCGACCATAGGAAGTGAAAGCAGTATACCAATAGAGGACCTATGGTACAGTGCCGTCACGTTTTGAGAAGCAAAGGCAACGATTGATGCATGTTCTGACTCTCGGTAGTCGGCTGTGGAAGAAGTCTTCGCGCTGGCTCTGTGCGGTGGTGATTCCGGGTCTGTTTCTTTCGTCGATGAGCGGCTGCTCGATTCGTGGTTATGCGCTGAAAGCGACGGCAGATGCGCTTTCGGGAACAGGCGGCGGCTTCGGTACAGACGACGATCCCGAGCTGGTTCGGCAAGCGGTTCCGTTCGGTTTGAAGACGATGGAATCGCTCGCGGACGGTCTGCCGACGCATCGACCGCTGCGACTGTCGCTGGCAAGCGGCTTCATTCAGTACGCCTACGCCTACGTCAACCAAGACGCCGATCGACTGGCCGACAAGAGCATTCCCCAAGCCAAGCGAGAGTGGCTGCGCGCCAGACGGCTCTATCTGCGTGGTCGAAACTATGCACTCGATGGACTGGATATTACGTATCCAGGATTCCGCAAAGCGGTTCTGTCGGGAGACAAAGCCCAGGCGCAAGCGGCGCTCGCGAAGCTGACCAAAGACGACGTTCCACTGCTGTACTGGGCGGGCGCGGGCTGGGCACTGGCCATCAGCATTGCCAAAGACGATCCGAACCTGTTTGGCGACTTTCCGATGGTTGGCGTGCTGATGGATCGCGCGCTGGAGCTAGACGAAAGCTTCGACGAAGGCTCGATCCACGAGTTTTACGTGTCGTATGACGCGGCGCGATCCGAAGATCAGGGCGGCGGACCGGCGGCGTCGAAAAAGCACCTCGATATCGCGATGAAGCAGAACCAAGGTCGCCGATTTGGCGTCGTGGTGTCGTACGCGGAAGGCGTCCTGCAAGCGCAGCAAAAGAAGGCTGAGTTTGTGAAGATGCTCGAGCAGGTCGTCGCGACCGACGTGTATTCCGAAGATCCCACCTGGAAGAAGCAGCGACTCAGCAACATCATCGCCCAAGAGCGCGCCCGCTGGCTGCTGACCAAGCTGTCCGACCTGTTTGCCGAATAACCCGAGCGATCGATCGCGATCAAAATGTTTCTCGGCGTTCTTCGTCCTATCCGTTACGCGCAAAACATCTGATGTAATGGCATAGTGGCTTCGATTGGCTGGAGCCCACGCCCGCAAGGAATACCCATGAAGAAACAAGGCCTGCTCTCGCTCGTTTCCGTTCTGTGCCTCGCCGCAGCTTCGCCCGCGAGCGCACAAGACAAAGTGACCATCAAGCTCGGAACCCGCGCGCCGGTTGGCTCGACGTGGCACACGCACCTACAAGAGGCCGCGCAGAAGTGGGCCGAGCTGAGCGGTGGCAAGGTTGAGCTGAAGATCTTCGCTGGCGGCACGATGGGCGACGAAGGCGAGATGCTCACCAAGATGAACAACAACACGCTGCAAGCGGTTGCGGTGAGCACGGTCGGTCTGCACGTCATTGCGCCCGATCCGCAGGCGATCGATCTGCCGATGCTGGCGAAGAACCGTGAGCAGTATCGCTGTCTGCTCAGCAAGATGACGCCAAAGCTGGAAGCGCTGCTGGCCGATCCGTATCGCGAGCCAGACAAGACGAAGAAAAAGCCTGCGGTGGTGGTGCTGGCGTGGGGTGAAATCGGCTTTACGCGGTTCTTTTCGACGACGCCGCGACCAACGCTGGCGGAGATGCGGACCTCGAAGATGTTTTCGTGGGAAGGCGATCCAGACAGCACCAAAGCATGGCAGACGGCTGGCTTTAAGCCGGTGGTGCTGAGCAGTGCGGATCTGGTTCCGTCGCTCCAGACTGGAAAGATCGACGCGCTGTGCTATCCGCCCGTGCTGGTGCTCGCGGGAAACATGCACAGCAAGGCCAAGTACATGCTCGATATGCCGTATTCGCCGCTGACGGGTGTGACGGTGGCCAAAAAGGAAGTCTGGGACAAGATTCCGGCGGATCTGCGTCCGAAGCTGATCGAGGTCTTCCGGTCGGCGAGCGCCAAGATCGATCAAGAAGTGCGCAAGATGGAAGACGACTCGATCGCGAAGCTACAGAAGCAAGGCGTCACGCTCGTGCCGGTCAAGGATCAGGCCGAGTGGCAAAAGACGATGGAAGAGGTCTACAAGACCGTGCGTGGCACCGTGGTTCCCGCGCAAGCCTTCGACGACGTCCGCAAAGCGCTCAATGAGTGCGCCCAGGGCAAGTGATCGACGCTCCGACGCCAGCACGGCCAAGCCAGCGACGCTCTCGCGGCAAGATCTTGGCCGTGCGCTGGGGACTCAATCCAAACTCCAGCTCTCTCGGCGTTGACATCACGTTCCTGCTCTTCGGTCTGTCGATCATCACGCTGCTTACGCCGGTTCTCGGCTTCTTTCTTCGCTTCTATCGCCAGCGCTCCTAACCGAGCACGCTCCCACACAGGCTCCAGCTCCTTACACAGCGACGGACAGCGTGGTGCCAACACCAGCGCCATGGAAAGCTAGATCCGTCCGTGCTCTGCCGCGTTCTATGCGCATATCGCCAGCCATTAGGAGCAACCGTCGATGGAGCGCATCCGCCCTACCCTGACCTATCTCGTTGTTGCCAGCGCATCCGCACTCGGCCTGTGGGCCGCACTGTCGCTGCCTCGGCATCGTCCCACGCCGCCGATCACTGAAAAGCCGCAGCCGGTCGCTGAAAAGCCGCAGCCTGTGCCTGTTCAAGTGCCCAAGACCGTACAGCGTCCGCAGGTCGATGTCGTGTTCGTGCTCGATACCACCGGATCGATGGGCTTACTCATCAGTGGCGCGAAAAAGAAGATCTGGGAGCTGGCGCGCTTCATCGCCCAAGGTCAGCCCGCCCCAGCGGTGCGCATCGGTCTTGTTGCCTACCGTGATGTCGGCGATGAGTACGTTACCAAGTTCTTCGATCTCACCGATGACATGGATGGCGTATATCAAAACCTGGCGTCCTTTTCGGCTGCCGGCGGCGGAGACACACCTGAGCACGTCGCCAAAGCGCTCCACGATGCGGTCTATCGCAGCAGCTGGTCGCCTGGAAAGAACACGCTCAAGATGGTCTATCTCGTCGGAGACGCACCGCCACACAGCGACTACCAAGATGGCTTCAATCATCGTGTCATCGCCCGAGAAGCCAGCAGCCAAGGAATTCGCATCAACACCGTTCGCTGCGGTCACGATGAAGACACGCGCGTCTCGTTTACTGAAATCGCGAGCATCACCGGTGGCGACTCTTCATCCATCGAGCAGTCGGGCGGGATGCAAGACATAAGGACGCCGTTCGATGAAGACCTGGCAGGTCTGAACCGAGCGTTGACCGAGACAGCGATTCCGTACGGAGACGCCGAACGTCGCGCATCGATTCGTCGGAAAGCAGAGAACAATCTCGAAGCCCCCGTTGAAGCGCAGGCCGCACGCGCAGGCTGGTTTGGACTCGCGAAGACTCGCGGTCGCGCCGCAGCACTCAGCGATGGAGATCTGCTTGATGATGTCGCAAACAACAAAGTGCGACTCGAAGCCGTTGCCCCAAGCGCGCTGCCCGAGGCCATGCAAGGAATGAGCGCGGAAGAACGAGGCCGCTTCATCGAAGCCAAGCGCAAAGCCCGCGACGAGGTGTTGCGCCAAATCAACAGACTGTCCGCCAAGCGCGACGACTACATCCACAAAAACCACGCGCCCAGCACGAGCGGCTTCGACGGGAGAGTCCGCGAAACGGTCAAAAAGCAAGCCGCAGACATCGGGCTGGACTACTTCTAGTTCGACCGGAGCGACGCGCTACACAAACAGGCTGGAGATCGAGTCACCGTGGTGAATCCGCTTGATCGACTCCGCCAGCAGCTTGGCCACCGACAGAACCTGAATCTTCGAACAGGCTCGCGCGGCTGCCGACAGCGGAATCGTATCGGTGATGATCACATCCGACAGCACCGAGTCATTGATGCGCTGAATCGCCGGACCCGACAGAACACCGTGCGTCACGCAGGCAATCACGCTCTTGGCTCCGCGATCGAGGATGACCTTGGCGGCCTGCGTCACGGTTCCAGCGGTATCGATCATGTCGTCGATGATCACCGCATGTTTGCCTTTGACGTCGCCGATGATGTTCATCACCTCGGATACGTTGGGCTGCGGACGACGCTTGTCGATGATCGCCATGGTCGACTCGATCCGCTTGGCGAAGGCACGCGCTCGCTCGACACCACCCGCATCAGGCGAAATCACCACCACTTCATCGCGAGCCAGACCACGCATACGCAAGTAGTCGATAAAGACCGGCATTGCATACAAGTGGTCGACGGGAATGTTGAAGAAGCCCTGAATCTGTCCGGCGTGGAGGTCGACCGACACCAAGCGATCTGCACCAGCCGCGGTGATGAGATCGGCGACGAGCTTGCTCGAAATCGGCGTCCGTGGCTTGACCTTGCGATCCTGTCGACCATAGCCGTAATACGGAACCACAGCGACGATGGAACCAGCCGACGCACGCTTGAGCGCGTCGATCATGATCAGCAGCTCCATCAGGTTCTGGTTCACCGGAGAGCTGGTTGGCTGAACGACGAAGCAGTTGACGTTGCGGACGTTCTCACGGATTTCTACGAAAGACTCTCCGTCAGAGAAGTTGCTCACCAGCGACGCGCCGGGGGAAACCTCCATCACGCTGCAGATCGACTCGAACAGCTCGCGATTCGCGTTTCCAGAGAAGATGCTGAGGGCTTTGATCATGAGAGGGATTTCCCGGCACGAGCGATCCGCACCTACACCACGCCCGCAGTGCCCGCAGTAAAAGCGAAAAGAGTTGGGGCGGTAGGATTCGAACCTACGAATGCGGATTCCAAAGACCCGTGACTTACCGCTTGTCGACGCCCCAAAAGCGCAGCGGCCTCATACCATTTGTGAATTCTGAGTGTCAAGCGTTCATCATCGCACCTGGACGCAGATTTCCTGCGCTCGAGTGTGAAGCGGCCCAGGCTGGGTCTGTTTTTTGTGTGTCCAGGTCCGCTGAGCGGGTCCGTGATCCCTACCACTCACGACAGGGCTCAGGCGATCGCTGTGCGGACGTTGACCCGAGGCAGAAAGACTCGGTACTATGGACGCGGGGCGCTCCGCCCGAGAGCCTCGTCCGGGGTCTAACTGGATCCTGGGGCGATATGCAAAAGACCGTCATTGATGAGCGGTTCACTCTGTACCGAACGGGCGACGGAACACAGTGATCGCTACCCCAAAGACATGTCAGACACTTCGGCGAAGGAACAGACTGAATCGGAAGGCGGGGCCGCGCCCGTACAGGCCGGCGGCTCACAGCCCGCAAGTGGACCCGCTCTCCCTGGTTTACGAGGCCCAGATGCTGGAGCGGTCCCGCCCATGCAAGGCAACGGGAGCGGATCGATCTCGGCGATGCGCCAAGGAGGACTGCCCGGCTTACCGCCTCCTCGCAGCGCAACCATCGACGAGGAACACGAGCGGTGGCTCATCACCAAAGAAGACCGCATGGACTACGGTCCATTTTCGCTGCGCGATGTGAAAGCGCAGATCGAGCGCGGATCGATCTCGGCGGAGCACACGATCACCGATACAGAGACGAACGACAAACGTCGCGTCGCTGATCATCCAATGCTTGGTCAAATGGCCCGAGAGTGGACCGCCAAGCACATGGAACTCGATCGGCAGATGAAAGAAGAAGCCGAGCGAGCCAAGTACAACCGCGCCGTCGTCAAGATGCTGGCTGGCATCTTCGCAGCGGTGGTGGTGGTCGGCTCGGGCATCGGCATCTGGCTGATCACGCGTCCGAAGCCGCAAGTGGTCAAGCAAGCGGGTCCGCAGTTTACCGACGATCCGCTGAAGGGCCTTCAGATCGCGATGCAGCCGATGCCGCCGCCGCCGCCGAAGAAGAAGAAGAAGGTGGGACCGAAGAACGGCGCATTTGATGACTCGCAGAATGTCGACTTCAACGACGGTGGTGACACGCTGTCGGCGGAAGACATTCAGAAGACGATGATGTCGAAGTTTTCGGTGCTGTCGGGCTGTCTTCGAGAAGAAGCAGCGCGCAGCCCGACGACCAAGAAGATCGATCTGGAGTTCATCGTCAAAGGCACCGGCTCTGTTTCGTCGGTGCGCGTCAACGGATCAACCAGCTCGCCCGTTGCTGCTTGCGTCTTCGCCAAGATGCAGTCGATCCAGTTCCCCGAGTGCAAGACCTGCGGCAAGACCGTCGCAGCCTTCTCTTTAACCCTCAAGTAAGTAGACCCAATCGGATCTTTGTCGTCGAGGCCAGCGAGCACAACTCGACTGTAAGGTCCGCCACGTTCGCTCGTTTGAACGGAGAAACACGCGCGTGCACCCCGACCGCACAGGCCCGGATGACTCGGCGGAACGAAGCGCCCTGCTTCAGCGGGAAAAGCGCGCCGTCGAAAAAGCCCAGGCCGGTGACTTGGCTGCTCTCGAACCGATTCTGGGAAGCCATGCCGAGGCGCTGTTCATGGGCATCTTGGGTCGCGTCGGAGATCGCGCACAAGCGGAAGACATTTTGAAGGACACGCTGGTGACGGCGCTGGAGCGAATCTCGACGTACACATTCCAGCAGCGCAGCATCTATCACTGGCTGCGACAGATCGCCTGGAACAAGGTGATCGACTTTCATCGCGCGCAGGGACGAAGAAAGCGGCTGTGTCAGGCCCTTCGTGCAGAGTTATCCGACACCGAAGAAGCGACGGCACCGCTCTTACTGTCCGCCGCCGAGGAACGTCAGATCGCCCAGCGTCGGATTGAGTCCGTGCTAAGCGGGCTTCATCCTCGCTATGCGACGGTGATTCGGCTGCGACTGTGTGAAGAAAAACCGCGTGCAGCATGTGCAGCTGCGCTCGGCGTTTCCGTCGAGACGTTTGACGTGCTGCTGCTGCGTGCCGTCCGTGCCTTCCGCAAAGCCTATGGAGAGCCCGATGCAGGATGATCGTGACGAACCCGTCGACAACCAAGGAGCCGTCGAGGATCCCGATGCGCCACCGCGTAGCGACGAACTTCGTGCCGCGCGATCGCTGAGAGACGCACTGCGCGCGACGGAAGAAGCAAGCGATCACGATCCGCTGCGTCCGCAAGGTAAGCGCACACCGGAAGCTCGCTGGCTGGCTGCGCATCTGCGGTTTCCGACGGAAATGGAGTCGCTTGGTGAGCTTCGAGCACGCGGTCTGGCCCGCGCAGCCAAAGAGCAGGTGACGGCCAAGCGCTCGCAAGCGCAGCAGCGAAGCTCGACGCTGAGACAGCTTGGACGATCGGTGACCGGAACGGGCGGTCTGCTGCTGGCGGCGGCGATGCTGCTGCTGTTTTCGTGGGCGATTCTCGATCAGGGAAGCCAGCTGCGATCGAAACAGACGACCGGCGCGCTGGGACAGACCGCGTGGCTGCTTCGGGATTCACTGCGAAAAGGGGAAACACCGACGGCACGGTTGGACATGCTGCTGCAAGAGCGACTTCATCAGCGTCGGAGCCAAGGTCTGCGAACCGGCGTCACGTTGGTCAATCGTCACCATCGGATTCAGTCGACGATGGCGATCGTCGGAACAGCGAGTGATCGATGATGCAGCGCGGGTGGAAAGTCTGGCTGCTGATCGCGCTGTGTATGGTTGGTTCCTGTAACCGAGAAGATGGAAACGGACGCAGCGACGAGCTTGTCCTGCTTCAGCTGAGCGAAGCCCGCGCCCTTCACCGTCGCGCGGATCTGCATCTTCTCGACGGAGATACGCCAGCTGCGATCGGCGATGTCAAAGAAGTGCTGCGCATTCGCTTTCCAGCGGGCAGTTCTGAAGGCGAAGACACGCTGCTTGATGCGCATGGCAGGCTGGCCAAGCTGCTGCTGGCTCCGGGCGGAGAAGAAGCGGAGCATCAAGCGTTTGCGCAGATCGAGGCTGGCCGTAAGCTCGCGACACGGGACAGCTTTTTTCGTGCCCACCTGGAGTCGGTTGCTGCTGAAATCTATGAAGCACGGGCAAAGCGCGTAACCGATCCGGCTGCTGCCAAGGAAGCGCGCAAAGAAGCGATCCGCGCACTGGAACGAGCGATTGCCATCGATCGACACCTGCAACGAGCGCTTTTGGCTCTGCCCGATCTTCCCGAGGAGCACTAAGGCAATGAAGCTTCTCTTTGTGAACGTGGCCAAGGACCTCACGTCCGCACAACGAGGCTCGCTTGTGGCGCTGTGGCTGCTGTCCAGCGTCGGATTCGTGGGTACGCAGGGCTGTGCGCATCAGCCTCGGAGCGGCCCTGGAGCGGAAGCCGCGCGGACAGAGATCGCTCAGCTCGAAGGAAACATCTCTTCGCGCCGACGACAAATTCCAACGCTGGCGACTGCACCGGCTTCTCCCGATTCGGTTCCGTCGGTGTCGGCAACGACGGCACGAACGGCTCCATCGTCGCGGTGTGATGGCGCCTGCGTGGCAGCCCAAGCGATCTGCGGTTATTCGCGTCGCATCTGTGAGCTATCTGAGCGCGTGGGCGACGAACCCAGCCTGCGTAGCTGCAAAAAAGCCGAGCGAGAGTGCCAAGACGCAAGCGGCCTGTGCGCAAGCTGTCGTTAGTCCCAGCGTTGACACACCCCACCGGCAAACCCCATACTCCGCGCTATGTTCGCCGGGCTGACTCAGAGTGACTTTGCGTGCTATGAGGCGCGCAAGTGGAAGTCGAACGTCTATAACCGAGAGCGCCTTGAGGTGCGTCAAAAGCTCCTCGCGCTGGGCCAACACTGTACGTCCAGCTTGATCGGGCCTGACGGTGCACCGCTGTTTTTGGAAGCCAGCGTCGAGCATCCCGCCGTCTGGAACCACAAACAGGTCGACAGCCAGAGCATCTACTTTTCGCGCAACGAAGCAGCGCGCAAGCAGCTCGACGGGTTTATCGATCGCCAGAAGCCGATCTCGACGCTGCTGGACGATCCGACGCCGCAGCGCAATCACCTGTTTTTGGGTGTGACGGTTTGGCATGAATCGCTCGATGTGGTGCTCAAGATTCACCCGGATGCGAGCGTCGATCGGCACAACCTAGAGCGAAAGCTCGATGAGCACTACGAAGCGGAGCGACTGCTCGGTCTGCTTCATGAGCTTCCTGAAGGCTTTTCGATCGGTGTGCTGCCGAACCTGACGCCGGTCGCGAGCGACTTTGCGATCGAGCAGCTGGCGGAGATCATCGGATCACTGCCGCCTCCGAGTGGAACCGGCGGAGGACTGACGATTCCCGGTCAGCCGGTTCAGATGTTCTCGATTGCGAAGAGCCTGCCCGCCGCTGAGTTCGTTGCGATGTCCGCCGACGAGCAGTCCGCATGGGTCCAGACGCAGCTTGAGCAGCTTCTGCCGATCTATCGCTTCATCGTGTGGACGCGCGAAAACGACTTCGTGTCGATGGCCAAGGTTCTCGACAAAGAGAAGGCGGTTCGGCGACAGCGCGGCCTGCACAAGGGCGACCGGGTTCGCATCGTTCGCGGTATGCTGGCAGGGAAAGATGGAGCCGTGGCAGAAGTCGATGCCAAGGGCCAGCTCAAGGTCATCGTCGGCAAGATGGTGATCAAGATCGACGCCAGCGACGTGGAAAGAGCGAATGCATGACACCCTCTCGCGCCTAGGTCGGATCCCTCTCTACAAGCGGCTGTTTGCCCTGGTTCTGTTTCTGGGGCTCCTGGTTGGCTTCCGGCACTTGGCGCTGGTGGGCGTGACGCTGGTGGTGCTGGCGCGCGGTCTTGGTGCGCTGGGAGGCCTGTTTGGACGCCTGCTCAAGCGCAGTGAGCGCGTGGGCGTTATGGTCTGCTTGCTGCTGCTTGGGCTCCTCCTCGGGCTCTTGGGCCTGGGCGTGTTCCATCTGGGCACGCGCTACTACGCGGAGCTGACGGCGCTGCGATCGGGACGACCGCTGACGGATCTCATCAACGAGCTACAGCATGAGTCGCTTGCGCGAATGCCGTCCTGGATTCGCTTCGATGAGCTAAAAGACAAGATCCCGGAGCTGATGACTCCGGCGATGACGTACTTGCGAGCGACGGGCCGCGTGCTGCTGCATCTGCTGCTCGGGGTGATCTTGGCGATCATCTATTTGCTCGATCGCAAGCCGGTCGATGACATGCTGCGCGAACTCGATCCCGAGTCGATCGTCGGAGCGCTGAGTCGCTACTTCCGATTCCTGAGCGAAGCGGTGGTGATCACGATCACGCTGCAAGTGGTGGTGGCGATCGTCAACACGGTGTTCACGCTGCCGATCTTGGTGCTGCTCGGACTGCCGCACCTGCTCGGGTTTACGCTGCTGCTGTTTCTGTCCTCGCTGGTTCCGGTGGTTGGAAACTTGGTGTCTGGCACCGCGCTCATCATCGCAGCCTACGTGTACAAAGGTCCGGTCGCCGTCGCGGTGTTTGTGGTGAGCACGTTTGTGCTGCACAAGGTCGAAGCGTACGTGCTCAATCCGCGCCTGGCCTCGCGACACGTCAACCTGCCGTCGTTTGTGCTGATTGTGTCGCTGGTGCTGTTCGAGCACGCGTTTGGCCTGGCTGGGCTGTTTCTGTCGTTTCCCGCGCTGTACGTGGCGATGAACGTCTCTGCGGATCTGCGCAGCAGCTCGCCACAGGATGCGCTGGCGCAAGGAAATGAATCGTCCGCGTTCAGCGAGCCGGACCCACAGCCCGCACCTCGACCGACCACCGCGCACAAGCAACCAGCTACACCTACGGTCAAGCGCGCGTCCGCCAAGAAACGTCGATAAAGATCTCCTTTTTCAGGGTGCGCGACGCATCGACAGAGGCCCTGCCGCCGATTTAACCTAGTAGGGAGACTGCGAGCGGGGGGCGGTTTGTCTTCTACGTTATCCGGTGCGACCAAGTCCATTGCCCGCACCTGCACGGTGTGTGGCACGGCTTACCTTCAGAGCGCCGGACACGTCTGTCCCCTGGGCGGCTCGACGGAAAAGTCCGACGATGGGCTCGAAGGCGCGGTGATCGATGATCGCTACCGCATCGACAAAATGCTGTCGAAGGGCGGAATGGGCATGGTCTATCAGGCCACGCACACCGTGCTCGACAAGCCGCTCGCGTTCAAAGTGATGCTTCAGCCACAGGACGAAGCGGCGAGACAGCGGTTTCTCCTCGAAGCAAAGCTGGCGGTGCAGGTCCGGCATCGCAACATCGTCGATGTCGTCGACTTCGGCGTGCTCAGCACCAATCAGCCGTTCTTGGTGATGGAATTTCTCGTCGGTCAGACGCTCGCAGAGCTGATCGAACAAGGCCCGATTCCGCCCGCGCGGATGTGCTTTCTCGCGTCTCAAGTCGCCTGCGGACTCGGCGAAGTCCACCGCAAAGGCATCGTCCATCGAGACGCTTACGTAATTTCTAAGGTTTGTTTCCACGTTGGCCACTTGGGGCCACAGCGACGGAGAAACAAACCATGTCCTCTCACAGTTCCCGCAGCAGCAAGATCCGCTCTCACCTGTCATCATCACGTAATACAGATCACACAGTAAGAGTCTTTGGGTACTGTCGCGTGTCCACTGACATGCAAGTGCAACATGGGCTTTCGCTCGACGCGCAGCGAGCGGAAATCGAGCGCTACGCAGCGGATCGAGGCTGGATCGTCGAAGAAATCTTCGTTGATGGTGGTTTCTCAGCGAAGAATACCGATCGGCCCGCGTTTCAGCGGATGACGCGCGCAATCAAGGATGCCGACGGAGCGATCGCCGCTGTGCTGGTGACCAAATTGGATCGGTTCACTCGCTCGCTGCGTGACCTGTGCAACATCAACGAAGATTTGCTCGAGCCGTTCTGCTGCAATCTTGTGGCGATTCGCGACGGCATCAACACGTTTGAGACGATGGGAAAGATGCTGCTTCCGTTCCTCGCGGTCCTTGGGCAGATCGAGCGGCAAAACACAGGCGAGCGAGTAGCTGCGACGATCCAGCACATTCGCGAGCAAGGCGGGCATTACGGAAAAGTGCCGTTTGGTTTCTCGACGATAAAAGAGGGACGACTTACGAAGCTTGTGCCCGATCCGGTGACGCATCCTTGGCTCGAAAAAGCGATTGCGTGGTATCGCGAAGGTGTGCCGATGGCGGAGATTGCGCGCCGACTGAATGAAGCGGGAATCAAGCCGCGCTATGGACGAATCCTTGAATGGACGACGTGCAAGATTTACGAACTTCTGCGCACGATGAGGATTCACAAAACGCGCGCAGTGGTGAGCGATGCGCGATATGACAAGCGGGAAGCGTACAAGCTTGCGTATCAGCTACGCGGCGAGAGGAAAACGTATACGGAAATCGCGGATGCCCTCAATGCTGCGGGGCTGCGTCCGCTGAAAGCCGCTGTGTTCCGCTACTACAGTGCGCAGGAACTTTTGCGGTCTGCCGTCTATCACGATCGCAGCACGCCTCGAGGGCTTGCGCTGTACCTGAAAGAACAGGGCTACAGCTTGCGCGAAATCGGTCTGCGGCTTGCGCAGTCGGGCCACTTTCCCAAGCGTGGCGGGCAGTGGTACCCCAACACCGTACGGCTGCTTATGGTGAGCTAGGCGCGGTTTTGGAGGGCTTGCCGTTTCTTACTCGCTCACGTTCTTGGCGCTTGCGCTCGCGTGTCTGACGCTTGATCAGTGCTCGCAAGGCGCGCATGGCAGGCTTGAGGCTCACGCCGATCGACTGATGCATGTGCGCGAACTTCCCCAGCCACAGGTCGATCATCTCGTAATTCGTTAGCCACTCGACGCTGACAAACTCGCGGATCGGGTCGGTCCTGCACGCGACCGTGCGGTCTGCAAAGCTCACCGACGCTTCACACGATGTCTGATATTGCAGACCCGACGGACACGGCGAAGCGTGGATCTTGATGACTATTTCGATGGGAATCGCTTGGACTTCAGACGACATGTCAAAGCACCCTTTCCGCACGGCGAAAGCACTGCTTGCAGCGCTGACCGCGCCTGACTCGCGTTAGAAAGTCGAACACTTCCCGATGGACGATCGTCTTGTCTCCGAGGATAAGCAGACTCTCGGCGTAGGTGCCGATCTGGCTTGCAGGCACCACTTCGCCACAGACCGTGCGGACGATCTGCCGCCGGTCGGCGAGATGGATTTTTTTCTTTCGTCCGTCTGAAAGCTTGTTCATTGATCTAAATTTAGAGCCTAAATATAGATCAATCAAGACAATGAATACTTTACTGTAGCGTCTGATTTCTGATTGACACTTCTGTCAGTGTTGCTCTAAATTTAGAGATAGCATGCACAAAAGGACGTTGCCGGGCCGATTGTGATAAGCCGTTGGCAATGTCGTCCGCTCGTCTCGGTTCATACGCTGTTGGTGCCCGGCTGCTACTCGCCCGGCAAGCGGCTGGTATGACACGCAGAGAGCTAGAGCGGCTTTCCGGCGTGTCCTCGACGGCCATTTCGCACGTTGAGGAAGGAAAGGGACAGCCCCGGACTGACACGATCGAAAAACTGGCGATCGCCTTGAAAGTCTCCCCGGCTTGGCTTGCCTTCGGTCAGGGCGAGCGCGACCAACTCTAGGCAAGCTGCTGGGCGCTGCTTTCCTTCGGTTGAAGCTCCATGTCCCACTTTCTCGCCAGTGGGCATGCCCTGCGTTCGGACGTGAACCTTCACGCACCCGGCAGCGTGGCTGTCGTCGCAAGGTTCAGCCGACCCATGGATGCCAAAATGCGAGCGGATCATTTGATCGTGATTTGAAATCAAATCAGAGAACAAATCCAATCGTGCGGAATCTATGAGATATTAAATCCGGCATTTGTTTTTTATGAAGAAGCAAACCTCTCAGGATTTTGCGAATCGAGTAACAATCATCGCATTGTTTCTTGGAAACTCTCATGACATCCCGTCGGGCTGCGACCAAACTTCCCAAGATTCCTGATTTGATTTCTGAGTGCTTTCGTGAATTTAATACGTAAAGTCAGAATTTGAGCAGATTGGATCACTACAAAATTGTTGCAATATTGAATACTTGGATTTTTTGTCGGATTTTTATCAAATGATCAACCTCAATGGAATGAAGGACATACACGGCGATGCGAACCAAACTGCCGCCACTGCTTCGGGGTCGAGCCTGCCCCTCCGTCGGCCATTGTGCCTGACGCGCTGCAAGCTGAGTGGTTCGCTGACAGGAAAAAGCGCTCAATTACGCGGATAAGTTCGGTAATTCAATGACAGCAGAGCATTTTACTAAAGAAGGCAAGAAAGTCGTTTGAGATGTAGCGCACATCGAAGCATATTGCGCACATGCAGACTGTGCCAGCCCGAATCATCGTGCAGATTTTCACAAAGGAAGCGCTCGAGCCTGCTCAGTACGAGAGCATCCGAGAGCAAATGGCGCGACTACTGGCCGAACAAGGCAAGCGGCTCATTGATGTGGTCGTGGACCATGGTCCAGCCAAAAGCGATCCGGCTGAGCACTCAAGCCTTGTGCGGATCGCACAGGGCGAGGCTGACGGAATCGTTCTGTGTTCGTCCCCGGTTCGCTTCACGCCGAAAAATAGCGCCGATGTCCTTGAAAAGCACCTGTCTGGCCCACTCGTTCTTCTCAATGCTGCCGATTTGGCCGACCGTGGGCTTCTGCCCGGTGGCACGCTCTACCCACCCCGACCCTGCCATGCGCGCACATCAGCACTCGACGCCACGCCCGATGAACCTCGTCCCCTGTGGCAAGCTGCGCAGCGTGCAGCCGAGCTACGCGCCAAGCATTTCTCGCTGAACGAAATTGCACGACAGCTAGCGCTCGAAGGCTTCCGTCCCCCACGCAGCGGCAAGTGGTATGCCTCGACGGTCGTGAACCTCCTACGGAAGTATGCCCAAGCAGGCCAGGGTTCGACGTTCCATAGCGAGCAACACCCACAGTGAGAGCGCAGCAAGTCGGCGGACCAATGCCGGTCGCTCGCCTACTGGTCGGGACAAGCCGCTACGATTTGCACCAGCTCGCCCAGCATGGCGGATCGCGTTCAAAAGGCCATCCAGCGGCTTAACGAGCCCTGTACCTAGCGACAAGCCGCCCGACTTTCATGGGTAGTTTTGCGTAGAATGGTTGCGCGGGTTTAGGTCCATTTTGGAAAGTGACACAGTGAACCTAACGCCCCATTTTCCGTCCCTGCGAGATGTGCCGAGGCATAAGCACTTTCCCCACCGCCTTTTGCCTGGCCGGTCAACTGGAACACATCACACAGGGTTCTTGCTCTACAAAACGGCAGGTGCGAAAGTTCACTCAATTTCTACGACGTATTTCCACATTGGCCTCTTGTGGTCACAGAGACAGAGAAACAAACCAGATGCGTTCTTCATGATAAGCAGTAAGATTCGCTTTCACCTGTCGCCAACATTCGATATGAAACACCGACTGAAATCGACTAAAACTGTCTCATGTCCGCTGCTTCTGCATATCTATTGATGTACTTTTATTCTAAAAATAGGCGGTCGAGCTCATCAAAATAGAGTTCTATCGGCTTCCGCTGAACGCCAAACTGTTTTTCAATCATTAGTCCGACGATACTCTCGCCATCAAGCAGCACAATCGGCACGGCTCCTCTTTTCAGCGAAGCCCCCTTGGCTCCCTCTGAAAATCCGGCAGTGGTGAAGAAGATTCCTTGCTCGAACTCACCCTGAATAGCGCCACGGAACTTGTCGACCTCAGTGCGTGGCACGTTGTGCTTTCAGCGCTTGCATTGAAATGCAACACTCATACTTGCCAAACCGACTTTCAACATTCCACAACCATCTATGCCACCATCTCCAGATTGTCCTGTGACCTTGACGTTGGAAAATCCGTATGCGTCGAGCAGTTTTCGTGCGAAATGTTCAAATTGAGACGGATCGAGCTCTAATAGCCGCTCAAGCAGATTGTCCTTAAATTGACCTATGTACTCTTCATGTAATGCATACAGGTTTGGGGCAAACTGAATTGGACGAGCATTTGAAGATGAACCCGCAGCGAGTCGCGCTCTCCCTGCATCTGTGATTGCCCAAATTCCATATTGCGGGCTCGCCATCTCCCCTTTTGTAACAAGGGACTGACGAACCCATTGAACTCGATTCGTCCATTTCAATGATCCCGTCGCAAGCTTTTCCAGTGTATCTTCTATTGTTAAATTTGGAAACTTCTTTTCCAGCAACGGATAGATTTCTCTTGGCGCCGCTTGGCCGGTGCGAAAAGTAGCAAGCACTTGAAGCAGCGGCACTTCGATTTCATTTTGCTTGGGTATCATAAGAATCTCTTCGCCCCGGCGAGTTGGAACCAGCGGTTATCGAGTAACTCCCAGTTTCGCCTTGATGCAGACAGGATTCTGCTGGGCATCATAGCAGCGATAGACACCGGTGAGGTTTCGATCTTCTGACTGCAGATAGATCCACGCTTCCTTCGTATCGACCGCTTGTGTCGGAAGAATCGAATGGGCGCCAAGCGTGGCCGGGGAAATGCAGCCTTGGGTACCGAACATCAGCAACACGAAAAACGGTCTAAGATAGCGCATGGAACTCCTTTTTCCCGCGTATAGAATCGCCTTGGGTGAACTGGCTGGCGGGAAGTTCGGATAACCTACTGAGGCTTCGCCCGGCGATCAAGTGGAACTCTATGGGCGGAAAAAGCTGTCGGTGAATCCGCTGCAAACCGAGCGAATGCGGTCAGCGGCGAACCAGACGTGCTAGCCTATGAACATGGGGCGAGTTCTTGTGGGACCGTTGGCCTTGCTTTTACTGTGCGGCGCTTGTTCTTCGGGAACCGATCTGCGGGCGATCAATCCCAGGGTCGTCAGAGACAGTTCCGGGGCATCGTATCAGTGGATCTGCTCGCAGAACGATTGCAGGCCCGAGGCGCTCTCAGACACTCCATCGGCGCCGCTGTGCCTCGGTGAGCGCGGATATTACACGTCCATCGGCTATCGCTTTGTCAGCATCGTAGCGGACTGGCAATGCGCGCAGGGGGCCGGGCCGATCTGTGAGACGGGACCATGGTTCGGGAGGGTGGTGGTCTGCGACAACGAC
>WBZX01000480.1_pt1 | contig 36188 bp, 35 predicted proteins | sample 5204211 | NCBI WGS metagenome assembly WBZX01 (sample SAMN12344362, study PRJNA552823) | activated sludge metagenome | biome: Activated sludge suspended growth; feature: Nitrification reactor; material: Wastewater; isolation source: activated sludge from nitrification reactor of wastewater...
GCGAAGACGTCCTCGCCGACTGGGGTTTCAGCCCGGCCGCAATCGACGACCTGCGCCAGGCCGGCGCCATTTAGAATTCAGCGCTGCAGTCACACAACTACATGACCGGAGGACACATGGAATACCAGAACATCATCGTCGAAACCCGCGGCAAGGTCGGCCTCATCACCCTCAACCGCCCCAAGGCCCTCAACGCCCTCAACGACAGCCTCGTCGATGAAATCGGCGTGGCGCTCAACGGCTTCGAAGCCGACGAGAACATCGGCTGTGTGGTCATCACCGGCTCTGAAAAGGCCTTCGCCGCCGGCGCCGACATCGGCGCAATGGCCAACTTCAGCTACATGGACGCCTACAAGGGCGACTACATCACCCGCAACTGGGAGCGCCTCAAAACCTTCCGCAAACCGGTGATCGCCGCGGTGGCCGGCTTTGCGCTGGGTGGCGGCTGCGAGATGGCGATGAGTTGCGACATGATCTTCGCCGCCGACACCGCCCGCTTCGGCCAGCCTGAAATCAAGCTTGGCACCATGCCCGGCGCCGGCGGCACCCAGCGTCTGCCCCGCGCCGTCGGCAAGGCCAAGGCCATGGACCTGTGCCTCACCGCCCGCATGATGGACGCCACCGAAGCCGAACGCGCCGGCCTCGTGGCCCGCGTCGTGCCGGCCGACAAGCTCCTCGACGAAGCCCTCACCGCCGCCGCCACCATCGCCAGCTTCTCGCTGCCGGTCGTGCTGATGATCAAGGAATCCATCAACCGCGCCTACGAATCCGGCCTCAACGAAGGCCTGCTCTTCGAACGTCGCGTCTTCCACTCCACCTTCGCCCTCGACGACCAGAAAGAAGGCATGGCCGCCTTCGTCGAAAAGCGCAAAGCGGAATTCAAGAACCAGTAATCACCGGTTCTGCCGCAGGAACGAAGGGGCCGACACGGCCCCTTTCTCTTTGGCGATGTCACCGTTATCGGTGGAAACGCGCTCAATCTGTGCTGTAGGGGCGAACTTGTTCGCCCACCGGGGAAGAAGCGGGGACAAACCCTGATTTGGCTGGCTTGGGCGAATGAATTCGCCCCTACGGCCGATGCCTGCGACGGCTTACTGCCGGGACCATTTTTTGATATCAAAAACTCCCTGCGCGATATCGAAAATTCCCTCACACATCTCGCAAATTCCCGTCGACACATCACAAAAACCCGGCGAGTCATCGATCAAACCCTGCGTGATGTGTAGCGAACCCTGCGAGACATGCAAAAAACCCGGCGCGACGTGCAGCACATCCGGCCAGACATCAAAAACAACCGGCGAGACAACAAATAAGTTCCGGCCGATGTGATTCCGGCCCGGCTACATGTGTTGAAACATGTTTCGCATGTGATTGCGGATTGGCTACACATCGTTCCGGGTCTGCCGCATGTGATTTCAACCCCGCCACACGTGATGCCGACCTTGCCGCACATCGTTCGGGTTTTTCGCGATGACATTCCGGGTTTGCCGCACGACATTCCGGATGCGCCGCATGTGACGCAGCATCCGCCAGTCATCCCGGATCGTCCGGCCGGGGTGTAGCCCTTCCTGCCTGTCGTCGCGCGGCATTTGCGCGCGGTCTCGAAATCTTCGTCCGATGTGGCGGAGGGATCGCCCGGCATCCCTTGGCAGATTTCCGATGACCGCCAGCCGGCCTCTCAAACCTGTCGAGCGCCGCGGGAAAGCGCTCCGTCAGTGGTATTTGCCGCCGATTCTCGCAACCCCCAGCGCGGTCGCCGCCCGGGCGACGCGTGCCTTTCAGAACGAATCGAACAGCTTCCCCTGCCCCACGTTGATGCCTTCACCGGCCTTGATCCCGTCGATGGCCGGCAGCAGGGCGTTGTTGGCCTGCGTGATGGGCTCGACGCGGGAGCTGTAGTCGGTCTGGCCGAGCATCGACTGGAGGCCACGCACCGGGCTGGCCAGCGTGGCGTTCACCCGCTCCATCGCGCGGGGATCGTAGTGAGGATCAAGGGTGAGCGTGTAATAGTTGCGCAGCCCGAGGGACAGCGGAAAGATCACCCCGGCCTTGAACTTGAGCGCGACGCTGTCGACACAATCCTCCAGCTTGGCCTTGTCGCCAAAGGCGCTGGCGCTCAGGGTCAGCATGTTGCCCTCGATGGGAAACTCGATGCCGAAGGCCTGCTGGCCGAGCGAAAGCGGATTGACGCCTTCGAGGAGGCTCTTCTTGCGGAACCAGCGCACCTTCACCTTCATCTCGCCGCGGGTGGCGACCGCCGACGAGCGGGCCATGTCGTTGTAGGCGTCCATGAAGCGCTTAGCCATCTTGTCGTAATCGGAATTGCCCACACAGCCTTCGTCGCAGGGCAGCAGGGTGAGGCGCGGCATGGTCACCAGCACGGCCTCGCTGCGGGCAAGCCGGCGGTTCAGCGTGGCAGCCTTCTCGTCCGTCAGGGTGTCGTTGAGTACGTCGGCGTCGATCATCTCGGGCAGGTTGAGGTTGGGCCGGAAATGGGCGACGCGCCACGGGGTGGCGGCCATCGACCGATGCACGCCGGGGTGCTGCGAACTGACGATCCGCTGGGCATCCAGCGGCGCGCCGGCCGGGACTTCGTGGCCAAAGGCGTTCCGCCGGGCATCCTCGGGAACCGGGTTTCGCTTGGAAACGTTGGTGGCGCAGCCGGCCAGCGCGGCCGACATCATCATCAGGCAGGCAATCTTCTTCATGCTTCTCAGGTTCTCGGGTTTGGGTCTTGGTCGGGCTTCGGGCGCGGGGGTAGATCAGAACGAATCGCCCACGGGATCGCGTCGCCGGATCAGGAAGTGGCTCACGACGCGCAGCCGCCAGACGACCGGCAGGGAATCCGGTCGTGTCCAGGCAGGTCGATGTGCTCGACGAGTTTTATCAGCGTGTCGGTAGTCCAGCCCATTGCCGCGCCTTCCGGAAAGGTTCATCGATCCCGCAGCAAAAGGGACCGATCGGAAGGAGGGGGACGGGCAGACGTGGCCCTGGAATCATGGCCGCGATGACTGGCAACCTGGCGGCCTTTCCGCTAGCGGTGAAGGCCCATGGCTTTGCGTCCCGTCGTTTCCGAGCGGTTTGCCTTTTGACGGACGAATGATAGCAGCGACGCCCCACCGGCGTCTCGCCCGCCAGTCAGGCAGGTCGGGTTAGCGCAGCGTAACCCGACACCTCGCATGCATTATCGACATGCCATCGTTCCCGGCGGCACCTTCTTCTTCACCCTTGTGACGAAACGCCGCCGGCCAATCCTGGCGTCGGCTGAAGCCGTCGATGTTCTGCGCGATGCCTTCCGATCCGTCCGCCAATCGCGCCCGTTTAAAATCGACGCCATCGTCGTCATGCCCGATCTAAAATCGACGCCATCGTCGTCATGCCCGATCATCTCCACTGCATCTGGACCTTGCCGCCCGACGATGCCGACTTCTCGACCCGCAGGCGTCTGGGCAAGACCCGATTTACCCAACATTGCCCCGACGCACTCCGGCACACACCCGACGCAGCGCGACGGAAGAACGGCGAACAAGCCATCTGGCAACATCGATATTGGGAACATCGGATACGCGACCAAACCGACTTTGCCCGCCATGTGGATTACATCCATTACAACCCCGTCAAACATGGCCTGTCCCGATCACCCGTCGAGTGGCCTTACTCCAGCTTCGGCCACCATGTGAAAGCCGGGGTCTATGCGCAGGATTGGGGAAGTGATTTAATATGTTTTTAGGATATCGGACATGAGCAGGGCCGATCATGAGATGTCGGGTTACGCTGCGCTAACCCGACCTACGTAAATTTACTTGCCTGTCTCCGGAACAATGGGGCCGCCCGTTAACCTGTTATGCGTAGCCACGATGACCCACCCGATTGCGACGACAACCTCCAATTCCATATCAATCCCTGTTGAACAAATGGGACCGCCGGGAATTGTTACTCACCTGCATGTGGTTCCGGAGTTTGAGAACGATAGGCAAAGTAACGAAAAACGCCTTAAAGACCTTACCCCGAGGATCTTTCGCGTCACGGCACGCCTCGCGAAGAACAATGAAGTCCAGCCAAGCATCAATTTCAGCTTTGATGAAGGTTCAGGCGATTCGCTATTTTCCACGCCGGATGATGTCGCTTATTTTCAAGTTGAGACCGTTGGCGGAAAATTCTTCTTCTACCCAAACAGCGAGAGACGTCTTTCGACCGTGCGGCTGGACTGCACCGCTCGATCTGGTGAAGAAGCTAGGCGGTTTTTTCACAGAATTGTTGGGCCAGCGTTAGATCATTTAGCATACGTGGCGAATACTCCGCTGCATATTGTCCAGGTTTCCGTTTTCGATGAATTACATCAGATTTCTTCCACAGAAATACTTTGCCCGTATCCGATAGTCGCGTTGAACCAAGGGCTAGGGAAAGTGCCGGCTTTGCTGGCACCGGTTTACGCGATGTATCGAGAAGCCGTCAATGCCACCAGTCCGTTCTACAAGTTCTTTTGCTTCTACAAAATATTAGAAGGGTTACTGAAATCGCTCCCTGGAAAACTCCACAGCGAGGCAAGAGCTAAAGGGGTCGCTCTCCCACCTCTGCAGGCCAAGGTTCCTCACTATGCAGATATTCCTAGTGACCAAGAATCGTACGTCGGCAAGTCGATCACCCGATTCTTTGATGAGTTTCTCACCAATAAATTCAGAAACTCGATGGCCCATTTTATTTCTGATGAAGGGGCAGTGCTGAACGTAAATGAGATGGAAGAAATGGAGCGCTACTCAGCAGTTGTGCAGATTGCTGATCTTTGCTGTAGAGAAGTCATTTCTCACTTCGAGGTATGTATTGAATCTCTTGAGCAACGTCACACATGACCCTGCGCGAAGGCCAGTTAGGTCCACGTTCCTAACCGTCAGCTTCCCGAAGTTGGCTACATTCGCTTCGGGTCGGGTGCGCCCCTCGAAAGCTGCAATTTGAATGGCGGCCTCGGCCGGCAGCCTGTCGTTGCGAACGGACCCTGTACTTTGTTTCCTGCCGCTGGGGCGATAAGAGCTTAAACGTCGGCAATAGCTCAAACCGTCTCAGCCCCGCCATGCAAAAAAAGCAAAGGGCGCGCCCCAACCGGAGCGCGCCCTTGTTGTTTCGGCCAGACTGCAGCCGGCGAGGCTTACTTCACTGCCTGCCTGCACGCTGTCGTCCCACTTCTCGTGCTTTTCCAGCCCCATGAGATTGCCACTGTCGCCGCGATGCCCGACAGGCCTGCAGCGCCGGATGCGGCCCCTCCCCGTGAATCGGTGATGGGCCGCGATCGGCGTTCAGCGTGCCTTTAGCGCCGCGATCAGCAAGTCGGCCACTGCGCCGCCCGAGGCCGGGTTCTGGCCGGTGATGATCCGGCTGTCCTCGACCGCGAATGATGCCCACGGTGCATCGGCCTGCACGAAGTTGGCGCCGCGCTTGCGCAATTCGTCTTCGGGCAGATAGGGCACGTAGGCTTCGAGTTCGGCCTGACGCTCTTCTTCGTTGGTGAAACCGGTGATGTTCCTGCCTTGAATGAGCAGGGAGCCGTCCGACAGGGTGATGTTCAAGAGCGCCACCACGCCGTGACACACCGACGACACATAGCCGCCGGATTCATAGATGGCCCGGCTCAAGGCCTGAAACTCCGGGTTGTCCGGGAAATCCCACAGCACGCCATGCCCGCCCACAAAGTAGATGGCGGCATAGTCGGCCGGATTGACCTGGGCGGGCTTGAGCGTCGTGCCCAGCCGGTTCATGAATTCACGGTTCTGATACCACTCCCAATCGATGGGTTCCGCCAGGGCCAGGCTGTGCGGATCAATCGGGGTGTAGCCGCCGTTGGGGGTGACGTAATCGACCTCGAAACCCGCCTTCTGCATACGCTCGACAAAATGCACGGCTTCGCCGAGCCAGATGCCGGTGGCCCGGTTGAGGGTCGGATATTTTTCGGTGGTGGTCATGACGACGAGGATTTTCCTGGACATTCGATTCACCCTTTTGAAAGATGCGACTGATGTCGCGGTGTGTGCATTACACCGCATCGGCGAAGTCGATTGAATGCCTGAATGTGGATTTGGCGTGCCTGATCCTCTTCATCCACATATTCAAGCGCATCTCCGGCGCGGCGCGGTGCTATCGTTGAAACGTCCCGACCCACATCCCCGGCCCGCCTCCCCGACCATGACGACCCTCGACGCGATCGCCCGCGAACTGCTGACCCTGATCGGGCAGCCCGGATATTTTCCGACCGATGTTGCCGGGGTCACGCTGATGCGCGCCGACCAGTCCCTGCCGGCGGCCCCGGTGCTGCAGGAACCGACGATCGTCGTGCTCGGGCAAGGCATGAAACGCGGCTATCTCGGCGACGAGGTGATGCGCTACCAGCCGGGGCAATGCCTGCTGGTGGCCGTTCCGATGCATTTCAATTGCGACACGGTGGTTGAGGATGGCCACCCGATGCTGGCGGTCAGCATCACGGTGGATATGGACGTCGTCCGCGAGCTGCTGTCGAAGATGAAACCAACCGGCCCGGGCGGGAGCGAGGTTTGCGGCCGGGGGATGGTGGTGACCGATCTGGATGCGTCGTCGGTCGACACGCTCCTCCGCTTGCTCAAGGCGCTGGCAGCGCCCGAAGACGCAAAAATACTCGGCCAGCAACTGGTCCGCGAGTTGCACTACCGCATTCTCAAGCGCCCCGGCGGAGAAATCCTGCGCGCGATCGTTGCGTGGCAAGGCCGGTCGGGGGCCATTTACCGGGCCTGCGAGCGCATCCGGCTCGATTACGCGAAAGACCTCGATGTGGGCACGCTGGCCAGTGAAGCGGCGATGAGCACTTCGGCTTTTCACCATGCGTTCAAGCTTGTCACCGGCGCCTCGCCGATCCAGTACATCAAGGCGACCCGGTTGCAGCGCGCGCATGAACTCATCAAGCTGGGCCGGCTCGGCGTGGCGCCTGCCGCTTATCAGGTGGGTTATGCGAGCGCTTCGCAATTCAGCCGGGAGTTCAAGCGGATGTTTGGCTACCCGCCCGCCGAGGCCAGACATCATGGCCAGGACTGCGTTGAAGCGGGAACGGCCGGGCCGGGGCGGGGCTGAGCTTCGCAAGCTGCGATTCGGGCCGCGGCCCCGTCATCCGATTCACACAAAGCAAAGGGCGCGCCCCGATAACCGGAGCGCGCCCTTTGTCGTTTCGGCCAGACGGCCGTCGGCGGCGGCTTACTTCACCGCCAGCACGCTGTCGTCCCACTTCTCGTGTTTTTCCAGCCCGACCAGATTGGCGACGGTCGCCGCGATGCCGGACAGGCCGGCGGTGGCGGTCTGGGTGAGGCCGAGTTTGCCGCCGCTGATCTTGTCGAAGAGGATCAGCGGCACCGGGTTGAGGGTGTGGGCGGTCTTGGCCTTGAAGCTGCCGTCCTGGTTCTGGGCGGGCTGCTTGGTTTTTTTGTCCAGCTCGAACATCTCGTCGGCGTTGCCGTGGTCGGCGGTGATCAGCGCCACGCCGCCGGCCGCCGCAATGGCGGGCAACAGGCGCGCGAGGGCGAGGTCGACCGCTTCGACGGCCATCGTCGCGGCGCGGAAGTTGCCGGTGTGGCCGACCATGTCGCCGTTGGCGAAGTTGCAGCGCAGCAGCTTGTACTTGCCGGTTTGCACGGCGGCGATCATCGCGTCGGCGATCTCGGCGGCCTTCATCCACGGGCGCTGTTCGAAGGGCACGACGTCGCTGGGGATTTCCTGCCAGGTTTCGCCGTCGAACTTGCCGGAGCGGTTGCCATTCCAGAAGTAGGTGACGTGGCCGAACTTCTGCGTCTCGGAGCAGGCGAATTGCGTCAGGCCCATCTTGCTGAACCATTCGCCGGAGGTGTCGCGGATGGCCGGCGGGGCGACGAGGAAGCGCTTGGGCAACTGCAGGTCGCCATCGTACTGCAGCATGCCGGCGTAGGTGACGCGCGGCGCACGGATGCGGTCGAACTTGTCGAAACCGTCCTCGACGAAGGCGCGGGTGATCTCGATGGCGCGGTCGCCGCGGAAGTTGTAGAAGACGACCGAATCGCCGTCTTCGATGGTGCCGATCGGCTTGCCGCCCTCGGCGATGACGAATTCGGGCAGATCCTGGTCGATGGTGCCGGGATGGCGCGCGCGCAGGCCATAGACGGCGTCAGTGGCGTTGGCGAATTGCGGGCCTTCGCCGAGCACGTGGGTGCGCCAGCCCTTGTCGACCATCGGCCAGTTGGCGTCGTAGCGGTCCATCGTGATGAACTGGCGGCCGCCGCCGGAGGCGATGCGCGCATCGAAGCCGCCGGTGCTGATGTCGGCGAGAAAAGCTTCGAAAGGCACGACGTATTCGAGCGCGCTGGTCTCGGGCACGTCGCGGCCGTCGAGCAGGGCGTGGATGCGTACCGTGCGGACGCCTTCGGCCTTGGCCTGACTGACCATCGCCTTCAGGTGGTCGATGTGGCTGTGCACATTGCCGTCCGAGAACAGGCCGATGAAGTGGATCACGCCGCGGTTGGCCTTGGCGCCGGCCACGATTTCCTTCCACGCCTCGCCGGCCCAGATCGAGCCGTCGGCGATGGCGTTGGCAACCAGCGCGGCGCCCTGGGCGTACACCTGACCGGCGCCGATGGCGTTGTGGCCGACTTCCGAGTTGCCCATGTCGTCGTCCGACGGCATGCCCACGGCGGTGCCGTGGGCGCGCAGGGTGATGTGCGGACATTCGGCGAACAGCGCGTCGAGGGTCGGCTTGCGGGCGGCGGCGATGGCGCTGCCGGCGTCGTTGTTGGGAATGCCGTAGCCGTCCATGACGATGACGACAACCGGGCCGGGGACGCCGGAGAAGGCGGAGAATTTGGGCAGCATGGTCGCTTCCTGAAGAAAAAATTCGGGGCCGGCGCAGCGTCCGGCAAGCCTGCTATTTTCCTTCAAATCGGCGGGCGGGTCACAGCTCCGTGAGCACAGCGCGGCGACCGGCGCCACGCGGCGGCCGGAACTGGCGGGTGTCGCGGTAGTAAGCGGGCGCTTCGTTGTCCGGCGTGACGCCCGGAATACCCAGCAGCGGCAGGGGCGTGAGGTCGGACTTGCCGAACGGCGCGCCGGTGAGCCGCGCCGCGAGCCAGGCGTCGCATTCGCGCTGGCGCGCGTCGGCCGGCAGGGCCAGCCAGGCGCTATCGACGATGCGATGGATGGCCTTGGCGCACAGTCCGACGAAGGGCTGGCGGAGTTGATCCCAGCTGCCGTGGCCGACGATCAGGAAACGGGTGGTCGCGGCAAGCTGCGCGCGGCGCGCCGAGAAGACGGCCTCCCACGCGTGAGCGGCGAGCAGCGCCGGAATCTGCGCATCGGCCGACACGACGACGATGCCGCATTCGTCGAACTGGGTCAGCGCGTCGCGCAGCGGGCCGCGGCCGGGCAGGCCGGCATCGGCGCGGGCGCGCTGCTCGCGCAGGTGCAGGGCGTTGCAGGCGGACTTGGTGCGCGGCCACACGCACCACGCCAGCGCGTTGAAGAAATCGTGCCAGTCGCCGGGGCGGGTCGGCACTTCGCCACTGGCGTGGATGTGCTGCTCGTAAGCGGGATCGACCGCCGCTGGCGGCACGAAGCGGATCGGCCGGCCGGCACCGCTGACCGCATCGGGGGCGACTTCGGCGCACAGCGCGGAAAGCTCGGCCGGCGTCGGCAGCACCGGTGACGTGAAGCGGGCGAGCAGTCCGGCGATGGGTTCGAACAGCCGGCGGCCGGCGTGGGCCGACGGCGGGATCATTCGGCGGCGGGATCATTCGGCGGCGGGCTTGATCGGCGTGGCGGGTTTTTCGGCGGGCACGAACTGCAGGCGCTCGCCCTTGCGCGTGAAGGTGCCGACGAGCTTGCCCGGCGGCTCGGCGGGCGGTTCTTTCCAGGGCTGGAACTCGCATTTCTCGGTGCCGGCGAGATACCAGTTCTTGCCCTGCCGGAGCGCCCACAGGTAGTCGCCGGCTTCAAAGACTTCCATCTTGACGCTGCCCGCGACGCCCGGCTTGATGCCGTAGCGGCGCAGGCAGGTGGGCATGCGCGAGACGACGACGGCCTGCTCGACCTCGCTGTCCCAGAACCAGCGCTGCTCGCGCACGAGGGAGATGGACTGGTCCTTGCCGTCGATGAGGAAGGCGGCGCCCTCGTATTCGCAGGCCGACAGCAGGGGCACGGCAAGCAGCAGCAGACGTTTCAGCATTGCAGACATGGGCGAGAAGACGTTCAGGCCAGCTTCCAGCCGACCGTCTCGCCGCCGCGCAGCGGCACCAGCGGATCGCCGGGCAGGTAGTCGACGCCGGCCGGCACTTCCCAGCTTTCGCGGACCAGGGTGATGCGGTCGGTGTTGCGCGGCAGGCGGTAGAAGTCCGGCCCGTTGAAGCTGGCAAAGGCTTCGAGCTTGTCGAGGGCGCCGGCCTGCTCGAAGGCTTCGGCGTAGAGCTCGATGCCGGCGTGGGCGGTGTAGCAGCCGGCGCAGCCGCAGGCCGCCTCCTTGGTGCTCTTGGCGTGGGGCGCCGAGTCGGTGCCGAGGAAGAACCGGGGGCTGCCCGAGGTGGCGACCTTCACCAGCGCCTCGCGGTGGGTTTCGCGCTTGAGCACCGGCAGGCAGTAGTAGTGCGGGCGGATGCCGCCGGTGAAGATCGCGTTGCGGTTGTAGAGCAGGTGATGGGCGGTGATCGTGGCGCCCACGTTGGGGCCGGCGTCGGTCACGAACTGCGCCGCCTCGGCCGTCGTGATGTGTTCGAAGACGATGCGCAGGGTCGGGTAGCGCGCTGCCACCGGCGCCAGCACGCGATCGATAAAGACGCGCTCGCGATCAAAGATATCAACGTCACCATGGGTCACCTCGCCATGAACACAGAGAACGATGCCCCGCTCGGCCATCCGTTCGAGGACGGGATAGATGCGGGCGATGTCGGTGACACCGGCGTCCGAGTTGGTCGTCGCGCCGGCCGGGTAGAGCTTGGCGGCGACGATGAAGCCGCTGGCGGCGGCCTTGTCGATCTCGTCGGGCGGCAGGGTGTCGGTGAGATACAACGTCATCAGCGGGTCGAACTTGAGCCCGGCCGGCACCGCGGCGAGGATGCGCGCGCGGTAGGCCGCGGCCTGGTCGACGGTGGTGACCGGCGGACGCAGGTTGGGCATGATCAGCGCGCGCCCGAAGCGGCGGGCGGTGTCGGGCACCACCGCGACCAGCGCGGCGCCGTCGCGCACGTGCAGGTGCCAGTCGTCGGGGCGGATGAGGGAGAGCGTCGAGGGCGCGGTCGGCATGGGGTCGATTCCGGTGCGGGTCACAATCCCGCGATTTTACCAGCCCGCCGGCGTCAGCCCGCGTCCTTCAATTCGAGGCCGCGGGCGTAGAGCGCGTTCTTGTGGGCGCCGGTGATGTCGGCGGTGAGACGGGCGGCGGTCTTCAGGGGCAGTTCGGCCATCAGCAGGCCGAGCACCCGTTCGGCCTCCGGCGACAGCGCCTCGTCGGGCGGCGCCGCCGATACCAACAGTACGAATTCCCCGCGCGACCGGTTCGGGTCGGCCGCCAGCCACGCCGGCGCCTCGGCCAGCGGCAGGCGGACGATCTGCTCGAACAGCTTGGTGAGCTCCCGCGCGACGACGATCTGACGGGTCGGCTCGAGGGTCGCGGCGATGTCGTCGAGGGTTTCGGCGATGCGGTGCGGCGCCTCGTAGAAAACGAGAGTGCCGGGCACGCTGCGCAGCGCCGCCAGCGCGGTGCGCCGCGCCGCCGGCTTGGTGGGCAGAAAACCGTGGAAATGGAACTGGCCGTCGGCCAGCCCCGAGGCCGACAGGGCCGCCACCGCGGCGCACGCGCCGGGCACCGGCACCACCGGAAAGCCGGCATCCTGGACCCGCGCGACGGCCCGCGCGCCGGGGTCGGACACCGCCGGCGTGCCGGCATCGGTGATCAGCGCCACCCGTTTGCCTTCTTCCAGCATGCGGATCACCAGGCCGGCGGCGGCCTGCTCGTTGTGCTCGTGGAGCGCCACCAGGCGGGTCGTGATGCCGAAAGCGTCGAGGAGCCGCTGGCTGTGCCGGGTGTCCTCGGCGGCGATCACATCGACCGCCTTCAGCACCGCCACCGCCCGCACACCGATGTCATGCAGATTACCCAGCGGCGTCGCCACCACATACAATGACGGCGTCTTGGCGACGGGGGATTCGGGCAGTGTGGGAAACATGGCGGGGATGGCGGGCGCGGCGGGCCGCGCAGGAAGAAACGGCGGACGCCGATTGTGGGCGCCCGGCGGCCCCGACGCAAGCCGAACACCTGCGCCGCGGCGCCGCCGCCGAAGCCCTCGCCGCCGCCCACCTGGAGCGCCACGGCCTGACGATCCTGGCCCGCAACGTGCGCTGCCGTGGCGGCGAGGTGGATCTGATCGCCGACGAGCGCGGCTGCATCGTCTTTGCCGAAGTGCGTCTGCGCGGCAACGGGCGCTTCGGCGGCGCGGCGGCCAGCATCACGACCGCCAAGCAGCAGCGCATCATCCTCGCCGCCCAGACCTGGCTGGCCGGCGCCGGACGGCGTCACGCCAGCCGCCCGTGCCGCTTCGACGCGATCCTCCTCGACGGGCTCGCCGCCGCGCGCATCGAGTGGATTCGCGGGGCCTTCGATGCCTCGTAGGGCGCTGCTGGCGGCCTTGCTGGTCGCCGCCCCGGCCGCCGCTCAGCTGCGCATTCTGGTACACAGTGCGCCGCTCGCCGGTTTCCAGTACTACGGCGCCAAAATCCTGTGGGACGAGATGCGCGAGGGCGACCCGCTGGCGCTGATCCGCGAACCCGACAACCGCCACGACGCCTTCGCCGTGCGCGTCGAATGGCGCGGCGCCAAGCTCGGCTACCTGCCCCGCGCCGACAACCGGGAGGTCGCCGAGGAGATGGACAAAGGCACGCCGGTCGGCGGACGCATCGGCCGCCTGGCCCGCGACCCGAACCCCTGGAAGCGCCTGCGCATCGACATCTACGTCGGTTTGTAAGCGGATTTCTCGCGTGCGGCGGGGCGTCGGGCGCGGATGCTAGAATCGCGACCAGTTTTTCCCGCGCCGCCGGCGCGCCCTTTTCCGGACTCCGCCATGGATCTCGTCGCCCGCATCGCCCAGCAGTTCACCGACAGCGCCCAGACCAAACTGGCCGCGCTCGAATTCATGGCCGACCCCATCGCCCACGCCATCGAGGCGATGACCCACAGCCTGATGGCGAACGGCAAGATCCTCGCCTGTGGCAACGGCGGCTCGGCGGCCGACGCCCAGCACTTCGCCGCCGAACTGCTGAACCGTTTCGAGCTGGAACGTCCGCCGCTGGCCGCCATCGCGCTGACCACCGACACCTCGACGCTCACTTCGATCGCCAACGACTACGACTTCACGCAGGTCTTCTCCAAGCAGGTGCGCGCCCTCGGCCAGCCGGGCGACGTGCTGCTGGCGATCTCCACCAGCGGCAACTCACCCAACGTCATCGAGGCGATCCACGCCGCCCACGAACGCGAGATGCGCGTCGTCGCCCTCACCGGCAAGGGCGGCGGCCGCATGACTGAACTTCTCGGTCCCGACGACATCCATTTATGCGTACCGGCCGACCGCACCGCCCGCATCCAGGAGGTTCACCTCCTCACACTGCACTGCCTGTGCGACGGCATCGACTGCCTCTTTCTCGGAGTAGAAGAATGAAAGCCATCCGCAATCCCCTCGCCACCCTGCTGCTCGCGCTGGCCGCGACCGCCGCCCTCCAGGGCTGCATCCCGGCCGTTGTCGGCGGCACCGGGGTCGCCGTCGCCATGGTTTCCGACCGCCGCAGCTCCGGCACCTATGTCGAGGACGAAGGCATCGAGTGGAAATCCAACAAGTGGATCAACGACCGCCTCGGCGACAAAGTGCACGTCAACTCCACCTCCTTCAACCGCAAGCTGCTGCTCACCGGCGAAGCCTTCAACGAAGCCAGCCGCGACGAAGCCGGACGCCTCGCTGCCGCCGTCGACAACGTCCGCGAAGTCGTCAATGAACTGCGCGTCGCCCCCACCAGCACCTTCGGCGCGCGCAGCAACGACAGCTACCTCAGCTCCAAGGTCAAGGCGCGCTTCGTCGACCAGAAGGAATTTCACATCACCCACGTCAAGGTCGTCACCGAAGCCGGCACGGTTTATCTGATGGGTCTCGTCAGCCGCCGCGAAGGCGACGCGGCCACCGAGATCGCCCGCACCACCGGCGGCGTCCAGAAAGTCGTGCGGGTCTTCGAGTACATCAGCGAAGAAGAAGCCCGCCGCCTCGACGGCACCGTCCGCCCCGCCGACTCCACCAGCAAATAAACCCGGAACATCGCCATGAACCGTCGTCAAGCCCTCCTCGCCACCGGCGCCCTCCTCGCCGCCGGTGCCGCCTCCGCCGCCGACCACAGTCACCACCACGCCGGCGCCCATCCCTGGCAGGCCGTCCTCGACACCGCCGGCATCTGCATCGAGAAGGGCGAAGTGTGCCTGACCCACTGCATCATGCTGCTCGGCGAAGGCGACAAGTCGATGGCCGCCTGCGCCGCCAGCGTGCGCGACATGCTCGCCTCGTGCCGCGCGTTGATCACCCTCGCCGGCGCCGAATCAAAGTTCGCTCCCCGCCTCGCCGCCCTGTGCGTCGACGTCTGCAAGACTTGCGAAGACGAATGCAAGAAGCACGCCGACAAGCACAAGGCGTGCAGGGAATGCATGGAAAGCTGTGCCGAGTGCGCCAAGGCCTGCAAGACGATGGCCGCCTGACGCCCCTCTGCCAGCCACCGACGAAACCCCCGCCCCGGCGGGGGTTTCGCATTTTGGCGCAGCCATTCGGCCGATGCCGAACGTCCGGCTCCGCCCCCCTCGCCGCCCTCCGTGTCGGTTTTTTTTACACTTGAACCCGCCCGCGCCCGACCGTCAGCGCCAAGCCGCTGAATCGCCAAAAAAATAAATAGTTGGCGCAGTTGATGCTTTTTAACAAAAAAGATGACTTCGCCGCCAAAGTCACCCATAGAGCCTGCGGGGAAACAGGCTCTCACATCGTCGCGGCAACCGACTCGGGAGACACGCAATGCACAAAACCAGACGCATGCTCGGCCTGCTTGCCGCCGCCGCCATCGGCGCCGCGCCGCTGACCGCCAGCGCCCTCGACACCAACGGCTTCACGACAAGCAACGACGCAGCCTGCTGGAACGATCCGGCCTGCTCGGTGCCGCGCGGCGGGAACTCGGACGTGATGACCGTCTATAAGCCCGACGGCACCGTCCTCGTGCAAATCTTTGCCTTCGGTAACGAGGAGACCAACAACACGTATTACTTCGATCCGGCGATCGTGCACATCGACCCCTCGATGTTCGGCCACACCACGACCCTGCTCGAGCCGAACGGTGTCTGGAGCGACATCTTCGGCATCTACGCGCTGCCCACCGGCGGGCTGGTGCTGGCCTTCATGTCCGACCTCTCCCCCGGCGGGCAGGGCGCCACCCCAGGCCAAATCTATATCGAAACTCCGGGCATCCCCAATCCGGTTCCCGAACCCGGCAGCGGCGACAGCCACTGGCTGACCATCCCCTACGACGCCACCATGTACCTCGACGTCGGCATGCGCCTGCAGGGCTACACCGCCGATTTCCGCTCCGACATGGTTCCCGAACCGGCCGCACTGGGCCTGCTCGGACTCGGTCTGGGCGGCCTCCTTGCCGCCCGCCGCCGCCGGCCGGTCTGAACGGCAAGGCTTCCCGACGACGCCCCCGGCAGGGGGCGTGACAGGGAACATTGTTTCTCCCGGATGACAAAAGTTCGGCACCGGCACGGCCCGGCGGTATGATATTCGCTGCCCCCAGCCGCGAAGATCGAAGCCCCCGGAGGACGCCCATGCCCGCAGACGCCAGGACCAGCGCAGCCTTGGCCAGTAACAACAACGGATTTTCCAGCCCCATCCCCGGGCTCGACGTCGCCGCCGGCCTGCGCCGGGTGGAAGGCGACACCGATCTGTACATCATGCTGTTGCGCGATTTCATCGCCACCGAGAAATCCGCCGCCGCCGACATCGCCGGGGCCCTGGCCCGCGACGACCGCATCGCCGCCACCCGCCGCGCCCACACGGTCAAGGGTCTGGCCGGCACTTTCTGCGCCACGCAACTGTATCCCGTCGCGCGGGCGCTCGAAACCGCCCTGCGCGACCCCCAACTGCAGGACGAAGTCGGCGCACGACTGGCCCAGTTCTCGACGGTGCTGGCCGCGCTGATCGGCGAACTCGAAGCCGCGCTGCCGGCCACGGCCGAGCCCGCGCCGACCCCCGACGGCCCGGTCGACCCGCGCCACCTAGCCGCCGTCTGCCACGAACTGTGCCTGCTGCTGGCCGACTGTGACATGGGCGCCGGCCACGTGGCCGACAGCCACGGCGGCCTGTTGCGCGCCGCATTCGGCAACGACGACTTCCAGCGCTTCCAGCAAGCCCTGCGCGCCTACGATTTCGACGACGCGGCGGCGCTGCTCATCCACAGTTGCCGCCGGCACGGCGTGGCGCTGCCGGCCGAATCCTGAAGCCCGCCCCCCGGCGGCTCAAAAACCCGCTTCGCGCAAGAAGCGCTGCTGCTCGGCAGGCTTGTCGATATGGCCGGCAAGCGTCCGGCACAGTGCTTCGAGGCTGTTGGCCGCACGGGACTCGCGACGCACCAGCACCCGGGCCATCGGGCCGATGTAACGCGCGAACAGCTTTTCGACGCGCGCCAGCGCATCGGCAGGAATCGCGCCCGCGTCGTCGCCGCTGGCGATCGGCGAGGCCGTCGCCGGCGCCGCCGAAACGGGCTGGCGGCTGCTGGTGAGGGGCTGCCGCGATCCGGGCGCCGTCCCCTCGCCGGCCGTCACCCCGGTCAGGAATGCCGCCCGCGGCGCCGGATCGGGGATCATGTCGGCCAGCAGGCGGTGCAGATCGGCCCGGCTGCCGGCGCGCGGCACCGTCTTGCGCACCAGCACCTTGGCCATCGGCCCGATATGCAGCGCGAGGCTGCGTTCGGCGGCTTCGATGACCGCCGGCGTGAGGTCGACGCCGCTCACCGGCCGGACCAGCGACACCTCCGCCTCCCGTCCGGCGCTGCCCGGCTTGTCGCCGGTGTAGGCAAAGATTTCGTGTTCCCGCGCCTGGGCGTCGCGACGCACACCGAGGTGGTGGAAACAGGCCGCCGCGTTGCGCTTGAGGTGGTGGATCACCTCGAAGTAGGCGCGCGACACCAGCACGTGGCCGGGCTCGGCCAGACGCATGACGCGAAAGGCGGTGGAGATGCCGTCGCCGAGGATGCGCGAGCGACCGCCAGCGTCGGGCGCGACCTGCACCGGGCCGAGGTTGATGCCCATCAGGAGTCCGAGGCCCTCGCCGGCGGCCGCGTCGCCGATGTGGCTGGCGGCGCGCAGCGCATCTTCCGGATCGCCGACATAGCACACCGCGCAGCCTTCCTTGGTATTCACCGCCAGGCGCGTGGCCGCCGGAACGGGCGCGACGGCCTCGGTCAGCATGCGCGCAAGGCGCGTGCGGCCGGCGCTACGCGCGGCGTCGTCGCCGGCCGCCACGGCGACGTCGGCGAACAGCACGGCGGCGATGAAGCTGCGCGCCTCGGCCGCCGACAGGCCGAGCGGCAGCGCCGCCTCGACGGGCGGCTCGGCCGGCCCTTCACCGCCCGCCGGCGGAGCCAGGCAGGCCCGGCGGAAGCCCGCCACGTCGCGCGGACGGGCCGCCTCGTCGGGTTTCAGCGCCCAGTCGATGGCGTTCAGCAGGCCGACGCCAAAAACACCGGCGTTGCCGATACGCGCCGCGGCCGGCATCGCGTCGTCGCGCAGGCGGGCGAGCGATTCGAGCGGCAGCCGCCCGGTGACCATCCAGTACATCACGCCGGCCAGCGCGTAGAGGTCGGTCCACGGCCCCTGCTTGCCGTGGCGATGGTATTGCTCGGCCGGCGCGAAGCCGGGGCTCACCACCGCGGTCAGGGCCTGATCGCCACCGTCGGCCTCGAGGCGGCGGGCGGAACCGAAATCGAGTAGCACCGGCGAACCGTCGGCGCGGATGTAGATGTTGCCGGGCTTGATGTCGCGATGCAGGAAACCGGCGTCGTGGACAGCCTCCAGCCCGTCCAGCAGCGGGCGCACGATGCGCAGCAGGCTGGCCCGGTCGAGCGGCAGCCGCCCGACCAGCCAGCGGTGCAGCGGCTGACCCGTTTCGTACTCCATGACCATGTAGGCCGTGTCGTTGGCGCGGAAGTAGCGCAGCACGCGGACGATGCCCGAATGGTGGAAGCTGGCCAGCGCCCGCGATTCGAGCAGGAAGCGCTGCAAGCCCCAGTCGAAGCTCGCCCGGGCGTCGTCCGAGCGCGGCTGCACGCCCAGCCCGGCAGTGCGCACCGCGACATCGCGGGGCAGGTATTCCTTGATCGCCACCTGGCAATCCAGATTGGTATCGTGGGCCAGATAGGTGACGCCGAAGCCGCCGCCGCCGAGCACCCGCTCGATGCGGTACTCGCCGAGGACATGACCGTCGGGCAGCGCGGCGGGATCGCTCATGGCGTGGCCGGGCCGCTCAGCCGTCGATCATCTGCATGGCTTTTTCGAGGCTGCGGCGCATGCGGTTGAAGGAACTCGCCAGCACCGCCACCTCGTCGCGGCCGTTCTCCGGGAACTCGGGCTGGTCGAAGTCGCCGGTGCTGATCTTGTCGGCCGCCTCCGACATGCGCGACACCGGGCGCACGATCAGCCACGACAGCATCAGGTTGAGCGCCACGAACACCGCCACGAACACCGCCGCCAGCGAGGCCATGAAGGTGCGGAAGGCCTGCCCGGCGCTCTCGAGCGGCACCGACATCGGCACCGACACCACCTGCGCGCCGATCACCTCCTGCAACTTCCAGCCAAAGCCGTTGGCCGTGCCATACACCTTGAGCATGCCGGGCGGCGCCGCTGCCGGGGTGCCGTGGCAGCTCAGGCAGGCCGGCGTCTCGATGCGGATCGGGTGGGCGATGTACAGCGTGGGGCCGGTCGGCGTGTCGCGCTGACCGCTGATCTCGCGGTTGTCGGCGCGGTTGCGGAAGACGTTGACCAGATCGGCCTCCCAGTCGGCCGCGCGGTTGCGGGGATTGGTCGGATTGAGGGTGGCTTCCTTGTAGTCGTAGTCGGGATATTTCTTGTGGAGTTCGGCGAGGGTTTCGGTGGCCGCGTAGGCCGGAATCGTCTGCGGCAGGAAGCCGCCGTCCATGCGGTCGATCAGATGCGGGCGCACCTGGCCGACGGTGTAGCCGCGGATCGCCAGCGCCGCCTCGAGCACCAGCCGCGCCTCGCCGAGCACCCGCTCGCGGGCCTGACGGTGCAGCAGATCGTGGGAGATATAGCCCGCCACCCCGAAGCCGGCCATAAACACCGCGAGCAGGACCAGATTGAACTTGAACCGCAAACCCATGGACGCCTCCCGGCAAGCGGCCCGGCGGACCGCAATGAGGATTATCGATGGCCGGCGCGATGCCGGCCCGCTTCACGACGACCGGGCGCCAGGCCCGCTGACAGCCCCGTAAACGCAGCGACGGAGCCGGGCGGCTCCGTCATGCGGCAATGCTTCAGTGGGCGCCCGCCTTCAGGTCGCCCGTCGGATGCCAGCCGACGACCAACACCATCACCGCAAATCCGATCACGTAGGCCACCGGCACGAACCACCCGTGGCGCAGCCAGTTGCCCACCGACTTGGCCTCGGGATACATGTTGGACAGCGCCACGCCCGCCGACGAACCGAACCACAGCATCGAACCGCCGAAGCCCACCGCGTAGGCCAGGAAGCCCCAGTCGTAGCCGCCCTGCTTGAGCGCCAGCGCGGTGAGCGGGATGTTGTCGAACACCGCCGACACGAAGCCCAGGCCGAGGGCCGCCGGCCACGATGCAAGCGGGAGCTTTTCCACTGGCATCATCGAGGCGCAGCTTACCAGCGAGAGCAGGAAGATCGTGCCCATGAAGGTTTCCGGCAGCACTTCCCAGTCGGGCCGACGGACACCGGCGGTCAGCAGGATGGCCGCCCACACGGCCACGCCGAGGAAGGGAAAACTGTCGGCGAGGTGGGCGAACTTGACGTTGACGACCACATTGACGGCCACTGCCGCAGCGAGGATCAGCACCACGATGGCGACCCGCGGGACATCCACGCGGGTGTGCTCGTGGGCGTGCCGGATGATCGGCGAATAGCGGTGCTGGGCCCGCGCCGCCGGAATGCCGAAGATTGCCAGCGCCACCGCCGCGCCGACAAAGGCTTCGAGCACCGCCAGCGGGCTGACCCCGGCGATCCACATCATCGTCGTCGTCGTGTCGCCGACCACGCTGCCCGAACCGCCGGCATTGGAGGCGGCGACGATGGCCGCCAGGTAGCCGACGTGCACCCTGGCGCGGAACAGCGAGTGGGCCATGGCGCCGCCGATCAGCGCTGCGGCGATATTGTCGAGGAAGCTGGAAATCACGAAGACCATCACCAGCAGCACGAAGCCGCCTTTCCAGTCGTCCGGCAGATAGCGCGGCAGGATCACCGGAATGCGCGTCTTTTCGAAGTGGCGGGCGAGCAGCGCAAAGCCCATCAGCAGCAGGAACAGGTTGGCCAACGTCACCCATTCGTGGGCGAAGTGCCCGACCAGGCCGCCGATGCCGCTGCCGGTGTGAAAGCCGGTGAAGATCAGCTTGTAGGCGGAAATGACGACCAGCCCGGTCAGGCCGACCTTCAGCGTGTGGTCGTGAAACAGGGCGACGCCGAGGAGGGTCAGCGCGAACAGGATGAAATCCACCGGAATGCCGGCCACCGCCGGACCGTCCGCACCGGCCATCGCCACCCCCGACAGCGTCACCCCCGCCAGTCCCAGCGCCAGGCCGCGGCACCACCGCAGCGCATTCGATTTCATACGATTCCCCGATACTGAATGTTGGGCGCGCCGCGCCGATGCGGCCGATTGTAGCCTTTCGTATCCCTGCTGCGTCTCAGGGAATTCCATGATGGCGGCGCCGGCACGCAGACGTGGCTGTTGAGCGAAATCAATTTGCTGCGCCGCAAGAGGCGGACAATTTCGCGATCCGCGCCCATCCGGCAAGGTATGCCCCGGCCCCCGGCAACCGACGACGACAGGAAAAACACCGACGTGTCCGACACTCACTCCCAAAAGACCCTGGCGCCGGTGGTGGTCGCCGCGATCGGCGTCGTCTTTGGCGACATCGGCACCAGCCCGCTCTACGCGCTGAAAGAGATTTTCAACGGCCATCATCCCATCCCCGTCACGCCGGACAACATCCTCGGCATTCTGTCGATGGTGTTCTGGTCGATCATGGCGCTGGTCACGCTGAAGTACGTCAGCGTGATCATGCGCGCCGACAACCGCGGCGAAGGCGGCTCGCTGGCGCTGCTGGCGCTGATCACCGAAAGCTCCCGCAACCGGGTGGTCACGTGGGTCATCTCGCTGCTCGGCATCTTCGCCGCGGCCCTGTTCTACGGCGACAGCATGATCACGCCGGCCATCTCGGTGCTGTCGGCGGTCGAGGGCCTCGAGATCGTCTCGCCCGACTTCAAGACCTACGTGCTGCCGCTGACGGTCGTCATCCTCACCGTGCTGTTCTTCATCCAGCGCCGCGGCACTGGCACCGTGGGCCTGTTCTTCGGGCCGGTGATGATCGGCTGGTTCGGCGTGCTGGGCGTCCTCGGCGCCCTTGAAATCGCCCGTCACCCGGGGGTGCTGGCGGCGCTCAATCCGCTGTACGCCACCGGTTTCATCGGCACCCACCCGGCGCTGGCCTTCCTGGCCCTCGGCTCGGTGGTGCTGGCGGTCACCGGCGGCGAGGCCTTGTACACCGACATGGGACACTTCGGGCGCTACCCGATCCGCCTCGCCTGGTTCGGTTTCGTGATGCCGGCGCTGGTGCTCAACTATTTCGGCCAGGGCGCACTGCTGCTCAACGAACCCGCCGCCATCGAAAGCCCATTCTTTCACCTCGGCCCGGCCTGGGCGCTGATTCCGCTGGTGATCCTCGCCACGCTGGCCACGGTGATCGCCTCGCAGGCGGTGATCTCGGGCGCCTTCTCGGTGGCCCGCCAGGCGGTGCAGATGGGTTTTCTGCCGCGGATGCTGATCATCCACACGTCCGGCAAGGAGGAAGGCCAGATTTACGTGCCCTTCACCAACTGGACGCTCTATCTCGCCGTCGTCGGGCTGGTGATCGGCTTTGGCTCGTCGTCGAATCTGGCGGCGGCTTACGGCATCGCGGTAACCGGCACGATGCTCATCGACACCGTGCTGGTGGCCTTCGTGATGGTGCTGCTGTGGCGCTGGCACCCGCTGCGGGTACTGCTGGTGGCGGGCAGTTTCCTGGCGGTGGACATCGCCTTCTTCGCCGCCAACGCGATCAAGATTCCCCAGGGCGGCTGGTTCCCCATCCTGATGGCGGTCGTCTCCTTCACGGTGCTGACGACCTGGCGCCGCGGTCGCCGGGTGGTCCGCCGCGAACTGGCCAAGCAGGGCATCCCGATCGCCGCCTTCCTGCGCAGCCTGGGCAGCGACGTCCATCGGGTCAGTGGCACCGCGGTGTTCATGAGCAGCTCGAAGGAAGGCGTGCCCGCCGCGCTGCTCCACAACCTCAAGCACAATCAGGTGCTGCATGAGCGGGTCGCGCTGGTCACGGTCGAAACCGCCGACACACCGTACGTGAACGACTTCGACCGCCTCTACCTGCACCGCATGGACAAGGGTTTCATGCGCGTGGTGATCCGCTACGGCTTCATGGAAGACCCGGACATCCCCCAGGCCCTCGAACACTGCCGGCGCCTCGGCGAGTCCTTCGACATCATGGAGACGACCTTCTATGTCTCCCGCGAAACGGTGATCCCCGGCGCCGTCGGTCGCAAGATCCATCCGTGGCGGGCGCGCCTGTTCGCCTTCATGTCGAAGAATGCCACCAGCGCGACGGATTTCTTCAAGATTCCAAACAATCGGGTTGTCGAGCTTGGCACCCAGCTGGTGATCTGAGCCGCCACCGCGGGGCGTTCAGCCCCGCGCGACGATCTGCGCCAGGCGTTGCAGCGCCGCCTCGATCTGCGGCGAGAACGGAAAACCGCAGCTGATCCGCAGGAAATGGTCGAACCGTCCGGAGTTGGAGAACATCAGCCCCGGCGCCACCCGGATGCCCTCCCGCAGCGCCGCCTCGAAGACTTCGCCGGAGCTGCGCCCGCCCGGCATTTCCACCCACAGCAGCATCCCGCCCTTCGGCATGTTGAGCCGCGTACCGGCCGGAAAATGCGCGGCGATGGCTTCGGCGGTGCGCTCGCGCTGAGCTTTCAGCTGGCGGCGCAGGCGCACCAGATGACGGTCGAAGGCATGGCTGCCCATGAACCCGGCGATGGCGATCTGCGCCAGCGCGTCGTTGGGCCGGCTCTGGGCATGCTTGAGCATGCGGATGCGGGCCTGCCAGCGCCCGCCTATCATCCAGCCGATGCGCATGCCGGGGGCCAGGGTCTTGTGCAGCGAACCGCAGTGGATCACGCCGCCGTGGCGGTCCCACGCCTTGCAGCTCGAGAGCGGCAGGTCGTCGTCGCTGAGGGCGCCGTAGATGTCGTCCTCCACCAGCGCGACCTGACTGGCCTCGCACAGCGCGACCAGCTTCGCCTTCTCCGCATCGGGCATCACCGAGCCCAGCGGATTCTGGAAGTTGGGCACCACCACCACCGCGCGGATCCGCGCGTGGGTGCGCAAAGCCAGCTCCAGCGCCTCCACCGACATCCCGCGGCTCGGGCTGGTGGGGATCTCCAAGGTACGCAGGCCGAGGCTTTCGATGACCTGCAGCAGCCCGAAATAAGTCGGCGACTCCACCGCCACCACGTCGCCGGGCTGGGCCACCGCGCGCAGGGCCAGGTTGATCGCTTCGGTACAGCCGTGGGTCACCAGGATCTCGTCGGCGCCCGGACTCATCCCCGCCGCCATCGCCCGCCGCGCCAGCACCGCCCGGAAACCCGGATCGCCCTGGTGCGGAACCGGGCTGACCAGCACCTCCGGGTGCCGCCGCAGCGCACGCAGCGCGGCATTCTTGAGCGCCTCCCGGGGATAGGCGTCGGGCGCACCGAAGGCCAGCGCCAGGTTGGTCACCACCGGAAAACGCTCGCACTTGGCGACGAAATCCGACACCCGGTCGTGAATGCCGCTGTAGGCCGCCGGGTCGGGGAAACTCACCCGCGGGTCCGGCTCGCTCACCGGCTGCAGCGCGGCGCGGCGCGGTTTGAGCACGAAGTAGCCGGAGCGCGGCCGCGCCTCCAGCAGACCTTCGTCCTCCAGGCTGCGACAGGCCTGCAGCGCGGTGGACAGGCTCACCCCGTGCAGGCGCATCAAGGCCCGTACCGAGGGCATGCGTCCGCCTGGCGCCAACACGCCGGATTCGATCGCCTTCCGGTAATGCCCGGCGACGCGGGCGTAAAGCAAGCTTGCGGGTTCCATCGCGCCATGATCTCCAAAGCGACGCCACCGCCACAGGTACAGATCGCCGCAAAGCGCACCATAACAGACCACAAAAACCTACGCTGCACCGATACAGAAAGCCCGGCGCTGTGCCTGTCGGCGGAGGGAGGCTGAGCTTAGGCTGGAGGCACTCAAATCCCGGAGCACGCCGCGATGACACCCCTTCCCCCACCGCCCCTGCGCCTTGCACCGGACGAGGCACGCTTGCTGCATCTGGCCGCCGGCACCCTGCTGCTGGTGCAGGACGGCTGCGTCCGCTACGAAGGTCCGCCGCACTGGCTGGACGGCCAGTGGCTGCCGACCCACCGGCGCCTGGACGCCGGCACCTGTCATCAGGTCGACGACGCCGGCTGGATCCGCGTCACGGCGCTCCGCGACAGCGAACTGCGAATCATTGCGGCAGAGGGGGAAGCGGGCCTGCTCGAGCAGTTTCTGGCCCGGGTACGCTGGCTGCGCAGCCTGGAAATCCGGAAGCTCCGGGAAGAGGTGAGGGCCCTGCGGATACTGGCAGGTCCCGGCGAGAAGGGCTGAAGCGCGGACAGCTACCGAGCAGCCGCCCGCAGGACAGGGCGGCGCGACTCAGCGCGCCGACGCCTCGCGCTCGTGCTCGAGATCCCATTCGGCGAGAATCTCCGCCGCCTGGCAGGCCAGCACCGCGTTGTCGAAACCTTCCGGCGACGGCACCCGCACGAAGGTACGGATCGGACAGCCGTCCTTCTTCTGCAGGATGTCGTACCAGCCATCCCACCTGTCCTGCCCACGCCGCAACACGGCATAGGGCTGGAAAATGAAATCGGGGGCGGCCTGCATCAACATCGTTCTCTCCTGGTATTGCGCGCGACTATCGACCGACGCGACGCATGGGCGGATTCTAGTCAAGCCGACCGGGGAAGAAGGTTAAACAACATGGAATCGCCCCGCCCCGAATCACATTGCTACAATTCCCCTGTTTTTAACGTGGGAATTGACGAAACGAGCGGCCTGCGCCGGCGCACGGCGCTCATTGCCGGTCGCCCCGCGCTGCGATGCGGAAATACAGGCGGTCGGGCAGCCAGCGCAGCAACTTGACTGCCCGCGTGAAGCGCCGCGGAAAGTGGATCTCGAAGCCACCGCCGGCAAAGCCGCGGATGATGTGGCGCGCCGCATCGGCAGCGGCGATCGGCGCCGGCGTGTCCAAGTCGGCCTGCGCCGACAGCGTCGCCGCGAAACCCGGGTTGATGATGAACACCGACACCCCTTGCGGGGCCAGATCGAGGTACAGCGTCTCGGCAAAATTGATCAGCGCCGCCTTGCTCGGCCCGTAGGCCAGCGCCCGCGGCAGGCCCCGGTAGCCGGCCGCGCCGCCGACGATGGCGATCGCACCGTCGTGCTGGCGCAGCATCTGCGGCACGACGGCGGCGACGCCATCCATGACGCCGAGCAGATTGGTGTGGACGGTCTGGCGGGCCGTGTCGGTGGTCAGATCCCAGGCCCGCAGCGGCGTGTAGATGCCGGCGTTGAGGATAATCAGGTCGAGTCCGCCCCACGCGTCGAGGATCTGCATCATCGCCGGCGTGAAAGCGTGGGCATCGGTCACGTCGAGCGGCAGCACGAGGGCGTCGCGCATGATCTGCGCCAGTTCCCGCAGCCGTCCGGCCCGGCGTGCCGACAGGGCCAGCCGGGCGCCACGCGAATCCAGCTCGGCGGCCAGCGCCGCGCCGATGCCGCTCGACGCACCGACGATCCACACCCGCCGGCCCTGCCAGTCGGTGATCGGCGTATTCGGACTGCGGAACCAAGCCATCGCTGCTCTCCCCTGCTCGAACCCGGGGCGACCTCGCCAAAAGCGGGGCGACACTTTTTCAGCGTAGCGCATCGTGACGCGCTTTGCCGCCCGGCCGCAGCCAGCCGCTCAAGGGCGCTCGGCGAGCGCCTTCTCGACGGCAGCAACGAAGGCCGGGCTGTCGGGTGCCGTCTTGCTCGGAAAGCTGCTGACCTTCCGCCCGCTGCGGTCGATCAGATATTTGTGGAAGTTCCAGCGCGGCCGCTCGCCGGTCGCTGCGGCCAACTGGCGGTACAGCGGATTGGCGCCCGCCCCGACCACGTCGGACTTGGCGAACATTGGAAACTTCACGCCATAGGTCAGACGGCAAAAATCGGCGATCTCGGCATTGCTGCCCGGCTCTTGGCTGCCGAAGTCGTTGGACGGGAAGCCGATCACCACCAGTCCCTGCTCGCGGTACTTCGCGTACATCTTTTCGAGGCCGTCGTACTGGCCCGTGAAACCGCAATAGCTGGCCGTATTGACGACCAGCACCACCCGGCCCCGATAGTCGCACAGCGACTGCGACACCTCGTCCTGCAGCCGCGCAAAGCGGTGGTCGAGCAGCGCCGGGCACTCCGCAGCCGCCAGCACAGGCGCCGCCGCCAGCGGCAGCGCGGCAACAACGACCGCACGCAGGATTCCATTCATCGACACCCTCTCCCCGCTTCATGGCGGACAAGACGCACCCCACATTCGGTGGACCGGCCGCCGCCGCCCGAGTTCTGGCCGGCCGCCATCAGCCGTAGCGGGGCGCCGGCACCGCGCGCCGCCGCGGCACCCGCGCCATCGACCAGTTCGCCCGTGCCCACGTCCACACCGCCGTCGTTCCGCCGGCGGCCAGGCCAGCGGGCGGCCCCTGGCCGAGAAAATCCAGCGCATCGACCAGCACCCGGGCCGGCTCGGCGCCATCCACGGCGCGGGCCAGGGTCTGCTTGGAGAGCTTCTCGCCGGCAGTGTTGCTGGCGACCGGCAGATGGGCGTAAGCCGGCGTCGGGTAACCGAGCAGGCGCTGCAGCACGATCTGGCGGGCCGTCGAATCGAGCAGGTCGGCGCCCCGCACCACCTCGGTGACGCCCGCCGCCGCATCGTCCACCACCACCGCCAGCTGGTAGGCGAACAGGCCGTCGGCGCGCAGCAGCACGAAATCGCCGACGTCAGCCGCCACGTCCTCCTCGACCCGACCCTGCACCCCATCGTCGAAGCCCACCACGCCCGACGCCACCCGCAGACGCCAGGCCCGCGCCACGCGGCCGGGCGGCAGGCCGTCGCGACAGGTGCCCGGATAACGCCGCGTACCGTCCCGCGCCAGCGCCGAATCGGCCATCTCGCGGCGCGTGCAGGCGCAGCCGAAAATCGATCCGCCCGCCCGCAGGCGCTCGAAGGCATCCCGATAGGCCGCGGTCCGCTCGCTTTGCCGCACCACCGGCCCGTCCCATTCAAAACCCAGCCGCTCCAGCGTGCGCAGGATGCCGTCCGCCGCCCCCGCCACCGTGCGCGGCGCATCCACATCCTCGATGCGCAGCAGCCAGCGCCCGCCCCCGTGACGGGCCGACAGACAACTGCCGACCGCCGCAACGATCGAGCCGAAATGCAGGGGGCCGCTCGGCGACGGCGCAAAGCGCCCAACCGGCACCGCGCGCGGCGCAATCAGGCCCGCGACCGGCACCGAAACATCTCCGCGACACAAATTGACATTTCCATACAAATCATCAAGTTACTGAAAATCAGTGAAAAATCTATGTCTTTCGGCATATTTCACGCAGCGCCGCCAGCCGCGATAATCCCGCCGGCACCGCGGTCGGGGCAAGTCCCTGCCCCGATCCGGCCGTCCTATCCGACTCCGACCTACGCCGCATGAAGTTTGGCAGCCACTCCCTCTCCCGCCAGCCGTCGCCCAGCTCCCGCACCGGCGAGGACACGGCCCGCCAGTCGCCGCCCGCCAGCCGGCTGCAGTTCGGCGCCCAGCTACCCGGGGTCGCCGCCGTCGCGGTCCTGTGGCCGCAGGTCGACCAGCCTTTGCAACTCCTCGTCTGGTGGGCGGCACTGGCCCTCACCTGGATCCTGGTCCACAGTCTCACGCGACCGCTCCACCGCCGGCGTCCCGAGGATGTCCCGCTGCACCACTACCTGTCGACTGCCGGCGCGCTGGTCAGCGGCACCGCATGGGGCTCGCTGGCGCTGGTCGGCCCCTACCACGCCTCGCCCGCCGCGCAGGCCATCCTCTTCATCGTCCTGTGCAGCGTCGCCCTCGCCGGCTCCGGACTCATCCGCCGCAGCCGCATCACCTGCATCACTTTCGTTGCCGCCACGCTGCTCCCGCTGTTCATCCTGTCGGTCGTCAGCCCGCCGGCTGCGGTGCCCGCAGCGGGGCTGTGGCTGCTCGCCTTCGCGTTCTTCATCATCGCCGGCGCCTGCCTGCAGCCCGACAGCGCGCCCGCCCCGGCCCCCGCCGCCCCCGACGCCGCCCCGCGCGCCCACGCGCACATGCTCGAGAAGGCCAACACGGCCATCCTGCTGTCGCGCGGCCACCGCATCGAAATCTGCAACCGGCGCTTCGCCGAGATGATGCGCAGCGACGAACATGACATCGCCGGCGCCCGCCTGGCGGCCGGCTTCGAGAGCCGCGCCGACTGGCGGCGTCACGCCCGCGCCGCAGGCGGGATGATCGGCCGTGGCGGCACCTATCACAGCTCGGCCCGCCTGCGCCGTCGCGACGGCAGCGTGTTCTGGGCCGAACTCACCGGGCAGGCGGTCGACCCCGCGCTGTCGCCGCTGCAGGTCGTGTGGGTGGCCTTCGACATGACCGACACGATGAACGCCGCAGCCCGCGAGGAACGCCATGCCGCCCAGTTGCGCAGCCTCATCGGGCGGAGCACCGACTGGTACTGGCAAACGGACGCCCAGCACCGCCTGATGCACGTCGTCCACCACGCCGGCGGCACCGATGACACGCTGAAACGCAAGCTCGGCCGCAAGTGGTGGCAGTTCCGCCCGGCCGGCTACGATCCGCGAGTCGAGACTTCGGCGCTGCGCAGCGCTTTCGAGAACCGCCACGGCTTTCGCGATCTGCGCGTCGAGCTGCCCGACGGCAGCCGCCCGCCCCTGTGGCTCAACATCTGCGGCGTGCCGCGGGTCGACGAACATGGCGCCTTCCTGGGCCATCACGGCATCGCCACCGACATCACCGAGCAGGTGCGCAGCACCGAGCGCGTCCATCACCTGCCCTACCACGACGCGCTGACCGGCCTGCCCAACCGGCGCCTGCTGTCCGACCGGCTCAACCACGCCATCGCGCTGGCCCGGCGCAACCGCCAGCAGATCGGGGTGATCGTCGTGGACCTCGACGATTTCCGCCGCATCAACGAACTCGGCGGTCACGGCGCCGGCGATCAGGCGCTGCTCGAAGCCGCCGACCGCCTGCGCGGCTGCGTGCGCGCCTGCGACACCGTGGCGCGTTTCGGCAGCGACGAGTTCGTCGTGCTGCTCGGCGACGTGGACAATGCCGCCGCGGCCGCCCGGGTCGCCGCCAAGATCCAGTCGGCACTCCATGCGCCGCTGAGCTGCGGCGTGTGGCCCCATCCGCTGTGCACCAGCATCGGGGTGGCGACCTTTCCGATCGACGCGGCCGACGCCGCCGGGCTCATCAACGTCGCCGACGGCCGCATGTTCCGCGCCAAGCGGCGCGGCGGGCAGCGCATCGAAAGCCACGGCAGCCAGCCGGCCGCCGCGGTCGACGCCTCCGACCCGCTCTATCCCTGAATCAGGCCGGCTCGGCGCGACGCACGCGACGCTGACGCACGGCCTCGGCCAGCACGTCGAGCACCGTCACACTGTCTTCCCAGCCGATGCAGGCATCGGTGATGCTCTTGCCGTACTCCAGTTCGACGCCCGGCTTCAGATCCTGGCGGCCTTCCTTCAGGTGCGACTCGACCATCACGCCCATGATCCGGTCGTTGCCGGCGGCCAGCTGGCCCGCCACGTCGCGCGCCACGTCCACCTGCAGCTTGTGCTGCTTGCGGCTGTTGGCATGGGAAAAATCGATCATCAGCTTGCCCTGCACGTCGGCCGCGGACAGATCCTTGCAGGCCGCCTCGACGCTGGCCGCGTCGTAGTTCGGGCCGTTGCCGCCGCGCAGGATCAGGTGGCAATCCTCGTTGCCGGAGGTCGACACGATCGCCGAGTGGCCGGCCTTGGTCACCGACAGGAAATGATGCGGCGACTGGGCCGCCTTGATCGCATCGACGGCGATGCGCACATTGCCGTCGGTACCGTTCTTGAAGCCGACCGGGCACGACAGCCCCGATGCCAGCTCGCGGTGCACCTGACTTTCGGTGGTACGTGCGCCGATCGCCCCCCACGAGATCAGATCGGCGATGTACTGGGGCGTGATCATGTCGAGGAACTCGGTGCCGGCCGGCAGCCCCAGTTCGTTGACTTCCCACAGCAGCTGGCGGGCCAGGCGCAGGCCCTCGTTGATCGCGAAACTGCCGTCGAGGTGCGGATCGTTGATCAGGCCCTTCCAGCCGACGGTGGTGCGCGGCTTTTCGAAATAGACGCGCATCACGATCAGCAGGTCGTCCTGCAGCCGGCCGGCCTCGGCCTTCAGCCGGCGGGCGTAGTCGAGCGCCGCCTCGTAATCGTGGATCGAGCACGGCCCGATGACGACCAGCAGACGGTCGTCGGCCCCGAACAGGATGCGATGGATCGCGCTGCGCGCCTCGAAAGTGGTCGCCGCGGACTTCGGCGTGGCGGGGAACTCGCGCAGCACATGAGCCGGCGGAGCCAGTTCCTTCATCGCCTTGATACGGACGTCATCGATGTGGATTTTCGAGGAGGCATGCATGGTGAATCCTGTCGGCGTACTTGAGTGAATCGGCGATTCTAGCCCATCGAACCGCAAAGCTGGCAGTCGGCCACCGGCAGGCTATACTGTAATTTTAAACAGCCACCCCAACCCATGAAGCCTCCCGCGCTGGCCCGCGGCCGCGGCAGCCGCCTGAACCCCGACAGCCGTTACGCCGACTGGCAGCGGACGGCCTTCGACGACGGCTGGGCGACCGACGACGCCGACGACGCCCCCCGCGGCCCGCCGACGACGCTGATCGTCGACCGGGCCCGGTCCGTCATCGTCCGCAACGCCTCGCCCGACGTGCCCTTCGCTCAGTCGATCAACCCCTACAAGGGCTGCGAACACGGTTGCGCCTACTGCTTTGCACGGCCCGGCCACGCCCGGCTGGGGCTGTCGCCGGGGCTCGATTTCGAAACGCGGATCGCCTGGAAGCCCGACGCCCCCGCCGTGCTGCGGCGCGAACTGGCCGCCCCCGGCTACCGCTGCCAGCCCATCGCGCTGGGCATCGACACCGACGGCTGGCAGCCCGTCGAACGGCGCCTCGGCCTGACCCGCCAGCTGCTCGAAATCCTCGCCGAAACCCGCCACCCGGTTTCCATCGTCACCAAGTCGGCGCTGATCGAGCGGGACGTGGATCTGCTCGCCGACCTGGCCCGCGACGGCCTCGTGCAGGTGATGCTGTCGATCACCACGCTCGACCCGGCGCTGGCCCGCAAGCTCGAACCCCGCGCCGCGTCGCCGGCCCGGCGCCTCGCCGCGATGGCACGGCTGCACGCGGCCGGGGTGCCGGTGGGCGTGCTGTTCGCGCCGCTGATCCCGGCGATCAACGACCACGAGATGGAAAGCGTGCTCGACGCGGCCCGCGCCGCCGGCGCCGAATCAGCCGGCTACGTGCTGCTGCGTCTGCCCCACGAGCTGAAGGAACTGTTCGGCGACTGGCTCGCCAGCCATTTCCCCGATCGCGCCGGCCACGTCTTCAGCCTGCTGCGCCAGTTGCACGGCGGCGCGCTGTACGACGCACGCTTCGGCCAGCGCATGCGCGGCGCAGGCGTGCTGGCCGAGCTCTACGCCCAGCGCCTGCGTCGCGCGAGCGGCCGGCTCGGGCTCAACCGGCTGCGCCGCGAGCTCGTCACGACGGCCTTCCGCCCGCCGCTGCCGCCGCAGGGCGACCGCCAGCTGGCGCTGTTCTGACCCGCCGCCCGCTCAGTGCCGGATGCCGAAGCCCCAGCCGAAACCGCCATAGCCGGCGCGGCCGGGGTAGCCGTAGGGCCACAGCGGGTCGTAATACGGCGGGTAGTAGGTGGACCGCGCCCGCTGCCGGCGCTCGGCCTCGGCGCGGGCCCGATCCTCGGCGGCGGCCTGGGCGGTATCGCGGCGCACCTTCGCGGCGGTGGCCTCGTCGCGGGCCCAGCGCGCCTGCGCGTCGGCAAGTTCGTCGAGCACCTCCTGGGCCACGCCCTGCCCGCGCAGACGCTGGACGTCGGCCGGAGTCAGCGCGTGACGGGTGCCGCTGCGGCGGATCTCGCCGATCAGCGTGGCGGCGTCGGTGCCGGCCCGCGACCGGCGCACGATGTCGTCGAGGGACAGCGGCGCCGCACGCGCGGCCTCGATGGCAGCCAGTTCTGCAGGCTCGAGGCGACGCAGGGACTGCGGCGACGACGACGGCGATGCGCACGAAAGCAGCAACAATGGCGCCGACATTTGCAGCAAAAACCGCAACAATCGACGATCCATCGCCGCTACCCCGCCGCCTTCTCGTACAGCGCCACCACCGCATCCATCTGCTCGAGGATGCGTTCGCTGGTGGTGGCGACGTCCGACATGGCCTTCTTGCGATCGGCCGCGTCGCGCAGGCTGAGGGCGTTCTGGAAGAAGAACCACTGCTGCTCGACCAGCGCCAGTTCGGCCCGGATCTGCGTGGAGCTCTGCGGCGCCGCCTTGAGTTCCTCGTGGGCCTTGGCGAACTCCTGCTGCGCCGCGTCCAGCATTTCGCCGGCCTGCACCGCATTGACGCCGGCCTGGCGGAAGAAATAGGCCTTGGCCATGCGCTGGGACAGCATGCGCTGACGGCCGGACAGGTTGACCAGATGCCCGGCCGGGGTGCCGGCCACTTTTTCGTACGCCACCACGAGCTTCTGCGCCAGCGCCAGCAGCGTCTCGCTGCCGGCCCACACCACCTTCGCGTCGCCGCGGATGTCGGTCAGCAGCGGCCGGGCGCGGGTCCATTCGTGGTCGAGCGTCTGCAGCGCGGCGCGCACTTCGTCGTTGGGCTGCAGGGTTTTCAGGTCGGACAGGTGCTGTTCGAACAGGCGCACCGACTGTTCGAGGATCGATTTGGCCTTTTCGGGCAGCACGCCCTGCACGAGCATCAGCCACGCCTTGGCGCTGCGCTGGGACAGCATGCGCAGGCGGCCGGCGCGGTTGATCGCCGCCGGCAGCGACAGGCCCGCGCCGGCCGGCACCGCGGCCACCGGCGCCGCCAGCACGGCCGCGGCGGGCAGCAGGCAGCCAAGGGCAAGAAAGTCGCGACGCTTCATGTTCAGCCTCCGGTTCCGCCGACGGTCAGGCCGTCGATGCGCAGGGTGGGTTGTCCGACGCCCACCGGCACGCTCTGGCCTTCCTTGCCGCAGGTGCCGACGCCGGGGTCGAGGGCCAGATCGTTGCCGATCATCGACACCCGGGTCAGGCAGTCGGGGCCGTTGCCGATCAGCGTCGCGCCCTTCACCGGGCGGGTCACCTTGCCATCCTCGATGAGGTAGCACTCGGAAGTCGAGAAGACGAACTTGCCGGACGTGATATCCACCTGGCCGCCGCCGAAATTGGCGGCGTACAGGCCGTTCTTCACCGAAGCGATGATCTCGGCGGGTTCATGCTGGCCGGCCAGCATGATGGTGTTGGTCATGCGCGGCAGCGGCAGGTGGGCGAAGGATTCGCGGCGCCCGTTGCCGGTGGGCGCGACGCCCATCAGGCGGGCGTTAAGCATGTCCTGCATGTAGCCGGTGAGGATGCCGTCCTCGATCAGCACGGTGCGCTGGGTCGGGTTGCCTTCGTCGTCGATGGTCAGCGAGCCGCGGCGGTCCGGCAGGGTGCCGTCGTCGATCACGGTGACGCCCCTGGCCGCCACCTGCTGGCCGATGCGGCCCGAGAAGGCCGAACTTTCCTTGCGGTTGAAGTCGCCTTCGAGGCCGTGGCCGATGGCCTCGTGGAGCAGGATGCCGGGCCAGCCGTTGCCGAGCACGACGGTCATCAGCCCGGCCGGCGCCGGGCCGGCGCCGAGATTGACGCGCGCCTGGTGCACCGCCGCCTTGGCGAAGCCGCTCAGCACCTCGTCGCTGAAGTAGCCGTAGTCGTAGCGCCCGCCGCCGCCGCCCGAGCCCTGCTCGCGGCGACCGTTCTCTTCCATGATCACCGTCACCGAGACGCGCACCAGCGGACGCACGTCGGCCGCCAGATGGCCGTCGCTGCGCGCCACCAGCACGACTTCCCAGGTGCCGACCAGGCTGGCCATGACTTCCTTGACGCGCGGATCTTCGGCGCGGGCCATCGCCTCGAGGCGCTCGAGGAGCTTGACCTTGGCCACGTCGTCGAGCGAGCCGTGCGGGTTGTCGGCACGGTACAGGGCCTGCGGCGGCTTTTTGACAGCCTCGATCCTGGCGTGCTTGCGGCGGCCGCTGTCGGCGATCGCGCGGGTCGCATCGGCGGCATCCTTGAGCGCCTTCAGGCTGATGTCGTCGGAGTAGGCGAAGGCGGTTTTCTCGCCGGTGATGGCGCGCACGCCGACGCCCTGCTCGATGTTGAAGCTGCCCGACTTGACGATGCCTTCCTCGAGGCTCCAGGCCTCCGAGCGGTGGTACTGGAAGTACAGGTCGGCGTAGTCGAGCTTGTGGCGGAACAGCTTGCCGAAGACCTTGTCGAGATCCTCGAAATCCAGGTCGTAGGGCTTCAGCAGCAGCTTGCTGGCGGTTTTCAGCGGATTGGGGGGAGGATTCTTGCTCATGGCTCTTTCGATGGAAGATTCGGTTTTCAGCTGATCTTGCGGTGCTTGAGGGCCGGCAGGCTGGCGCGGACCTCGGCGATACGCGCCGGATCGAGGTCGGCGACGACCACGCCGGGGCCTTCCGGCAGGCGCGCCACGACCTCGCCCCACGGGTCGACGATCAGGCTGTCGCCCCAGGTGCGGCGGCCGCCGGGATGCACGCCACCCTGGGCGCTGGCCAGCACGTAGCACTGGTTCTCGATGGCCCGCGCGCGCAGCAGCACTTCCCAGTGGGCACGACCGGTGGTGTAGGTGAAGGCGGCGGGCAGCACGATCAGGTCCACCTCGCCCATCGCGCGGAAGAGCTCCGGAAAGCGCAGGTCGTAACAGATCGACAGCCCGACGCTGCCGCACGGCCCCTCGAAGGTGACCACGTCGTCGCCGGCCTCAATAGTCGCCGCTTCGTCGTAGCGCTCGCCGCCCTTCTGGAAGCCGAACAGATGCACTTTGTCGTAGCGGGCGACGCGCCGGCCGCTATCGTCGAAGACCATCGAGGTATTGCGCACCTTGTCCGGCGCGTCGGCCACCAGCGGGCAGGAACCGCCGACCAGCCACACCCGGTGGCGTCGCGCGGCATCCTTCAGGAAGGCCTGGATCGGGCCTTCGCTGTCGCGCTCGCGGATGCGCACCTTGGCGGTTTCGTCGGGGGTGATCAGCGGGAAGTATTCGGGCAGGACGACGAGCCGGGCGCCGGCCGCGGCGGCCTGCCCGATCAGCTGATCGGCCTCGGCGAGATTGGCGGCGACGTCCGGTCCGGAAACCATCTGGACGGCGGCGATGCGGCAGACCTGGCTGCTTGTCATGGGGGGAGTCCTCGTGGCGTCGACAGAATGGGGCAATTTCAGGGCGCCGGCGCGGCGACAGGCCGGGCCGACAGCTTTTCAACCTTGGGATCGGACCAGCTTCCGGTGACGGCGTATTCGAAGCTGAACAGTTTTTCGACCGGATCGCGCAGGGCCTTCTGCACCAGATAGGCGGCCAGACCGACCGCCGGGTGGATCGCGCCGGTG